>Ga0080006_1255694_pt1 | contig 84498 bp, 79 predicted proteins | sample RS3BMetagenome_FD_69209 | JGI IMG/M metagenome (GOLD analysis project Ga0080006, IMG submission 69209) | Ferric oxide microbial mat and aquatic microbial communities from Rainbow Spring, Yellowstone National Park, USA - RS3B (SPADES... ... | reverse complement strand
TGTCGAGGATGCCAGTGCCAAGTCGGGCCGCGGATCTACTTCACCCCGTTACCTAAGTGAATTGCACAGGTCGAAAAATATGCGGTGGTCGGTGCTCCCCCAAGGGCGTCCGCGCGGTAACGCAGTGACGGTGGGTGTCGGCGGCCGTCCGGTCGTTTTGTGTGCCGTCCCCTGCGCAGAACGCGCCGCGCCTCCTGCGGGATTGGAAAACTGGTTCGGGCGTGGCCGCTCACTCCTCGCCGTTCTCTCGCAGCAGTTCGTCCACCGTCACACCCAGCGCACGGGCAAGGGCCGCCAGGATGGTAGACATCGCGGCTTGACGATGGCCGCGCTCAACATCGGAAATGAAGGCTTGCGACACTCCAGACACTTTCGCCAAGGCATTCTGTGACAAGCCTTTGGCCTCACGCAGCCGCTTGACGTTGAGCCCCAGCGCACCCGGTTCCGGCAACGGCTTCACCCCTTGACGCATTATCACACACGCAGTAACCTGTCGCCAAGTTCTAATGCGCTTGTGATAAGGGAGGGATGCCCGTAGACGCAGCGGCGCCCGCCGGGAGTCAGCCGGCAGGGCGCCATTGGTCCCGCTCCTCAGCCGTAGACAGAGGAGGGTCCCGACGATGCCCCTTCTCGCCATGCCCGCACCGTTCCTGTGGGGCTCCGCCGTGGGGTTCGCGCTCGGGGCCGGCGCCTCGTCGGCCGTCTTCGCCGCAGTCGAATACCACCGCCGGCACGTCCGCCGTCTCGTTCTCGGCTTCGCCGCCCGGTCGTTGCAGGATGCGCTCGCCGCGCTCATGGAGGATGGCGACCTCACGTATCGGCTCATGCACCAGGTGGAGGGTCTGCATGACCTCGCGGCAGCAGTCGCCAGGGTCGCGGGGGAGTAGCGGCAGGCGCGGTAGCGGCTTCTGACCGTGCGCCGGGGGGGGCCGCGTTTCCCCTCAAAGCAGCCGCAGGAACCGGCTTCCTGTCCACGAAGGCCAACGGAAAAAAAGGGGGGGCGCGGAGATGGCCAACGAGACTGAGCCCATTGCCGAACGCCTGCGAACGTTGAGTGAGTACCAGTCCGTGCGGTTTCCATGCGACGGCGGCACCATCAAAGTTGAACGGGGTAAGGATGGGTTCCGTATCTACACTCCTGGCGCCGTGGATTCTGTCGAACGCGCAGCAGACGCGTGGTCAGCGGCAGCAGCCGTTGTGGCGCTCGGGGGTATGCAACAACCCAGTTCGAACGCCTAATCTTATGCGGTATGCGGCGGTGGTTTAGAGCCCCACCGCCGCCGCCGCGTTCTCGCGGAACAGGTTTCCGTCCCGAATGTAGCGGCGCACCATGGGTAGGCTCTTGTGGCGCGTCTGCGCCATGATGGTCCGCTCCGACACCCCGGCCTCAGCCGCCGCCGTCGCCAGTCCGGCGCGCAGACTGTGGCCAGCGTACTGCGAGGGGTCCAGTCCGCCCGCTTCGGCGCACCGCTTCACTACCAGCGCCACCGCCCTATCGGTCAGCCGCGCGCCGCTCACCTGTCCCCACCGATTGACGCCACGGAACACGGGGCCTGCCGTCACCTGCGCGGCCTCCAGCCATGCCCGCACGTTCCGCACTGGGCAGGTGGCCGGGGTCGAACCGTAGGGCACGCCCACCTTCTGGCCGGCGCCTTCCTGGTCGGTCTTGCTTCGGCGGAGCGTCACCGTCAGCCCGTCGCGCCCGAAGTCCAGGTCGGCCACATCCAGCCCAACCAGCTCGCTCCGACGGAACGCCCCCGCGAACCCCAGCAGGAGCAGCGCCCGGTCGCGGGCGCCCAGCAGTCCGGCCCCGCAGGTCGCCACCATGGCGCGCACCTCTTGCGTGCGGGCGGGGGCCTTACCTTTCTGCGCGGTCCCCTTCGCCCGCCGGATTCCCTGCCACACCATGGACACGCGGCCTTTCGTGGGCGGAACGTGCCCCGCCGCCTTGTGCGCCTGCGCGATGGCCGACAGCCGCCGTTGAAGGGTTGAAGTCTTCACCCGCTCCGCCAGGTCCGTCAGGTACAGCGCGACGGTCGATTCGGCGGCCGGCAGGGCGGGCAGCCCGTGCGCCTCGCACCAACAGCCGAAGTCCGCCCAGTCGGCACGGTAGGCACGCAGAGTGTTCGCGGCCTTCGCCTGCCGCGCGTATCCCCCGGCGCGCTCCGCCGTCTCCAGCAGGACGGTCGATAGGGCCGCCGTCCCCGCCGGAACCAGGGCCGCCGCTTCGTCCGTCATGCCGTCCGCCTCCTGACTTCCGATACCTTTACATTATCGGCATCTATGACGGTGGGCGCAACCAAGCAGGCCATGCAGAATGTCCGCCGTTGCGTCGGATGCGTTGACGCGCACTCAGGATTCGGCGTCCGCCTCTTCGTAGCGGTTCGCCCAATCCTCCTCGTACCGGACGACGATGCACAGGCGCGGCCGTCCGCACCAGCAGGGCCGCTCCCTCGGCGGCTTCCGCGCGGGCGCGTGCCAGTCGTTCTCATACACCACCAGCGGGGGCCGGTGCGGGCAGGTGCCGCTCATCGTCCGCCGCTCCATGTTGACCACGCGCCGGGTCAGCCGGTGCATGCAGTTCCCCTCGTTTCCATCAGCCGCATGGGCGACCTCGGGCCACCGCAGGTCGGGCAGTCGGTCCCGCACCCGCACAGCGTCTCCCCCTCGGGCGCGCAGTCCGCGAAGACGGACACCGCCGCCACGGTCGGCAGGCAGACACCTCCGCACCGCCGGCACCGTGGGCACAGGGCGTGCGGTCCCGGCTCCGTCCGCACCGCCGGCCTGCTCGCCACCTCCAGTCTCTCGACGCGCCGCCGCAGGTCGGCCCTCATGCGCCAGCCCTCCTCTCCAGCACCTCGCGCCACACACACGCCGGGCACGGGTCGCAGGTGCATAGCACCACCGCCAGCCCGCGCGCCTCGGCGTCCGCAAGCATGGCCACGCCCGCCCAGGTGTACAGGTGGGCACCGCCGCACCGCTCGCACCGGGGCGCCAGTGCCCGGTCCGCCACCGTGGTCAGCGCCCGCCGCTCGGCCGCCGTGCGGGCGCGTTCCAACCGCTCCACCCGCCGCGCCAGCCCGGTCATGCCCCTTTCGCCTCCAGCGCGGCCTCCAGCGCCGCGATGCGCTCTTCAAGGTCCTGTGTCTCCGCCCCGCGCAAGGCATGGTCCAGGATGGCGACCGCCGCCCGCACCCGTACCGCCTCACCTTCGGCGCCCAACAGGACGCGCAGCGTCTCCACCGCCTCCGCCGTCGCGGCCGACAGGGCGCCCAGGGCCTGCTCCAGCGCCCGGCGCCGCGCCTCACGGACGGCAGCCGCGAAGGTGGGGTCACGCATCCAACGCGCCAAGGTGCTTTCCGACACGCCGGCCGCCTTCGCAGCCGCTTCGTGCGTGGGGTTCGTCAGCAGGGCGCCGATGGCGACCTCCCGCAGCCGCTCCTTCGTTCCGCCGCGCCCGTCACCCGATGCCACCCGATGGCACCTCCCCGCCGCGCCTCAGCCGGCGCCGAGTTCCCGCAGGTGTTCATCCAATCGCCGCGCCATGGCGACGGCCGCCTGCACCGGGTCATGGCCGGTGGCCTCCTGGACGGCCAGGGCGTGCAGCGTAGGCGCCTCTCCCGCCGGCTTGCCCAGCAGGTAGGTGCCCAGCCACTCCCGCGCCTTGGCGTCCCCACCCTCCGCGTCGGTCACCGCGCGTTGCACGATTGCCCGCCACCGCTCCGGCGGGCAGGCTTCGGCCAGCGCGGACAGGTAGGCGCGTTCCGTGTCGCGCCGTGGGCGCCCAGGGCCTCCCACGTTGCCCGGCGCGAACCGCCCGCGCCCGTCCCGTCCGTCCATCGCGCTCCCCTCCGTTTGGCGACCGTCAAAACCGCGTCCGGGATTGTGTATACAATCCGGTGCTTACTCCCCCAGGGCCTCCCGCAGCAGCCGCTCCACCACGACCGACACCGCCACGCCTTCTGCTTCCGCCATGGCGTCCAGGCGCACCAGCACCGCCATGGGCAGGTAGAAAGCGGCCGTGGCGCGCCGCTCCTTCGCACGCCGCCCACGGGGCGCGCTGGCCTCCTCGGGGGCCATAGTGCTATGCGCCTGTGGGGCGGCTTCCGGTGGGGCAATCGGTTCCTGCGCGGCTTCCAGTGCTTCTGGCAAGGCTTCGGGCGACGACTCCCCGGCCGGCGCCTCTGTGCCCTCCTGGGGCTCCTGGGACGGCTCCGCCGCCAGGTCCTTCTTCCACCGGCTCACCGTCGCCGCGTCCACGCCCAGGGCCTCCGCGACGTCCTTCCCGGCCGCACCGCCGCGCAGCATGTCCATACCCCGCCGCTTCCGCTCCAACCGCTCCTCCAGTCGCACTGCCCACACCTCCCGCGCAATCTAGTTAGTGACTAGTCACTGGTGACTGACTAGAAGCATTGTACACCTCGGGCGCAATCGGTGACTAGTGACTGACTGGCGTTGCATGTTGACTATGCAGTGCGTGGTGACTAGTGACTAGTGACGGACTATGTACGCTTAGTCTCCTTGCAGTGCCTGGCGACTAGTGACTAGTGACTACGTTGCGCGTCACCAGCGCCACGGCCTCCGGCCGGCAGCAAGGGCCGCCAGCACGAGAACCGCCAGGAGGAGGAGCGTCATTCCACCCCACCACCCTTCCGCGCGCCTGTGGGCTTCTGCGGGGCCTCTGCGGCCTCGCTCCAAGTGCGGCAGTGCGGGCAGCGGACACGGGCACCGGCCAAGACAGCACCCAGGAACCGCCGGCATCGGGAACAGGAGACCGCCACCACATTCGGCACGCTCAACACCTCCGCAGGGGTTCGGCTTGTCTGGTCACGCGCTCACGCCACGCTTGCCGCTCGTCCTCGAATTGGTCCCGCAGCCGCTCCCGCTCCGCGCTCCGTGCGGCTCTACGGGCCTCCAGGGCGCGTGCATCCCCCTCCGCCGCCGTCCAGCCCTCCGGAGTCTCTTCGGACAGCCCCAGGGCCTCCAGGGCGCGCAGGCGCGCCGCCGCCGCATAGTGCGTCACGCCCAGCACCAGCGCCATGCCGACGGCGGACGCGCGCTTCATCCTCTGCAGGGCGTGCAGCGTCTCGCGCTCTTGTCCTGTCAGAGCACCGCTCTCTTCTTCTGCAGGAATCCAACCACTCTCCCAGTTCCCGTGCTCCTCCGGGGTCGGAGGGTTCGAAGGGGCAGGGGGAGAGACGACGGCGGCCGGCAGGGCGAAGACGGATGCCTGGACGCCATGGCCAGGGCCGGCGGGGCGCACGCGCTCCAGTCGGCCGGCACCCAACAGCCGGCGGGTCGCCTCGCGCGCGGTCCATGGTGTTGCCCACGCTTCGCACGCAAGGTCCCGCACGGACGCATGCCAGGTCAGCCGGCCAGCGCGCCACGCGATACGCAGGTGCGCCGCGTAGACGTCAGCGTCCGCGCCCGCGCGCGCACCGAAGCGCGGCCGTTCGGCCCACGCGGCCTCCAGCGCGGGCCGCAGGTGTTCGCGGGATTCCGCACCCTTGCGAGCCTCCCGCCGCTCGATACTCCGTATCACTGACTCCAGTTCGCGCCAGGGCAACGGCGGCCGGTTCCGCCGGTTCCACTCGGTCGTCTCGGCACGCAGCGCCTCCCCGGTCAGCCCGCGCGCGATGAAATGGCCAACCACGCGCGCCGCCGACTCGTTCCGCCGGCCCTCCTCCACGCCGTCAAGGAGCGTAAACACGTCCACCTTGTCCGCGTGCCACGCCGGCCGCAGCAGGTCCGCCAGCAGCCGCTCCGGCAACGGCACGGGCGCATGCTCAAAGGGCGTGCGCGTCCATTCGTAGGGCTTGCCGCTCGGGTGAACGCTGTCAGGCGCGACAACCAGCCCGCCGCTCGCCCGCAGGTCCAATCCGTGAACGCCCAAGACGGCCGTGCCGCTCGGCAGAGTCACGCCCGGCGGGGCGCGATACCACAGATGGCGCCCGCGCGCCGTCCGCACCTCGGGGGCCACGGGGAGCGCAGCGCCCGCAGCCCACCGCTCGGCCTCTGGTCCGTCGAAGTCCAGCGCGGCGAGTCCACCGGACGGCGAACCGGTCAGAACACCGACGCCCCGCCGGCCGTCGCGGAACCAGACTTCAAGGGCACGGCGGGTGGCCGGGCCGGTGCGGTCGCGCCAACCGACCGCCGGGCGCTTCGTCGCCGGAATCAGCGGCACCACGGCGTATCCCAGGTCAGACAGCGCCAGCGCGGCGGGTGCGCTCACGACGCCTGCACCCCCCGCCGGGCCTCAATCCAGGCGCGCAGGTCGTCGGGGTGGACAAGGCGCCTCCGGCCGACGCGAATCGTCGGCAGCGTCTTCAGGACCTCTGAGAACAGCAGGTCCCTGCGCACGCCCAAGACGGCGCACGTCTCCTCAAGGCTCAGCAGCCGGGGGAGCGGGGCGGGGCCGGGGGCAGTGGTCATGTCCACCACCGCCCGGCCGTCACGGGCTCGCGCAGGTCATCAGGCGCCAGCAGCGCCAGCGGCCGGGGCACGGGCCGGGCCTCCTGCTCGGGCTCCCACCTTGGTCCGGCCGGGGTCACGGGCCACGCGTCCACCGGCAAGGCCACCTGGGCACCATGGCCACGGTCCAGGGGTATCCCCCGGTCGCGCCACAGGCGCAGCGGGGCCTCCCACGGGCCAGCGTCAGTGATGATGCGGACCCACTCACATCCAGCGGCCTCGGCGTCCCGCAGTGCTCCGGCGTCTAGTGCCCACGCCGGGCGTGGTAGTCGGAGCATGTGCACGGCCGGGTCGCGCCGGCACTCCAGCACTCGCCGGCCGTCCCGGTCCGTCAGGTGGCCGGTCACCACGGGTCCGCGTGGGGCCATCGCGTACACGGGCCGGCCGCGTGCTACGCGATGGCCGGGGGTGGCGGCCGTCTCGCGGCTCGGGCGGGGCGGCCGTCGTGTCATACGGCCTCGCCTCGCAGCAGGGCCTCGCCACGCGCCCGGCGCCATGCCGCGTAGTCACGGCGCAGCCCGTCCGCCACATCGGGTCCGTCCAGGCGGTCAGCCAGGGCCAGGATGGCCTGCGGTACCTGCGCCGGCACGCCCAACTCCGCGTTGGCGGCCGTGGCGTAGCCGCACCCCGCCACCTGCGCCACGTCCCGTCGCGTCCACCCACGCGCCCGGCGCCACGCCGCCACGGGGCCACCGTCCTGCATCATGCACTCACCTGCGCCACCTGCGGCTCAGGGCCGCGTCTGTGGGCAGGCCCAGTATCTCGTCTCCTGATTCTGCATTCAGTCACCGGAAATAGGCGCCATATCGCCGACTATCCCGCGCCGGTGACGGCCGATGTGACTATGGCGATTCGGTCCTTTGTGCTCCCAGCGTCGGCGGGTTGCGGCTCATCCCCGATGTGGGTATCAGCCCACATCGGCCATGCCGCCAACAGCGGCTCCACGTCGGCCAGCGTCTCCTTGCGGCGCCCGCTCCCCGGCTTCGGTTTGAGAAACCGCCGCGCCCCGGCGCGCTCCAAGTCGGCCGCCGCCTCGCGGAAGTCAGTGTCGGGCGTCAGTCGAAGGTAGACGTGCGACGGGTCCTCAATGCGCTCCAGTCCGGCCGCCTGCACGGCTCCCCACCACCGTTTGCCCAAGTCCCAGCGTGCCCCGGCAAGCATGGCGGCCACCTCCTCCGGGGCCAGGTGGCGCTTGGCGCCTCGGACTTTCCCAATCAGGGCCTCCAGCAGGCGCATGGCGTTGCCGTGGGCCTCGCGGGCCAGGGCCATTTCGGGCGTCCGGTCGGGTGGCAGGACAAAGGCGCGGCCTTGTCCCAGGCAGGTCCGAATCACGGCAGGCAGGTGCTCGGCCGCGAACACGTCCACGCGCGGCCGGGCCTCGCGCGGGCGCCGGGTCGCCTCGGGCCGCTCACCGCCGAACGCGACGAGGAACCGAAGGAACGCCTCCACCGGGCTATCGCGCCCGCCCAGGAAGACTTGCTGCCGCGCCTTGCTGTCAGCCTCCGCGCCCGCCGCCCGCAGTAGGGCGTCGGGAATCTCCCGCATGCGCCCGAAGCACCACGCGGCCCACGTTTCCGGGGCGCTCTCCGCCCATCGCAGGCGCGCGGCCTCCGACTCGGCCTCGGCGCGCCGCCGCTCGAATGCCGCCCGCCAGGACGTGTCGCCCGGCGCGCTCGCCATGTCGGCCGCCGCGTATTCGTCGGCAATGGCATCCACGGCCGCCGCCAGGGTCGGCGTCTCCGTCAGCGTGGGCGCGGGCGCCGGGTCGCCTTCTCCGCTCCAAAGCCCGGCCAGCACGCGCGCTCGACACTCCGCGCCGTTCCCCGTCACCACGGGGGCCGGCAGCGGCACCTTCGACAACCCCAGGTCCGCCCGCCAGTCCGTTATCGCTTGCGCCAAGGCGGGGTCGGTCGGCCACGCTCGCGGCTTGCCTGGGCCGGCGTTGCGCGGCTCCCAAAGCCGGGTGTACAGCCGCAGCATGCGTTCCGCCTCGCGCCGCTCCCAGGCGCGGGCAGGGGGTGTGTCGTCGCGGCGGGCGACGGTGCCCCCGTCAGCGTCAGCCCTCGGCGCGGCCCCAGGTTCCCGCCCGGCGTCCCCGGCCGTGGCATCCTCCTGCGGCCGTCCACCGGAAGTCCGCGTACCGTCCTGCGGTCGCACCGCCTCTGCATTTGCAGTGCGGATGCTCTGCACATGCACCGCACGTGTTCTGCTTGTGCGCGCACGCGGCACCCCGGCCAGCCCGGCCGGCACCTGCGGCCGAAGGGGCCTCCGGGCAGGTTCCGTGCCTCCGGTGGGCGAGGCCATAGCCGGCCGCTCCTCTGGCGCCCCGCCTGTGCTTGCCGGCCGGCGGGGCGCCTTTCGTTTCTCTGCGTTTACTGCCAAGGTTGTTTGCCCGGCTCGACTTGTGCGTCCGGGCAGTTGGTCAAGTGTCTGGGTAATATGTTGGAGGCAACCCGCATGTTGCCTTCATCACCGCCCTTCAACAGGGCCATGGTCCCCTCATCCAACCATTCCTCGGTCGCTTCGACGCGGAGCGGAATGCAGTAGGGCCAGCGTTCTAGCCGGCCGTCCCACTTTCCCGCATCGATAAGGTGAACTCGCATCTCAGGGTGCGGAAACTCGAAGGGTCCCCAAAGCATGTGCCCCGTTGTCGGCCGCCCGTCCGGGGTTACAGCGTCTTCCAATCGGGGTTTGGTGAACCTGTAGTGAAAGGACGGCCAGTAGACGCCTTCCTTTCCATCGTCTTTGGGCGGCATGGAAATGCCTTCAATGACCGCCCCCTCCGGCAGGTCGTCATACATGACGTGCCGCAAGTCGTCGCCGTCTCTAACCACCACCTTGGCCTCCGCCGTGCGAATCGCCATCGCCACCACCTCCTAATCTCTTCTTCTACGCTCATGCGTTCGATAGCGCAAGCGGCGCGGCAGGACAGGCGCCAGCAACGGGGCGCGCCAGCATGTCCGCATGGCGGGCGCGTGGCCGCAGCCGCCCTCGCCGCGCCCGAAAACCGTTGCGGGCCAACACGTCTCGGGTGCAGTCAATGTGGCCATCACTCCAGCGTCAGACCGGCAGTGGTCGGGCGCCCGGCGCGGGCCGACGGAATGTGGCCACCGCGCTTTGGCCGCTCCACGGAAAGCGCGTCACCATGCGCCTTTCGCGGCACGGGTCCCGTGGCCGGAATGTGGCCATTTTGTGGCCACACCTTGCCAGACGAAGCCCGTTCACCGCCGATTTTGGCCGACTTTGGGCGACGATAGGAGGAGGAACGAAAAAGGGCTCCGGCCTTCTCGCTCTAGGCCGGAGCCCTACTGTTTCTTGGTGCGCCCGGGAGGATTCGAACCCCCGGCACGGGGTTTAGGAAACCCCTGCTCTATCCACCTGAGCTACGGGCGCACGATCTATCATCTGCACAGGAAAGCATATCACGAATGGATATCGTAAGCAAGTCGGACCAGCCCGCCGTCACGCCGTCACCGACCATGACGGTGAGCGCGACAGCAAACCACGATGGCCTGCCAGATATTCCCTGGCAGGCCCCTTGCATCCCTTATAGCCCTAGGCTTGTTTGTTGGTGCGCCCTGGAGGATTTGAACCCCCGACCTACTGATCCGTAGTCAGTCGCTCTATCCGGGCTGAGCTAAGGGCGCACACTGGCGGAGGGGGCGGGATTCGAACCCGCGGAACGGTTACCCGCTCAACTGCTTAGCAGGCAGCTACCATCGGCCGCTCGGTCACCCCTCCGATTGGAGCCGCAGAGAAAAAACCGCTTGGGAAGGATAGCACACACCTCGCGGTGAGCGCAAGGGGGGGGCAACGCCGTCAGCGCCGTGCGCCAGGGACCGAAGCCAGGGTGTGCCGGCGGGATGCGCTGGCGCCGGGGCTGTGGACGGCGCCCCCACGATAGATCCGCTCGCAACCGGTCGGGGTTGAATGCCTGGGGGTAAACAGGCGTGGGTCCCCTTGCGCGGTCGATCCGACCGACCGACTCATCTTCGGCTGCGGACGACGGAAACGAGCACCACGAGCACCAAGACCAGACCCCCGCCGCCAGCCGCCGCAACCGCCGTCGGGAGCCAATCAGGCGAAGTAGACCCGATTGCCCGCGGCAGCAGCAGTCCTGCCCCCATGACCAAGCCGGTGCCGAGGATGGCGAGGGCGATCCGGTTGGCGGCGGCGGAAACCTCGCGATGGGCCCGATTCCAGAAGCCGGACGCGGCGTCCAGCCTGATCTCCCCCGCTTCCAGTGCGGACAGCATCCGTTCCACGCGTCGGGGGAGCCGAGCGGTCGTCAGCGCCCCTTCGGCGGCCAGCCGCAGAGATTGGGTGATCCAGCGGGGAGAGGTGATGCGGCGGACGGCGAGATCCCGCAGATAGAGGGCCGCCTGCTCCGTAGCTACAAACCCGGGATCGAGGCGCCGGCCGACCCCTTCGTTCATGGCCAACGTCTTGAGCAGAAGGGCCAGATCGGCCGGCATCTGCAGGTCAAAGCGACGCACCAGTCCGAAGACCTCGCCGATCAGAGGGGCCAGTTCAATTTCTCCGAGCGGCCTGTCGGCGAACGCGTCCAGGATGTGCGCCACTTCACGCACAAACGGCCTCTGGTCCGAAGCGGGCGATCGCACGCCCAACGCCTCCAAGGCATCCACCACAGCGGTCGGATCACGCTGGACGACGGCCAGAACCGTCCGGAGAAGCGCATCCCTGGACGCCGCGTCCAGGCGACCGACCATACCGAAATCGAGCGCCGCCAGAGATCCGTCGTGTCCAACCAGGAAGTTGCCGGGGTGCGGATCGGCATGGTACAGGCCATGCTCGAAGATCGAGCGCAGCAGGATACGCGCACTGCGCTGGGCCAGCGAACGCGTATCGATGCCGGCATCGCGTAGGCCAGCCGCGTCGTCGATACGAATGCCGCGAATCTCTTCCATCACCAGTACACGGCGCGTCGTGAACTCCTCGTGGACGTAGGGCACCCGCAGATGCGGGTCGCCGGCGAAGTTGCGCGCGATGGCGGCCGAGTTGCGTGCCTCCCGCTCATAGTCCAGTTCTCCGCGCAGTGTCCAGGCGAACTCGTCGACCAGCGCGGCTGAATCCAGCAGCCCCCCGGGGAATCCGTGTGTGGCAGCCACATGCGCCAGGTGGCGAAGAATCGCCAGATCCACCTCCACCTGCTGGGCGACGCCGGGCTTCTGTACCTTGACGACGACCGGGCGCCCGTCCGAGAGGGCCGCACGGTGTACCTGCCCGATGGAGGCCGAGGCCAGCGGCACGTCATCGAACCGCGAGAACAAGGCTTCCGGGGACTTCCCCAGTTCCTCGCGGAGTACATCGCGAATGGCGTCGACCCCCACGGCCGGCACATGATCCTGCAGACGTTCTAGTTCGCGTGCATAGGCAGGCGGAAGCAGGTCGGCCCGCGTCGACAGGATTTGGCCCACCTTGATGAAGGTAGTCCCGAGTTCCTCGAGCGCTGCCCGCAGGTGCACCGGAGCCAAGGATCGGTCGGCGATCCCCAGCAGACGGGGAGCAAAGGCCGGCAGCCGACCGGGCGCAACCGCGGAGACCACAACGCCCAATCCATGCCGTGCCAACACGCGCACGATCTCACGGTAACGACGGATGTGCGCGCGGGGCGCCGCCATCACCCGCACTTCCTCCTCCGGTCGACTAGTCTCTCCCTTCGCCGCCGCTCTGGACCATCCTGGCAGGGGGCTGGCACCGCCAGGGGGCGCAGCATGGCAGGCACAGGCACACGAGGGCTACGCCATTTGTCGTGTGCCCGGGCGGTTGGTCCCACCTTGACGGCTGGAAAACGATGCGCCCTCACGGACCGAGAGCGGCGTGGGCGCGAGCGGAGCATCCACGTCTCCGGGGAAGGTCACGACCACCACAGCCAGGAGCGCCGGCCGGGTGGCAGCCGACGGGCAAGAGCGGGCTGAGGCCGTAACAACCTTCGGGTCCCTCGATCCAAAGGTTGCTCGGCCTCGTCACCGGCAGCGGACCATGTCAGGCGAGCCGGCCGGCAATGGTGGAGAAAGTCGCATCATTTGGCGGCCGCCTCAGGCGGCGTGCGAGGGAACGGCGATCCGCCGCATGCGCGAGCGATGAGACGCAGCATTCGCAAGGCCCGCCCAGACCGCCTACTACTCGGAATCAGTGACACGGATGCCCTGGATGAGATCGCCACGGTTCACCGCGTCCAGCACGTCCAAGCCCTCCGTGACCCGCCCGAACACGGTGTGCTTACCGTCGAGGTGCGGCTGCGGGCCGTGGCAGATGAAAAACTGGCTTCCCCCCGTGTCCTTGCCGGCATGGGCCATGGAGAGGCTGCCCCGCTGATGGATGTGGGGATTGCCGAGCGTTTCGCACGGGATGGTGTATCCGGGTCCTCCAGTCCCGTCGCCACGCGGGCACCCACCCTGGATAACGAAGGCCGGGATGACGCGATGAAAAGTGAGCCCGTCATAGAAGCCGCTGTTGGCCAGCCGCTCGAAGTTCGCCACCGTCCCGGGAGCCTCCATCGGAAACAGTTCCACTACCATGGTCCCGTGCGCAGTGTCAATCGCGGCACGCTTCATTCCTACTCCTCCTCCGGGTGTCTGCCGCCTCCACGCGCGCGGGCCACCTCGGCGTTGACGGGACGCCCGGCGATGCGTGCCCGCCGGAGCGCCGCTATGGCGCGCTCGGCCGCGCCGCGTGGCACTTCGACAAAGCTGAAGTCGTCGTGGATGTCGATGACGCCGACATCGCCTCCGGGAATCCCCCCGGCGGCGGCGATCGCCCGGACGAGATCACCGGGGCGCAGCCCGTGCCGCCCCCCGACATTCACAAAGAGTCGCTGCATGCCGGGCTCGGAGGCGACGCCATCCGTTCCAGGTTCGGCACCCGTCGGCCCGCCACGGACCGGCCCGCGGCCCGCGTCCATGACCATCTTGATCGCCGCAGCCGCCACCTGGACGGGCGAAGACGCTTCCGCAAGGTCCTGCGCCAGATCCATATAGTCGGTCAAATCGGCCTCTTCCAATACCTCCATCAACTGCCTGCGGACCGAGTCGCGGGCAGCTGCCGCCACGTCGGCCGGGCTCGGCAGGATGCGCCGCGGAATCCGCGCCCCGGTGGCCTCGGCGATACCCCGTAGCTGCTTGACTTCTCGCGGCTGGACCAGCGTCAGGGCCACGCCGCTCCGGCCGACACGGCCGGTGCGGCCGATCCGATGAACATGTGCCTCCGGGGATTGGGCGATATCGAAGTTGATCACGTGGGTCACGGCCTCGATGTCCAGGCCTCGCGCCGCCACGTCGGTTGCCACCAGCAACTCGCTGCCACCCTCTCGAAACCGGGACAGGGCCCGGTTGCGCTGAGGCTGCGCCATATCGCCGTGAATGGCCTCCGCGGGGTAACCGCGGGCCTGCAGGGCGGCGGTCAATTCGTCCACGCCGCGCTTGGTACGGCAGAAGATAATGGCCCGGCCCATTCCCAGGACATCGATCAGGCGGCAGAGCGCCTCCGTCCGATCGATTCCCCGGACCTCATAGTACGACTGCTCGATGGAGGGTGCGACCAGGTGCTCCGGGGTGACGCGGACATGGACAGCGTTGCGCAGGTAGCGTTGCGTCAAGCGGAGGATCGGTAGCGGAACGGTCGCAGAAAAGATCGCCGTCTGACGCTCGGCGGGAACGGATTGGAGAATGGCCTCGATGTCGTCGATGAAGCCCATGTCCAGCATCTCGTCGCCCTCATCGAGGATCACGGTCCGAAGGTGGCGCAGTTCCAAGGTTCCGCGCCGCAGGTGGTCCAAGAGCCTACCAGGAGTACCCACCACCACGTCGACTCCGGCCCGCAGGGCCCGCATCTGTCGTTCTATGGGCTGCCCACCGTAGATAGCGGCTTCACGTGCCCCCAGGTTCACGCCAATCCGGGCAACCTCTTCAGCGACCTGCAACGCGAGTTCCCGGGTAGGGGTCAAGATGAGCACCTGCGGGCGGGGCCCCTCCGCATCGAGCCGCTGCAGCGCAGGGATGGCAAAGGCTGCGGTCTTGCCGGTACCGGTCTGGGCCTGACCAATCACATCGCGGCCCGCGAGCATGTGCGGAATGGTCTGCACCTGGATGGGCGACGGCTCTTCGAATCCCATGTCGGATAGCGCGGTGAGAATCGGCGGGGAAATGCCGAGATCGGCGAACGATGCCGGCTGGGCCAAAGGGGCTCCACCTCCACCGAACGCCATTATATGTGGACGAGCGCGTGCACAGGTGGGCGCAAGCGCACCGATCCCCCTTTGCACGCCAAAATCCGACGTGCCCAAGGACAGCCGGACCCTACGGGCCACCGTCGGCCACACCGCATCGCTCTCACGGGATGCGGCCCGATGATCCCCCACGCTGTTGATGCAGGGCCGCCTGCGGCCAACGCCTTGACTCCGGGAAAACGCCCACGCGCCATTTCGGCGCGGTATAGCTCTCCCCGGATTGACTGCTGAGCATCAGGTGGAAGGCAAAAACGGGAATGGCCGGACGAAGCCAGAGCGGTGCGCCATCGCACCGCTATTTCCCGGGAAATGAGTTTGGCGGAGGCGACGGGGATCGAACCCGCGATCTCCGGTGTGACAGACCGGTGTGCTAACCACTGCACCACGCCTCCGCAACAACCCCGGCCCGCCTGGCCGGAGACGCGGGTTGGAGTGTAGCAAACCAAACACCCGCGCGTCAACGTGTACCGCATGCACTCATCGGCGTGTTTCACAAACCGCTTGACGGGGCCCGGGCGATGACCAAGCAGCACCCGGTTCCCACGTACCTTCCGGAAAACGGCCGACAGCGCCAGAAGGCGTCTGAGAAAGCCCGAGCGTTAGAAACGCCCTCCAAAATTCTCAGTCGTGGCGTCACAGCCCCATACCGGCACTCACGGATTGTAACAGTTGGCGTGAGAACGCCAGTGCGTCAAGGGGTTTCTGGCGCCCGGTGAAACATGCCCACTCATCACACAGCAAACGCATCTTGCCACGCCATGGTCTGCGCCCGTTCGGCCCCGACGGACACCATCACGACCGGTCGTCCCACCAGCTGTTCGATGCGCTGTAGGTAGGCAAGGGCCCCCGCAGGGAGTTGCCCCCGGTCGCGAAGGTCGCCGAGGTCGTCCTGCCATCCGGCAAACTCCTCGTAGATCGGCCGGCACGCAGCGAGAGTCTCTACGTCGTGGGGCAGGTCCTTGATGCGCCGACCGTCCAACTCGTACGCGACGCAGATCCGGAGGGGGTCGATCCCCGAGAGTGTGTCCAGTTTGGTGATACACAGGCCGGAGAGGCCGTTGACCAATACCGCGTGCCGCAGGACCACCGCATCGAGCCACCCGCAGCGACGCGGCCGGCCGGTGGTCGTTCCGTACTCATGTCCGCGCGCGCGCAGGCTCTCCGCGAGCTCTCCCTGCAGCTCACTTGGGAACGGACCGTCACCGACCCGGGTGGTGTAGGCCTTACTCACACCCAGCACGCGATCGATGCGTGACGGCCCCACCCCCGAACCGATGCACGCCCCTCCCGCCGTCGGGTGCGAAGACGTCACGTAGGGATACGTCCCCAAGTCGATGTCCAGTAGAGTACCCTGCGCGCCTTCGAACAAGACCCGCTCGCCGCGGTCGATGGAGTCGTTGATCAAACGAATCGTATCGGTCACATGTGGGCGGAGGTGCGCGGCGATGCCTTCAAGCCGGGCGAGGAGATCCCCGCGGTCGACCGGGGGCAGTCCGTGCAGACGAAGGACGTCGTCAGTGTGACGGAGATTCGCCTCTAGCCGATCGAGGAGCAGGTGGTGGCGAAAGAGGTCGCTGATGCGGATCCCCAAGCGGGCGGCCTTGTCGGCGTAAGCCGGCCCGACACCGCGGAGGGTCGTTCCGATGCGTCCGGCTCCCCGCCGCTGCTCTTCGGCCGCGTCGAGAGCCTGATGAAAAGGGAGGATGACGTGTGCAGCGTCGCTGATGGCGATGCGTTCGACGTCCAATCCCTGTGCCGCGAGAGCCTCGCGCTCCTCCCAGAAGGCCCACGGATCCAGCACGACACCGTTGCCGATGACGCACCGCTTGCCATGCACGATGCCGGACGGAACGAGGTGCAGTCTATATTCGTGGCTCCCGACTATCACCGTGTGGCCCGCATTGTGACCGCCCTGATACCGCACCACGGTATCGGCCGCCGCGGCGAGATAGTCGGTGATCTTTCCCTTCCCCTCATCTCCCCATTGGGTCCCCACGACGACGACAGTCGGCAACGTGAATCCCCCTCGTCTGCTGGATGGGCCTAAAATCCTCATCCCCGCGCGCTATCCCGCACGGGGCGAACGGTCGTGGAACCGTCCCAGATCCCGTCGGAAGACGATCGGCACCGGGCCGGTGGGACCGTTGCGTTGCTTGGCGACGATCAATTCCATCTCGAAGCGCCGCGACGGATCCTCCGCCAACTTTGGATCCTGGTATATGAACATCACCACGTCCGCATCCTGCTCGATCGCGCCGGATTCACGTAGATCGGAGAGCTGCGGGCGCCTGTTCTCACGCGACTCGACCGCTCGAGAGAGCTGAGACAGGGCAAGCACGGGGACTTCCAACTCGCGGGCCAACGCCTTGAGCGAACGCGAAATCTCGGCGATCTCCTGCTGTCGGCTCTCCGTCCGACCGCGGGTATTCATGAGTTGCAGATAGTCGACGATCAGCATGTCGATGCCGCATTCGGCTTTCATGCGCCGCGCACGCGCCCGGAGGTCCATGATCGGGATGTTAGGCGTGTCGTCGATATACAGGCGCACCTCGGAGAGCGCGCCCAGCGCGCGAGAGATATTCGGCCAGTCTTGATCCGTCAGAAAACCTGAACGCATCCGCTCCGACGGCACGCCGGCCTCCGAGCAGAGGAGGCGCATGGCGAGTTGATCGGCACTCATCTCCAGGCTGAAGAAGCCCACGCCCGCTCCGCGGTGGGCGGCGGCCGTCGCCATGTTCAAGGCCAGGGTCGTCTTGCCCTGGGAAGGGCGCGCGGCCAGGATGATCAGTTCAGAGGGATGCAGTCCGGTGAGCAGTTTATCGAGTTCGACGAGGCCGGTCGGCACTCCGACAACCTCACCCTTGTGCTCGTAGAGGTGTTCCAGATTGGCGAACGCCTGCATGAGCACATCCTTCAGGGAGACGAACGACCGGCCGCTCCGCCGTGCCTCGGTGATCTTGAAGATGCGGGATTCTGCCTGATCCAGTAGGGCGTCTGCGTCCTCGGAACCCGTGTATACGGCTTCGGCGATATCGCCAGCCGCCTTCAGGAGATCCCTCAACAGTGCCTTCTCAGCGACGATGCGCGCATAATGCGCGGCATTCGCCGTGGCCGGGACCGACCCGGTGAGGTCGGAGAGATAGGAGAGCCCGCCGGCTGCTTCGAGGTGCCCGGCTCGCCGGAGCTCTTCTCCCACGGTGATGACGTCCACGGCCTCATTGCGGGTAGTGAGCGTGACCACGGCCTCGTAGATGCGGCGGTGCGGTTCCCGATAGAAGTCGTCCGGGTGGAGGATCTCCGTGCACACGGTGGCCGCCTCGCGATCGAGGAGTACGGCTCCGAGTACGGACTGCTCCGCCTCGAGGTTTTGGGGCGGGACGCGGTCGCCGCCGGGCAAAACGGCCGCCTCCCTGCTAGGCCGATTCGATCCGGACGTTGATGTGGGCGATGGTGTCGGCGTACAGGCGCAGTGCCACCCGGTGGTCCCCCAGCGCCTTGAACGGCTCCGGCATATCAATGCGCCGACGGTCGACCTCGATGCCGTGTTGCCCAACGATGGCATCACGCACATCCTGGGCCGTGACTGAGCCGAACAGCCGCCCGGAGGCGCCGGCCTTCGCCACCACCGTCACGAGTTGCCCCTCGAGGCGCGCAGCCGCTTGCTGCGCCTGCTGGCGTTCCCGCGCCTCTTCCTTAGCCACTCGGGTACGCTCCGCTTCGCGGCGGGCGAGATTGGCGGGTGTCGCCTCCACGGCCAGGTGCCGTGGAAACAAGAGGTTGCGGGCGTGGCCTGGGGCGACCTCGACCACGTCGCCCGAGTCCCCGATACCCTTGACGCGCTCGGTCAGAATGACTTTCACCCGGACTCCTCCTCATCATCCCCGCTGCCCGACGTGGGGGGCCGTGCGGGGACCCGGAACGAGGCCAATACCCCCAGCGCGGTCGGCGCGACGCCCAGCCCGAGCGCATCGAGCAGGCCCACCCCACCGACCACGGCGACCGCAGCCGTATCACGCCTCACACCGCGGCTGCGGAGCCAGCCGTAGGCCGCGGCGCCCCCCATAACCGTATAGACGAGCCCCAGCGCCATGGAGAGATTCAGAGCAAGGGTCCCGGTTACCTTGTCGCCCCCTGCCAGTAGCAGCCCTGCCAGGGCACACAGATAGAGCCATACGAGCCATCGCGGTCCCCGCCAGGTCGCGAACGGCGACAGCCGCGGCAGCGGGTGCCCCAGCCGGCCGAGCACCGCCGCAGACAGGAAATAGACACCACCAGCCTGCAGGGCGGCCACGGACGCGGCCAAGACCGGCGCCGCTTGCAAGAGAAGCGATGCGACTTCTTGCGGCGACATACCGGCGAGTTGTCGCACCTGGGCAGCGTGTGCCTTGAGAAAGGTCGTGAACGCCGCCCAGGTCTCCATCCACAGGTTCGTATGCCAGACGAGTAACGCCGCCATGGCCCCGATGAAGCCGGAGACCAGCAGCGCCAAGGTCATGGCGGCGATGGTCCCCCCCGCCGTGGCCGCCCGTCGGAGGGCCCAACCAGGAACGAGTCCAAGTGCGGCGATGAAGGCCAACGCGGCAAGCGCGGGGAGCGGACCGATCCACAGACCCATCAGCCCCACGCCGACGACGGTCACCAAGACCGCGTTCCTCGTCCCGTTGCGCACGGAGGCGAGGAGTACGGGTATCGGCTGCAGCCAGCCGATACCGATATAAAAGGAAAGGAGCCCGAGCAGCGCCACGAGCGCCGCAAGCAGGGCCCCTTCCACGAGCGGCTTGGTGCGGGCAGGTTCCACGTCCCAGCCCCCGTTTCGGGGCGCCAGCGCCCGCCGTCGGTCCCTACTCCGTTTGGAACGGTAGCATCGCCAAGACGCGCGCGCGCTTGATGGCAACAGTCAATTGGCGCTGGTGCCCTGCGCAATTCCCTGTGACACGGCGCGGGAGCATCTTGCCGCGCTCATTGACGAAGCGCCGGAGCCGGACGATGTCCTTGTAATCGACGTGCCGCACTTTGTCGACGCAGAACCCGCAAACCTTGCGCCGACGCCGCCTATCCTTCCTAGCCATGAGTCCGTCGTGCCTCCCCGCATGCTAAAACTGATGCACGGGCGATGGGGCGCACGCGCCCCGGCCCTAAAAGGGGACTTCCTGATCGTCGTCGCCGAATTCGGCGGGACCGCCCCCGGGTTGGCGCTCAGAGTTGGCCGCGCCGTCGCGACGGGGGCTGTCCAGGAAGCGGACGTCATCGGCGACGACCTCGGCGGCCTTCCTCTTGTTACCATCCCGATCTTCGAAGTTCCGAATCTGCAGCCTGCCCTGCACCGCAACCTTCCGGCCCTTGGTCAGATGCTGCGCAACGCTCTCGGCCTGCTGCCGCCAGACCACGATATCGATGAAGTCGGTCTCCCGCTCACCCTGCTGGTTCGTGAAGCGCCGGTCGACAGCGAGGCTGAAGCTACAGACCGCCGTGCCGCCGGGGGTGTAGCGCAGTTCCGGGTCACGCGTCAGGCGGCCGATCAGGACGATCACATTGAGCACAGCCACACCTCCGCCACACCGAAAGGCTATAGACCGCCGAACGGCGAAGGCCGGGCCGCAGACTTAGGACTCGGAGGCGGGGGCAACCGGGGTGGCCGGAGCGGCCGGAGCGGCCGCCGGCACGGAGGCGCCCACATCTTCGCCCTCAGGCTTGGCGTCCGGCCGCGCCATCGGGGAGGAGCCCTCTTCCTCCACAACGATCAAGTGGCGCAAGACGTCTTCGCTGATGCGGCATAGGTGCTGGAATTCCTCGGTGCCGCCGATGGGATTGGCTTTGAGCCGCAGGAGGATGTACGTGGCTTCCTTGAAGTCCCGGATGTCGTAGGAGAGCCGCCGCTTGCCCCACCGCTCGACGGTGGAGACGGTACCGCCCTTTTGTTCGATGGCCTGCCGGGCACGAGCGAGAAAGGCCACCACGGCGTCTTCGTCCAGGGTCGGGGCCAGAACCAGGACAGCTTCATACGCGCGCAAAAACTTTGAGCCTCCCCGTGGACTAGCGGCCCCCGACTCTCGCCTTGGGGGCAGGAAGGTGATCTATGCCGAAGTATGATAGGCCGTTTTGGCCGTCAAGGCAAGCAGGTACAATCCAGTGAATCCCGTGTTGAAGCATGAATGGCCCGGGCGGGGGGGCGGGCGTGGCGTCGGGCATGGGGCCGGGCGCCGGCGTGCCGGGCAGGAACTGGTCCCAAGGGTGCCAGGTTCGATGTGGTGAGGGCGGAGAAACAGTAGCGGCGCTGGGGGCGGCGACACGCGCACGTTGGAACAGGGGCGGCAGGCGGCTCCCAGGTTGGCGGCTGAGGGAGACAGCCGCGTGTGCCTTTGGGTGGGGCGTCAGAGACGAGGCGGAGTTGCGGGGGTTTTTGGAGGAGCGCGCGCAGGCGAGTCCCACCCGTAGCGGTGGCAGAGGGCCATCATCGGCCCGTTGGCATACAGCCCGTCGGCCACGATCAGCAGACGGCGTCGGGGGAAGGCCTGCCTGAGCCGTGCGGCCAGGCGCCGGCAGGCCTTGAGCTCACAGTCCTGTTTCTGCTTTTCGGCGCTCGCGGGCGGCGGATCGGCCGCCGCGCCGCCCGCCGATGCACCAGGCGCAGGACCGACCGCCGCCCCGCCTGACTCGGCTGGCGCCGGCTGGGGGGCGTTCGCGCAGAACTCGGTAGCCAGCGGGATGCGGACCCCTGCGGCCCGACCAGCGTGGCCTGCAGGATATAGGCTGAGTAGCTGATGGCCCCGTCGTCGGCGCCGTGCTTGCGCGGCGCAGGGCCTGCTCCGCCCACTCCCAGGAACGGGCCAGCTTCCGTAACCCGTCGAGGGCGACCACCCAACCGTCCTGGACCAGCAGGGCACGCGGCTTGCCACTGCGCAACCGCGCGCCGACGGCCGCCCGCAGTGCCGCCTCGATGTCGTCGACCGGGATGCGCTCCAGCAACCGTCCGTGTCGGTGTGGTGGTGGCCAGTTCCGGAAACACGGTGCGCAGGCTGGCCAGGAATTCTGGTCGGCTCAGTTCCCGGTTCCCCTGCCGCCGCGAGGCGTGATCAGGCTCCACGCCCGCCTGCCGGCGGGGGTCCGGGATGCGGGCCTGGCGAGCCAGGATCAACGGCAGTCGACGGCGCAGCACCTGCAGATGGGCCTCACCGCCTGCTGCCGGTCGGCCTGCTCCTCCGCGGTGCTCCCCCAGGCACACTTCCGGTTGGGCAGGGTCGCCGGCCCCAGGTGCTCAGGCGTCCGCCGTGTCATCGGTCGCCACCTCCAGCGGCGCCGTCAGCCGTGCCCGCCAGTTCCGCACCAGGGGATGCACCCAGACCGACTTCACGGTCTCCGCGTAGGCGTGCGTGCGGTCCTGCCGCCCCCGTCCGGCCGTCTCGCCCAGGCAGAGCCAGTTGGCTGCCCGGTAGCACGTCCCGGCCCACGGCCGTTCCACGAACGTCTCCACCAGCACGGGCGCGAAGCCATACCGGCGCGTCCAATCCCCCGGTAGTCGCCGCAGAGTCAGCCCCAGGACGTGGCTGGCCAGGTGCGGCACCACCACCTCCGGCAGCAGTAGGTACCGGCTGTTGGCCACGATGCGGTGGCGATACCGCTGCCGTTCCTCCGGCGCCCAGCCCACCCAGGCGTCGCGTACGGCCAGCGCCTTCGCCGCCGCCGCGAACAGCAGCCCGCCCAGCACGCGCTGTGCACCGCCGGCCTCGGTGCGCACCCAATACTTCTGCTGCGCGCCGAAGGCCCGGCGGAAGCCCAACGGATGATAGGTGGTCATCATGGCGTTCCATGTGGGTCCTTCCTCAGGCAGGATCGGCTCCACGCGTACCGGCTGGATGTCGCGCAGCGCCGCGCGCACCACCGGGCTCGGCGGCGGCGTACCCACCCGTTCCGCCCGGGCCGGATTGTGCGCCGGTTGCCGCGCCGGCAGTTGCACCAAGCCCGCGGCTTCCCACTGCAGCAGCAACTGCCGGCAGGCGTCCACCTTCAACTGGCCGTTCGGGGCCCTCCACGGCAGGTTCTCACAGATCGTCGCCACCACTTCGCCGAAGCTCAGCCCACCAAACCGCTGCACCGTGTGCAGGACCAGCGCCATGTCTGCCCGGGTGAACTCACGGCTTCCGTACCAGAACGGCGGATCCCATCGCGCCACCGGCCCGTACCCGCCTTCCTACTTGCTCCCACCCCACTCATTATCACGCGCCCGTGTGGCTTGTCCAGCCCTTTTACAGCGAAATTCTTCGGCCGAAGGCACAAGGAGCATAAGGAGCATGGAACCAGGTGCCTCGCGAAAAGAGGACTCTGGCAGCGGCCACATGGGTGCGCGGTGGCGCCACCCCACTGCTGTCCCTGGGCGGCTCGCGCCGCGGCCGGTCAGGCGGGACCGGTCCAGGAGACCGATGCCGGCACGACGCGGGCGCCCGTCTGCGCGCCTTTGACCAGGAACGCCTGGCCGCCCAATGTCGCTCGGGGCGTGCCCGAAGGGGCGCTGGACCACTGTGCCCCGCGGAGGCCGAGGGTCGCGGCGCAGCCCTCAGCCGTGCTCAGCGCGCCCCGGGCGGCCGCGCAGGTGCCGGGCGCAATCGGGCCGAGGGCGACGCCCTGCGCGCCGTCCTGCACATGCAGATCGAACGTGGCCCCGCGGACGCTCGCGGGGAGGGCCACGGCCAGCGCGGCGTGGGCACCGCCCGCCAGCGCTGCGCCGGGGGCCAGCGCCACCTCGACGGAGGCGCCCCCGGAGGGCCGTTGCCCGAGCATGAGCGGGAAGAGTCGGATGGCGGTCGGCTGAGGCCCGCTCGTCAGAGTCGCCCAGACCGTCCCGCCCACGGTGACGGAACCCGCCGCGGGCACCGCGGCGTGGTCGGCGATCCAGGCGGTCACGGCCGGCGGGACGCTGGTCCACGGCACTGCGGTCATCTGTGTGGCGCCGCCGGCGCGTGCGGCGATGTCCGTGGCGGGTGGGGGGTCGGCCGGGGTGCGTCCACGGAGGCCCGCCGCGCCGGTGAGCGCGAGTGCTGCGGCCGCCGCCACCACGACGACCCCGCCGCCGATGGCCAGCCCGCGTCTGCGCAAGAGGGGCAAACGACTCCCTCCCGGGCGGGGTGGCCTCCCTGCGGGATCCACCCCCGGGTTTGACGGCAGAGGACAACTCCGAACGTCTTACGACAAATCGTTCGGCCTATGGGGGCGGGGTGCCTGCTCCCGGCGGCATTCCGTTTTTTGGGCCGGCTTCCGGCCGGCGTCGCCGTGCTGCCAAGTCGAAGTCCGGGCCGCGCTGTACGCGGCGGCGCCACCCCTCCACGGAGACGCGGCGCGCGGGTGGATGGCGGCCGGATCCCGCGGGGCGTCCTCCAGGCCCGGGCTGTGGCGGCGCCTGGAGCATCGAGGCCGGCGGCGGCCGCAGACCGGACCGGGGCGGTATCCCCTCCGCCATTCCGGGCTGGGTGCTCATCGCCCCGGGGACGCCGCGCCCCAGGCCCGCATCATGCGCCGGATTGCCGCGGGGGCGTCCACGTCCCGGCACACCTGCACGGTGCGGCGACCGGCGAGGAGGGTCGGACGCGCGAGCACGCGCAGATCGGCCACCGTCATGCCGCGCGTCAACTCGCCGCGCGTCTCGACATCGATGGGCAGTTGCACGGCCGAAACCAGCGCCGGATCGCAAGCTACCGCAACGGCCAGCGGGTCGTGCATCGGCGCCTCCCGCCGGAAGCCGAGGCGTTCGTAGGCCTGCATGTAGGCCCCCAGGGCCTGCGCGCAGAAGGCCGCCACCGGCCCGGCGCCCGCCCGCAGCGCCTCGGCCTCCGCAGGACCCATGCGCACCTCCATGGTGACGTCCAGGCCCACGAGCGTGAGCGGCCAGGGGGCGGCGAACGCGGCGCGCGCCGCCTCGGGGTCCGCGGCGATGTTGAATTCGACCGTCGGGCCCACGTTGCCGGGGGCGACGACGGCGCCACCCATCACCACCACATGGCGGGCGCAGCGCGCGATGCCGCCGTCCAGGGCGAGGGCCAGCGCCAGGTTGGTCAGGGGACCCGTCGCCACCAGCGTGATCTGTCCGGGCCGCGCCCGCAGAGCCCGGCCCAGCGCTTGGGCCGCGTGCTCGGCCTGGGGGCGGGCGCGCGCGGGGGGTAGCGCCCCGGCGCAGCCCCCGAGGCCGTCCTCGCCGTGGACGTGCCGGGCGTCCGCCCCCGTGCCGGCGATGGGCCCCGCCGCCCCGACGCTGACCGGGACCCGGCGGGCGCCGGCGAGTTCCAGCACGCGCAGTGAATTCTCCGTCGCCTGGGGGAGCGGGCAGTTGCCCGCGACGGTTGAGACACCGACGAGTTCCGCCGCGGGGTCGCCGGCGGCCAGGAGCAGGGCCAGCGCGTCGTCGATGCCGGTATCGCAGTCGATCCACAGAGCCGTCGATCTCGGGGGCAAACGCGGACACTCCCTCGTGCGCCCGACTCCCGAGCGGGCCCAGTCGTGCGGGGCGGGGGCCGGGCCGCCCCGCACGACTGGGGACCCGCCCCGGCGGCCGCCGCCGCCCTGCCGGTTCCGGCCGCGAGGCGTCCCGTCCGGCCGCCCGTTCCACCGCAGCATTAGGGATCGCCGCGGCCGGGACCTGCCTCGCTGCGGGGCGGCCGCGCCGCCCCCGGCGGCCGCCCTCGGCCGCCTCGGAAGGATTGCCAACCTTGGGCGACGAACCCAGGCCCATCGCGGGCTTCGGGGAACGGGGGGCGCCACCCGTGGACGATGAGCGGTCGCCGCAAGAGCAGTTCATCCATTTCACGCCCAACGTGCCGCCCGAGACGGCGTCGCCCGATGCGGCGTCCGCCCCGGCCGAGTCGCGGCGGGCCCGCGCGGAAGCGGCGCCGGCGGCCGAGCCGATGACCTTCCGCCTGCCCCCGGCCGCCTTGGGCCGCTGGGGGCGGGGGTCGGGGGAGCACGACGAACCGGCGGGCCGAGGAGGGGCGCCGGCTGCCGCATCGCGCCGTGGGGCTCCCGCGCGCATCGTGGCGCCAAGGACTCCCGTTCCGCCGGCCGCCGGCGGAGCTGCCCGGGCGGCGGCTGTGGGGCGCAACCCGCGCAATGCCCCTGCGCCGGCGCGGCCCGTGGCGTCGACGGACGCCCCCCCGGCGAGCCGGCAGGAATCGCGGGATACGCGGAGCGGCTATCAGGACGAATGGCTCAACACCGCCCGGCGGGCGGGCACGCCCCTCGATCTGACGCTGTTGAACGGCACGATGCTCGGGGGCCGGTTGGTCAACTTCGATACGTACAGCCTCATCCTGGAAGCCGAGAACGAGACGCTCCTGGTGTTCAAGCACGCCATCTGCGCGGTGCGGCCGCAGCGGCCCGCGCCGCCGACGTAGGGAGCCAGCGGAACCGGGAACGACTGGCCGCCGGTCGCGGGGTGCCGGACCGCGTGGGCTCCCCACGGCAACTGAGGCTACTGCCGCGGGGCCCCGGTACCGCCCCCGGGGCGGCCGGGACGGCGGGTAGTGACGCCGCCGCGCGGTACGCATCGACAGGCTTGGAGCACGGCGCACGCGTGGCGGCAGGGGTGCACCGTGCTCCAAGTGCCCGTCGTGGCTGGCCCATGTCGCGATAGGTGGCGGTGTGCCGTTCTGCCGGTGGGACCCCGCCGCGGACGCCCGCGGTCGGCCTTGGCGTCGCGGCGGCCCCTTGGGGCCCCCGCGGCACGGGTGGGGAGTGCGGGGGGCCGATGGTCCGGCTTCGGGTGGGTGCGCGCATCCCCGGTGGGCCGCTTCCACCGTCCTGCGCCCCCACCGTCCGCCGGTGCTCCGCGTCTCTGGTGCGACGGGGCGGCGCCTTAGGGCCGCTTTGCGGGCCGGTCCCCCGCTCGGCCACCCCGCCCGGCGGCCAGCGCGGCCACGACGTCGTTTGCGGAGAAGGTGAGCACCCCGTCGCGCTCACCCGTGCTCAGCGGCCGACGTGCCGCAAGAATGCAGGGACGCACCCCCGCCTTGACCGGTAGGCCCAGTTCAGCCGGCAGGACCCCTGCGCGCGCCGCTCGCTGCACGACCTCCGCGGCGTGGCGCGCCGCCGGTAGGAGGCGCCCGAGGCCTTCCGCCGGGTCGCCGACGCGGGGCGGGTTGGTCGATCCGTCGATCGTCACGGCAAAGACGGCACCGTCCGGGCGGACCACCAGATGATCCACCACGACGGGGCGTCCCGCCCCACGCACCCGGACCCGCCCGCTCACCCGGTGGCCGGGCGGCAGGGCGGCCAAGGCGGCACGCGCCGCCTCTCGGGCCTGCACGGCCTGCAACACGGTCACGATCTCGCCCGCCAGGAACAGGATGGCCGCCGCGGCCACCAGACCGGCCATCAGCAGGCTGGCCCCTCCGGCGTGGGTGCCGGCGCGGACGATCATGCCCACAAGCAGGGCCAGCAGGCAGAGGGCCCCGGTTCCCACCCAGAGCCACGAGCGTGGCTGCGGCCGCGGCCCTCCGTGTTCGGCCGCCCGTTTGGACATGGCGTCGCCGCCTCCATTCTCTGAGCGGCGCCCAGGGATGGGCCCAAGGGGCCGAACGCGCACCGGCACCCCAGCGTACCGCCGGGTACTGCCGGCCGTCCACGGCCTCGGCCGGCGCGCGTGCATCCGGTGCGTCATGGGGGAAGGCGGGGGTGGCCGCGGTCGCGAGGCGGCCTCCCCCGCCGAGTGTTACGCCGGGAGGATCGAGTCGAGGAAGGCCATGTTCTCGCGCCCCTGCTTGGGGTGCCTGCGGGCGAGGGCGCCCGCGGTCGCGATGAGGGTCAGGGCATAGCGGTCGCGCGTCGCCGGCTTCTTCCACTCCGGCCGCCCGCTCTCGCCGAGGACCTCTGCCACCTGCCCGGTGAGCCAGTCGATGACCTGCCGCATCACCGCGGGGTCGCCGCCGGCCGGCAGGCGCTGGCCGCTCGTGGCCATGGCCTCAATCTCGGTCCAGATCGGCGCGTTTTCGGTCACGTAGCCCATCTGGGCCTCCAGGATGCCGGAGATGCGCTTGCGCCAATCGAGGCCCGCGTCGGCCCGGAGCGCGAGGACCCGCTGCTCCACCTTGTCCCACTTGTCGTAGAGGATTTTGAGGAACAGGCCCCACTTGTTGGGGAAATAGTTATAGATCGTGCCGACGGCGATCCCGGCGCGCTGGGCGATCGTCCGCATCTCGGCCCGCTCGAAGCCACTTTCGCGAAACACCTGGTCAGCTGCTCGCAGGATGCTGGAGGCAATTGCGTCGGATCCGGCCATCCCTGTGCCACTCCCTAGAACGGACTATCTGAGAACCATCGTATCAAACATTTTCGCTCGGGGTCAACCAGGGAACAATCGGATGTCAATGAGAGCGAATCCGCGTCGCAATAAGATCTGGAGTGACTATACATCGCGCTGGGAGGCAGCCACAAAGTCACAGCCCTTGGTTTGAAGTTGTTAGAAATGGGTGATTATCGTGTCCGTTCGTCCCGGCCCTCTGCCCGCCTGCCCGCCGGCCGCCCCAGGGCCGGTCGGCGTCCGGCCGGGGACTTACCTCGGCTTGACGCGGATGCGCGAGAGATGCCCGAGCAGCGGCACGGCGCCGCCGTGCTTGCCGAGTCCTCCGCCCGATCCATGTCGGGAGCGGCAGCAACGCGGCGCACAAGGAATACGACAACAACCGGAGCCCTGCCCCACGGCGGCCGCGATCCGCGGGCCGGCCGACTCGTCGGGGGCGCAGCCTCGCCCACAGGAAGGCCATCATCCGTCCGGACCTGAGCCTGCGCAGGCGGGGCCTGCCTCCGCCCGCCGGGCCCCCGGCCGCCTGCACCTGCCCACCCCGCGCCGCCGTGCATGCGCGCCTCGCAACGGCACCCACCGCCGCCCGTCCGCGTCCCCCGCGGGTGCTCCGCCCAGCGCCCGTCCCCGTCCCCCCGCGGATGTGCCGCCAACCGCCCGTCCGCGTCCCCCGCGGGTGCTCCGCCCAGCGCCCGTCCCCGTCCCCCGCGGGTGCTCCGCCAACCGCCCGGCCGCGTCCCCCGCGGGTGCTCCGCCAACCGCCCGTCCCCTGCGGATGTTCCGCCAACCGCCCGGCCCCGTCCCCCGCGGATGCGCCGGCCTAGCGGCCTAACGCCCGGACTCCGCCTGCAGCGCCCGGTCCAGTACATCCACGGCCTCGTCGATCTGCGCCTCGGTGATGACCAGGGGGACGAGGACGCGGATGACGTTTCCATAAATCCCCGCCCTCAGGAAGATGGCCCCTTCCTGCACCGCGCGCGTCAGGACCCTTCCGGTGAGGTCGCGGGCCGGTGCCTTGGTCCGCCGGTCCTCTACCAGTTCCATGGCCATCATGGCGCCGACCCCGCGCACATCGCCGACCTGCGGGAAGCGCTCCTGTAGATCGAGGAACCGGCGCCGGATGTGGGCCCCGACGCGCTCCGCACGCGCGAGCAGGCCCTGCCGCCCGATCTCCTCCACCACGGCGAGGCCCGCCGCGCAGGCGACAGGATTGCCTACGTACGTGCCGCCGATGGCCGAGTCCCCCGGTGCGTCCATGATGTCGGCCCGCCCGATGACCCCGGACAGCGGCATGCCCGCCGCCATCGACTTGGCGACCACCAGCAGGTCGGGTTCCAGGCCGGAGTGCTCCGAGGCGAAGAACCGTCCCGTCCGGCCGAAACCGGTCTGGACCTCGTCTGCGATCAGCACGATCTCGTGCGCGCGGCAGATCTCCTGCACGCGCCGCAGGAACTCCGGCGGCGGGACCACGAAGCCGCCCTCGCCCTGGACCGGCTCCAGGATCACGGCGGCCACCGACTCGGCGGCCACGTGGGTGGTGAACATCCTCTCCAGTTCGTCGGCGCACGCCAGTCCGTGCTCGGCGGCGGACACCCCCGCGGGGGCGCGGTATATGTAGGGGTACGGTGCGCGGTGGACCTCGGGGGCGAACGGGCCGAAGCCGGCCTTGTACGGATGGGTCTTGCTGGTCAGCGTCATCGCCAGCAGGGTGCGGCCGTGGAAGGCGCCGCTGAAGGCCACCAGGCCCGGCCGGCCGGTGTGGGCGCGCGCGAACTTGACCGCGTTCTCGATGGCTTCGGCGCCCGAGTTGAAGAACGCCGCCTTCTTCGGCCCGGCGCCGGGCGCCAGGGCCACGAGGCGCTCCGCCAACTCGACGTAGGGCTCATAGGGGATGACGGTGAAGTCGGTGTGCGAGAACAGGTCCACCTGGGCGTGCATGGCGGCCCGCACGGCCGGCGCGGAGTGGCCGACGTTCAGGCAGCCGATGCCGCCCGACATGTCGATGAAGGTATTGCCGTCGACGTCCGTGACCAGCGCCCCCTCGGCGGAGGCGATGACCGCCGGAACGTGCACGGAGAGGGCCGCCGGCACGACGGCCTCCTTGCGCGCGAGGATTGCCTGCGAGCGGGGACCGGGGATGGCGGTCCGGCGAACGATGGATTCCACGGGGCACCTCCTCCGAACGTGCGGACGCATCAAACGCAAAGGCGATCGGGCCGCAACACGTTGCGGCCTACCCCGTCGGCGTCGGCCGGTGCGGCCCGCGCAAGTCCGTGCGGCGGCGGAACCCATCCGCCGGACGCCCACGGCGAAGGGTTGCCGGGAGGGCGCGCCATGGCGTGCGCCGCCTGCCGCCCCTGCCCGCAACCCCTACGGATAAGCATACGCCGTGCCGACGCGGCGGCAAGCGGTGGGGGCGCGTTCGGGACTAGGCCGACCCACGTTGACGGCCCTGCGGGGTCGTGGTATCTTGGCCCGCGTTGTCGAATGTTCGGCGGCCGAATTAATCGGCGGTGCACTAACGACCGTCGGCCGCCGGGACGGGGGGGCGGCGGTCGTGGATGGACGGCGGGAGGCGGCCCTCCTCCTCTCCGAGTTCCTGCGCGAATTCGCGTACGACCTGAGCCGCAGGATGGAGCCGGTGCTGCGCGGCAGCGGACTGGTGTCGATCCTGCAGGTCGCGATGCTCAAAGTGCTGCAGCGGCAGGGCCCCATGCGCCTGGTCGACCTCAGCCGGTGTATGGATGTGCCTACCAGCACCCTATCGGAACTGGCCGACCGGCTGGTGGCGGACGATCTGGTCACGCGCGCGCCCAATCCCGAGGACCGGCGCAGCGTCGTGCTGGCCGTGACGGACGCCGGCGGGCGGACGCTGGACGCCGTACGCGGAGAGGGCGCCGCCCACGTCGGGCGCCTCCTGCGCCGAGTGGACGACGCGACGGTCGACCGCCTGCTGGACGGTGTGCGCGGGCTGCGGGATGCGGTGGCGGCGGAGCGGGCGGAATCCGCGCCCTCGCCGGGCGGCCCCTCGCCGGTGGCCCGCCTCGGAGACTGAGATTCCCACGCGATGCTTCGGAGCCGATGGCAGGGGCCGGCGTGCCGTCCCTGGACGTCGCCGGAGGCGGCGCCCGTCCCGGACGGCACAGGGCGGGGAGGAACGACCGGATGCAGAGAGCGGGTCGCGCGATCCTGGTGCAGATCGTCGTCTTCGTGGTGATCGTCGCCGCGGCGGCGATCACCGTTTCCTTCTGGTATCAGGGCCAGTACTACGTCCAGTCGCAGGACGCCCAGGTGACGGCGCCCATGGCCCCGGTGGGGTCGCTGGTGGCCGGCACGCTCACCGGCTGGAACGTCAAGGTCGGCGACGTCGTGACCTCTGGGGAGACCATGGGGGTGGTGGCGCCCGCCGGAGCGGCGCGCACCGCGACATCGGGAACCGCGGCCACGCCTGCCGCGGTGGACATTTCCGCGCCCTTTGACGGCACCGTGATCGACAGCGAGGCGGTGACCGGCGAAACGGTGGCCCCAGGCGCGACGCTCGCCTACGTGGCTGATCTGCGCGCGCCCACCATCACCGCCTACATCAAGGAGACCGAGATCCGCAACATCGTCGCGGGCCAGAAGGTGGACGTCACCATCGACGCCTTCCCGGGCACGAAGTTCACCGGAAGCGTGCAGAGTGTAGGGTTGGCGACGGCCGGCACCTTCTCGCTGCTGCCCACCTCGACCCAAAGCGGGAGCTTCACCCAGGTGACCCAGCGCATCCCGGTCGTGGTCAGCCTCAGCGGTACTGTGGGCGGCCTCGTCCCCGGCGAGAGTGCGTCGGTCAGGATCCACATCCGCTAGGGGGTTGCGGCCAAAGTCGGCTTTCGCAGCAACCCCCGGCTCCGGTTCCTTGGCGCTCCGCGGCGCAATCGGCGCCCGGACGGGGTTCGGGTCCATCCCGGCGCCTCAGGTCTTCGGCTTCTTCCGTCCCGGCGCCTCAGGCCCTCGGCTTCTTCCATCCCGGCGCCTCAGGCCCCAGGTCGCTCCGGGCGGTTGGCGCCCTGCGCTCCCCGCATCCGGCGCCCAGGTCGCTCCGGGCGGTTGGCGCCCTGCGCTCCCCGCATCCGGCGCCCAGGTCGCTCCGGGCGGTTGGCGCCCTGCGCTCCCCGCATCCGGCGCCCAGGTCGCTCCGGGCGGTTGGCGCCCTGCGCTCCCCGCATCCGGCGCCCAGGTCGCTCCGGGCGGTTGGCGCCCTGCGCTCCCCGCATCCGGCGCCCAGGTCGCTCCGGGCGGTTGGCGCCCTGCGCTCCCCGCATCCGGCGCCCAGGTCGCTTCGGGCGGTTGGCGCCCTTGCGCTCCCCGCATCCGGCGCCCAGGTCGCTCCGGGCGGTTGGCGCCCTTGCGCTCCCCGCATCCGGCGCCCAGGTCGCTCCGGGCGGTTGGCGCCCTGCATCCGGCGTCCGTTGTCCGCCAAGGCTTTTGCAGATGCGACCGGTACCGGCAGCGTGCTTCGCATCGCAGGCGCAGGGGGCTACCAAAGTGTCCCGGCCGGCGGGTCCAGACGGCGCCCGGCCGCCGCGACGGGCCGGGGCCGGGCGGAGAGGGGGCGCGGACGCGTGGGTGAGGATTCCGGATTGGTGCCGGCCGGCGGAAGCGGCGGCGCGGCGGCCGACGGCGCGCCGCGGGCGATCGGTGGTCCCGCCGCCCATGCGGCGGCGCGCGCGGGGGCTTCCGGTCCCGAGGAGCCCGAAGCCCTCCAGAACTGGGGCCTGCCCATGGTGGCGCTGGTCGTCGGCGCCTTCATGGCCCTGATGGATTCGAGCATCGTCAACGTCGCCATCCCGACGATGGAGCACGTCTTCGGGGTGAACACCGCCCAGGTCGAATGGGTGGTGACGATCTACCTCCTGGCTCTCGGCGTGGTGGTGCCGGCGTCCGGGTGGCTCGGGGACCGGCTCGGCTTCAAGCGACTCTATCTGGGCTCTCTCCTGCTCTTCATCATCGGCTCCGGCCTCTGCGCGGTGTCGTGGAGCCTGCCGGTGCTGATCGGCGCCCGGGTGGTCCAGGCCCTGGGCGGCGGCATGATCATGCCCACAACGATGTCCATGGTTTACCGGCTGATCCCCCGCGAGAAGCTGGGCATCGCCTCCGGGTTCTTCGGCATGTCCATGCTGCTGGCGCCGGCGATCGGCCCGACCCTGGGCGGGTACCTGGTGGAGTACGTGGACTGGCGCTGGATCTTCACCGTCAACCTGCCCATCGGGGTCATCGGGCTTGTGCTGGCGACCTCGGTGCTGCCGGAGTTCCGGGCCAAGGATGCCGGCCCCTTTGACAGTTGGGGCTTTATCACCTCGGCCGGCGGCCTCTTCGCCCTGCTGCTGGCCCTCAGCGAGGGGAGTACCTGGGGCTGGTCCTCTGAGGGCGTCACCTGGCTCGTCTTCGTCAGCGGGCTCCTGCTCATCGCCTTCGTCTGGGTGGAACTCTCGGTGGCCCGGCCGCTCCTCGACCTGCGGGTGTTCCGCTACGGCTCCTTCACGGCGAGCATCCTGTTCGTAGTCGGGCTGAACATCGCGCTCTTCGCGGGGGCCTTCTTCATCCCGGTGTATCTCCAGTTGGTGCGCAACATGGGTGCCCTGCAGACCGGGTTGATCCTGATGCCCGGCGCCCTGGCCACCGGGGTGATGATGCCGGTGGCGGGCCGCATCTACGACCGCGCCGGCCCGGTGCTCTCCGTGGCGGTGGGCACGGTGATCCTGGCCTTCGGCACCTACCTCCTGCACGGGATGTCGCTGACCACCGGGTCAGGTGACATCGTGTGGTGGATGGTGATCCGCGGTCTGGGGATGGGCATGGCGATGATGCCGGCGACCACGGCCGGCATGTCGGTGATCCCCCCCCAACTGGTGGGCCGCGCCTCGGCGATCAACAACATCGTGATGCGCGTCGCCGGTTCGTTCGGCATTGCCATCCTCACCGTCCTGCTGGACAACGGCGTCAATGCCCACTCCGCTGCGCTCGGCGCCCAGTACCTCCCCGGGACCGTCCGCGGGCTGGCCCTGGGGCAGGTCTTGGCCCACGCGGGCGCGGCGGTGCCGGCCGTGCTCGCCGAACTGGTGGGCTATGTCCAGGGCCTGGCGTTCACGCGCAGCCTGGACGGCCTGTTCGTCGCCCTGGCCCTGGTGGCGGCCGTCAGCCTCGTGCCGGCTTTCTTCTTGCGCAAGGCTGCCGCGCCGTCCGCCGAGGCCCGGCCCGGCCCGGTGATGGAGTAAGGGTCCGGGGGGCCGAGACCGCGTTGCGCGGGGGGTGGTTGGGGTGAGCGGAATCGACGTGCTGCTGGGCGTGGTCTTCGCGGTGATGTCCGCTGCGGTGGTCGTCGACCGCCGACTCGCGACGGCCGGTGCTCCGCCCGCCCCGGCCCCGGTCGCCGGACCGGCGTTGCCGGATCCGGTGCTCCGGATCGAGACGGGGTCGTTCGGGCTGCCCCAACTCGGCGCCCTGGCTGAAGGCTGGGCCCTGATGGGGCCGTCGGGGACGCTGGTGGCCACGAACCTGCCGGAGCGCGCCGCCCTACTCGCCGGTGCCTGCGCGGTCCTGCGCCTTGCCGGGGATGCGGCCGACGACGCGGCGCTGCGGCCCTGGCACACCGTGACCCTCGAAGGCCCGCGCGGATTCCTCCTGGGAGAGATGTCACCGCGCGGCGCCGTCCTGGCGGTGCTGGCCCGCGCGGACGCCGACCGCGGCGACATCCGCCGGGGCATGTCCGACGCCCTTGGCGAGGTCGAGCGCCGCTGGGAGGAGTTGCTGCCCGGGGTGTCCCGGTCGCTGCCCGAACCGGCCCCTCCGCCGGATCTCGACGCGGAGGCCGAAGCGTTTTCGCCCTTCACCCCGCTGGATTGAGCCGGAGATTTCCGCCTCCTGCCGCTTCCGGCCTGCGGCGCACACCGGTCGGCCGGCGCCGAAGCCACTGCACGCCGCTGTGGCTTCGGGCGCCGGACGGTCCGGCCACCCGCCGCGAGGTTTCAGGCTGCCGGCCCCCTGGGCCCCGTCCGTGGTTGGCTTCTGGGCTGTGCGGCGGTCTCCGGCGGGACCGGGCGGCGGGGCCGCCCCGCGCCCCGACGGCGTCGGCACGGCCCGCTGCCCGGAAGCGCGCGGCTGTCGGCTTGGGCCGGTGGGATACCCGCTCCGGTCACCCGACCGGGCCACGCCTCAACTCCCGCCGAAGGGCCCGCCGACCGGTAGCTCGGGACCGGTGGTCGTCGTGGTCATGACCACGGGACACTGGGGCGGAAAGAGCGGCGACGGGGGACAGGAGAACGGGGGGGAAGGGGATACGACGCACGGGGCGGGCACGCAGAAGCCGTACGTCGGGACGAGGATCTTGACGAGCGCCGTCGATTGGATCAGCAGGCACAGATTGACGGGGCAGCAGACCTGCCCGCCGATGATCACGCAGGGACCGACCGCCGTCGCCGGGGCGCTGCAACTGACGGTGACCCCGCTCGGTGCGCAGAGGGTCACGGTCTCGAAGAAGAAGAACATGCCGCTGAAGCTGCAGAGCGTCGAGCCATCCGGCGCGGTGATCGTGAGGCCGACCGTGACGGTGATCAGGAGCGTGACGTTCGCGAACCCGCCCGAGTCGGCGATCGGCGTGATGCTCTGAGTCGCGCACTCTATCTGGCTGACGGTCCCTGTCGCCGTGCTGCCAGGCGGCACGCTGCCGCAACTCGCCGGAATCGGGAAGCACGTGTTGTCGCGGGTCTCGTTCTGAAAGCAGAAGTCGTAGACCTTGGTGACCTGAATACCCCTGCCCCTGGCGCCATCGGCGGAAGCCTTGGTGCTCAAGGTCGGACGGGGATCGAGGCTTCCGCCGGTACCGCGTGGACACCCGTTGATGCCGGTTGCTTCAGGGCCGTTTTGAGGCCCGCGTGACCATTTGTGACCAAGCGTGTGACCAGGCCTGCGGCGCTCCGCCCAGGTGGGACAACGGCTGTGGGTTACCGTTTCGCGTCGCCGCATCTGCGGTCCCTTGGTCAGTGAGGAAGGGGGGCGCTGCAGCCAGACCTGCGGCCATTCGTTGGATTGGGTGCGTGCCTGGGTGCTGGGTGGGGATCCGCGACCACAGACTGGTGCCAGCGAGCCCCCGCGGCATCTACGGGCCCACCGGTGGGATGGCCAGGCCCTCGCTCGGGAGGGAGTGCCCGATGCCGCCCGGTGACGGGATCAGGTGGCCGCCCCAAAAGTAACTTTTGCGGCGGCCACGGCTTCCTGAGCGGCTCGGATGCCGGGACGTGAAGGGTTCAAGCGTCAACCCGAGGGCGCATGGCCCCGCCCTCGGGTTACATACGACAGGACTTCCGGCGCCAGCCTTAGCCTTCAGCGCGTTGCCTCCGGTGCGATGACCACTTCGTGGGCCGGTGCATCGAACCGGCGTACGACCGCGCCGCCACGCAGCACCACCGTGCCCGGCCGCACTTCCGTGGCCTGGAACCGTGCATGCGGACCGATGTCAACCCGGGTCTGGGTTTCCTCCCCGCCTCCTACCGAGGTGAGGCGGGCACCGCGCAAAGCCCAGATGGTTCCGCCGCGGAACGCGCCGCTTACCCGCACCTCGCCCAGTGTTGTGATGTGGCTGCGTACCGCCCCCGTCTCCCCGACGACCACGTTGCCGGTCGCCTCTATCCGCGTGTTGTCCAGGTGACGGACGGTGCAGTCCCCGGGACGGTTCAGGACCTCGCGCATACGTTCGATCGCCCGTTCCGTGAGTTTGGCCAGATCGGGCCCGACGCTGCCCGGCCAGGTGTCCTTCAGCGTTGCCGAGTGGGAGAAGGGCTCAAGCACCGCGGCGAGCGCTTCGACTTCGGGATCCAGGTGGATATCGGTCCCCGCGAGCGCCTGACGCACTCCAGCAGCGAGGGCCGCGGGACGGCGGCCCTGGGCGCCGTCGGCAGGGGGAGTCGTGGTGCCCATGGTCCGGAGCAGTTCTTCGCACAGCAGGAGCGTTCGGGCGTAGGTCAGGCCGGGTCCGCCGGCGATCAGTAGCGCATTCGCCGCGCCACCGTGGATCCATATGCCGCCCCCGGCCGTGATCCGCGCTTGGAGCACATGACCGGCCACCTCCGCATCGCCCGTGACAAGCACCGCTCGCCCGAGTTGCACGCTACCGGCGACCCAGACGTCGCCGTCATAGGCGATGTCGCCCGTCGCGCCATCCACGTCGCCCGGGATCTGTCTCTCCGACGCGACAGTCGCGTAGATGCGTTCGGCCTCGGTGTCGATCTTGACCACTGGGTGTCCCGAGAGCGCGGCGATCAGCGTGTAGCCATCGGCGCTTTTCAAAGTGCCCGGGCCCGCGACCATCGCGGGGTGCCAGGGCTGCTTCGGAGTGACCGGCTCGCCCCGTACGGTCTCCCCAGGCACCGCCGGGTCGCCGGGAGTCAGTTGCGCCACCGGCTGGCCCGCCTCGACGAAGGGGCGAGCATTCCCGGAATCGGTGGGGGGCGAAGGTGTACGGACCGCTGCCACGATCCCGAGTTCCACCTGCGTATGGGTCCACACACCCGCCGCACGGCCAGGGATGGGCGGGCGTCCTCGGGCAACCAGGACAGGCGTTCCCGGGGTCTGCAACGCCTGGTGGATCCGGTCATCGACTATGCCGACCGACACCCCGGCTTCACGCAGCGCATCTCGCACGTCCGCTGCGGTGACGTTGCGCGGCTGACTCTCCCGCAGCTCAATGGCCTGGAGATCCAGTTGGTCCGTCGGAGGAGCGTCGGCGGCGCTGTAGCGCACACACTGCCCCGGTTGGACCGTGACATGGGCCGCCATTCCGTCCTCCGTAACGTCCACGTCCGCGTGCCCGGGTGTCTCGATGACCCGACATCTCAGTTCCACCCGGTCTTCGGCCCGCAGCACCACGTCACCGCTGCGGGGTTCGCTGTCGATCAGCAGTTCTGTTCCCCCGCCGGGAGAGACGGCCACAGTGGGCCAGCGGCCGAGTCCTTGGGGGTTGCGCACATGCAGCACACCCGCCTCGACCCAGACTGCCCCGTCGCACGTGTCGGGGTCGGAATGCATGGTCCCTGTCTGCCCTTGCCCTTCCTGTTCCACTGGCGCTTGCGGTGCCGATGCCACCTGGACGGGAGCGACCTTGCGCCGGGCCCTGCTCCAAAAGGTGCGCATCTGGACCCCTCCGGTGGCCGGTCGCGGCGTCGCGACGGTTGATCGTCCGCGACCGGAGTGGATTACTGGTCGGTCAGGAGCTCGGGTGCGCCAAGGAGGAATCCCTGTCCCCACCGCACCCCCATCCGTCGGCAGACGACCAATTGGAGGTCGTCCTCAATGCCCTCCGCGATGACCTGCGTGCCCGTACGATGCGCGTACTCGACCAGGCAGCCCACCAGTTCCCGGTCGCGCTGGGTTTGGGTAGCGCGTACGATGAGGCTTCGGTCCAGTTTGAGGTAGTCCCAGGGATACATGGTCAGAACAGGCAGGCCGGTGAAGCCGGTGCCCACATCGTCCAGCGCAACGGAGCAGCCGGTGTCCCGGCACTGGCGGAGCATTTCGACGACGCGGCGGTGGTCCTGGAAGACGGTTTGCTCGCTCAGTTCGAGCACGAGCCTGGAAGGTGGGAAGGTGGTGTGCTGAACCGTTCGCGCGATTTCCCGCAGATGTCGCCGGGGGTGGACGTTGACGAAGAGCAGGGCCCGTTTGGGAATTGCTGCCGGCGCCGAAGAGAGCACGGTCCTCCGGCACAGCGCTTCCAGGGCGTCCAACTGCCCGGCGTCCAGGGCGGCGCTGAAGAGGGCGTCCGGAGACGCATACGCGGAGCGTGAAGGTCCGCGAATCAGGGCTTCATAGCCGAGGATTCCTCGGTCCTCCAACGAAACGACCGGCTGGAGGGCTACCCCGAGCCCACCCTGAGCGTGGAGCCGTTCAACGCTCCAACGGCCCTTCCACTCCCCGGCCGGTTGGGCTTGCGTGTCTGTGATGTGATGCCACACCAGGTTGAAGACCTCGGTGCCGGCGGCGTGAAGGGGCAGCGGGACCGTGACCGAAGTCAGCCGGAGATCGTCACGACCCAGTCCGAACGCTGTCACCGGTTGACCCGTTCTCGGCTCGACGACCGCGGTACACACCGCAGCCAACACCTCTGCGATGCATTCGGGGGCGACGAACGCGAACAGGTCACTGCTTCCTGGAAAGAGGACACCGGTCGTACCCCTACCGTCACGACCCTGAACGATCTCACGGAGCATGGCGTAGAGAGTGGAAGAGAATGCTCCGGCCGCCCCGGCCCCTAGGCGCTGCGCGGTGCGGGCCCTCAATGCGATGTGTCCGATCGCGACCCCCCGGCATTTTGACGGAGCCCGTGCGGCATAGTCAGCGAAGGCGACCGACGCCGGGGACGTAGCCGGACGCCGCACGGCTCCGTCTACGTTGGCCCCCCCGTCCCCCTTCCGGGACCCACTGCCTTGGGACGAGGATTGGTCGTGTATCCACATCCCGCACACCTCACTCTCGCGTGGTGTTATGTGGTTTTTCGACATGCGGGCAGCGTGCTTTAGGGTGGATGCGTTCCTACCCCCAACAGCGCACAAAGTGCGCGCCATGGGCTTCCATGCGCCTCGCCGCCCCATAGACCATAGAGGGAATCTCCATGCCGCTCGCCGAGTCCCGCCTGCACATCGACCCCGGGGCCGCTGTCTCGCGCACCTACGCCGTCTCCGCCTGGCCCGGTCGCGGTGTCTACCCCGGGGTGCTGCGGGCGAGCGACGGGGCCTTTGTCACGCTGCCGCTTAACCGACCCCAACGCGCCCGAGGGCACGAACATTGCGGTCTTGCGCACCAATGGCAGCGGAAAATCGTTCTACGCCAAGGGACTGCTCACGGGGCTCCTGCTCTCCGGGCACCGCGTCGTGGTCTTCGACGTCGACGGCGAGTTGGATGTACCTGTTGAGCAGGGTGCCGTGGTGGTCACCTGCGATCTGGGCTTTGGCACGCTCGTGCATCGGAAGAACCTACCACATGCAGGGATCGTGTTGCGTCGTCTGCAGCCCAACACGGCAGAGAATCAGATCAAAGCACTGACCGCAGCCATCGGGGACGGCCGCGTGGGCGGCGGGGCGTTCGTCGTCCTCACCGATGCCGACGTAAGATAGACCGCTCCTCAACGAATCCTGATCAACCTCCTTTTCAAAATCCCCCGCCTCCCATAGAGGGACTACCAATGATCTGCGCCGCCCTGTTTTCGCCGGGTACGCCGGCATGGCTCCGCGTCGCCCTGGAGGCCGCAACCCTGCTCGTCGCGGCCCGGTTCTCCGGGCACTCGCGTTCCACCCAGCGGCCAGGCCCCGAGGACCCGACCGGCTTCGATGGCGAGGACGTAGCGCGCCTCCACGGCGAAGTGGTCCTCGTCTTGCGGGTGCAGTTGACAGTGTGTAAGGCCACGCCTATCATTATGAGGGAATAAGAGGATAAATAAGAAAGGACGTGCTCACTTTGAGGGAAGAGCGGCTCCGGGTGCTACAGATGGTCGCTGAAGGCAAGGTGTCACCGGAAGAAGCGGACAAGGTCTTGTCGGCTATGGAGTCGGCCGATCGAGTCGACACGTTCAGGGCCGGTCCACCACCGCCTCCTCGCCCCCCGATCCCGCCTTCCCCGCCGGCAGCGATGGCGACAGCCCATTATGGCATCGTCCCCGCAGCCCACCGGCTAAAGCTGGTCGCGGAGCGCCATGACGGCAGCGAGGTGAACGTCACCTGGCCGCTCGGGAAAGTGAAGGACCTGGGAGGAGCGCTGCCCGCCTGGGCTCGTGAGGTCCTCGCCAAGTGCGAGGTGGATCTCAACGCCTTCGCCGGTCTGGAGTTGAGTACCGGATTGGGTGAGGTGCTATCCGTCAGCTCAGAAGTAGGGGATGAGGTGAGGATCTCGCTCGAAGAGTAACCGTCGGGCGGGACGGTCGTCGCATCTACACGGCGGGGACCGTCCCACCATCGAAGGAGCGCGTCGATGAATGCCCATGAAATGACCGTGCGATGTCCGGTGTGCAGTGGTCCCTTGGAGGTCGTCCGAACCAGGTGTGAACGGTGTAACATCGCGATCGAGGGCCACTTTCGCATGCTGGAGTTCAATCTCCTATCGGCGGATCATTTGGATCTGCTCCGGCTCTTCATCAAGAGCCGGGGCAATCTCAAGGAGATGGGGCGCGTTGTCGGCGTCTCGTATCCCACCATCCGCGCCCGCTTCGAGGAACTGCTGGCAGCACTCGGCTACGAAGCTCTTCCTTCGCAGGATACGGTGGCGGAGGAGCGGCGCGCCATCCTGGACGCATTGGAGAACGGCGAGATCACTCCGACGGAAGCCGCCTCGCGGTTTCGAAAGGTTGGCGGTGCCAGTGGGGGCGAGGGCGCGTAGCGGGCTCGCGCGCCCTCGCCCAGACCGGGGCCGTGGTGGAGCCCTCTTTCCTATCTGTCAGTGTGCGGGACCCCTCCACCGGCTCCGACTTCGCCGCCAAGGGCTCGTCGTTTGCCGGCTGGGGGGACCCCGGCGACAGCGTGGTCATCACCGGCGCCTGGGAGGACGACCCGCGGTAAGGCCGCCAGTTCGCCGCAGAGTCGTTGGTCCCGGACCCCCGGCGGTGAAGGCCGCGGATGCCGCTGGGCCGGCCGGGGAGTGGGAGGCGGCCGGCGCCGCGGCGCGGCCCGAGGTCCGCGGGTCCCTCGACGATGTGCAGATCGCAGCGGGCGTCGGTGCTCACTGGAGGCCCTGGCACGGGGAAGACGACGACCGTGCCGTCGTCCGCGCCCCTGCCTGCGGCGATGGCCGTGACCGTCGCGCCACCATGGGGTCGGCCCGTCCTACGCCGGCCGATGGGAGAGCATGCTGATCCACCGGCCGGTCCATGACCAATCGAACCCCGGCTGCCCAAACCCCTCGCGGATGCCCGCCTTCATCATCTGCGCCACGATGCGTACCCGGTCTTGCGGCACTCCCCGTAGGAAGAGTCGCGCAAGGCCTGTCTGCTCCATCACCCCCACTGCCAGATCGGCATGCGGGTATTCAGCTCGCTCATTCTGAGACTCGGCCACGCGGTCCACCTTCAGCCCCGCCGTTTCGTACGCCGCTTCCAACTCGGATCGCGGGGCCAGGAAGTCTCGGAAAGGGAGGCCATGCGCCCGTAACTCCTGCTTCACGGGCTCGAGAGGCCAGTCCCAGCCATTGCCGAAGCGCAGTTCCAGCAAAGCGTGCACGGCGACGCGCCCGCCTGGCCGGATGATCCGCGCCATGGACTTCAGCGCGGTGACCGGATCGGTGAAGTGAAGGAACGTGGACCCGAGGACGAGGTCGACCGTACCGGACGCCAATGGTATGTCCTCGGCAGGAGCCTGAAGGAAGCGGACCCACCCCAGTCCGAGTTCCTGCGCCCGCTTGCGGGCGACCTGGAGTTGGGCCGCGGACGGATCGGTGAGCAGTAGTTGTCCCCCGGGACCAATGCGCTCGGCCAGACCGCCGTCGAAGGCGATACGGCCGGATCCTGCACCGACTTCCACAACGGCTTGTCCTGCCCGAGGGGCGACGAACTCCACGAACTCACGTGCGTGCTCCGCGGCGCGGGCAAACGTTTGGCGGAAATAGCCGTCGAACTCCGGACCAAAACTGGCGGCGAACGTGCCGGGCCGCGGATCTTCGGGGTCGGTCCCCGGCTTGCGCACGAGGTTACGCCCGGCGCGGGTCAGGACGATGCGGCCCGCGTCGGTGCCGCGCATCAGCACGCCCTTGTGCTCGTACATCGCGTCGTCCGCGCGGTGCACGGCGTCGTCGAGACCGCCAGGCGTGAACTCGGCGATACCGAAGCTGAGGTGCAGTAGGAGGGACATCTCCGCCGCCTCGGCGGCCTCCGCGGCGCGCGTGACGGTCCGCTGTGCCACACCGCGGAGTCCCGGGGCGCACTCCGGGTCGACCACCATGACGAACTCGTCGCCGCCGTAGCGCACGAGGAGGGCACCCGCCGGGGCCTCGGCGGCGATGGCGCGGCCGGTGATGGCCAGCGCCTTGTCACCGGCGCGGTGGCCGCTGAGGTCGTTGATCTCCTTCAAGCCGTCGAGGTCGAAGAAGACGACCGCGCCGGTGCGCGCGTTCCACTCGGCGAACTGCTGGTGCCAGTGATGGAGGTTGTGGAGCCCCGTGAGCGGGTCGCGCAGGGCCCACTCCGGGGGCGCGGTGACGGCCGGGCCGATCCCGTCGCCGGTGACGATGAATACCGCGAAACGCTGGTCGCCCTCCGTGATCCAGACCCCGCCGATCTCGGCGGCGCGGTCGCGACCGTCCGCTCCCTTCATCGACACGGCCGCGGTGGTACCCGTATCGAGGGCGGGCAGCAACACCGACCGCACCCAGGCGTCCGCCTCTGCCGACGGTCCCGCACAGAACGCATCCCACGCCACCTGGTCCGCCACGTCCACCAGGGCGACACCCCAGAACGCCTCCGCCCGCGGGTTGAGGTACACGATGCGGCCCTGTGCATCCGTGATCACCACGGCTGTCGAAAGCGTGGCGTACAGTTGCCAGGGTTGTCCGAGAGACGCGTCGGGCGCAGCCGAATCCAAGGACGCATCACCCCCACCAACCATCCGACCAGACATTCGTCGGCATGCAGGAAAATCCTACCGAATACCTGTGCTGCCACGGGGGCGCAGGGGATGCGCGTCACGACGCGATGTTGGTCCGCCCCCAGGCGCATCCGTTCGGTCGCACCGCCAACCTCACGGCCACCGCGCACCCATAGAGGGAATGCACCATGTCTCGCCGTCTGGTCGCCACCGTCGACAGAACCGGCCTGGCCCAGGCCTTCGGCCCTGCGGCCTCCAGTTCCGTAGACTCACGTATGCCCAGGGTCCGCGCCCCGCCTCGCTAGTATCCGGTACGGCAACGGGCCCCGCCTGAGGCGCACCACTTGTCTCCATGTGTAAGCAAGCACGGTGATCGGCACTGTTGTCTTCGTAAACCAGATCGTCGCGTCCCAGCCGAAGTTCGGCGTGGGGAATGGACCCGTGCCGCCTGCATGGATCCACAGCGACGAGTGGAGCTGCCCCCGGCCGGAGACATAGGCCCAAAGTAAGCCAAGCGCATGCGTGGCGAGGGACCACGTGCCGCTCGACACCCATGTCATCGTGGCATCTTGATATCCCCGTAGTGCCAAAACACAGGTCCAGCCCGCGACAGCGGCGCTGAAGGTCCCGACGCAGATCGCGGCTGCAGAGGCTTCAACCGGGCACCAACGTGCCCCCCGGGCGGCCGCCACCAGAGAGACCGCCACCGCCAGCCAGATTGCGACAGTGGTGGTTGGCAGGAGAACCGGTTGCACCGCCGCGGCTAGGGCATGTGGCACCGGCAACCGGGTGAATAGCCACAAGAGCGGCTTTTGTGACCCCCACAGAGGATAGAGGATCGCGGCGGCCACACCCGCTCCGGCTGCCAGTGCGGTTGCGCGCACCCAATCAGGGCCACCATAGCGCTTCGCCATGGCGCCCCAACGCCCCAACGGTGGCGGATTCGCCCATTATCCCGCCCGCCAACCCCGAGCGACCAGCCACGTGCCGCGTCGAGTCGCGGGACCATCGCCGCACCGCCGCACCGCCAGATGCGCAAACCGCGGGCGCGTGAATGGGCTCTTAGGAGCCGCGACGTCGAGGACTCTGTATGCTGCGAGACGCATTCCAACGGTGCAGCCCGCCGCGCGCATGGCCTGAGACGGCGGGATGTGCAGTCGGAGTACCTGATCCAACCGGTCTCTGTCCCGCAGCCGCGGAGGCGGAGAACCGCACCAACATGCGCGCGCCTGGGCTAACGCCACAACCCTCCGGCGAATTCCTGGCACACCGCCACTGCCCCGGCGATTCCGCGCCAGGGCAATATGCACACGCCTACGGCGTCGTGCTCTGGATGCAGGATGTTGCTTCTATGGCCTTCGCTCGCCATCAGCGCGAGGAACGCTCGTGCGGGATCGGCGTAGGCTGCGAGGTTCTCGGCGCCCATCACCCGTGCCCGGACGCCGAACGCCGTCTGGAGGCGCGTCGGGCTACCCCAGGCACCGCCACGGTGAGACAGCACGCCGTGGGCGACGACCTCGGCGCACTTCGCGCGCGCTGCCGCCATGAGTGCCGGAAGGGGATGGAGCGGTGGAAGGTGCGCCTGTCGGCGCACATGGTCCAGCCACGTGAGCATTTCCTTCTCATGGGGTCCCAGGGTGTCCATGCCTCAAGGTATGTGGCAGCGGTTGGTGGCGGGCACATTCCAAGCTCCCCAAGCGTGCGGGTGGTGAGGACCTCCACCCGCTTGTGGGGGGGCTCGCCGAGGGTAAGAGCATCGCATACCGTGGACGGGCCGCATCGCCGTCCGGCAACCCGTCGCATCGCGACGGGAGGAGAGGAGCAGCCCGCGCGTGCAGGGACTGGTGCTCATCGGCGCGGGCGTCGACGCCATGGTTGCGGGGGGCGTGGTGGCCGACCGACGCTCAGTCGTGGTGGAGGCGCAGGGCGTGGACCATGGTCCCCGGTGTGATCTTCATCCTCGGTTTGGCGCGGGTTCTCCTGGGCTTGGCGCAATACCGCTTAGATAGGGCGCCACGGCGGTCTCCGGCGGCGCGGCGGAAGGTCGCCATCATCGGCCCAAAGGCGTTGCCGCTGAACCCCTCGATCCCCCCCTGGCGCCAACCGCCGCCTGTCGCCGCGGCCGTTCGGCAACGCCACAGTAAGCGGCATTGGGGCTTGGCGACGTGGTCCGGACTCTTAAGGGTTTGATAGACATAGCATCGGGCCGTGTGCATGGCGTGCGCCCCGCGGAGATGGATATCGATGACGCACCTCGCCCTGTGTGCGGGTTCGGCATGGCTGGAGATTGAACGTCCGTATATTGCTCCGGTTCCGCGGGGCCAGTTGCCATCGGTCCGCTTCCAGGGAACGTCGACACCGGCGTCATGGATTGGGTGGCTCCGGTCGCCGTGCACCGACCAGGGGGTGGGGCACGGCATGGTTGCGCTTGGCGACGGAGGCCGAGCCGTGGGACCCGACGGGCCCATATGGACTGGGACGACACGCGGCGCATGCTGGCCGTCCTGTCCGCGGCGGATGAGACGAACGAGGCGTGGGACGCGTTCGAGGCGATGGTGGTGCTGGATAACCGGCTGCGGCGCCTGGGCGTGAGTCTTCGGGAACGGGCCGCGATCGCCGGCCGCGTTACCGGGACATCGCCGTGTCCCTGCTCAAACGCCGCCGGCGTGCCCACGGCAGGGTCTCAGAGTGGCCGTGGCGGGCGCCGGAACAGCAGGAACCGCCGCCACGGACGCGGGCCCCGGGGCGGCGGCGGGCAGCCACTGCCGTTTCTCGGCCGCGTCGGCCGTAACGGCGCACCGCGGGGCGGGGGGAGCAACATCGACGCAACACCCGAGGCCGGACCCCGAATACCCTTCCTGCACGGCCCTTACCGCATCGACCGCGGTCGTCTGGCCGACCTGCCGGCCATCGCCCGCCTGGAGGCAGAGGTGTTCGTAGAGCCCCTGTCTCTGGGGCGGATCCTCCGGCTGTACTGCCGACCGGGCACACGCTACCTGGTCGCTCGGCTGGACGGCTGGGTGGTCGCCTTCTTCGGCTTCGAGCTGTTGGGGCCCACGGCGCATGTCATCTCCAACGTCACGGACCCGGACCACCGGCGGCGCGGGCTTGCCGACGCGCTCCTGCGGGCGGGGGAAGGGGTTGCCGCGCGGGGCGGGGCCCGCTGGCTGCTCGGCGAGGTGCGGGCTGCCAACGCCCTACAGATGCGGATTTTAGAAGGCCTCGGCTGGCGCTGCGTCGGCTCCTGCGCCCGGTTCTTCCGCAACGGCGAAGACGCCCGGATCGTCCTGCGCATGCTGGAGCCGCGGGGCGCGGCCGCGCATGACCGGGACCGGCCGTGACCCGGCCGCGGCGGCCCTCCAGAGCACCCGCAGGCCGACGGGACCCTGGCCGAACAGTTCCTCCGGCCACGGGCGGAGCTTGGCGGCGATGCGGGGCCGAAAGGCCATGTGCGCCAGGATGTCTGCCTCCACGTCGATTCCGGGGGCGACTTCGGTAAGGAGCAGGCCCTCCGAAGTGAGGTCGAAGGTGCAGCGGTCGGTGATGTAGCGGACCTGCGCCCCGCGCTCCAGCGCCGCGCCACCCGAGAACGTCCGCTCGCGCACCGCCCGTACGAAGCGGGGCACCCTGCCCTCAGACCGGACCCGCAGCGCGCCGCCGTCGACCTCGATGCGGGTGCCGCCCGCGGTCAGGGCGCTCAGGAGCACCAGGCGGGGACTCCCCGCCGTGATGTCGATGTAGCCGCCCGGTCCGGGCATGGCCTCTCCGAAGCGGCTGACGTTGGCGTTGCCCGCCTCGTCGACCTCGGCCGCGCTCAGGATGCCGAGCGACAACTGGCCGCTGTGGTAGAGGGCGAACACGTCGGTGCTGCGCAGGATGCACGTGGGGCTGACGGCCGCGCCGAAGATCCGGTTGCCGGTCGGCATCCCGCCGAGCGGCCCGTGCTCCACGCTGAGCACTAGTTCTCCCGCCACGCCCTCCTCCGCCGCAACGCGCGCGACCAGCGCCGCGAGGCCGAAGCCCAGATTGACGACCATCCCGGGGCGGAGTTCCATCGCCGCGCGCCTGGCGACCACCTTGTCCGGCCCGAGCAGCAGCGGCTCCGGCCGAAGAGGCACCGCCCACTCGCCGGTGAGCGTCGGATCGTATTCGCGGTCGCATGTCTGCTGCTGGCGGCCGTCGACGACCACCGCGTCCACGAGGCAGGCGGGCACGGCCACGCGTTCAGCCGGCAGGCTCCCGCGCCGGACGACCGCGCCGACCTGGGCGATCACGGGACCGCCCCGCGCCCGGGCGGCCAGCGCCATCGAGAGTACCGCCTGCTGGATGGGCTCGCGGTAGAGGCTGAGGTTGCCGTCCTCGTCGGCGACGGAGGCCCGGACGATGGCGGCGTCGATGGCGGGCGCCCGGTAGAAGAGGTAGGGCGTCCCGTGCACCGTGACGCGGGTGGTCAGCGATGAGCGTGTCACCGAGTTCTGCGCCGTACCCCTGACGGCGGGGTCGATGAAGGTGTCGATCCCGATGCGCGAAAGCACGCCCGGCTGGCCGTCCGCCGCCGCGTGCAGCATCGCGAACATCATGCCCATGGGCACGCAGTGCGCCTCGACCCGGTCGGCGCGGACCAGGCGCGCCATCCGGTCGACGCCCCAGATGTCGAAGCAGCTGGCGGTGACCTGGCGCACCAGCCCGGGGTGCGCGAGCCGGTCCACCCCCGTCCCGGCCGCCGTGCCGGTGACCACCGGATAGAAGACCGAGAGGCCCTTCGGGCCTCCGCCGGCCTCGTGGGCGGCTTCGACGGCCGCCAGGACCGCCTCGGGCTGCAGGATCGAGCCGTTGCCGCTGATGGTGAGGGTGGCCCCGTCGGGCAGGAGTTCCGCGGCCTCTTCTGCGGAGAGGAATTGCACGATTCTTGCCCCCTCTGGCCGATGTCCCCGCCCGCCGGCCGGCGGTGCCACAGGCCCCCTCGCCCCCCCCGAGCACACGGGAAGGGGGCGCGAGGGGGCCGCCAGCGGGCACGGGATGCTCAGGTCCCCGGGGTGGACCCCGGCGGCACGGCCTCCGCTCGGCCGGGTCCGCCCCGTGCCGCCCCCCGCCCGGCGACCGGCACGGCTTCCGTCGGCGCCTCCGGGGAAGCACGCTCCAGGGCGCGGCCCAGCACCAGCCGCTGGATCTCCGATGTCCCCTCGACGATCTCCAGCACCTTGGCGTCGCCCCACAGGCGGGCCACCGGTTCCCCCGGCCGCGTGCCCGCGGCCCCGAAGATCTGAACGGCCGATTTGGCGTTGTCCACCGCAGCCTCGGTGGCGACCAACTTGGCCATCGCCGCCTCCGTGCGGACATCCCGCCCCGCGTCCAACGCCGCGGCGGCGTCCAGGGCAAACAGGCGGGCCGCGGCTGCCCGGACCCACATGTCCACGAGCATCCGGCGGACCGCCTCGTGGTCCAGGAGCCGCCCGTTGGCCGAGACGCGCCCGCGTGCTCGGGCGAGGCAGCGTTCCCACGCCCCCTGGGCGAGGCCGGCCCCGATGGCGGCGATCGCCAGCCGGCCCTGCGTGAGCGCCCGCAAGACGAGGCTCAGGCCCTTGCCGGGGGCCCCGAGCATGGCGTTCCGGACCAGGCAGCCGTCGAAGGTGACGTCGCCCACCCCGGCGGCTGTCCAACCGATGGGGCGAAGCGGTGGCCCGAGACGGAGTCCGGGCGTGCCCGCGGGTACGGCGAAGCAGCACGGGCCGGCACCGTCCACCCGCGCCAGGGTGACGACCACATGCAGCAGGGGGCCGGCCGCGTTTGTGATGAAGGTCTTGTGCCCAAAGAGGTGCCAGCCGTCGGGCGCGGCCTCGGCCCGCGTGCGCACCGCCGCCAGATCCGAGCCGCCATCCGGCTCGGTGAGGGCGATGGCCCCAAGCCCCTCCCCCCGCAGCAGGGGCCGGAGCCAGCGCCGCTTCTGGCTCGGTGTTCCCCCGAGGTGCAGGAGCGCGGCACAGGACGCGCTGGCCATGACGACGGCGGCGAGCGAGCACTCGACGGCGGCCAGCCGCGAGAGGGCCGCGCCGCCACCCACTGCCCCGAGGCCTAGGCCGCCGGAACGGACGGGCAGGGCCGCGCGCTGCACGCCGAGGTGCAGGAGGGCCAGTACCGCCTCCGCCGGGAAGACGCCCTGCTCGGCGGCCGTGGTGAACAACTCGGGGGGTAACGCACGTGCCCACCGGGTCACGTTCCGGCAGATGTCCTCGACTTCGGGCGGCAGATCCAAACCGAGGTGCTCCTCTCCGGAGGCCGGGGCGGGTGCGCGCCGGGACAGCGGGACGGGCGCCCCCCGGGCGAGGCCGGCCCGCGCGCCGCGCCACGGCCACACGTTATGTCCGGGCGGCGGGATCCGCCCCCCCGCGTCGGGTGCGGCAGATAGCTGGGGCGCCCTGGTCGCGGTCCGAGGCCGCCTCCGGCCTCGGCGGCGGTGCCGCTGGCACGGTGACGCCGAGCCGCACGGCGCGTCCGCCGGGTACATAACCTGCCGGCCGGGGCCGTCCGGTGTGGCCGGGCGCCCACCACCGACGCCCCCACGGGGAGCACCCGCATGACCAAGCCGCTCGGGGTTCTGTTGCGCACGGTACCCGGGCTCCCGTTCGGCCGGTGCGAGGGCGTGTCGGTCACGGGCATCGAGATCGACTCGCGCCGCGTCGAGGCCCGGAACCTGTTCGTCGCGCTGCGGGGTCTCCGGGATGACGGAACGGCCTTTGTGGCGGAGGCCGTCCGGCGGGGGGCCGGGGCGGTGCTGCTGCCGGCCGGGTGCTTCCCCCCGTCCGGCGTCGCCGGGATGCTGGTCGACAACCCCCGGGCGGCCCTGGCCGCGGTGGCGAGCGCCTTTTACGGCCACCCCAGCCGGGACGTGCGCGTGATGGGCGTCACCGGGAGCAACGGCAAGACCACCGTCGCCTACATGCTCACCCAGATCCTCGAGGCGGGGGGGCGCCGCACCGGGTACTGGACCACGAACGAAGTCTCCTCGGGCGCGCGGCGCTTCCGGCCGGCGCTCACCACTCCCGAGGCCCACGACATGCAGAGGTTCCTCCGCGAGGTCCGCGACGCGGGCATGGCGCACGCCTGCATCGAGGTCTCCTCGCATGCCGCGGCGCAGCAGCGCATCGCCGGCGTGCGCTTCGCCGTGGGGATGGTGACGCCGGTCACCCCCGACCACCTGGACTACCACGGCACCTTCGAGGCGTACCTGGCCGCCAAGCGCAGCTTCATCGAGGGGCTGCCGCCCGACGCCGTCTGCGTCTACAGCGCCGATGATCCCGGTGCGTGCCGTGTGGCGGAGGGGGCCGGCTGCACGGCGCTTCCCTGCGGGTTTGGCCCCGGTGCCGCGATCCGCGGGGCCGAGGTCCGGATCCACGCCGGCGCCGCCGAGTGCGCGGTCGGCGGCGCGCAGGCGCTGGGGCCGGGCGGGCCGCTGCGGCTGAAGATCCCCGTGACGGGACGACACAACCTGCAGAACGCCCTGGTGGCTCTCGGCGCGGCGCTGGCTGCGGGCGTGCCCGCGGAGAGAGCCCTGGAAGCCCTGGCGCGCTTCCGGCCCCCGCCGCGACGCCTCCGCATCCGTCGCGTGGGCGTATACACGCTGATCGACGACGTGGCGATGAACGAGGCCAGCTTCGATGCGGTGTGCGCGGCGGTGGCCGAACTCGACTTCCCCCAACTGGTCGTGGTGGTCGCCCTGCGCGGGAATCGCGGGCCGGGCGTCAACGCCGCGATCGCGGCATCCCTGGCGCGTTGGAACCGCCGTCTGGGGTTCGCCCCCTTGATCGTTTCCCAGAGCCGTGCCGCAGTCGCGCGGTACTCCCTGGACTACAGGGTCCGCAGCGAGGAGGTGCAGGCGTTTGAGGCCGCCGCGGCCGGAGCCGGCCTGCCCGTCCGCCTGTTCGGGGAACTCGCCGACGCGATCGCCGCGGGCACCGGGCGCCTGCGTCCCGGCGGCGCACTGCTGCTGCTCGGCACGTTCGGCATGGACGAGGGACCGGCCCTGGCGGCCGGGGCCCTGGGCGCTACCGACGGGGCGGAGCGATTCCCGCCGCCCACGCGGGGATGAGGCCCGCGGCCGGCGGTGCGCGGTCACCCTGGCGCAATATGGGTCCGAGTAGGGATGGCGGGGTGTCGCCGCAAAGGCGACCTCGGCTTGAGGCCTGGGGCGCTGTTGGGGACTTGAATTCACAGGATGAGACGGGTCTGGGGAGTAGTATGGTTATTGGCATAGTGAGGTGGTAACATTGAGCCACGACGTCTTTGATTAGGAGGAACGCCCCTTTGGCCGCTCCAAAGCGAAACTCCCGAGAACTGGTCTACGAAGCGATCAAACAACAGATCGATGCCACGCCCGGTGCGATGCGGCAGACGGTGATCCGCATGACCCAGATCGCTAAACAGATTGAACTTTCCGGCACGACCTTCGCAGGTCATGTACAGAAGTTGGTGGAAGCTGGGCGTCTCATTCGAGTAAGCGCCACCTCGGCGGGAGTCGTGCTCGCCTTGCCGGAGGACTCCGTGCCGTTACCCGTAGACCCGGGTATGGGAACGGAGGTGGAGACGGTGAGTGCTGACGAGAGTCGGACGGAGGACGCAGCAGAGGTGTCGGGCGCCGCCGAGGCCGCGACCCCTGAGGGGCCCGCGACCTCTGAGGATCCCGCCCCTGCCGCGGAGACCGTGGCAGAGTCCGTGTCCCCGGAGGAGGTGGCCGCCGCGGCCGAGCCGGCGACCGGCGCAGCGCCGGAGGGTTCCCTGCGTGACCGGATCTTCGACTATCTCAAGGGCCAGATCGGCGGGACGGAGCAGGAGGTCCTGCTGTCCACCAAGATGATCGCCGATGCCCTCGGTACCAACGTGAACAACGTGGCTTACCACCTGGGCCGGCTTGTCCACGCGGGGCGCATCAGCACCAGGAGCGCCGGTCCCCAGGGCACCCGCTTCCGGCTTGGCGGCGCACCGCAGGTCTCCGCGACCGCCCGGCGGCGGCTCTCGGCGCGCGAAATCGCTCCGGCAACGGCTCCGTCTACGCCAGCCGCGCCAGCCGCGCCGGCCGTGGCGGCCGTGGCCGTCGTGAAGGGAGCCCTGAACTTCTGCCCCTACTGCGGGTCGAAGGTTCTCGCGGCAGACTGGCGGTTCTGCGCGTCGTGCGGGCAGCCGCTGGGGCGGTAGCTCGGGACGACCGCCTCTGTCGTGCACACACCTATTCCGGCACCGGGCTGAGGAGCGCGCGTAGTACTGTCCCCAGCACTTGACCCCTGGACTGCCACGTCTTGCGGTTCGTCGCGCGTGCAAACACCATAGGCCGTGTACAGGGCGACAAGTGCGGAGGAGCGCGCGGAGCGGGGCCCGCAGAAATGCGGTCCCCGCCACTCCTTCGCTACATGGGGCCGAGCATGTCCGCCCGCCACCGCATCCACCACGCCTCGCGGACCCCTACGGAACTTCCGCCATGGCGAATTGGCCGCCCGCCGGTCACCACTGTCGGCCCGGGTCCGCTCAACATCCGGCCACGCGCGCGACGCGTGCGGGCGGTGCACACTGCCGGACGACCGCTCTACGGCCAGGCAACCGCGCCCTTGCCATAGAGGGGACCGCCATGCCTCCCGAGTGGACCGCCGCCGACATCCGCCGCCTCCGTGCCCACGTCCAGTACACCGCCGAACCACTCCCCGGTGGCGGATGGGTGCTGACGCCTGCGGACCTACCACCGACACCTGACGACTGCCAGCGGTGGCCTTGGGCGCGCCGCCATGAGGAGACGCTCCGCCGGAGCACCGCCGTCGCCGCCTCACCCGGCAGCACCGGCTGCCGCGGTTTCGAACGGGCCCGGGCCGAGTGCCGTTACTTCTTCACCGACCGCCCGCCGCCGCGACACCCCCGACTACCACCATTGGAAGCCGCCCCTGGAGCCCCGCAGGGCGCCGGTCTCCTCGCCGGGGACGACGCCCGACGCCTCACCGTGGCCGAGCCCGCTCTGCGCGTGGACACGGGGCGGCCGCGGAGCGAGGTCACGCTGAGGCCGTGGTGGCGGCAGGGGGCTGTGCGAGATCGATACCGGGCGGAATACACCTGTGGAGTGCGACGCGGGTGGGCGCGACCCCTGTGCCCGAGCCGTCTGCTCCGCCCGACCGTTCTCAGGCAGAAGGATCGTTGCTACTGCTGCATTATCCGCTCCACCAGCCATCGCGGCGTCGCTGGCGCGTGCGGGGGCTCTGGTGCTCGACGGGGTGTGGTGGGTAGCGGTGCGATGGGCGTTGCGGCGGGGGTGGGGGCGGCGACGCGCAGGCCGCCGTCCTCCATCGAGGGGAGTTTCATGATGCACGATCAGGCAGGCCGGCTGGGTAGGCCGACTGGACCTGCGGGATCTGCGGCCCGGTCCAGTGGTCGATCGAACGCCGCACGCGCCGCTGAGGCCGAACAGCGGGTGCACGCGGCGGTGGCGCGACTGCGTGCGGACGGTGAGCGGGTGACGCTTGCCGCCGTCGTCGCCCTTGCCGGGTGCAGCCGGCGGACGGCGCACCGGGTGCTGTCCGGGGGGGGGGAGACCGCGCCACCCCAGCCTGGCAGGCAGCCCGGGCATGCGGAGGTGTCCGCCGGTACCAGTGGGGTTGGTACCAGCGGTGCTCCTGGCACCAGTGTGCCGGCGGCGACGGCGACGGCCTCTCGCGGCTTTGGCCTCGGACCATCCGTCGCTTCCGCGGTAGGCCCGATGGAAGGTGTCACCGGCCACCCTGCCCCGCGCTTGGCTTCGGTACCCTCCGGCCCCGACTGGCTGTCTGTCCGTGACTTTGCCGCCTGGCTCCAGGTGCCCCCGTCCTGCGTCTACCAGGAGATCCACCGTGGCCGGTTGCCGGCACTCCGCGTGGGTCGCCATCTGCGCGTGCGCCGTCAGGACGCGGTACTGCTGGCGGAGCGCTGAGCGGGCTCTCGCGACCGCCGCAGGGGACCGGCGGGCATGGCGAACCGTGCGCGTGTCCCCGTCCGGCCGGGAGGGGGAGGCGAGGATGCGCGGATCGGTGCATCGGCGGGGCAAGACTTGGCGGGCGGTCATCGACCTGCCCCGCAGCGCGGGGGGTGCGCGACGGCAGCGGACCGCAACGTTCAAGACGCGGCGCGATGCGGAGGACTGGGTGGTCAAGACCGCCGCGGGCATGGGTCGGCTGACCGCGGGGGACGCACAGCGCATGCCGTTGCGGATCTACCTGGATCAGTGGGAAGAGGCCGTCCGTCCCAGCTTGAAGCCGTATACGGGTGAGTACATCCACCAAGCAAAGGCCCGACTGCTGGCCGAGTTGGACGGCGGGCTCGCCTTGGGCCAGTTGACGCCGGTCGTCGTGCAGGCGGCGGTGACCCGTCTGGGGACGACACACGCGCCGAGCACGGCCAAGCGCGATCTGATGTGGTTGAGAGCGGCGATGAAGCGGGCGGTGGAGTGGGGGTACCTGGCGCGCAATCCGACCGACGGGGTTCGTGCACCGCGTTCCATGGAACCGGAGATGCAATGCTGGGACGAGGCCCAGGCGGCTGCCTTCCTGTGGGCCGTGGAGGGGCGGACGCGGCACGCGATCTTCTTCCGGCTCGCGCTGGCGACGGGCATGCGGGCAGGGGAGATCCTCGGGTTGCGCTGGCGGGATGTGGACTGGGAGCGCAGTGCCCTGCGGGTGGTCCACACACTGTGCTGGCCCACCGGTGGACAGCCGCGCCTGCTCGATCCGAAGACGGCGGGCAGCCGACGGATTGTGCTGCTGGACCTCACGACGCTGGCGGCCCTGCGGAGGCACCGGACACGGCAGGTTGAGGAACGATCGCGCCGCGGGGACGCTTGGCGTGGGCTGGACGTGGTCGTCGGCACGGCGGACGGTGGGTATGTCGATTTGAGGCAGCTTCATCCGTTGGCCACCGCCGCGGCTCGGCACGCGGGGGTGCCGCGCATCCGGATCCACGACCTGCGGCACACGCACGGGACGATCCTGCTGCGCCAGGGCCGCAGCGTAAAGGAGGTTGCCGAGCGGTTGGGACACTCCAACCCGGCCATGTTGTTGCGGCGGTACGCGCACGTCCTGCCGGACCAGCAGGTAGAGGTGGCGCGGACGATCGGGCGGGTCTTGGACGGTACCGGTGACCATCGGTGACCAACCGGGTGGGCTGATGGCTCCAAAGCCTTGAGCATCAACGCCCCGCGCCAGTGATGGCTCTTGGTGACCTCGATACAGTCGATTTCGGTGGGGGCCGGACAGCCCCCGCTCCCACACGGACCGGGGCTGACCTGATCCGCCATGATTCCTGCTACCCTCCCTCCCGGGGCTCCGCCCGGTCGCCGGCTTCCGGGCTCCGCGGGTCCGGTGCGCCGAAGCCGTGCGTCCCGCGCCTGAGCCCCGTGTTCGGCCCAGGCTATGCGCCGGGCGCCTGCGGTGTGAGGAGGGTGAGGCTCCCTGGGACGTGCAGGCGGAGGGGCCGGCGGAGCGCCGGCGCGCGCGGTGGACGGGATCCGGCCCGGACGGGCCGTACCGGACCGGCATCGGCCCCCGTCCCCCGTGGCGGGGCGCCGTCCCGCGGCGGCTGCCGCGGTCAGGCCCCACGCCGGGCCACCGGCGCGGGCCGGTCGTCGAACAGCCGGGCGACGGCGTGGGTGCCGCCAGGCTGCGGGCCTACCTGCGGCGCCTTGAACCTCACGCTCGCTGGTCGGGTGCTTCACGGTGGGATCCCTACAGGTGACCCCAGGGAACCCCTGGTGGCGCAGCAGACGGCGGCCTCGGCGCAGCGCGCGGGCCTGATGCCCTGGGGCGGGCGCGGGCACCCCCCGGGCCCGGCAGCCCCCGGGTGAGATGACCGTATCGGTCCCCAGGCCCCGGTCTGGTAGCGCGGGATGCCCACACCCGGGCGTGTGCACCGGGCCCGGCCGGCCCTCCCCGATCTGCTCGGGCCGATGGGGCGCAAGCCGCACGGCCCGGCCTGAGCCGTAGGCGCCTTCGTGAACGATGCCCGCATAACCCACGTGAGTACCATGCATGAACAACGACGGCAGGATTTGGAGAGCCACGGACGAAGTGGCCCCCCAATGGCGTAGATCACCCCTTCGAGTGCGCTGCGCGGGGCCCCGCGATACCGTCTTGGGGTGCCATCGGCCCTCTGCGCCGTGGAGGCCCGGCGGTGCCCCCCGGGCCGCCGAACCAAGATGCCGAGGAGTGTGAGAGGATGTCCTGGAACGAGATGTGGGCTGCGCGCCGCAGCCGCAGGGAAGTGCTGAAGGGGGCGGCGGTGGCCGCGGCCGCGGGCACCGCGCTGTCCGCCTGCGCCAATTCCTCGGCGAACTCCTCCTCTTCCGCCTCTGCCCCCGCCGCCCCGACCACCGCGCAGAACGCGACCACGATCGTCTGGGCCCCCTGGCACAACGTCTCCTATGACAACACCCTGGTGGGCCTGTTCCAGGAGGCGGTGCAGCCGTTCCTGGAGCAGAACAAGACCATCCGGGTGCAGTTCTCGCCCAACTGCTGCAACGGCGGCAACCTGGTCACGGCCGAACTCGCCGGCAACGCGCCCGACCTCTCGACCCAGTACAACACGGGCACCATCATCGCCAACAACGTCGCGCTTGACCTGATGCCATACATCCAGGAGTACAACCTGAACCTCTCCGACTACTCCGCGGGCCGCATCTCCCACTGGCAACAGGGGGACGGCCTGTACGGCTTGCCCAGCTACACCAACGTGTACGGCATGATCGTCAACACCACCGCCCTGAACAGCATGGGGGTGCCGCTGCCCTCCAAGCAGTGGACCTATCAGGAGGCCCAGCAGACCTTCGAATCGGCCACGCGGACCGTGAACGGCAAGAAGGTGGCGGGCGGCGCCATCGCCTGCCACCACAAGAGCGCGTACATGCCGGCGAGCTTCATCCTCGCCGGGTTCGGTGCCGCCTACGTCGACCCGGCCAACCCGGCGCACTGCGTCGCCGACTCGGCGGACGCGGTCGCCGCCGGGAACTGGGTCTTCGGCCAGCTCCTCCAGGGCACCGCGACCGACATCTCCAGCTGCTACCCGAAGAACCTGGCCGCGAACAAGACCGTCATCGACGGGTTCGGGCTCTGCTCGATGGTCCAGATCGCCGCGGAGATCAAGGGCTTCGCGTGGGACTTCTGGCCCATGCCCTCCTTCCCCAAGGGTGCCTACACCAGCGCGGGACCGGACTCGTACGTCATCGCGGCGAACACCAAGCATCCCAAGGAGACGTTCGAGCTCCTGCAGTGGGTCGTCGGTGGGACCTCTTGGCAGACGTGGCAGATGAAGACCATGCTCGGGGCGCCGGTCCTCAACAGCCTCTGGTCGGAGTACTACACGACGCTGCGGACGGTGGCGCCGCCCCTGGCGACCAAGGATCTGGAGATCCTGGGGTCGCTCGGTGAGATCCACATCCGCGAGGATTTCAAGTACAACGATCCAGCGGCGACGACGATCCTGAAGACCTTCGGCAACGACATCAAGTCCCAGAAGATGGCTGTGCCGCAGGCCTTCCAGGAGATGACCGGGCAGATCAACGCCTTGGAGACCGCCCAGGCCAACGCGGTGGCCAAGCCCGCCGCCCCCAAGTCGACGACGGCGGCCAAGCCGGCGACGGCCTGACCGGGCTCTGTCCGTCCCGAGCGGGGGGAGCCGCGGGCGCCCCTCGCCCGTCCGCATCCGCCGGCGCCCCGTCGGGGCCGATGCCCGAACCCCGGCCGTGCCGGGACCGGGGCATCGGTCCCTTCCCCCTGGAGCCGCGAAGGCGTTGCCGGATATCGGGCGTGTGCCGAGCCACCTGGGTGGCGAAATCCACGGCCGGGATCCCCGCCGTTGCTCCGGGGAGACGGTCGCCGGGCGACCCGTGTTCCCTGGACGGCTCCCGGGGGGGCCGCCCGGCGGACGATCCCGGGCGCCAGCGCAGGCATATCGGTCGGGCACCGCGAATTTTGGGGTTCATCCGGTGCTTAGCGGATGGTGAGCGCGCCCTTGCCGCGCACGAAAGACGCCCCGCCCGGCGGTGGGCTCCCGACCACAGAGCCGGACGCCGCCCGGAGACCGTCCGAGGAGAAGCCCGATCCGGTCTCGGATTCCATCGCCGACATCGCCGCGGCCGACCGAGTCGCACAGGCGCTGGCCTCCGCCGTCGCCTGGTGCGCCGCACGCTTGGCGGCCTTGGGCGTCGGACCCGCGGACCGCGAATCGGGGGAGACCCGGCGCCGGGCCTACGCGCGGGGCGGGGGCCGCTGGTGGTCGGGGGACGGCCCCGTCGCGGGTCCCGACGCGATGCCGCCCCACGCGGTCGACGCCCGTCTGGTCGTCTGGTCGTGGTGGGCATCGGCCCCGTCGGGGACCGGGGCGGGGCTTCCGTGGCACGCACCCGATACGGCCGGACCCGCGGCCGGCGGCCCACCGGCCGCCCCGGACGGCCTCCCGGACTTCCCCCCGGTGTCCGGCGCCGCCGTGCTGCCCTTGACGGGGCCGGTGCTGCGCTTCGGGCTTCCCGCCCTCCTACTGGCGCTGTCGGCCTGGCTCTACATCCGCGCGGGCTGGCCGGCGGTCGCCCACGTCGGGGGTTTCGACCACAACGCGTGGGAGGCCGCGGCCCTGCTCACGGGCCATGTCCACACGCCGCCGCCGCCGCCCGGCGGCACGCTCGACATGATGTACTACCACGGCCTTTGGTCGAGCTTCTTCCCCCCGCTGCCCGCCTTCCTGCTTATGCCGCTGGTGTGGTACTTCCATGGTCCGCTCCGCACGCCCGTGCACCTCTTCTGCGCGGTGCTCGGGGCGCTCAGTCCCCTGTTCGTCTACCAGATGGGGGAGCGGGCCGGGCTGCGGCCGGCCGTGCGGCTCTGGATCGCGGTCCTTTTCGCCTTCGGCACCGTGTTCTGGTATGCGGTCGACACCGGCACCCCGTGGTATTACGTCCAGGTGGCGACGGTCTTCTTCTACCTGCTCGCGCTGCGGGAGGGCTTCGGGAAGAACCGCCCCCTGCTGGTCGGCGCCCTCTTCGGCGCCGCGCTGCTCTGCCGCAACCCGGTCGCCCTCGGTTTCCCGTTCCTGTTCTGGCGCGAGCGATTCCTCACCGATGGGCGCCTGGACCTACGCCGCCTCGACTACCGCCGCCTGGCCGGGTTCTGCATCCCGGTCGCGGCGGCCGTGGCCGTTCAGCTCTGGTGGAACTGGGCCCGGACCGGCGACCCCCTCGACACAGGCTACGCCCACATCATGATGAACCCGTACTTCCGGGCCTCCTTCAGCCAAGGGATGTTCAGCATCAAGCACATCCCCTATCAGATCTACAGCATGTTCTTCATGGCGCCCGCCTTTCACGGCCAGACGGACTTCAACGGGGTCTGGCCCTACCTGACGCTCAGCAGCACCGGTCAGAGCCTGCTGCTGACGACGCCCGCCTGGCTGTACGCCTTGGAGGGCGACGTGCGGCGGCGGCGCGTCTGGCTCGGGCTGTGCGCCGTCCTCCTGACGATGATTCCGCAACTGCTCTACTACGCCAACGGCACCGGGCAGTTCGGCAACCGCTTCAGCCTGGACTACACGCCGCTGCTGCTCGCGCTCCTCATCTTCGGCATCGGCCGGCGCTTCCGTTGGCAGCACGCCGCGCTCATCCTGGTCAGCGTCTTCCTCTGCGGGTACGGTGCCGTCTACATGGGCCACGTCCACCCCATCCCGCCGTCCTGGCTCGCGCACCTGGCAGCGGTCGTGCCCAAGCCCGCGGCCTCCTGTCTCAAACTCCCGTGGATGACGCAATGCCCGTGAGTGGCCGCCGGCGGAGGCGCGCCCGCGGGGCCCGACCGGCGGGGTGTACCCCGGCGAAGCCGCCCGGAGGTTTGTCGCGGCGGGGGCGGCGGGGTAGAGGTCGGCCGGGTGTCCCGCCGGGCGCCGGTGCCCGGAGGGGCGCGACACCGGGGCGGGGAACCCCCACGCCCGGAGAGGGGGAACCGCGGTTGCCTGCCTGGGAATATCGCGTCGAAGCCGTCCCTGCCGCTGAGGCCCTCGCGGAACTCGGGCGGGCCGGATGGGAACTCGTCGGGCTGGACGGCGGGCGAGCCTACCTCAAGCGCCCCGCGCCGTCCTATCGGGAGCGTGTGACGCTGGCGCAGCGGCAGCGTGCGCTGGCGGCGCCCCCCGCACCCGCCGCCCCCCGCGATCAGCGGCTGCTGCATCCCGAGGTGTACCGGGTCTTCGCGTCCGCCGGACACACCGACCTCGTCACGATCTGCGACCGGGGCTTCCCGGTGCCGATCGGGCCGGAGCGCTGCGACCTGGCGGTGGCCGACGACCTGCCCACGGTGGTGGATGTCCTGCGCCTCATCCGCCCGCTCTTTCCGCCCGACCGCCTGATCCTGCCCGACGAGGTCCGGCAGGCCGCTCCGGCACGCGTGCCGGAACTGCAGGCACTGCTGCCGCAGACGGCCCTGGACTTCGTGCCCCATGTGGAGTTCAAACACCTGGCCGCCACGGCGCGGGCGACGGTGCGCACCGGGGACTCGGTGCCGTACGCCAACGTCCTCTGGGTGGGGTAGGGCGGCGTGCGCGGACCTGGGGTTCCCGGGTCCCGCCAGGTGCCGAGCGCGCCGGGAGAGAAAGCGGGTGCCACCGGGCCGGCGGCGCCGGCCGCCGCCCGCCGCCGCCCGCAGCGGAGGTGTGGGCTGCGTGCCTCGCAAGACCATCGCCGCCCGCCTTCTGGACCGTATGCGCATCCCCTACGAACTGCGCGCATACGACTTCGATCCCGAGGCGCCCGCCGGGGTCCACGTCGCCTGTGCCCTCGGACTACCGCCCGAGCATGTATACAAGACGCTCGTCCTGCGCGGAGACCGGACGGGCCTTCTGATGGCCTGCCTCGCCGCCTCCGCCGAACTGGACCTCAAGGCGCTGGCCGCCGTGTCCGGCGATCGGCGGGTGGAGATGCTGCCGATGGCGGAACTGCAGCCGCTCACCGGTTACGTCCGTGGCGGGGTGTCCCCGCTGGGGAGCAGGCGCCGGATGCCGGTCTATCTCGACGCCCCGGGCGCAAGCCTCCCGCAGGTGTCCGTGAGCGCCGGCCAGCGGGGCCTGCAGATGCTGCTCTCGGGTCCGGATCTCATCCGGGCGACCTCGGCGGCGGTCGCCGCCATCGCCCGGTGACGGGAAGGGGTGTGGCCCATGCGCCGGCATCCCGGTCTGGCGCCGCTTTCGCGGGACCACCTACAGGCGCTGATCGCCGGGCGCTCCCTCCGAGACCTGCCGGTGGAGGTCGGGGAGGGGGACCGTCGGGTGGCACTGACCACGTTCCTGGACTTCTGGCGGGACGAGGGGGCGGCGCACTTCCGGGAGGAAGAGGAGCGGCTGCTCCCGTGGTTCGCCCGGTTCGCGTCGCTGGATCGGCCCGAGATCGCGCGGATGCTGCTGGAGCACGCCGACATCCGTGGCCGCGTCATGGCGGCGCAGGATGTGCTCCTCCGTGGCGGGGCTCCCGCCACCGGGGACCTGCGGGACCTGGGCCGCCTCTTCATGGCGCACGTACGGCTGGAGGAGGACGTGATCTTCCCCATGATCGAGGCGGCGGTGCCGGCGGAGGCTTGGGGGGCGCTGGGCGATCTGTAGGGCGCGCCGAAGTCGTCTCCGCGGGGCCGCTGCCGGCCGGGCGGCCCGCTGCGATCGTGAAAGCGCGCCACCGCCTCTGCCGGGAGCGACGGCCTTGACCGACCCGGTACGGAACGCGGCTGCCGCTACCGCCCGCTTCCCACCGTCGGGGGCATCCCGGCGGCGGCCCGCACCCTGACGGCCGCGCAGGCGTGGGCGCGCGGGCCCGGCGGGTCCCGCCGGTATCTCCTGCCGCCTCCGCCGCCCTCCATCCCGGACCGCGCCGGTCTCCCGCCCCCCTCGGCACCGCAGCGCCCCGGCGTCTGCGGAACGGCATCCCCTGCCGCCGCCATCCAAGCTCGTCGCCATCCCTACCGCGCGCCCCCTTGGGGCGGTGTGGCTGGCTGCTCTTGGCTTAACAACTATTCATACATTGTTAAGGTGTTGTAACCAATACTCCCCATCTGTGGTATGTTCGCTGGCGGACATGAACAGCAACGAAGGTGTGCTGACCAACCTGAAGACCACGACCCCCATGCAGAGCGCGGCGGCAGGTCGGCGCCACTGGGATGAAGCACGGATCGCCCGCGGGCTGCGTGCCTTCGCCGATGAGCGCGGCGTGGTGGCGCCGGGACGCGTACAGCGCGAGAACCGTGCCCTCTACGAGATCTGCCGCCACCGCTTCGGCGGCGTCGCCTTGGCGGCGGAATGCTTCGGGCTCCGCGCGGCTGCGGCCCGGCGGTCCTGGAGCGAGGAGGATGTGCTGAAGGCGATCCGCGCGCGCCACACCGCCGGCGCCGGCCTGCGCAGCACCGAGGTGCGCCGCGAGCAGCCCGCCCTCTACGGCGCGGCATGCAAGCGGTTCGGCAACTGGAGCGGCGCCCTGGCCGCCGCCGGCGCCGCCCCGCCGCCCGAACCCTGGCCTTCCGACGAGGATCTGTTGGCCGCGGTCGCGGAGCACCGCGCGGAGCGCGGGGGCCCGCTCCCCTCCCGGCTGGCGTTGGCGATCCGCCGCCGCCACGGCAGCGTCCCGCGCTTCTATGAGGCGCACGGCCTCTCCGCCCGTTGGACGCCGCGGCGCGTCGTGGCGGAACTGCGCAAATACCGCCGGCCGCCCTCCGCCAAGGAGGTCCGCAAGGCGCATCCTGGTTTCTACTTTGCCGCCCTGCGCCTGTTTCCGGGGTGGTCCGCCGCGATCGCCGCCGCCTTCCCCGGTCGGGCGCAACCGGCCGTGCCCTCGGCGCCCCCGCCCGGCGCCGCCCGCCCGGCGATCCCGCCGTGGGCCCCGGCGGAGGGGCGCTGGCTGGTGTGCCAGGCGGCCCTGGACGCCGCGTGGGCGTATGTGGTCGCCACACCGGGCGGCCGCCGGATCTCCTGCCGGGAACTCGCGCTGGCGGCGAAGGTCACCGCCCCCGCGGCCCGGCGGATGCTGGTCAGCATGTCCGGTACCGGGGCGGTGACCGAGATTCCCGGGGCCCGGATCGCCTTTCGACGGGCCGAGGGAGCCGCGGACGGACCGCCTTCCCCCTGAGGGACGGATCGCCCGCGGCGGCCCAGGCCGGCGCGCTGCCGCGATCCCCTTCCGCCGTCGCCCCTCTGCCTCCCGGCAGGAACCGGAGCCCCCCTCTCGGAATCAGGCCCCACGGCCCCGCGAAGGGGATGTCCCTCCGTTGTCGGTGGCAAACGGCGGCGCGCCCGTGGAGGTCACGCGGCGCCTCACGCCCCCGCCGACTCGACCAGTAGGGGCTGCCGCCCCAGGACGAGCCGCCACACCTGTGGCGGCCATATCCCTGCGCCACCCGCGGCGCCGGACGCGGGGGTCTCCAGGGCGGCGGCAGCCCCGCCCGCCCGGCATTCCGGCGGCCTGGTGGACCACCGCCGGCCGCCGTCAGGGAGGGAGGGCCGGGCCTATGCGGCAGCGACCCGGATTCCGGATCGCCTGCGCCTTCCTCCTTCTCGTGGCGATCGTCGCCGGCTGTGCGCGGGCGGGTTCGGGGTCGACGGCGGGGCCGGCCCCCGCACACCCCTCGCGTTCCCCATTCGCCATCCGCGGCGTGGTGGAGGGTTTCTACGGCCCGCCGTGGTCCGCGGCCTCGACGGCCGACGTGCTGGCCTTCATGGGCGCGCGGGGCATGAACACCTTCGTGTACGCCCCCAAGTCCGATCCGTACCAGCGGGCGGAGTGGAGCAAGCCCTACCCGGCGGCGCAACTGGCGGCGCTGCGCGGCCTGGTGGCCGCCGCGGCCAAGGGCGGCGTCACCTTTGTCTACTCGATCAGCCCCGGGCTCTCCATCACCTACTCCAGCGCCGCGGACCGGGCGCTGCTGCTCGCCAAGACCCGGCAACTGCGCGGCATCGGGGTCCACGCCTTCATGCTCTCCTTCGACGACCTCAACACCGAGAAGCTGCAGCCGGCGGACGCCGCCGCCTATCCCGGGGGGATCGGGCAGGCGCAGGTCGCCCTCGCCAACGCCGTCTTCGCGGCCGGGCGGCAGGCGGACCCCGCCTTCTCCCTGCTCTTGACCCCGACCGAGTATTGGGGCATCACGGCCGACACCTACACGCGCGCGCTGGCGCAACTCGCCCCGGGGATCGACGTCGTCTGGACGGGGCCGGGCGTGGTGTCGCCGGCTATCACCCTGGCCCAGGCACAGGCCTTCGGCGCCATCGTCGGGCGGAAGCCGGTCGTCTGGTACAACTACCCTGTGAACGACTGGACCGTGCCGAGCGGCGGCTTCAGCGCCCCCGTCGTGCAGCCCCGTGACCTGTTCATGGGTCCCGTGCGGGGGCTGGCGCCCGATCTGGCGCAGGGGGTGCGCGGGATTTTGGCCAACCCCATGCTGCAGCCGCACGCCTCGGAGATCCCGCTGGCCAGCATCGCGGCCTATCTGAACGACCCGGCCGGCGCCGGGACGTCCTCCGGTTCTGGGTCCGCCTCGTCCGGGACGGCGGCGTCGCCCACCCCCGGGGGTGCGTGGGCGGCAGCGGTCGCCGCGGCGGGCGGCGCCGCGAAGGCGGCGCTCCTGGAGTTCTGCCAGGCCGAGCAGCCGTATCCGACCGTCTCCCCGACGGGGAAGTACGGCTGGTCCTCGACCGACCCGCAGCTGGACGCCACCGAGGCCCAGTTGCTGGCGGCCTACGCGGCGGGCCCCGCCGCCGCCATGGCCTCGACCGAGGCGGCCGCGCTGCACACCACCTTTACCGACTGGATGCAGGGCCCGGTGCAATTGGCCCCGAGCCGCCTGGCGGACCCGGCGCTGGGGGAGGAGATCGCCCCCTGGGTGCGCTGGATGCCGCGGGACGGCGAGGCCGGGCTGGATACCCTCGCCCTCCTGCGTGCCGCGGCGCAGGGGGATGCGCCCACGGAGAGCCTCGCGCTCTCGGCGGTGCGCCAGGACGAGGCCACGCTGGCCACGCAGCCCGTCGAGTTCGGCGGCGACCTGTCCGGCTTCCTCGCCAAGGCGGCGGCGGCGGTGCAGGGGGGCGGCCCCGCCGCCGGCGGGGCGTGAGCCGCCCCTGCGGCCCGCAGGCCCGACCCATGGAATGGAGGCGTCCGCATTGCGCGCCCTGGTATGGCACGGCCCCCGGTCGATGACGCTGGAACAGGTGCCCGAGCCGCGGCCCGCCGCGGGCGAGGTGCTGCTGCGCACCCTGTCGGTCGGCATCTGCGGCTCCGAACTCTCCGGCTACCTCGGCGAGAGCAGCCTCCGGCATCCGCCGCTGGTGATGGGCCATGAGTTCTGCGCCGTCGTGGAGGCGGCCCCGCCGGCCGGCCGCTTCACCCCCGGCGACCGGGTGGTGGTCAATCCCCTCTTGACCTGTGGCGCCTGCGTGCCCTGCCGTCGCGGGGAGGAGAACCTCTGCGTCCAGAGGAGCCTGGTGGGCGCGGCGCGCCCGGGGGCCTTCGCCGACCTGCTGGCCGTGCCGGAGTCCGCCTGCCACGCCGCCCCGGCGGGGGTGGCCGACGACCTGGTGGCCATGGTCGAGCCGCTGGCCTGCGCGGTTCGGACGGTCGAGCAGGCCCGAGTCGGCGTCGCCGATGCCGTTGTCGTCGTCGGGGCCGGCGCCATCGGCCTCTTCGCCGTGGCCGTCGCGCGCCGGGCCGGGGCGGGCCTGCTCGCCGTGGCCGATCCCAACGCGCAGCGCCTCGAGACGGCGCGCGCCTGGGGCGCCACCCACCTGCTCGATGCGCGCGGCGACGTGCCGGCCGACGTGCGACGGCTCACCGGCGGCCTCGGCGCGGACGTCGCCATCGACGCCGTGGGGCTCGCCGCCACGCGGCGGACCGCCCTGCGCGGGGCGCGTCCGGGGGGGCGCGTGGTGTTCATCGGCCTGCACGAGGCGGAATCGACCCTGCCGGTCAACGAGATCGTGCGGAGCGAGACCGAGGTCGTCGGTTCCTTCTGCTACCGCTCGCACACCTTCGACCGCGCGCTGGCGCTACTGCGCGAGGGGCTGCTGCCGGAGGGGGCCTGGCAGGAGGTCCGGCCGCTGGAGGCGGGCCCCGCCTCGTTCGACGAACTGCTCGGCGGCGGCGTGGCCGCATCGAAGATCGTGCTGCGGGTGTAGGCGGCCGCGGATGTGACAGATCGCAGCGCACGTGGATGTCCGGCTGGTGCGGTAGGCCCGGCCGTCGGGAGGCGGTGGATAGCGTGGCGGCGCCGGATCCCACACACCCCTCCGTCCCGGATCTGCCGATCGCCGTTCCCGCAGTCGCCTGGCCCGGAATCCCCCACCCGGAGGGGGTGGGAGGCTCGTGAAGGGCCCGCGCCCCCTATCGCTTCTGCCGCCGGACCCTGCCCCGGCAGCCCCGCGGGCGACGGACCCCATCCCCGCCGCGCACCTCCCGTCCCCGCCGGCACCGCCCCCCTCCGGCGGCGGTGCCGCGGGCGGGCTCTGGCCGACGCACACCGAGCGCCCGATTGGCATGCCTCGCGTTCCGCTGGCGCCGGTGCCGCCCGTCCCGATGCCGCCCCCCCCGGGCGTCGCGCCGCCACCGAGCCCGGCCGTCGGGACCATCGGGCCGGTCCATCCCGTCGCGGCGCACCGTGGCGTCGGTCCGCCCGTCCCGCTCGCGCTCGTCCTCTCGGCGCCCGCTCCGTGCGCCCCTCTGCGCGACAGGCCCGCCGCCCCGGCTGCGCCCGCGGGCGCGGCCGTGGACGCCTCCGCGCCCGCCGGATCCATCCCTGGAGCGCCCAGCCCTACGCATTCCGACATCCCTGCCCGTTCCGCCGCCCCCGTTGCGGCGACGACCCTGCGCCCCGATTCCGATACCCCCGCGCCCATCCGGGTCGGCCCCACCCCACCCCTGCCCGAGGTCGTCGCCGACGCCGCTGCCTTCCGGCGCCTCCTCGCCGCGACTGAGGCGGCCCCCGCGGTCGGCCTCGACACCGAGACCACCGGCCTGGACCCCCACACCGATCGGCTGCGCACCCTGCAACTGGCCACGCCCGGCCACGCCTGGGTGGTCGACGCCTTCGCCGTGTCCGACCTCGGCCCGCTCCGTACCTGGCTGGCGGCCCGCGCCGCGTCCGGGCGGCGCACGCTCCTGCACAACGCCAAGTTTGACTTGAAGATGCTGCGGGCCGCGACCGGGGGCGCCGCGCTCCACCCCGTCGCCGTATCGGACCTGCTCCTTTGGTCCCTGATCCTCGGTTGCGGCCTCCCGGAGCGCGGGCTCGCCCCACCGTCTTCGGGCGGCGCGACGCGGGGCGGCGGCCCCGGCCTCCCCGGGCGCGAAAGCCCTGGCGGCGACGCGGGGCCTGCGGCGGCCACGGCGCTCGGGCGCGAGGGCGCACCTGCGGTGGCGGCATCCCCTCCCGCCGTGGCCGGGCCGTTGTCCCCGCCCGAGGTGCCCCCGGCCCCGGTGGCCACCGGCCACAGCCTGGCCGCCCTCTGCGCCCGCCACCTCGGCATCGACCTCCCCAAGGAGGAGCGCCGGCGCGACTGGTCCGGCCCCCTCCGGCCCGAGCAGATCGCCTACGCCGCGCGGGACGCCTGGGTGCTGCTCCCGCTGGCCGACGTGCTCCATGCCGGCCTGGCCGCAGAGGGGCTCCTCCGCGTGGCGGCCGTCGAGGACGCCTGTGTCCCCGCGGTCGCCGACATGGAGTACGCGGGAATCGGTTTCGATCTGCCGTATTGGGGTGGACTCACCGAGGCGCTCCGCGCCGGCGCCCGCCGTGCGGCGGAGGAGGCCCTGGGGCTGCTGGGCGCGGCGGCGCCGCGCCGGCCGGCCCCCGTCAGTCTCTTCGGGGATGTGCCGCCCCCTACGCTCAACCTCAACTCCACGCAGCAGTTGCGGGCCGCCCTCAGCGCCGCGGGCCTGGAGGTCGCGGGTACGTCTGAGCACGCCCTGAAGCCCCACGCCCCCGACCACCCCGCGGTGGCGGCGCTCCTCGCCTACAAGAAACACGCCAAAGCCCTCCAGGCCTTCGGCACGGCGCTGCCCCGCTTCGTCCACGGGCGCACCGGCCGCATCCACGCCTACTACCACCAACTGAGCCGCGGCGCGATCGGCCGCTTCTCCTGTTCCAACCCCAACGTGCAGCAGATCCCGCAGGACCCGGCCTTCCGGCGGGCCTTCGTGCCCGGCCCCGAGCGCCGCCTCGTCGTCGCCGACCTCAGCCAGATCGAACTGCGCATCATGTGCCGCCTCAGCGGCGACGCCCGGATGTTGGGGGCATACCGCGCCGGGGCCGATCTGCACCGCCTGACGGCCTCGTTGCTCACCGGCGTCGCCCCGGAGACGGTCAGCCGTACACAGCGCCAACTGGCCAAGGCGGTGAATTTCGGCCTCATCTACTCGATGTCGGCGGGGGGGCTGCGCGCCTACGCGGCCGACTCCTACGGGGTGCACCTGACGGCGGAGGAGGCCGAAACCTTCCGCCGGCGGTTCTTTCAGGCCTACCCCGGCATCGCCGCCTTCCACCGCCGCCAGGACATCGAGGCGCGGCGCGCGCGCGAGGTGCGGACGCTGCTCGGACGCTGCCGCCGCTGGGAGGGGGAGGCCATCGGCCTGCCGGAACTCGTCAACTGTCCGGATCAGGGCACCGGCGCGGACATCCTCAAGCGGGCGATGGGCCTGCTGCGCCCGGCGCTGGTCGCCGCGGGGGCCGACCTGGTCGCCTCGGTCCACGACGAACTGGTGGTGGAGTGCCGCGCGGACCGGGCGGAGGAGGTGCGCGAGGCCGTCCGGTCCGCCCTGGTTCTGGCGGGGAGCGAACTGCTCGACCCGGTCCCGGTCGAGGCGGAGGCCGTGATCGGCGAGAGTTGGGCGGCGAAGGGCTGAACTCGTCCGTGGCCGCGCCGGCGATGTCGCGCCCCGCCCGCCGGCCGCGACTCTCATGAGGCTGTACCCGCCCGGGGGGGCGGTGTAGCGTCTGCGCCACTTGGCGTCGATTGTCTCACATCCGGTGGCGGGCAGATGTGCCCTTGCCGCCGAGCCTCTGCGGGCACGCCGAGGGGCGGCAAGGCGCCTCACCATGCCGCCCAGGCATGACCGCCTGGCGCATCCGCCACTCAACGGCAAGGGTCTGGCTTCGCCCACATCCGCCCGTGGCTGGTGCCGGCACGTCACTCACTCTGGGATTCCGCTCGCCAGATAAAGTGATACGCAACAGGGAGCAGGATCCGTCCCGTGCTGTACCTGGGCGGTCCCACTGCATGGCCGGGGCGACGTGCCGCGCTCTGCGGGGCGTCGGGGCAGGGCACAGGCGTCCCGCGCTATGGAATCCGCAATTCGCGCCGCACCGTGTCCCTTACCGGTGCGGGCCGTTCCGCGGTAGCGCGGCTCGCCGGGGATTCACGGAGCTAAGTCGCGGAAAAGTGCATCTGTCTTTCAGAAGTGTCTTGTGTAATGGACACTTGTCGCTATAGAATGTCTCATGTCCTCCAGAGGGCCCCTGGTCGGGGATGCCGATCTCCTGCAGGTGATGCGCGGATTCAACCCCTGGTGGCAGGGGCAGGGCGTGCCCGGTGCCCGCCCATACAGGCGTGTGGCATATTATGAAGCCACCCGGTGGTTGTATCGCGATGACGTCCGGCGTGCTGTGCTCTTATCCGGCGCCCGCCGCGTGGGCAAGACGACCATCCTCTACCAATTGGCGCAGCAGGCCATGAGGGACGGCCTATCCCCGCGGGATTGTCTCTACCTTTCCTTCGATCACCCACTCCTCAAATTGGCGAGTCTGGATCGCCTCATCGACCTGTATCGCAGTCAGGTCGCCGCCGGAGCTCCGCAGATGGTGCTCCTGCTCGATGAGATTCAATATGCCGCGGACTGGGCGACGTGGCTGAAATGGCTGGTCGATCAGACGCCAAACGCGCGCATCGCCGCCACCGGCTCGGCCAGCACGGTGCTACGTGCGCAAGGGCAGGAGTCTGGAGCGGGGCGGTGGCTCGAACTTTCAGTCCCAACACTCTCGTTCTTTGAATATGCCCATCTCTGTGGACTCGCCGTCCCGGATCTGTCCAAGGAGGTCATCCCCACCCGCTTAGCGCAACTGTCCACAGCACAGGCCGAGGAGGTCCTGGACCTCTGCCTGCCCCTGCGGCCGCACCTGCCCCGGTACCTTTTGCAAGGGGGATTTCCGGAAGCAGCCCTGGCCGATGATCTCGCTTCCGCTCAGCGCATCGTGCGCGAGGATGTCGTCGATCGTGTGCTCAAACGTGACATGACGGCCCTTTACGGGATCCGAAGCGTTTTGGAACTGGAGCGGCTGTTTGTCTACTGCTGTCTCAACTCCGGAGGGATGTTGGCCCAAGAGCGCGTGGCGAGCGAGTTGGGTGTCTCTCGCACCACGGTCGGCAACCTTTTGGCGGCGCTCGAAGCCGCGCATCTGATCTATCGGTGCCTGCCGGTGGAGATCGGCGGCAAGAAGAGTCTCAAGCCCCGTACCAAGGTGTATCTCGCGGATTCCGGTATTCGCGGCGCCGTGCTGCTTCGGGGAGAAGAAGCCCTGACGGACCCGGTCGAAGCCGGTCTTGTCATAGAGACCGCAGTGTATCAACACGTGTACGCATTCTACTACGCGCAGCGACCGCAGATCGGATACTGGCGTGCCGATGGGGGCCACCACGAGGTCGATGTCGTCGTCGCTCGCCCGGGTCGCTGGCGCATCGCGATCGAGGTGAAGTACCGCGAGGGTTTGCCGGACCGGCTCCTTGGGTTGGACGCCCTGGCCCGCACCGAATCGCTCACGTCGGCGCTCCTTGTGACCAAGCACCCGTCTCAGTTCGGCTTCCTGCGTCCCCGTGATCGGGAGGGCCCGTTCCAGGTTCCGGCGTTCCTCTTCCTGTATCTTCTGGGTCACGCCGAACGCAGGGCCGTCGATGACCCCATGATCGGGTACGCGATCTGACCTCTGCATCCTCGCCCGGGTGGCCGCTGCACAATTCGTGACTCGCAGCAGCCCCGTCTCGGGGGCGCTGATGTACTATTCCGGTCACCTGGCGCAGCCGCCGCACCCCTTACCGCCGTTCCGCCCCGACGGTATACCGTGCTGTTCGGGCGCTGCGGCGGCTTCGCCGCGCCCCACCCTCTGACGAGCCCCTGGCCAGGTGTGTTCACTGTCATCGGCACGGTCCGTTCCCGCATCCGGTCGTCCCCCGCCTCCGCCCCCCATCTGCCGTCCCGCCCCCCGCAGGACACCGTCCGCCCCCGCCGAAGCGGCGCCCCCGCCCGAACGCTCTCCGAGGGGGTGCGACCCATGGCCAAGGTCCAACTCGGCGTGGTCGGCTGCGGCGGTATCGCCGGCGCTCACCTGCGCGGCTGGAAGGCGATCCACGAGAAGGAGCCCGACCTCGCCGAGATCGTCGCGACCTGCGACGCCTACCGGCCCGCCGCCGAGCGGTACGCCGACCAGGTGGCCGAGTACCAGGGCAGCCGCCCGCAGGTCTATGGCAGCGTCGCGGAGATGCTGAAGTCCGGCCGCGTCCGAGCAGCGGACGTCTGCACGCCGCACCACCTGCACCACCGGGTCGCCCTGGAGTGCATCGCCGCCGGGGTGGCCGTACAGGTGGAGAAGCCCAGCGGCCTCACGGTCAAGGCCACCAAGCGGATGATCGAGGCGGCCTCCAAGGCCGACGTGCTGCTCGCCACGGCCGAGAACGTGCGCCGGGGCCCCTCCCAGCGGACCGCCTGGTGGCTGCTCAACGAATCGGGCATCCTCGGCCGCGCCCGGGGCTTCTTCATGCAGCAGGTCCGTCACGAGGCGCCCGTCGACCCGCAGAAGGCCCCCGGCTGGCACTGGCGTGCGGACCGCACCCTCTCCGCCGGCGGCTGGGTTATCGATTCCGGCGCCCACTACATGGACACCATCCGCTACCTCTACGGCGACGTGCATAGCGTCTACGGCCGGGTGGAGCAGTTGCGTCCGCACCCGATGCAGAAGCAGGGTCTCCGCGCCTTCGACGAGCAGGAGGACTACTTCACCGCGACCATCAACTTCGAGAGCGGCGTGATCGGCCAGTGGAGCCGCACGTCCGCCTTCCCCGGCCACGACTGGGTGCAGTGCGCCATCTACGCGGACAGCGGCGCCATCGTGGACCCGTCGGGCGACATCTTCCACGGGCCGCACGGGAAGGCGGAGGTGCGCCGGCCCGGGCAGGAGACGCGCACGCTGCAGGACCTGTTCCCGGCGTTCCTGGAGACGCTCAGCCCCGAGCGGAAGCAGCGGCTCTTCCCGCACGACTTCAGCGACGGGTTCACCCTGGAGTGCTACGACTTCGCGCAGGCCGTGGCCACGGGCCGCGACGTCGAGGTTTCGGCCGAAGTCGGGCTGAAGGCCAAGGCCGTCGCCTTCGCCATCTACGAGTCGGCGGCGACCGGCCAGGCGGTGAAGGTGGACGACGTGCTCGCGGGCAGGGTCGAGGTCTACCAGCGCTGGCTCAACGAGAAGTGGGGCATCTAGGCGGGGGCTGTGAAAGCACGCTTTCGCAGCCCCCTCAGGCTCCGGCGTTTTGTCCCTCAGGGGCTGCGAGGATGCGGTCGACGCTGGAAGCGGGCCTCGCAGTCTACTCCCAGGAGGGTGCCGCGAACGTGCGCTTTTGCGGCACCCTCAGGCTCCGGCCCCTTGCCCCTGAAGGCCGGCGACGACGCGGCCAAGGCCGAAAGCGCGTTTCGCGGCCGGATGCGGCGAAGCCGGCGTGACCCCACTCCTGCAGGCCCCGCGAGTTGGCCCTCCTCTACCAGCCCCGTGGGACACCCATGCGCGACCGCCAACAGGGCTGCCGGCACACCCGGCAGCCCTCGCCTGCACCTCCGTCACCGCCACTGAATTCGGGATTGTTTGCGTCATTTACCGCGGGACGCTACACCCGCGGCGGCGGCCGGTGGCCCGCCGGCCGGCCGCCCGGGACCGGGGGCCTCACGCCGTGACCTGCACCGTCACTGCAAACAGCAGGACGAACATCGGGCACGCCTTCCCCGCCGGGCACGCGGGCGTGCCGGTCGCCTTCAGGGTCGTCGTGCCGGCCCTGTAGGCCTTGTAGATCCCCTGGGCCCCCCGGACCATGGCGAAGTTCGGCAGGCGGGCGAGGACGGTTTGGTCGGCGACCGTCGGCTTCCACTGCTCGTCTCCCAGGGCCAGGGTGAACGTCTGGCCGACCTTCATCGTGATCGTGTGGTTATTGTCGGCCATGGTCAGCTGCGCCGGCGCCGGGATCGGCTGCCGAGAGGAGGCCGGCGCCGAGGAGGACGAAGGCGAAGCCGAGGCAGGAGACGGGGGATCGCCGGCGGTCGTGGTTCCGTGCGCCGCCGGGGTGACGCCGCCGGAGGCGGCCGGTGCATACACCGCGCCGCAGCCGGACAGGGGCACAAGGGTCGCGAGCAGGAGCGGGGTCCACCACCGGGTCCGCACTCGGTCCACCTCCGTGAGGGGTCACGGGTTTTCGACGCCGAAACCCCCGATCCGGTTTCGTTCCAGTTTTGTACAGCCCTTGGCTTGGGAGCCGCCGTTGCGGCCGGAGAGACGGCCCGGTGGGGGGGCGTTTGATATGGCCGCCGGCGTCTTGCCCGCCATGGTCCCTCAGGGCGTGGAGACCCTGCCCTCGACCGGGGGCGCGCTCGTGGCCCTGCCCAGTCTGATCGGCGTCGTGGGTGCAGGACTTTCCTGCCGCCGGCGGCGTTCCCGACCAGGCCTGCTTCGAGCCGTGCAACCCCACGACTTCTCCGGGGTGCTGAGCAGCTACAACTCGGCATCGTCGTGGTCATGGTGCACTTCGTGCCGGGGTGACCGCTCAGCAGCGGGAAAAGGCCTGGGGTGCCGAGGAGTCCCGGTTCCGATCAAGCCGCGGCAGCCGTCGGCACGCATCCGTTCCATGTTCGGCCACAGGTCGGCGTGGGGCGCTGACCTGCGCGGCGACGCCGGGGGCGATCCGGCGCAGCCACGGCAGCCGCCGTTTCAGCCGGCGCCGGGCACCCCTGCGGGCGGCGGGGAGCCGGGACGGGCACAGGCAGGCGAGGCCGGCCGCCGGGCGAATGGGCGCCCCGGGGGTGTGTCCGCTTGAACCTGGCCACCATGCAGTTCCACAGCCGCAGCCTTGGCCGTCATGTCACCTACACCGCCATCCTGCCGGAGGTCGACCGCCACGGGGATGGCCCATTCCCCGTGCTGTACCAGTTGCACGGCCGGTCCGACGACCACACCGCCTGGCTGGTGCGCAGCCGGTTGGTGGACCACGTCGCGCCGTACCCGCTGATCGTCGTCCTCCCCGACGGTGCCGTCTCCGGCTGGCGCAACGCGGGTCCTTCCGAGAAATACGAGGACTTCGTGACGCAGGACCTGGTCCGGCACGTCGGCGCGACCTTCCGCGTCCGGCCGGGCCGCGCCGCGATCGGCGGGCTGTCGATGGGGGGTGGGGGCAGCATCCGCCTCGGGCTCAAGCATCCGGGGCTGTTCGCCTCCATCTGGGCGCACAGTAGCGCCGTCTTCAGCGCCGAGCACATGCGGGAGCGGGGCGTTCCCGAAGCCGAGATCCCCGCCGACGACGTGTACGCCGTGGCCGAGCGGCTGCTTGCGGGGTTGCCCCGGCCGAGCCTGCCCCGGCTGAGCTTCGACTGCGGTGTCGACGACTTCCTCCTGGAGCACAACCGCGCCTTCCGCGCCCACCTGGAATCCATCGGCTTCCCGCACCATTACGCCGAGCACCCGGGCGCGCACACGTGGGAGTATTGGGACCTGCACGTGCGCGAGGCCCTGCGCCAGCACGCGGAGGTCCTCGGGCTCCGGCGGGCGTGAGGGGCGGGGACACTCGGCAGCCCCGTTCGCGGGGGTGCCGAGTTGTCCCCGCCGCGGTGCGTTCCGGGGTGGCCGGTGACGGCGGCTGAAGCTCGGCGGCGGACGGGGCCATCCGCCACATGCCGGGTCTGGGCCGGCTACCTCTGCATCCTGTGACGCCGCCGGGCGGGTGCGGCCGGACGCCGGCGGCGTCCCCCGGCCCGCGGCACCCGGATCGGAAGGGGACATCGAGGGGGGGGCTTCCCCTGACCCTGCAGCGCAACGTCGAAGTTAAGGCGCGCGCCCGCGACTGGGAGGCGCAGTTGCGTGCGGCGCGTGGGTTCGCCGCCCCGGCAGGGACCGCGGAGCAGGACGACGCATTCTTCCGTTGTCCGGAGGGGCGGCTCAAGTTACGCACCATCCGGCAGGATGCGGCCGAGTCGGCCGTGCTCATCTCCTACCGCCGTCCCGATGCGGCCGGACCGAAGACCTCCGTCTACCGGACGGCCCCCGTCGCCGACCCCGCCGCTCTGCGGGCCGTGCTGGCGGCGGCCTGCGGCGCGGACGGGGTGGTGAGGAAGCGCCGCCTCCTGTTCCTTCATGGGCCGGCCCGCATTCACTTCGACGAAGTGGAGGGGCTGGGGCGCTTCATCGAACTGGAGGTCGGCCTGCAGGAAGGTCAGACCGAAGCGGACGGCGCCGCGGCCGTCCAGGATCTCATGCGGCGCCTGGGGATCGGGCCCGAGGACCTGGTGTCCGGGGCGTACGCCGACCAGCCGGCCGCTGCGCCGGTGCCCTGACCGGGGTGCCTCTCCCTCGGCGCGGCAGGCGCCCGGGCGGTGGACCGGATCCCGGGCAGGCGGCGTCGGCCCAGCCCGGCCTGGTGCGGTCGCGTCTACGGCGGCGGCAGCCGCTGCCCCGATCCAGGAGCCGGCGCCGGTTGCCCTGCCCGGTGGCCGGGTGGGTCCGGCTGCGTCTCCGGTTGCGGGGGGCTCCGCTGAAAGGATGCGCGCGCTGGGCCCGTGCGGCAGCCACACCGCTCCATGCGCGGCCCCTCCCTTGCCGTGGTAACCGGCCAGGGCGGGCGGACCGGATGCCGGACGGGCGCCGGCGGCCCGGCCTGGCCTGGTGCGGTCGCCTCTCCGGCGGCGGCAGCCGCTGCCCCGATCCAGGAGCGGGCGCCGGTTACCCTGTCCGGTGGCCGGGTGGGTCCGGCTGCGGGGGGCTCCGCTGCAAGGATTCGCGCGCTGGGCTGGTGCGGCAGCCGCTGCCGTTCCATGCGTGGCCCCTCCCTTGCCGTGGTAGCCGGCTAGGGCGGCGGACCGGATGCCGGACGGGCGCCGACACGCCTGACCGCGCTCGGGCGGGTGGTTGCGTCGCCATTCGCCCCACCCGCTTCCCTCGGGCGGGACGCGGCGTTGCGGTGCGGCCGTCGGGCTTACGCGCGGCCTTCAGGCATCGGCCGCGCCGGGCCCGCGCTTCGCCATGTACACGAAGGTCAGCGCCGCATTGAACGGCTCCGTCCTGTAGGCGGCATAGCCCAGCCGGGCATACAACCGGAGGTTGCCGTCGCTGCGGCTGCCGGTGTACAGCTCAAAGCGCCGGCAGGATGCAAATGCCGCTTCTATCGCCACCAGGCGCCCGCCGATGCCGCGGTTCCTGTGATCGGGGTGGACCATCAGCCGCGTGATGTGGCAGGTGGGACCCTCGGCCACCGCTCGCACCGACCCCACGATCGCGTCGCCGACCACGGCCTTCAACACCGTGTGGGTCAGGAACTGGGCGCGCAGGGCGTCCAGGGTCTGGATCAGCGGCGGGATGCCGTGGTCGCCGTACAGTTCGGCCTCCGTGAGAAAGGCCCGCCGCTGCAGCGCCAGGATCTCCTCGGCATCCGCCACCGTGGTGCGCTCGATCCGGGGGCCGGCATCCCCCCTTACGTCGCCATCTGTGACAGCCCTGGGCACGGGTATCTCCCCCTCGGACCGGGCGGCGCCCCAGGGCCGCTGGCGGGGGGGGGCGCCGGGCCCCGGAGCCCTGCGGCCCGGCGCCTCCCCCCGGCGATCTCTCAGCCGAGCAACTCGGCGATCTCCACCTCGCGGTTCTCCTTGGCGCTCTTCACCGCCGCGAAGACGAGCGCCAGCGAGCGCAGGTTGTCCCGCCCGTTGCACTCGGGTTGGCGGCCTTCGGACAGTGCGGCGAGGAACTCCAACAGCACGGCGTCCTGGCCGCGCGCGGGCTGTGGGTCGAGCGGGATCTGCTCACGCACCTGCCGGTCGCGGGGCGAGACCCGGGTGTGCCAGAGCTGGTCGTCCTCCCAGGTGAGGGAGCCGTCGGGACCCTCGATCCGCCACTCGCCGTTCCACGGGGACTGCTTGCCGACGCTGCTGCCCAGGGAGTGGTGCGTGGCCGTCAGGCCGCCCTCGAACTCGATGACGGCGGCGTGGCCAGCGTCGCCCTTGTGCCAACCCCAGGTCGGGTTCCAGGTGAGCGCGCGCACCTTCACGGGCTCGCGGCCGAGCACATAGCGCAGCATGTCGAAGTGGTGGATGCCCATGTCGGTCAGGAGAGGGTACGGCATGACGACGTAGTGCGTGCCGGGGGCATGCGCCCACTCGCGGTAGAAGCCCACGCTCACGACCTCCGGCCGGCCGACACGGCCCTCGGCCACGATACGGCGCGTGGTGCGGGGCACGGCGCCGAAGCGGTAGTTCTGGGCGACCATCATGGTGCGGCCCGCCTTCTCGGCGGCGGCCACGGCGCGCTTGGCGGCCTCGAAGTCGTCGCTCATCGGCTTCTCGCCGACGTAGTGCATGCCGAGGGAGAACGCCTCCTCGGCCACCTTCGCGTGCACGGCCGGGGGGGTGATGTCGATGACGAAATCGGCCGGGTTGGCCGCGGCGGCCGCGGCCAGGGTCGGATAGATGCGCTCGCGCGGGATCTCGAGCTTTTCGACGGCGATGGCGATCATGGCCTCGGCCGGCTCGACGAAGGCGACGACGTCGACCTCCGGGTGGCGCCTGCAGACGTTGGCCCAATTGCGGCCCTGGCCGCCGAGTCCGACGTGGATGGCCCTGGGCATGATGCGGTGACCCCTTTCGCGGATCGGCCCGTCGTGGACCTGGGGGAGGATGTCGCCCGTCGGCCCCGGCGCGCGTGCCCTTCCCCGGAACGGTGCGGCAGGCTTGGACGCGGAGGGATGCCGCACCTGCGCGGCCCGGTGCGAGAATGCGTCCTCGACACCTGGGAAGGGTGGTCGGCAGTGCCCCCGGCGGGTCGGTTCGAAGCCGCCGGGGGCGTAGCGGCGGACCAGCGGGCGGCTGCCGGGCTCCCACCCTCCCCGGCTCGGACGGAAGCGGCCGACGGGTCGACTGCCGGAGGGCGCCCGGGCGGGTTGCCCGGGGACTTGGACCCACCGCGTGCGCGGACCGAGGCGCACCCTGGGCCGGCACCGGTGCGTCGGACCCCGCCTCCGGGCACCACCCGTGTCCAGGGCGGAGCCGGGTGGAGCGGCGCTCGGCCGGAATGCGCTCCACCCGTTGCCGGCCGGGTCTCGGCTCACGCGCCCGCGACCCAGGCCTCTGCGATGCGGCGCATCTCGGCGGCCGGCAGCGTACCGGCGATGTGGTATCCGTCCCCGGCGCCATCGGACCACCAGATGTGGCGCATCCCGTCGACCTGCGCCCAGTGGGCCGGATGCGGCCCGACATGGGTGTCGATGTCCAGGTGCAGCGTCCGGTTGCCGGGGAAGTTGTGCGTGACCCGCCCGCTCGGCCGCCCTTCGGGGTCCGGCCGGTGCGGGCCGTATTCCAGGAGCAGCCGGGGCGGCTCTTCCGCGGTGCACAGTTCCGCCCCCTCCACGGCCCCCGGGGCGATGCTCTCGGGGGTGCGCACCAGCAGAAAGGCGCGCAGGTCCGGATGGGCCGCCGCCATGGCGGCCGGGAGGCGGAAGCGCGGGAAGGCGTGCTCCAAGGCCGCGAGCGTGGACTCGGAGCGCGTGACGGCCCATTCCTCGAGCACCGGGGACTCCGGGACCGACTCGCCGACCTTCACCCGGATCTCCAAGCGGATCGCCACCTCTCGCAGCGTGGCGGCGAGCGGCGGGGCGGATCCCCGCGTCAGGACCTGGCGGATGTGGTCGTGGGCGCGCTTGCAGCGCCACTTGACCGTACCAAGCGGCAGGCCCAGCACCGTGGCGATCTCCGTCTCCTGTAGCCCGCGGGCATGCCGCAGCTCCAGCACCGCACGGTACCCCGGCGGGAGCCGGTCAAGGGCCCGCCGCACCTCTCGCCGCTCCTCGGCCAGGAGGACCCGTTCCTCCGGTGAGGGCGCGGTCGGGTCGGGCAGGTCCACCGCGGCGTCCCCTTCGGCCGCCCCGCGCCGCTCCGCCAGGCGCAGGCACTCGCGGATCACCGTGCGCCGCAGCCACGGCCAGACCGCCGCCCCATGACGCGCGCCCCAGAAGCGGTAGGCCCGCAGCAGGGCCTCCTGGGCCGCGTCCTCGGCCAGGGCCGGATCGCCCAGGACGCGGTTGGCCAGGGTCCGGGCCCGGGGGATCAGCGGGCCCACCGCGCCCTCGAAGCCTTCGGGTGCCGGCACCGGGGCTCGCCCCTTTGCTCGCCGTCCACCCATGAGACCCGTGGGATGGTCCCCGGGTTGGCGGGAGATGTGGCGCCGGATGGGCGCCCCCCTGCGGTGACGCGGGGCCCGCGGGGGGTGCGGGCGGGGACGGGCGGTGCGGGAGGAGCGGCCGCATCAGGCGGCCGGCCGCAGTGCATGGAGCGGGCGGGCGCCGGCGATCCGTCCTCCAGGGCGTGTGCACCCCATGCCGGGTCGGTCGCGGACAGGACCCCCGGCATCGGACCGGGACGCGGATCCGGCATGCGCCCACGGTGTGGGGCGCATGCCGGGTCCGCCGGTGCCGTCCGCGGAGCCGGAGAGTAAGGGACCGCAGTCCCTTACTCCGCCCCGGCCTCCGCCAGGCAACGGCGCAGGTAGGCCACGCTGGCGGGCAGGGCCTCCTCGCGGGGGCCGGTGAGGCCGCACTCGAAGGCCATGGCCCCGGTGAAGCCGATCTTCTTGAGCGCCCGGAAACCGGAGACGAAGTCCGTGGAACCGCTGCCCGGCTGGCGGCGGGTGCTGTCGGCGAGGTGCACGTGGGCGATGAGCGCCCCGGCCTCCTCGATCGCCGCCGGGATGCTCGCCTCTTCGATGTGCATGTGGAAGAAGTCGGCCATGATGCGCACGTTGGTGCCGCCGACCTCACCGATCATGCCCTTGGCCTGCTCCAGCCGGTTGAGGAAGTCCGCCTCGTAGCGGTTGAGCGGCTCCAGCAGGGCCAGCACCCCGGCCTCCCGGGCGTCGGCGTCGATCCCCCGCAACTCCTCCACGAAGAGCGCCCGGCAGAGCTCCCAGCGCGACTTGAACGGCCGGAGGTCCGGCATCCTGTTGGCGCTGGCGAAGATCGGCACCAGGATCGGGCCGGCGGCTCCGAGTTCCGCCGCATAGGCCATCTGGCGGCGCAGGGAGTCCCGCGCCTTGCTGCGTTCGCCTTGGTCGACGTTGACGAAGTGGTTGTGCACGCCGCCGCAGATGCTGCTCGCCTTCACTGGGGAGTCCGCCAGGGCGCGCCTGCGCTCGGCGCGGCCGGCGGCGTCTTCCAGGGCTCCGCCGTTCAGTTCGACGGCGTCGAAGCCATACGCCTGGGCGTTGTGCAGCTTTTCAGCGAAGTCGCGTCCGGGAAGCAGGCCCTCTTGGCAGGAGATGAGCAAGGAAAAGTCCACTCCTTCGTGACAGGGGTGGCCGCCGCCAGAGTCCGCTTCCGCGCGGCCACCGCTCGGAAGCCCTTTTCGTACGGGAGGGGTACGGACCTGCTGCGCGGGGACCGGATGGCTCGCTCCGGCGGGGCCGCCGGGCGGTCGGACCCATCCTGGCGCAGCCGCTGGGGCGCTGCCACGCGACGCGCGCGGTCCCGGCGGCCCCGTGCCATCAAACCAAGCCCGCCGATGCAGCCGCGGCGGGGCAGGCCAGGGCAATCCCCCCGCTGCCCCGATTCGCGTCGGGCGCGCGCCCCCGCCGGGCCGAGTCGGCCGCCCTCGAGGCCGTCTCGCGGCTGTCCTCCCGTGACCACCGCTCCAGGCCGGCGCGACCATTGGGGCAAGGGTCCGGCATGGCCGCCGCACCCCCTCCGACAGGGGGTGCGGCACACGGGGCGTAACCAAGAGCAGGCGCACCGATTGGAGCACCCGGCCGGCTCCACGTTCGGGCCGGACGGTTGGACTGCGCTTGGTCGGGAGCGCCGCCGACGGGCCATCGGCTGTGGGAACGGACTTTACCGAGGATGGCACACAGGGTTGGCCCGCGGATCGCCCGTGCGTGGGGCGCGGGCAAGCCCGCCGTGATGGAACCGCCCGGGGAAGGGCGGTGACAAGGGGCGACGGCTGCCCCAGGTGGCCGGAACGGTCAGCGCTCAGAACGCGCGAGGCGGGCCCGCTGAGTGGTGACGACCCAGCACGATCCGACGGGGGGATGCGGGTGGCAGGGGTGGCGGATACCAAGGCGCGGCGGCAGGAATTGCTCGGGCTCCTCGGCGACCTGCCCGAGGTGCGGGGTCCCGCGGCGGCGACGCTGCTGTATACCGAGGAGCGCGAGGCCTACGTCCTGGAGCATCTCGTCCTCGACCTGAACGGCATCGAGCGCGTCCCCGCCTACTTCACGCGCCCCAGGGGGGCCGAGGGGCGCCTGCCGACGGTCCTGTTCCATCACTCGCACGCGGCCGCCGGAAAGGACGAACTGCTCAGCGGGGCCGAGTACATGCCGCCGCCCGGCTGGGCCGAGGCCCTGGCGCGCCGCGGCATCGCCGCGCTCTGCTTCGACGCCTGGAACTTCGGCGAGCGGCGGGGACGCACGGAGTCGGAGCTCTTCAAGGAGATGCTCTGGAAGGGCCATGTCCTGTGGGGGATGATGGTCTTCGACTCCGTGCGGGCCCTGGACTACCTGGCGGCGCGCGAGGACGTGGATCCCGCGCGCATCGCGACGGCCGGCATGTCGATGGGCAGCACCATGGCCTGGTGGCTGGCCGCGCTCGATACGCGCATCAAAGTCTGCGTGGACATCTGCTGCCTCACCGACTTCGACGCGCTGATCCGGGCGCGGGGACTGGATGGCCACGGCATCTACTACTACGTGCCGCGCCTGCTGCGGCACTTTACGACGGCGGAGATCAACGCGCTCGTCGCCCCCCGGCCGCACCTGGCGCTCGCCGGGGACTTCGACCGCCTGACGCCGCCCGAGGGCCTGGATTCGATCGACCGCCAACTGCGGCAGGTCTACGCGGAGCACGGCGCGCCCGAGGCCTGGCGGCTCTCCCGCCACCCCGTCGGCCACGTGGAGACGCGGGCGATGCGCGTGGAGGCCCTGGCGTTCCTGCAGCGCTGGCTGTGAACCGCGGGCGGAGCGGTAAAGCCGGGGGGGCGTCAAACGCGGGCCCGCCGCTGCGGCCCCGGCGGGTGGGGGGGCTGAGCCGGCTCCGGCCGCCCCCCCGGCCGAGCCCTCGGACCGGAGCGGGGGCGCCCGGCGGCGCCCCCGCCTCAGCCCGGCGGCAGACCGGCCCCCGCCGCCCGGACGGCCGCGGGTATCGGATGGCCGGAGCGCAGCCAGGCCAGCGCCGCCTCCAGGGGCCCGTCGCGGCCGGCCCTCAGGTCCGCGATGGTGGGCGGCACCGGGATGTGCGGCGGGGTCCCGTGCAGCGGCGAGGGGATGCCCGCCACGCCCCCGTCGATGGGGAACATCCGCGAGACGATGACCGTGGCGCCGCAGGTCAGGTCGATCCGCCGCATGAAGCCGCCGCCGCCGTCCGTGGGGGTGCCGACGATGCAGGCCGCCCCCGAGGCCGCCATGGCGGCCACAAAGTGCACGCAGGCCGAATGGCAGCCGGCGTCGGCCAGCACCGCCACCCGCCCCGTGTAGCGCCACGGCCCACGGGGCTCGCAGAAGGAGAGTTCCCGGCGATAGGTGTCGGTCCCGGGCTCGCGGTGCAGGGCGATGCTGCAGAGGAACCGCCGCTGCACGAAGCGGCCGGCGCAGGCCCGCGCCAGCGCGTCGTCGCCCCCGCCGTTGCCGCGGACGTCGATCACCAGGTGGGGCAGCGCCTCGGCTTCTTCGAAGAGGGCGTCCATCCGCTCCAGGAAGCCCTCGCCCCCCCAGGCCGCCACGCGGAGGATGCCGGCGTCTCCCTCCGGCAGCCGCCGGAAACCCAGGGGCGTGCGCGGCCGGCCGGGGGGTGCTTCCGGCGGCCGCGTGAGCGCGACGTCGCCACGCTCCGTCCGGAGGTGGAGCACCGTGCCGGGCCGCCCGGAGGCGAGCCGGTCGCACGCCGACTGGGCGTGGGCCTCCGGATCGGCCCCCTGCGAACGGGGCCACGCCTCGCGCACCGCGGCCGTCGCCTCCGCACCGTCCACGGCCAGGACGCGGTCCCCGGGCGCGAGGCCCGTGTCCGCGTCCGCCCGCAGCACCGCCACCCCGCCCTCCACCCAGCCCAGGCGCACCCCGGGCCTCGTCCGCTCCGGTTTGCCGGGCCAGAGGAGACGCGTGTGGCAGTCCTGGAAGCGCAGAACCAACTCCTCGATGACGGGCAGGGCCTCGGCCAGGTCCCGCGCGGCGCGCACGCGCGGCCGGATCTCCTCGCGCCACTCGTCGTCGTACGCGCCCAGGTATTCCATCAGCGGGTAGTGGTCGCGCAGCGCGGCCCACACCTGGTCCAGGGCGTCCTCGGGCCCGTGGTCCGGGGCCGTGGTCGTAGAGTTCATTCCCGATCACCCCCGTCGTGAGGGAACGTTCTTGCCGCCTGGGGGAGGGACCTGCCGGCGGCGGGGAGGCTGGGGCAGACGGGGTGGACGCGGGGGCGGCGGAGGCAGGGGGCGGCGGAGGCAGGGGAGACGGAGGCAGGGGCGGCAGAGGCAGGGGAGGCGGAGGCGGGGGAGACGGAGGCAGGGGGCGGCGGAGGCAGGGGGCGGCGGAGGCAGCGGAGGCGGAGGCAGGGGAGGCGGAGGCAGGGGGAGACGGAGGCAGGGGAGACGGAGGCAGGGG
>Ga0080006_1206548_pt1 | contig 84518 bp, 65 predicted proteins | sample RS3BMetagenome_FD_69209 | JGI IMG/M metagenome (GOLD analysis project Ga0080006, IMG submission 69209) | Ferric oxide microbial mat and aquatic microbial communities from Rainbow Spring, Yellowstone National Park, USA - RS3B (SPADES... ... | reverse complement strand
CTGGGGCGAGGGCCGCCGAGTCCTCGACCGGGTGGGCTCCATCCGGGGCGCCGAGCCCCCCGCCGCCTTCCGGCCCTCCTTCATCGTCGGCTCCCCGGGGGAGACCGAGGAGGACCACGCCCGCCTCCTCGAGGGGCTGGGGGAGGCCCGCCTCGACTGGGTCGGCTTCTTCCCCTTCTCCAACGAGGCCGGCACCTACGCCGCCGACCTCGACGCCCAGGTCCCCGCCGAGCTGGTCGCCGAGCGCCTCCGCGAGTGCGGTGAGCTGCAGGACGCCATCACCGCCGCCCGCCGTGACGAGCTGATCGGCACCACCGTCGAGGTGCTGGTCGACGCCCCCGGCGTGGGCCGGACCTACCGCGAGGCACCGGAGATCGACGGCATCGTGGTCCTCCCCGACGACCTGGTGCCCGGCACCTTCGTGGAGGTGGTGGTGACCGGGGCCGACGGTCCCGACCTGATCGCCGAGCCGGCCGCCGGCACCGGACGTGCCGCCCCCCTGGTCGCCGCGGGGTCCGCCCGGTGAGCGAGGCGTCGGTGACGCCGGGATCGCACGGCCCGGTCCCCGCCACGGCCCGACTCACCACCTTCGGACCCTCGGCCCTCCTCACCCCGGCCAACGGCATCACCGTGCTCCGCCTCCTCGCCACGCCGCTGCTAATCGCCCTGATACTGGTGTGGGGACCCAACTGGGGGACCTTCCTGCTGTGGGGCGCCCTCTCCTTCACCGACGGGATCGACGGCTGGATCGCCCGCCGTCAGGGCACTACCCGGTCGGGGGCCTTCCTCGACCCCCTCGCCGACAAGGTGGTCGTCCTCGGGGCCCTGGTGGCCCTGGTGATCAAGGGCATCGTCTGGTGGGTGCCGGTCGGCATCATCGCCGTCCGCGAGATCGGCATGAGCGTCTACCGGTCGGTGGTGGGGCGCAGGGGCGTCTCCCTCCCGGCCCGCACCACCGCCAAGCTCAAGACGGTCCTGCAGGACCTGGCCATCGCCCTCTGCCTGGTGCCGCCCCTCGCCCACCACCGGGCGGTCCTCACCACCGGCATCTGGGTGGCCACCGCCATGACGGTGTTCACCGGCGGGCAGTACTACCTCGACGGCCGCCGCGCCGCCCGGTCCGCGCCCCCGGCGACCGCCACCCCACCGGAGGCCTGAACGCGTGCGCATCGAGATCGTGGCGGTCGGGACCGAGCTGCTGCTCGGCCAGATCGCCGACACCAACTCGGCGTGGCTGGGGGAGCACCTGGCCGCCGCCGGCATCGCCTCCCACTTCCACCAGGCGGTGGGGGACAACCACGACCGGATCGTGCTGGCCTTCAGGACGGCCCTGGCCCGCAGCGATGGGGTCATCGTCTGCGGCGGCCTCGGCCCCACCCACGACGACATCACCCGCGAGGCCATCGCCGAGGTGATGAACGTGGGGCTGCGCCGCGACGACGAGGTGGTGGAGCGCATCCGCACCCTCTTCGCCTCCCGGGGCCGCGAGATGCCCGACTCCAACCTCCGCCAGGCCGACGTGCCCGAGGGGGCCACCACCATCCCGCAGACCAAGGGCACCGCCCCGGGGCTCATCTGCCCGGTCGGCCACAAGGTCCTCTACGCCGTGCCCGGCGTCCCCTACGAGATGGCCGACATGTTCGACCGGGGCATCCTCCCCGACCTCCGCCGCCGGAATGTCGAGCGCGGCGAGGCGTCCGGGGTGATCGCCAGCCGGGTGCTCCGCACCTGGGGGATGAGCGAGTCGGGACTGGCCGACGTGCTGCGGGGCCACATCGAGGGACTCGACCTGGCGGCCCCGGCCCCCGACGGGGCCCAAGACGCCGGTTCGGCCGCCACCGTCGCCTTCCTGGCCAGCGGCATCGAGGGCATCAAGGTCCGGGTCACCGTCCGGGCCGCCGACGAGGCGGAGGCCGCCCGCCGCCTCGACGCCGAGGAGGCGGCGATCCGCCGGATCCTGACCGCCGCCGCCGGCGATGTGGTCTTCGGCGTCGACGACGAGGCCATCGAGCACGCGGTGGCCGCCGCCCTGGCCGTCGACGGGCTCACCCTGGGACTGGCCGAGTCCCTCACCGGCGGCCTGGCCGCCTCGCGGCTGGTGAACGTGCCCGGGGCCAGCGCCTGGTTCCGCGGGGCGGTGGTGTCCTACGCCTCGGAGGTGAAGTTCGACGTCCTCGGGGTGCCCGAGGGCCCGGTGGTCTCCGAGTCGGCGGCCCGGGCGATGGCCGACGGCGCCCGGGCGGTGCTGGATGCCGACGTCGGCCTGTCCATCACCGGCGTGGCCGGCCCCGATCCGCAGGACGACCAACCGCCGGGCACCGTCTTCGTGGGCCTGGCCGCCCCCGGCCGGGACACCGAGGCGACGTCCTTCACCGTGCCGGGCGACCGGGCCAGGGTCCGCCAGTACGCCACCATCGCCGCCCTCGACCTGCTGCGCCGGAAGCTCCGGTCGCCGGCGTCGCCCTGACGCCCGGGCCGGGCTGACCCGGCCCCCCGGGATGTCCGGCGACGTCTCCTCAGGGGGCCCCGGAAGCCGTCGGAGCCAGGGTCTTTCCGGCCTCCTGCAGGTGGCCGATCCGTACCACCTGGGGGAACATGGCATTGGCCAACCACTGGCCGGCCGCGGCGGTGAGGGCGACGTGGACCCCGTCGGAGGACCGGATCCGGATGCCGTCGATGTTCTGCTGGTACTTCCCACCGGGGCACATCAGCGCACCCAGGTTGCCGACCGCCACGTGGCCCGGATCGGTGGCGGCCACCTGGCTGAGCATCCGGTCGTAGTCGCGGAGGCGGGTGGGCGAGTCCGCCGGCCAGGGCTGACCGTTCGCCTGCTCGCCGGAGTCGAAGCACGGCGGCGTCTCGAGGATCATCAGCGCCCTGGTCGAGGTTCCCACCGCCACGGCCTCCTTCAGATCGGCTATGAGCGTCCGGTCGAACGCCGGCTGCCCGATGTGCATCCACGTGCCGCCGATCAACTGGTCGGACACCTCCCAACGCCCGGCCAGCAGGACGGTGACGTTCGGACGGAACTGGTCCAGCTCCTGGCGCCAGACGGCCGGCCACTGCTGTGACGGGGGTGCCCCGGAGTTGCAGAACGGCTTGGTGACGCCTGCCGTGTCGCGGACCTTCGCCTGCTGGCTGAGGAGGATGCCGCAACCGAGCCTGGCCTGGAGTTGCACGTTGACGCCGTACTCGCCGCCCGCGGGGCTGCTCGCCAGGGCGAATCCGACCCGGAAGGCCACCGAGTCACCGAAGAGGATCATCTTGACCGGTGGCCCGGTGGGAACGGCGACGGTCTGGTGCCGGGCCGTGTCGGCGACGGCGGGAACCGTGGTGACGGCGAAGAGCGTGGCCACGGTGACGCCCAGCGCCACCCCGGACGTCACCCACGTGCGCTGGCGGGGAAGGAGGCGTCCGTTCCGGACCGGCAGTTCGATCAGGTAGTACGACAGCACCGACACCACCAAGGTGACCGACAGCCGGACGGCCAGGAGGGCGGCACCGTCCAGTCCGGTGTGGGCGTGGTCGAGCGCCAGGAAGAGCGGCCAGTGGTAGAGGTAGAGCCCGTAGGAGATGCGCCCGACGAAGGTGAGGGGCGGGAGCGAGCAGAACCGCGAGAGCGGTGACCGGGGCCACGAGACCACATGGGCGATGACCATGCCGGCGGCGAGGGCGACCACGAGGAACCCACCGGAGTAGAGCACCGGGTTCTGTCCGTCGTAGACGTGCCACGCCCACAGGAGGAACCCGCTGCCGACCACCCCCAGGGCCGCGCCGGTCATCCGGCCCCCGGGTGTCCGGCTCCACCGCTCCGAGAAGACCCGCATGTCGCGCCGGGAGGCGATGGCGCCGAGGAGGGAGCCCACCAACAGGGCCTGGGCCCGGGTGTCGGTGCCGTAGTACAGGCGATCGAGACCGGCGCCGGCGTGGTACATGGCGGCCATCAACACCGCCGAGGCCACGGCGCCGCACCCCGCCACCCAGGCGAGGCCCGACACGCCGGCCCGTCGGAGCACCGGCAGGGCGATCAGCGGCCAGATCAGGTAGTACTGCTCCTCGACTGCCAGGGACCAGGTATGGAGCAGCGGCGAGGGAATGGCGGCGAGGGCGAAGTACCCCTGGTTGGAGAAGATGTACCGCCAGTTCGCCACGTAGGTCAGGGTGGCGAGGGCATCGCCCCGGACCGACGGCAGGTTGAGGGACGCCGCGGAGAAGTGGGCGTAGGCGGCGACACCGAGCAGGAGGACGAACAGGGCCGGCAGCAGCCGCCGGGCCCGGCGGGCCCAGAACCGGCCGAGGGCGATGGTCCCGGTCCGCAACGACTCGTCGCAGAGCAGCGAGGTGATCAGGAAGCCGGACAGGACGAAGAAGACGTCGACACCGAGCAGGCCGCCGTTGATCCACGACACCCCGCCGTGGTAGAGCAGCACCGCGGCGACGGCGAACGCCCGCACGCCATCCAGGGGGGCGAGCCGGCGGTGGGTGCCCGGCGCCGACGTCCCGGTCCGTCCCATGGTGCCGGTGGACGGCGTCATCGGAGACTCCGCGTCATCCGTTGCCGTGCCGCGGGCCCCGGTCCCGCCCCGCCACCGGGTCGTGCAGGCTCACGGATCTCCCCACCTCGGGCCCGTCGGACGGGTCCCTCCGCACTCCTCGGAAGCGGGGCGTGTCCTGCATCCCCCGGGCCGCGCCGGTCATGTCGCCGGCTACCTGCGGGTCCTGGTCCTCAGCTTCGCACCGATCCGTCGGTGGCGGCCCGGCCCGGTCACCGACGGCCCGGCGACAGACCCGTACCTGTCCATCCCGGCCGGACCGGGGGCTGGCGGGGTGCCGGAGGCCTCGTGCATCCGCGGCATGTTACCGGAGCGAGGGGCGGTCGGGTCACCGGGTGTCCGGGGCTGCCGGGGTGGCGGAACGTCGGATCGGAGGAGCAGGCGGCGCGCACCACCGGTCGCCTCGGAGATCGGTTCGGCGGGTCGCGGGTGGCGGTGGGTCGGGGGTAGGGTGGCGGCGCGGGTATGGCGAGGAGCGTCATCGGCCCCAGCGGCCTGAGCGAAAGTGGTCATGGTGGTCGAGGTCATATGCGGACGCTGATCCTCTGCGGGGGCAAGGGGACCCGTGCCTACCCCCACACGCTCGAGATGCCCAAGCCGCTGCTGGAGGTGGGTGACCGGCCCGTCCTCCGCCACGTGATGGAGATCTACGCCCGCCAGGGGTTCGAGGAGTTCGTCCTCTCGGCCGGCTACCGGGCCGATCTCATCCGGGCGTTCGCCGAGGACCTGCCCGACGGGTGGGACGTCGAGGTGATCGATACCGGGGAGGAGACGGGCACCGCCGGTCGCGTGTCAGGCTGCGCCTCGTCCCTGGGTCCCCTGTTCATGGCCACCTACGGCGATGGCCTCGGCTCCGTCGACGTGAAGGCACTCCTGGCCTTCCACCACGCCCACGGAGGCGCCGTCACCGTCACCGCGGTGCCCCTCCCGTCGCCCTACGGCACCCTCGAGTGGGATGCCACCGGTCGGGTGCTGCAGTTTCAGGAGAAGCCGAGGCTGCCGGACCACTGGATCAATGCGGGATTCTTCGTGATCGAACAGCGGGCCTTCGAATTCTGGGCCGGTGACGACCTCGAGCGCGACGTCCTGCCGGCCCTGGTGGCGGCCGGCGAACTCTACGCCTATCGTCACAGCGGATTCTGGCGCTCGATGGACACGTACAAGGACGCGCTCGAGCTGAGTGCCTACTGTGTGGAAGGAGTTGGACCGTGGACGATCTTGCGGGATCCCGAGTCCTCGTCACCGGAGCCACCGGCTTCATCGGATCGCACCTCACCCGGCGGCTCGTCGAGATCGGGGCCGACGTCCATGCGCTGACCAGTACGGTCTCGTCGGTCTACCCGGCCCGTCTGGTCGACCTCCGCGAGCGGATCACCCTCCACGGGGGGAACCTGAACGACAACGGGGCCATGGAGGCGCTGGTCGCACGGGCCCGCCCGACGGTGGTGTTCCACCTCGGTGCCTATACCCACGTCGGCAAGTCGTGGGACCGGATCGACGAATGCATCCAGACGAACGTGCACGGCACGGTGGCGCTCCTCCAGGCCCTGGCCCGTACCGACTACGACCGCTTCGTCTACGCCAGCACCAGTGAGGTGTACGGCGACATCCCGGTACCGTTCCGGGAGGATGCGATGGCGGAGCCGCTGTCTCCGTACTCGGTGAGCAAGTATGCCGGCGAGCAGTTCTGCCGCATGCTGCAGAAGGGTCGGTCGTGGCCCATCGTGGTCGTCCGACCCTTCAATGCCTACGGCCCGGCCCAGAGCCCCGATCGCATCATCCCCGAGATCATCACCAAGGCGCTGCGCAAGGAGCGGCTGCTGATGACCCAGGGACGCCAGACCCGCGAGTTCAACTACGTGGAGGACCTCGTCGACGGGTTCATCGGGGCGGCCACGGTCTCGGGCATCGAGGGTGAGGTCTTCAACATCGGGGGCGGTGAGGAGTGCTCGATGCGTCAGCTGACCGAGACGATCCTCGACCTCATGGACAACCCCATCGAGCCCGAATTCGGCGCCCTTCCCGATCGCCCCACGGAGATCTGGGAGATGCGCAGTGAGGTGACGAAGGCCCGCCGCCAGCTGAGCCTGCCGGCCTTCCGGCCGCTCTCGCTCGGCCTGGTGCCGACCATCGCCTGGTACCGCCGGGAGTTGGAGCACGGCGGCTCGCTGTTCTCACCGTGAACCCGGTCGTCCCGTAGGCATGGGTACCCCCCGGGCCGAGGCAGTCGAATCCGATGGCGCCACCGGGCCGACACGGCCGCTCGTGGCGTTCGGCATCGCCTTCGCCAGCTACCTGGCCCTTTCGGTGGTGCTGTGGTGGCACGTCTGGTCGACGCACCCGACCTCCACCACCATCTGCGGCTGTGGCGATACGTCACTGTTCCTCTGGTTCCTCGAGTGGCCGGCGTACGCCATCGCCCATGGCTTCGACCCCTTCTACTCGACGGCCCTCTTCCATCCGGCCGGCGTCAACCTCCTCGCCAATACGAGCGTGCTCGCCGTCGGCGTCCCGCTGGCCCCGGTCACCTGGCTCTTCGGACCGGTCGCCACCCTCAACGTGGCCTCGACGCTGGCGCCGGCCCTCTCGGCGCTCGGCATGTGGTGGCTGCTGCTGCGCTGGGTTCGGTGGATGCCGGCGGCGTTCATCGGTGGCCTCGCCTTCGGGTTCTCCCCCTTCGTCTTCGAGAACCTGGCGGGGTCCCATCTGATGACCGGGCTGCTGGTGCTGGTGCCCTTGATGGTGATCTGCCTCGACGAACTGCTCCTCCGTCAGCGTCGCCGCCCGGTGGTCGCCGGGGCCGCCCTCGGCCTGCTGGTGGCGTTGCAGTTCTTCGTGAGCACCGAGGTGCTGGCCATGGTGGTGCTGATGGGCGCGGTCGGCGTGGCGTTGCTCGTCGTCTCGGCGGCCGTTCGTCGGCGTCATGAAATCGCCGACCGGGCCCCCCACGCCATCCGCGGGCTGGCGATCGCCGCGGCGGTGGCGACGGTGCTGCTCGCCTATCCCCTGTGGTTCGCACTGCGTGGGCCGGCGCATCTGTCGGGCCTGGTGTGGCCGTCGATCAGACCGGGGTTCGACGGGATCGTGGTGGGGAATCTGTGGAGTCCGCACGTCATGACGGCCCTGGGGAGCCAGATGCGGGTGACGGGCGGCTACCAGGGGCCGGCCCTGCCCCAACCCGAATTCGTGGGTCTCGGCATGCTGGTGGTGCTGGCGGTCGGTCTCGTGCTGTGGCGGCGCGATCGACGGCTCTGGTTCTTCGCCGCCCTCGGGGCCGTGTCGGTGCTGCTCTCGTTGGGGCTCCGGGTGGCGTGGACCCCTTGGCAGGTCCTCGTCCACATCCCCCTGATCCAGAACGTCATACCCGGGCGCTTCGCCGCCATCACCTCACTCTGCGTCGCGGTGATGCTCGGCGTGGTGCTCGACCATCTCTACGGCTCGGTGCACGCCAGGGCCTGGCACCTCGCCGCCGTGCCGATGGTGCTCGCCGTCACCGCGGTGGCAGTGGGACCGATGGCGGCGGCCATCGCGGGAAACGTGCCGCTCACCACGACGGCGGTGGTCCTTCCCCGTTGGTTCGACGACGTCGCCCCCCACCTGCCGCCGGGCCACGTGGTCCTCGTCGTTCCCGCGCCGTTCTCCCTGATCCAGTCGGCGGAAGGGTGGCAGGCGGTCGATGCCATGCAATTTGCACTGGTGGGTGGATCAGGGCCCGGAAGCATCTTCGCCCGTGCGGGTCGTGAACGAGCGGGGCAGGAGGTGATCAGCGCCGCGTCACTCTCGTTCGACGGTCCCCCCTCACCCAGTGCGCCGAACATCCATGCTGTCCGCAGTGCGCTGGAGGGTTGGGGTGTCACCGACGTGGTGGTACCGAATCCGGCGTCGCTCGCCCGGTACGATCGGGGGACGAATCCGGCTGCCGCCGTCGGACTGCTCACCGTCGCCATCGGTCGCCCGCCGACGTTTCACGATGATGCCTGGGTCTGGAGCCAGGTGGGCTCCCTGGGGCCGCTCCGCTCGATCTCCCCGGCCGCCTTCGCGGCATGCACCGCCCCGGAGCGGCTCACGCATCCCGGCGTGTACTCGGTCCCCGACTGCGTGCTCTCGGCCTCCCGCCGGAGCTCATGAGCCGGAACGCCTCCCTCCGGACGACGCGGCACGCCGGGTTCGCACCCCTGGTGGTGATGGGATCGACGTTCCTTCTCTATCTGGCCCTCTCGGTGACACTCTGGTGGCACGTCTGGTCGACGCACCCGACCGCCGTCACCATCTGCGGATGCGACGACCCGTCGCTCTCCGTGTGGTTCCTCGCCTGGCCCGCCTACGCCCTGGCCCATGGGCACAACCTCTTCTTCTCGACGGCGCTCTTCCACCCGGCGGGCATCAATCTCCTCTCGAACACCGGTTGGCTCGCCATCGGTGTGCCACTCGCGCCGGTGACCTGGCTGTTCGGACCCGTCGCCACCCTGAACGTGGCCTCCACGCTCACCCCTGCCCTCTCGGCCCTCGCCATGTGCTGGCTGCTCCGGCGGTGGGTGCGCTGGATGCCGGCCGCCTTCGTGGGAGGTCTGGTCTTCGGGTTTGCGCCGATGGTCTTCGACAACCTCGCCGTCGCCCACCTGAACGTCTCGTTTCTGGCCCTGCTCCCGTTGATGGTGGCGTGTCTCGACGATCTGCTGGTGCGCCAGCAACGGCGACCGCTCGTCAGCGGTGCAGCCCTCGGCCTGCTGGTGACCGTGCAGTTCTTCGTCAGCACGGAGGTGCTGGTGCTGGTGGTGCTGCTGGGTGCGATCGGCGTCATCCTGCTGGTGGCCTACGGCGCCCTGACAGGTCGTCACGAGCTCGCCGAGCGGGCGCCTCACGCCTTGCGCGGTCTCGGGGCCGCTGCCGGTATTGCCGTGGTCCTGCTCGGCTACCCCCTCTGGTTCACGCTCCTCGGACCGGCGCACCTCTCCGGGCTGGTGTGGCCGAGCATCACGCCCGGCTACGGGAACCTCACCCCGAGCGACCTCTGGCACCTCAGGTTCCTGGATCCCGCGGCGCTGAGACTGTTCGCCGGGTACCAGGGTCCGGCCCTGCCCGACCTCAACTACCTGGGACTCGGGATCCTCGTGGTACTCGGCGTCGGCGTCGTGGTCTGGTGGCGCGATCGTCGGCTGTGGTTCTTCGGTGGCCTGGGGTTGGCGGCGGTGGTGCTGTCGCTGGGCGTGCAGCGCTACTGGACCCCCTGGCGCCTCCTCGTCGGTGTCCCCCTCGTCCAGAACGTCCTGACGAGCCGGATCCTGACGGTCACGTTGCTGTGCGCCGCGGTCATGCTGGCGATCGTGATCGACCGTACCTACGACGGGGTCCGGTCGTGGACGGATCGACTGGCTGGCCGCCGCGCGGGGCGGCCGATCGGGGCACGGGGAGCCGCCTTCGGCATCGGTCGCGTGCTCGCCGCCATGGTGGCACTGTCGGTGGCCGCCGTGGCGGTGGTACCGATGGCCACCGCGGTCGCCGGCAACGTCCCGCTCACCACGGAAGCGGTGACCCTTCCTCGATGGTTCACCGAGGTGGCCCCGCGCCTCCCCTCCCACCAGGTGGTCCTGACCTTTCCGTCACCGATCACCGGAGGTGCGGCCATGACATGGCAGGCAGTGGATTCCCTCCACTTCGCCCTGGCGACCGGCGCCGGGCCGGAGAGCATCCCCCGGCGTGCGGGGAGTGAGCGAGCGGGCCAGGCCCTGATCACGGCGGCCGGCTCCGTCTTCTCGGTACTGGCGCCGGCGACGCCGCGGAACGTGACCTCCGTCAGGGATGCACTCCGCGGGTGGGGGGTGACCTACGTCGTGATCCCGGATCCGGCGGTACTGGTACCACGATCGGACCGTGCTGCCAGCACCGCCTGGGCCCTCGGGCTCTTCACGCTCGCCCTCGGTCGACCACCGCAGTACCGGGACGGCGTCTGGGTCTGGTCAGAGGTGCGCACGCCCGGGATCCGACGGGTGATCGCTCCCCACGACTTCGATCGCTGTACGGCGGTCGGGCACGTCCGGAGCTCGTCGCGTGACTCGGTGCCGGCGTGCGTGATGGCCGCCTCATCCCTCGGCTGACCCGCGGCGGCAGACCATGCCGACCGAGATGCCGGCCGGCAGCCGACCCCCTCGCCCGATGAAGGCCGCCTCGAGGCGCAGGGGCCGTTCCAAGACGCGGTTGAGGAGGGCCGGCGTCCGGTCGAGATCGGTATGGCCGTGCCGACGCGACGACAGCCGGGAGGCCAGCCGGGCCGGGGCCGCGAGGGGAAGCATGATCGAGTTGAAGTAGGTCGTGTGCACGGGTTCCCAGCCGGCCTCCAGCACCCGACGGCGGAGGGTCGGGAGGGTATAGCGCCGGAAGTGCCGGAGCTGTACGTCATGGTCGGTCCACAGCCACTGGTAGGCGGGAGCGGTGAGCAGCAGCGTGGCCCCGGGGGCGGCCACCCTCCGGAGCTCCCGCAGCGCCCCCACATCATCTTCGACATGCTCGACCACGTCGCAGGCCAGCAGGAGATCGAAGCTTCCCGTGTCGAAGGGGAGCGACTCGAGGCCGGCCCGGCGGACGTCGTGCAAGCCCCGTTCCTGGCAGAAGGCCACGGCATCATCCGAGGGGTCGACCCCCGCCGCCGGGCCGAGGACGCCGAACTCGACCAGGTTCCGGCCGGTGCCGCATCCGGCGTCGAGCAGGCGGGGCTCCGGGGGCAGTTCGCTTCGGCCGAGCAGCGCCCAGATGACCGCCCGCCGGCCCCGGAACCACCAATGGACGTCCTCCTGCTCGTACATCTCGGCATAGGCGAGGCGCTCCATGGGGAGACAGTACCGCGACGGCTCTACCCTCCCGACCGCCCGGAAGGCAGGCTCCGGCGCCCCGGGGCGAACGGTTACGATGACTCGCCTATGCGCCAGGACGCCGGGTCGACGCCACTGTCACGTGACGAGACCGGGGAGTCTCCGACCGGTGGTGGCGGAGGCGGTGGGTCCCCGTTCCTGGTGTGGGCACGTGGGCATTCGAGCCTCGTCGTCGTCGTTGCCTACGTGGTGCTCGGCGTGATCTTCTTCTGGCCCGGCCTCCTGCCCGGGCGCACCGTCTCGGCGGCCGACTACCTGTGGAACGCGGCGCCGTGGAACACCGCGGTGCCCCACAGCGTCGGGACGTACAGCCTGTCCCCCCCGGTGCGGGGCTCCAATCCCCAGCTGGTGGACGGCATCACGTTGTTCGAACCGTTCCTGCAGTACACGAGGTCCCAGCTCCCGCACATCCCACTGTGGAATCCCTACATCATGGGCGGGATGCCCTACCTGGGCGACATGCAGTCCGCCATCTTCTCGCCGTTCAGCCTGCCGGCGTACATCCTGCCGTTCTGGTGGTCACTCGGCGTCATGGAATTGCTCAAGGTGGTGGTGGCCGCCACCGGCACCTACCTTCTCGGCCGGGCCCTCAAGATGGGGGTGGCCGGTGCCTTCCTCACCGGTCTGGTGTTCGGGTTCGGGCTCTTCATGGTGGCGTGGATCCCCTGGCCACTCACCAATGTGTTCCCCCTCATCCCCTGGATGCTGCTGGCCACCGAACGGCTCGTCCGCCGGCCGGGCGTCCTGCCGGCCAGTGCACTGGCCGGCCTCGTCGCCCTGCAGTTCTTCGGGGGCGAACCGGAGTCGAGCGTGTACGCCCTGGCCGCGGTGGTGGGGTACTTCGTCCTGCGCCTGCTCCAGGGCGATGGAGGCAGCCTGGTCTCCATGGTGCGGGAGGCGGGGGACGGGCCGCGGGCCCGGCTCCGGGCCGGGTGGGCGAACGTGCGTCGCCCGGTGCTGGCGCTCGTGCTGGCGCTCGGCATCGGTACCGCGATCGCCGCCGTCACCATCCTTCCCTTTCTGGAGCTCGTCCGGAACTCCCAGGACTTCACCGCCCGCCCGCGAGCCTCGGTCCATGTGCAGCGTGACTACGTCTTCGCGGCGTTCCTTCCGAACTACTTCCCCGGAAGCTTCGTGATCGTGAGCGCGTTCTATGCGGGCGCCCTGCCGCTCATGCTCGGGATCATCGCCCTGTTCCGGCGTCGGGTGGAGCGGGTCGTCATCGCCGTCGTGGGGGTCGTCAGCGTTCTCGTCGTGCTGGGGATCCAGCCGTTCTTCGGCATCGCGGGTCACACACCCGTCCTCGACCTGACCTATCTCAGTCGCCTGACGATCGTCTACCTGCTCTGTCTCGCGCTCCTGGCAGGATGGGGCCTCGACGACCTGCTCCGCCGGCGGCCGGACCGCCGGCGGGCTCGGGTGGAAGGATCGGTGGCCCTGGGGATCCTGCTGTTGCCGGTCGTCGTCGTCGTCGCCACCCGCGGCACCTCGCTCCGGTTTCTGGGAAGGGCCGTCGACATCGCCTGGTTCTTCGGGGCCGCCCCGTTCCCGCACGCCCTGCACGAGGTGGCCACCGACCGGATGGCCGCACTGGTCGTCTGGCTCACCGTCGCCGGGGCGGCGGTGCTGCTGCTGGCGCTGTACTTCGGAGGCAGGATTCCCCGCCGGCTGTTCGCCATCCTCTGCATCGCCCTGGTGGTGGGGGACCTGTTCCAAGCCGGCATGGGCTATAACCCCGCCATCCCCACGTCCAGCGCGGTGCAGCCGGTGACGGGGGCGATCCGCTACCTGCAGCAGCAGCGGCCCGCCCGCTTTGTGGCGGTGACGCCGTACGACAAGGTGAATCCGCTGCCGCCGAATGTGAACATGCGCTACGGCCTCTACGACCTCCGCGGGTACGACCTCCCGGTAGTGGCCCGATTCTCTAACCTGTGGAAGCGCTACATGGCCCCGCCGACCCCGTTGCTGCCCGAGGACACGCCGTCGATCCCACTCACCATCCAGGGCAGCCTGCTGCCCGGCACCATGAGGGTCTTGTCCCTGTACGGAGTCCGCGACATCCTCGAGGCGAAGCGCCAGCCGTTCAACGCACCGAGCCTGCCCGTGGTCTACGACGGGCCGGATGCCACCATCTACGGCAACCCGGGCGCCCTGCCACGCACGTGGCTCGTCGCCGGGCAGACGATCGTGAAGAACGGGAACCAGGCGCTGGCGGCGATCGGTTCGGCGAGTTTTGACGCCCGACGGGAGGTGATCACGGAGGGTCGACTCGCCGGGCTCCCGTCGTCCGGCCCGGCCCCCGGTGTCCCCGGCCCGGCTCGCATCACCGACTACACCGCGCAGCGGGTGGCGATCACCGCTCGGGCGAGTCGGGCCTCCCTGCTCGTCCTCTCCGACGCCTACTACCCGGGTTGGCAGGTGACCGTCAACGGCCGGACCGAGCCCATCCATCGCGTCGACTATCTCCTGCGCGGGGTGGCGGTGCCCGCCGGCACGGATCACATCGTCTTCACCTACGAGCCAAGGTCGTACCGGGTGGGAGGGATCGTGAGCCTGGCCGCGGTGATGGTGCTGGGCGTGGCGGTGGCATCGACGATGTGGCGACCGCGGCGCATGACGCGACGGCCGGCCCACCGTGGTTCCGGATCGAGGACCGGCGATGCATCGCCGATGACGACAGCCGTCCCGGGGACCGCCGGCTCGCCAGCTTCACGCGCCCCGCCCGATCCCGCCTGAGGGATCGGGCGGGCCATCAGGGCGACCACGGCGACCCCCCGGGCAACGGCCGGAGCTGACGACGTCGGCTGATCCGAATCAGTACGCCGAACGGGGGCTTTCGCGCTCGAGCCGGTGGCCGGTCGAGGCCCGGCGGACGTTGCGGCGGGCAGTCCAAAGCTCTCCGAGGACCGGAAGCAGGCTGTTGCGGATGGACAGCCGCGAGTCGGGACGGTTGTTCCATTCGATTCCGGTTTCGACCACCGTGTAGCCCATGCGACGAGCCATGGCGAGCGCCTCGGCATCGAACACCCAGCCGTCGAGCTGTACCTGCTCGAAGACGTCCTGGGCGCAGTTCGCCCGCCAGAGCTTGAATCCGCAGTAGACGTCCTTCGGAAGCTTCCCCATGGCCGCTCGGGTCAGCGCGATGAATCCGACGCCGACGACACGCCGGCGCAGCGGCTGTCGCCGGGTCACGTGGGCGCCGGCGCTGAGCCGGGAGCCGACGACCACGTGGGCGTCCTGGGCCGCGCGCTCCATGAGCGGCAGCGAACGCAGCGACGCGACGCAGTCGGCATCGCACATGAGGCGGAGGTCGCCGCGGGCCTCGAGCATCCCCCGACGGATCGAGTACCCCTTGCCGCGGTTGACGTCGTTCTTCAGCAACCGGACCCGGCGCCCGTCGATGAACGGCGCGACCAGCTCAAGGGTCCGATCGGTACTTGCATTGTCAACGACCACGATCTCCCAGTCGCCGCCCCGCTCCTCCAGGAGGCTGATGGCGGCGGTGAGAATGACGGAGATCTCGTCTTCCTCGTTGAGGACCGGTATGACGATCGACAGCGTCGGAGGCTGAAGCATCCGATGAGTGTATGGCACCGGCCCGGACCCGGCGGCAGGCCCGGACCCGGCGCCAGGGCCGGACCCGGCGTTCGTCGCGGCCCGGGCATCACCGAATGCGCTGGGTCCGCCCGGACGGGCACCGGGGGGCCGCCGCATGCCTTCGGCCCCCGAACGTGCTGCTCGGCGCCGTGGTGGCGGCCGGCCACCCGGCCTCGACGCCGGCCAGGGGACGTGATCGCGTACCTGACGACGTGCGGCCCGACATGGGAGCGGTGATCGTGAGCGGCGATCGCCGTCGGGACCCCACCGCACCCGTCGGACCTTTCGATTGGCAGATCTCGGACCTCCCCGTCACTCAGCCCGTCCGGCGCCCCTGTTCGAGAGCGTCGCAGATGGGTGTCGGCACCGGAAGCGAGCGGATACTGCCGTCGAACCGGGAGATGGTGGCGATCCCCGGTGGGGCAGTTCCCAACCGCACAAGTGCGGGGGGGGCGACGGGGTAGAGGAGGGAAAACGCCGGCGTGCCTCCGACCGTGACGTACACCTGCCCGATGCCGGTCACCAGGTCGACCTGGACGTGATGCGGACCCGGCGGCACGGCGACCGCCGCCTCGGTGTACCACCGGCGTCCGATGCCGAAGAAGCTCGACCCGGCGAAGTAGTACGAGAAGCGGTAACGGTCTCCGCCGTCCCAGGTGACCGCCACGACGTCCTGCGGGGTACCACCGCCGGTGATCACCAGGGGCTGGCGCTGCCCGAGGTGGCTCCGGGGGAAGGTCACGTTGAGGAGGAGCGCCCCCCCTCCCCTCCCCAGCTCGACTGGCTGCCACGTGTTCCCATCGAACTGGTAGACGGCGGCACAGCTGCCGACCACCGCCAGGTCCAGTGGGGCGGCACGTGACGGCAGCGTCGACACGAACCTGACACCCGGAACCGGCCCGCCGGTCAGCGATCGGTGCGCCCGCTCTTGGAATGCCACCATGGCTGCCCGTTGCGGGATCGTGACCACCGGTCCGAGCTCCCGTTGATAGAAGAGACTGAGGGAGAAGGTGGTCCAGAGTTCGAACAGGGCGAGGCAGGCCAGGAGCGCGACACCCAGGCTCCGGACGGTGCGTGGCGCCGCGAGCACCCTCGAGCCGGCTCCTCGCCGCATCAGGGAGTGCCAGCCGGCGAGTGCGGCCAGCACGAGGAACGGCATGACATCGGCCAGGTAGCGTTCGGCGATGAACCCGATGATGAGGACACCGCCGGTACCGGCGGCGCTCCCCAGCAGCGGCAGCCGGAGCACGGCGATTCCGGGCGGGGCTGCATCCGCGGTCGTCACGGGTTCGGTTGCGTCCGTGGCCGCGTCCGTCGAACCCGAACCATTGTGCACACGGGGCGGAGGCCGGAACGCCGCCACGAGTCCCACCAGGGCCAGAAGGAACAGGACCGGCATGCTTGCCGGGACGCTCGAGGACCAGTCCCTGGTCGAGTACAGCGCATTGCCGACCACGAGTGCCTTGCCGGGGAAGAAGATCCAGGGGAACACGTGGGCGACCGTCAGGGCGTCGGGGCGGAGGAACTGCAACAGGTTGGTCGGGAGGAACTTCAGCCCGAACAGGCTCCCCCCGTTGGCGGCCAGCGTCGCTCGACGATGGGCGTTCTCGAAGGTGAGCACCTGATGGTTGAGCGGAATGCTGAACGGTGTGCCGAATTTGATCTCGTTGAGTATGACGTAGAGAGCCAGCGGGATTCCCATGGCCGCCACCAGGCCGATACCGAGCCGTCCCGGAACGTCGGTCGCCCGCACGCCGGAGATCCGGGCGAGGAATCGGCTGGTGGATCTCCACCGAGGCGCACGGTTCGATATCCAGGCCAGCAGGTAGATGCCGGCCGCCAGTCCCATCGCCACCAGGGGACCGACACCCACCGAGCCTCGGGTCAGCGCCGCGAGCGCCGCCAGCACCCCGGTCGAGACGAGACCCCTGGCGCTCGGCCGCTCCAAGAAGCCGACCAGCGCATGGAGCGCCCCGAGGGTGAACGCCGCGCCCCACAGCTCCGCCTCCTCGTAGACCTGGGCGGTACTGCCGAGGAAGAGGAAGACGCTGCCCAGACCGATGACCGTGATGAGCCCGGCGGTCAGCACCGCCTCCCGACCGCTGACCGCGACCGGGCCTCGGAGGATCTGCCGGATCCTCCAGCTGAGGAGAGTGGAGAACACCAGGGCGACGAGGAAGGCGATCAGGAGGGATGGCTCGGTCAGCCGGCCGTCGAGACGATGCGTGAGGAGGAGCACCGGGAACCGCATGACCGCAGGAACGGGGCCGTAGTACATGAACGTTTGGCCATTGGATCGGATCCCTTCGATCGTCAGGACGTTGGCCGGCATGCTCCACGTTCCATGGAGCAGGGAACGGGCCTGGACGTCGTAGAAGTTCGAGAAGGGAACGGAGCGGAAGAACCTGAACGTGCCGCCGGTCACCACCCAGGCGAAGGCGGCGCCGGAGATGGCGATGCCGACGACGGAGGCCCACCCGAATCGGCGAGCCGCCGGATCGGTCTCGGGCAGTTCGGCAGCAGGCGGACGGACCCGAAGCGTTGGATCGTCGGCAACCTCCCGCAGCATGCGAGGACCCTAGCGCCGCCGGTCGGAGAGGTCGGAGCCGGGTCGGTGATCTGCGGTCGATCCCCCGGCCGGCTTCAGCCTCCGGGGCGGGGTCGGCGCCGGCCGGTCGCGGCGTGACATCGATGTCATCGGGACGCCCCGCTCCTGTAGATTCCGCCGGGGGTGCCGGATGACCGGAACGAAGGCCTCGTACGCAGGGAGCGTGCCCAACCACGTGGAAACGCAGAGCAGAGACGAGGTGGTCGTCCCGATGGCGGGTACTCCCACGATCGGAAGCTCCTTCGACGCCAGGCACAACAGCCTCAACTTCTTGCGGCTCCTTCTGGCAATCGCGGTGGTGTTCTCCCACGCCCTCACCATCGGGAATTTCGGTACCGAGGATGTTCTCGGAAAGACCACGCTGGGCACCGTGGCGGTCTACGGTTTCTTCGGACTGAGTGGCTATCTGATCACCGCCAGCGCGTCGAGGAACAACGTCGGACGCTTTCTGTGGCAGAGATTCCTGCGGATCTATCCGGCCTTCTGGGTGTGCCTGGTCGTGACGGCATTCGTCTTCGGAACCATCGTGTGGTGGCATGCGAATCCGCAGCTTGCGAACCGGTGCGGCTTCGCGTGTTATCGCAATGAACCCGGCGGCCCTGAGACCTTCGTGCTCCACAACCTCTCACTCTGGATTCCTCAGTCCACCATCGCCCATACCCTCCCGCTGGGGTACTTCCGCCCAGTGTGGAACGGGTCGTTGTGGACGTTGCTGTTCGAGTGCGCCTGCTACGTGATGGTGGCCACCCTGTCGGTGTTCGGCCTCCTGCGCCGCCGACTCGCAGTCCTCATCCTGGCGGGTTCCGTCTGGTCGATCGAGATCTTGATGACGTCGGTGCCGAGTCTGAACCAGCACTTCTCCCCATCCCATCACTGGTACATCATGAAGATGATGACGTTCGTGCCGGTCTTCCTCGGAGGTGCGCTCATCTACCTGTACCGGGAGAAGGTGCCCGATGCAGGCGTTCTGGCCGGGGTCTGCACGCTTGTCTTTCTCTCGGGTCTGGTCCTGCCCCTGGGAAACAGCGTCCCGACCTTCAGGCTCACGAGTATCGATCTGACTTCGCCGTTGCTCATCTACCCCCTCGTCTGGTTGGGGATCCATCTTCCCTTCCAGAAGGTGGGGGCCCGCAATGACTACTCCTATGGCATCTACATCTATGCCTATCCAGTCCAGCAGCTGCTCGTGGTGTGGGGACTGGCGAGCTGGGGATATTGGCCCTACGCGATGCTGAGCAGTGTGGCGGTACTCCCGATGGCGATGGCGAGCTGGTGGGTCGTGGAGAAGCACGTCCTGCGGTGGAAGACACTCGGCACTACAGGCCCCCGCGCTCGGTCTGTGGGCGGCGAACCCGAACAGGTGCCGCGTCATGCCGGCGGTCCCGTCGAAGCCCCGGCCGATGTGTACGGTGTGCGGTCGCCAGGGGGTCCGTGACCTTCCGCCGGGTGCCCGGGGAGCTCCGTGCCGGGTGGGGCGACCCTGGCATACGGACGGCAGCCGCCGGCAGGGTGGTTCAGGTCGGGTGGACCGTGGTCGGGGCGACGACGACGGGATGTCCCGGGCCGTCGACGACCACCACCGACATGTCTCCGACCCTTCCCCGGTAGCCCGGCAGGGCCGGGGACGATGGTCGCCAGGTCGCCAGGTGGACCACCCAGCGCTCATGGCCGCCGGCCAGGAACCCGGGACCGAATTCGGATTTCCAGAACGGGTTGACCACCGGGCGGTACCCACCGTGGTCCAACCGGTTGACCAGGCCGACGAAGCGTTCGATATCGATGAGCTGGATCCAATTCGGCCCGCCGGCGCCGGCACGGTCGTCGGAGACGAGGACGGCGCCGCTCCGTCCGACCGCCGGCGTGACCAGCGCCACGAGTTGTCCCACCTGCGGATCGGAGACCGCCGACAACGGGGGGATGGCGGCGGCACGGGCCGTGGCCAGTCCGCAGATCACCAGGCTGACGGCGCACAGCGCCACTCGGAGGGCGCGCGCCCGGCGCAGGCGGTCCCGTGGATGGAGGAGACCGACGCCGATCAGGGCGGCCACCGGAAAGGCGACGGCCCAGACGAGGAGGTAGCCGAACACCAGCCCGGTCACCCGGGTGACGGCCGCCCCGGTGGCGACGCACCCGATCAGGCCGACGGCACCGAGGCCGGTGGCGAATCGGTTGCGCTGGCGCACGCCGATGACGATGGTCACGACGCCGGCACCGGCCACTACGGCGGCGAGCACCCTGTCCACCACTGCATGGGCCGGAGGCGAGCCCAGGACGGAGGTCATCACCTCGGCGGGACCGGCGGCGAGCACGCCGATGGCCGACACCACCGACCATGCGCTCACCGCCACCGACTGCCCCTGCCGACCGCTGGTGAAGAACCGGAGGAGCAGGGTGATGTTGCCGGGGTGGTTGGTCAGCTGCTGGATCACCGGCGGTGTCCACATCAGCACGAAGATGGCGGATACCAGCGCCACCGACCACCGGACGCGCCACCGCCCGTCCGGTCGGACGGTCGCCGGTCGCGGATCAGGAACGGCGGCCGGCGCCCGGACCGACCGTCCCCGTTGCCGGCGGTCGGCGAGGAGCAGGGCGAGGCACGTGGTGGCCGATGCGACGAAGAGCACGGCCACCACGGGCAGGACGGGGATGTCGGTCTGGACGACGAACGAGCCGACGACGAGCGCCGCGAGGAGCGACAGCGGCGACCGGTCCACGGCGGCCGCGCACAGGACGGTGAAGAGGAGGAGGGGGAAGATCACCACGGTCGGGTTCCACGGGCTCACCAGGGCGCCGAGCGTGCTCTCCGAATAGGTGGTGGCCGCCGGTCCGGTGGCGGCGAGCATCCCGGCGAGGATGCAGATCCAGGTGGCGGCCCAGAGCGCCCGAGCCGGTCCGGCCCTCCGCCGCACGACCCCCACCACCGCGACGGCCGCCAGCATGTTGAGGGTGGTGGCACCGACGAACATGGCCCGCGCTCCGGATCCGAGGATGCGATAGGCGATCGAGAGCAGGTAGAAGTACGAGGGTCCGGGGTGGTTCCATCCATAGTGGTCGAACACCCCCAGCTGCTGCTTCCACGCCAGCGCCCGTCGGACATGGAGGTCGATCAGGGCCAGGTCGTCCGGCAGGTAGACCCGGTGGTCGGAGGTGGCCAGGAGCTTGACCAGGGCGACCAGGAACGGGACGAGGACGACGGCGAACGCCACCGCCGTCATCCAGGGGCCCGGCGGGAAGAGGGGCGTTGACGGTCGGTCGTCCGCCGGCGACGGGACGGCCGGATGCACTTCGCCATCGCTCCCCGGGCTGTCCACCGTCACCGGTGACCCGGCAATTGCGATCACCGAACCTTCCGTTTCGGGGTCGCCGTCCATCGGGCGGAAAGTGTACGGCACGGACGCCCTCGCGGACGGGGCCGGGAGGCCGGACGCGGGGGTGGTCGGGTGACGTTCCGGCTATCTCCGCGACCGGACCTCGAGCCCGAGCTGGCTGATGGTCGGCAGCAGTCGAGGTTGCAGCCATTCCCCTCCTGCCGTCGAGACGTGGATCCCATCGTCGGGCCAGCGCACGGAGATCCCGTCGACCGTCGTGGTGAAGTGACCCTGTGGGTCGAGGAGGTGATTGAGGTCGACCAGCGTCACCGTGTCCCGATGGGAGGCCGCCACCTGGTCGATCAGCCGATTCCATGCATCGACCCTGCTCGGCCGGTTCTCGGGCCAGAGGGAGCCATTCGGCTGCGCCAGTGGGGGATCGATATAGGGAAAGGTGAAGAGAAGCACCCGGGCACCTCCCGCGGAAAGAATGCTCACGGCCTGGTCGAGTTCACTCTCGAGATGCTGGTCCCACCCCGGCATGCCGACGTGCACCCAGGTGCCATGGTAGAGGTAGTCGGCCAGCTCGAAACGTCCGATCAGGAGGCCGACCACGTCCGGACGGAACTCGGCGATCTGCTGGCGCCAAGACGTTCTCCACCTTCCACAATTGATCTTCGGATTCCCGGGGTACACGATCCCTCCCAGGCGGGTCGGGGCCAGGTCGAGGTTGCAGCCGAGGATTCCGGCGTTATAGACCTTGACCCCGTACCGTTCAACGGAGTGCTTCTCCAGACCGATCGACGTGGTGAACGCCACCGAGTCTCCGAACAGCAGGAACCGCAACGGGTTCGTCGTGAAGGCGTGTGACGCGGCCAACGCCTGGTGTTGCGACCCCGAGAGTGCGGTCGGACCATTGGTCAGGGCGACCGGCGCCGCCGTCGAGGCGAAGGGCGCCGTCGTGGCGATCACGATGCCGGCGGTGGCCACCACGCCGCCGATCCCGATCGCCAGGCCCCGCCAGGTCCGAGCCAGGTGTCCCGTTCGGATGGGTCGTTCGACGAGGTGGTACGAGAGGATCGCCACCGCGAAGGTCGCTGACATCCGCAACAAGAAGAGTGGCGCCCCGGAGACGCCGATGTGAGCCTCCGTGAGCGCCAGGAAGATCGGCCAGTGGTAGAGGTAGAGCCCGTAGGAGATGCTTCCGATGTAGGTGAGCGGTGGCAGGGAGAGGAAGCCGGCGAGCAGGGAGTGTCTCCAGCTGGTGACCGACGTGATGACGGCACCGGCAGCGAGCGCCACCATCAGGAACCCTCCCTCGTACAGGAGTGCCCCCTGTCCGTCGTACTCGTGCCACGCCCAGAGGAGAAAGGCGGCGCCGGCGCAGCTGAGGACCGCACCGGTGGCACGACCGATCGGTCGGCGGGCCCACGTCCGGGTGATCACCCGCCAGTCGCGGGTCGATGCGACGGCACCGAGGAACGAACCGACCAGGAGGGCCTGGGCCCTGGTGTCGGTGCCGTAGTACAGGCGGTCGATGGATGCCCCGGCCCCGTACAGGGAGGCCATGAGCGAAGCGGAAGCAACTGCTCCCAGCCCCGCCACCCAGGCGACGGCCCGGGTGCCACCGCGCCGGAGCGCCAGGAGCGCTACGAGTGGCCAGATGAGGTAGTACTGCTCTTCCACGCCGAGGGACCACATCGGTAGCAACGGTGACGGCGCCAGTGATCTGGCGAAGTAGCCCTGACCGGAGAAGAGAAAGTGCCAGTTCGCGACGTAGAGCAACGTCGAGAGTGCGTCACCTCGAAGAGAAGGGAGGTCGAGGGAACTGCGGAAGATCCAGGCATAGATCGCGACTCCCAAAAGGAGGAGGAGAAGGGCCGGCAGCAATCGACGGGCCCTATTGGCCCAGAACCTCCCCAACGCGATGGTGCCTCGGGCGAGGAACTCGCCGCAGAGGAGCGTGGTGATCAGGAAGCCCGACAGGACGAAGAACACGTCGACACCCAGCAGGCCGCCACCGAACCACGAGAGGCCTCCGTGGTAGAACAACACCGTCAGGACGGCAAAGGCTCGGAGGCCGTCGAGGGGAGCGAGCCGGCGATGTCTCCCGTTGGCACCCTGTTCTGTGGTCAGGGCCTGACCCGGTGTGTCCGACACCCTAATTCCACTGCAACCCTGAGGTCGTCGGCTCTTCTTCGTGATGGTCAGGGCCGTCGTCCGGCCACGGGCCGTTCGGGACTCGTCGACCTCGGGGCACCGGGTGGATGCGGCCCATCGGGTCCCCGGAGGGGTTCGCTTCAGAGGGAGATGAGCGGAGGGTGCCGCTGCGGTCGTGGGCGACACCCGGTGCCATCGGAGCTACGAACCTGCGGCGGTGGCCGCCCCCGGAGTCGTGGTGATGGTGACCGAGATGCCGGCCGGGACCAGCTCCTCCCAGGTGTTCCCCGGCTGGAGGGCGATCGGCTTCCCGTTGGCGGCGGTGAAGGTGGTCGGGCCGGTGAGCGATGCCCGGCTCCAGGTGCCGGTGACGGCCACCCCGTTGCGGAGGACCACCAGGGGTCCGCTGCCGGTGGCGGTCACCAGCACCTCGTGGCCGCCCTGCTCGTTCTCGACCCAGGAACCGGTGGCGGTCTGGACGGTCATGACCACCACGTTGTGGGCCGCCGTCTGGCCGCCGGTGAGCAGCATGTCGGGCGTGCCCGCGTAGCTGCGGAGGTAGGTGCCCGTGGCCGGGTTCCAGGTCCACGTCACGTCGGAGGTCGAGGAGAACGGCAGGTGCACGCTGGTCCCCGAGCCCGGTACCGCCCCGGCCGGCGGCGTGGCCGAGAACGGGAAGACCGGGGCCGGCGGGGTGACGTCGGAGGGGGCGAAGGCCCAGAGCGAGGCGGTGTTCACGAAGGTGGAGTACGGCGACTGCCGACCGGGCTGCATGATGATGGCCGAGCCGTGGCCCCCCGAGTAGAGGTTCTCGTCCTGGAGGGCCGAGGCCTGCAGCAGGCTGATCACCGGGTTGATGCCGCCGGCGTGGACGAACAGCGGGTTCGAGAACTGCGACAGGATCCCGGCGTCGGGTTGGCGGGCCGAGCGGAGGTCGCCGACCAGGGGGGCGCCCTGGCACTGGAAGACGGCCACCAGCCGGGTGATCGCCCCCTCGACCGGCTCCTCGACGACGATGTCGGCCTGGTTGAGGCCGGCCGAGGGACGGTCGTCGGGGTAGTTCCCGATCTTGACGCCGAGGGCGGGCCGGGCCGGGACGGTACCGCCGGGTGCGGGCGTGCCGGTCAGCGGGCAGGTGGGCGCCGGCGCCGTCGAGGTGGTGGTGGTCGGCGCCGCCTGGGCCTTGACGGCCGCCGTCTGGTGGCCGGCGGTGGCCACCAGGGTGATCGCCGCGGCGACCACCAGGACGCCGACGCCTCCCAGCACGTACCACCAGGTGGCCGACGAGCCGCGCCGGTCCCGGGCCGACTGCTGGCGGAGCTCCTTCCGCGACAGGACCGGGGGTGCACCGGGGTCACCGCCGGGGTGCCGGACGTCGGGTGGTTCGGGGGTCGGGTCGTCGGGCATCGCGCAGCGAGGCTACCCCTCCCCGCACCCCCCCCGGTGCGATCCCGCCGGCCGCCGGGGTGCCGGGGAGCGCCTTGACTGCGGGGCCCGGGTGGTCCACCATCGAACATGCGTTCGGGTCTACAGTGACCGGGACGGAGCGATCCATCCAGAGATCCATCGGCCCCTCCGGGCCCCACGCCGCGTGTCACACCCCCTCCGTAGGGTCGGCCCGGTCAAGTGAGCGAGAGCAGTGAGGAGCGACAAGGACATGGAACGAGACAAGGCACTCGACATGGCGTTGGGCCAGATCGAGAAGCAGTTCGGCAAGGGGTCGGTCATGCGGATGGGTGAGAACCTCCACATGAACATCGAATCCATCCCCACCGGGGCGTTGGCACTCGATCTGGCCCTCGGCATCGGCGGCCTGCCCCGTGGGCGCATCGTGGAGATCTTCGGACCCGAGTCGTCCGGCAAGTCGACGCTGGCCATGCACGCGGTGGCCGAGGCCCAGCGCAACGGCGGCATCTGCGCCTACATCGACGCCGAGCACGCCATGGACCCGGTCTACGCCAAGGCGATCGGCGTCAACATCGACGACCTGTTGATCTCGCAGCCGGACACCGGCGAGCAGGCACTGGAGATCGCCGACATGCTGATCCGCTCGGGCGCCCTCGACGTGCTGGTGGTCGACTCGGTGGCGGCGCTGACCCCCCGGGCGGAGATCGAGGGTGAGATGGGGGACAGCCACGTCGGCCTCCAGGCCCGCCTGATGTCCCAGGCCCTGCGCAAGCTGACCGGCACCCTGTCCAAGTCGCGCACCATCGCCATCTTCATCAACCAGCTCCGCGAGAAGATCGGCGTCATGTACGGCTCCCCCGAGGTCACCCCCGGCGGGCGGGCCCTGAAGTTCTACTCCTCGGTGCGCCTCGACATCCGCCGGATCGAGACCATCAAGGACGGCGCCGACCAGGTCGGCAACCGGACCCGGGTCAAGGTGGTGAAGAACAAGTGCTCGCCGCCGTTCAAGCAGGCCGAATTCGACATCACCTTCGGGAAGGGCATCAGCCGCGAGGGCTCCCTCCTCGATGTGGGCGTGGAGCTCGGCTTCGTGAAGAAGTCCGGCGCCTGGTTCACCTACGAGGGGGAACAGCTCGGCCAGGGTCGGGAGAACGTCAAGACGTTCCTCATCGAGAACCCGCAGCTGATGGCGGAGATCGACGAGCGCATCCGCGAGCACCTCGCCGCCCAGAACGCCGCCAAGGCCGAGGCGAACAACCCCCGGGTGCCCGACACGGTCAGCGACCTCGATCCCGACGAGCAGCCCATCACGCTCGCCGAGTAGCCGGGCACGACCCGGTCCGTCACCGGCACGGGTTTCCCGGCCGGGGCGAACGGGTACCCCACCACGGTTCGCCGGCCCGGGACGCAGCGCATGCGGCCCGGGCCGCTGCGCGTCCGGGAGGCCCCGGAGCATTCCTCGTGCGGCGGTCGATGAGTGCCGGGTCATCAGGGAGAGGGGGCCCCGGCGACGGGCGGCCCGACCGGTACGGGCGCGCCCCGGGGTGGGCGCGACGGGTCAGGCGGCGTTGTTGACGGTCGGTGCCCTGGCGCCGGCGGTCCCCGGCCCGTAGTAGGTCGCCCACGTCCCCTGCGACGGCCGGACGGCGGCAGCCGGGCCCATGGCGATCACCGAGTAGAGGTTCTCCATCACCCGGAGCATGGGTGCGGTGATCCCCGGGGTGGGGTCGGGGACCACGTTGGGCGGGATCAGGGTCGAGTTGGGCAGGGCGCCGACGAAGGTGGCGTTCCCCGAGGCGAAGACGCCACCACCGTTGGGCACCGTGTACCAGGTGACGTCCGAGAAGTTGCCGCCCCGGTTGGCCACCACCGAGTGGGCGACGACGTCGAGGTTGGACGGGCTGGCGGTGCCGGGCACGTAGCGGTCGAACTCGCCCTGGACCACCCGGGGGAGGCTCTGGTTGGCGGTGAAGCCGGTGCCGGCGAACAGCCAGGACTCGGGGGCGACGATCACCATCGGGGCCATGGCCCCGATGTCCTGGTAGGTGCTCCCGATCAGCTCGCTCTCGGGCTGGTCCACCGGAGGCTGGGGCCAGTTGACGGTGACCACCGAGTCGTTCACCCCGTTCATGGGGTCCTCGGCCGCCGACTTGTAGCAGACCTCGTGCCGGTCGTCGCCCAGGTTGGACGGCTCCATGCGGATCTGGCGGTAGCAGGCGTTGGCGCCGAGGAAGGCCATGTTGACCCCGGCGGCCACGCCATGGACGGCGGCGGTGCGCATGGGGAGCGACCAGTACTCGTCATGGCCCAGGCTGATCAGTGCCTTGTGGTTGGTGAGGAGCTGGGGACGGGCGTGGAAGTCGACGTCGGTCCAGTAGGTGACGTCGAGGCCCAGCTGCTCGGCCTGGTAGACGACCGGGAACTCGTTGCCCACGAAGTCGGCGGCCCCCGATGCCCAGTCGTGGTCGTAGGGGCGGTCGAACGACACGATGCGCGCCCGGTCGACGAAGCTGCCGCCGCCGGGGGCGTGGGTGAAGGAGAGGGCGCCACCGGCGTTGCCGTAGTACAGGCTGTAGCCGCCCCACCGGTTGTACGCCTGCCAGGTGGTGATGCTCTGCTGGATGACCACCGCCGCCTTGGAGGTGTCGTCGCGGATGCACAGCGGTACGAACTGCTGCTCGCTGTCCGGACCCACCAGCTTGAGCAGGTAGACCCCGGGTGGCCAGGTCTTGCCGACCTTCACGGTGAGGGACGGGTTCCAATTGCACTCGATGGTGTTGGTGGGGGCGACCACCACCGGTTGGGCCTGGCGGGTGCCCGCCACCTCGTCGGACTGGTACACCAAACGGGCGCCGATGCCCTGGTAGTACCCCATCCGGTAGGCCTCGACGTGGAAGTGGGGGGCCTTGGTGCTGACGAACAGGGTGACGGTGTCGCCGACCTGGGCGCTCGACACGTTGGCGTAGCCCTCGATGTCGCCGGCCTGCTGGGGGGTGTTCACCCACCAGGCGTGGCCGGTCTTGGCGTTCTCGGCCACGATCGCCGGGTTGACCGGGATGGTCACCCCGTCGGGGGTCTTGGCGTTGACCACCTTCGCCCCGGTGGTCGTGGGGGTGGCGGATCGGGGCCGGGCCGGCGGCTTGGCGGCGGTCCGGCTGCCCCCGTGGTCCTCCGAGGCGACGAGGACGGCGACCCCGGCGGCCACCACCCCGCCCACCGCAGCCAGCCCGATGAACTGCCGGCGGTGGACCGTGCCACTGTCACGGGCGGCGTGGGCCCCCCGCCGGGGGCGCGGGGCGGCCGGAGAGCCTCCCGATCCGCCGGCCGGCCCGGCACCGCCGGGGCCGGCTCCCCCCGGGTCGTCGGCGGGAACGGCCCCGGGGTCGGCGGCGGCATGGTCGTACGGAGGCCGCCTCCCCGACGGGTCACCCGTCGCTCGGGGCGCGCCACTCCCCGCCGATGGTTCCCGTTCCACGGCACCATGGTACCGGCCCATCCCCGGGGGATCCGGTAGGGTCCCCCGGGTCGCCGTCCCGGGCCGGAATCGGCCCGGGAAGCCGAGGAGAGAGGGCACGCCATGCGGTTCGGGATCATCCCCCCGGTTCGGACGGGGGTCGCCGCCGACCCGGCCTGGATGGCCGACTTCGCCCGGCACGTGGAGGCGTGCGGCTTCGAGTCGGTGGTGGTGGTCGAGCACGCGGTGGTCATCTCCGACTACCGCAGCACCTACCCCTACGCCCGCTCGGGGCGGATGCCCCTGCCCGACGACTGCCCCATCCCCGACCCCCTGGACCTGCTGGCCTACCTGGCCGCCGTCACCCACCGCATCGAGCTCGCCACCGGGGTGCTGGTGCTGCCCAACCACCAGGCCGTGATCATGGCCAAGCGGGCCGCCACCGTCGACGTGCTCTCGGGGGGCCGGCTCCGGCTCTGCGTGGGGGTGGGGTGGATGGACGAGGAGCTGCGGGCCACCGGCGCCGACCCCCGGACCCGCGGGCGGCGGACCGACGAGACCATCGAGGTCATGCGGCTCCTGTGGGCCGACGCCGGACCGGAGGGCGCCAGCTTCGACGGCCGGTTCGTCTCGTTCGTCCACGCCCACTCGTTCCCCAAGCCGGTGCGACCCGGCGGGGTACCGATCCACATCGGGGGCCACAGCGAGGCGGCGGCGGTGCGCGCCGGGCGGGTGGGTGACGGGTTCCAGCCGCTGGGGCTGGCGCCGGACCAGGTGCGGGTCCGGGTCGACCAGATGCGGGCCGCCGCCGAGGCCGCCGGCCGCGACCCCGATGCCATCGGGCTGTCGCTGAGCGGCTTCCTCCCCACCACCACCCCCGAGGCGGTGGCCGAGGCCGAGGGGCTGGGTGCCGACCGGCTGGTGGTCTCCACCTCGATCACCGACGACCTGGGTGCGGTCCGGGACGAGCTGTCGGCCTTCGCCGAGCTGATGGGCCTGCCGGTCCGGCCGCCACCGGCGTGACGCCCGACGACGACCGGGACGCCGACGAGGCGGCCATCCGGGAGCTCTCGGCGTCCTATGCCGCCGCCGCCGATGGGCGGGACGGCGCCGCCCTGGCCCGGCAGTTCACCGACGACGGCGTGCTGGTGGTGGCCGCCGCCCCCGACGGTGGCCGACCCGCCGCCGTCCACCGGGGGGCCGGCGCGCTGGCGCGCATCCCCGGGCTCCTCGACCGCTACGAGTGGACGCTCCACCAGGTGGTCGACCACCGCCTGGCCTTCGGTCCCCCCGTGGACGGCCGACCCGCCACCGCCACCGGCACCGTGCGGTGCGTGGCCCACCACGTGTCCCGTCACGCCGGCGCACCGGGTGCCGTCGGCACCGACACCGTCTGGTACCTGCACTACCTCGACGACTACCGGCGGGAGCCGGCGGGGTGGCGCATCGCCCGGCGGGTGCTCGAGGTCGAGTGGGTGGAGGAGCGCCCGGTGGCCCTGCTGGCTCAGCGCGACTGTACCGGTCGGGGTGGCGGCGGACCCACGTAGCGGGCGGCCGGCCGGATGAGCCGGTTGTCGGCGGCCTGCTCCCTGACGTGGGTGGCCCACCCGATGGTGCGGCCGATGGCGAAGGTCGGGGTGAACAGGTCGCGGGGGATGCCGCAGGTGTGCATCACCACCCCGGCGAAGAACTCCACGTTGGTGTGGAGCTCGCGCCCGGGCTTCAGCTCGGCCAGCACCTCCACCGTGGTCCGCTCCACCTCCTCGGCCATGGCCACCAGCGGGCCGCCCAGCGACCGGGCCACCTGGCGGAGGAAGACCGAGCGGGGATCGTCGGTCTTGTAGACCCGGTGGCCGAAGCCCATCACCCGGTCGCCCCGGGCCACCGCCTGGCGGATCCAGAGTTCGGCCCGGTCGGGGGTGCCGATCTCGTCGAGCATGGCCAGGGCCCGGCGGGGTGCGCCCCCGTGGAGCGGCCCGGAGAGGGCGCCGATGGCCCCGGTGACGGCCGCCGCCAGGTCCGCCCCGGTGGAGGTGATCACCCGGGCGGCGAAGGTGGAGGCGTTGAACCCGTGGTCGATGGTCAGGATCAGGTACTGCTCCACCGCCCGGACGTGCGCCTCGGGCGCTTCCTCCCCCCGCAGCATCCAGAGGTAGTTGGCGGCCGTGGACAGGTCCTCGCGGGGCTCGACCGGGGCGAGCCCGTGGCGGAGCCGGTGGGCGGCGGTCACCAGGGTGGGGACGGCGGCGCACAGCGCCAGGGCCTGGTCACGCAGCTCGTCGGCGTCGATGTCGTGGGTGGGTCGCCAACCGAGCTCCGACCCGAGCCGCGACACGCCGGTCCGCAGCACGTCGAGGGGGGCGGCGGCCGAACCCTCGGGGACCAGCGAGGGGAGCACGCCCGACAGGCCGGCGGGCAGCCGGCGGCGGGACGCCACCCGGCGGGCGAAATCGTCGGCCGAGGCGGCGTCGGGGAGGTCCCCGTCGAAGAGGAGCTGCCAGACGTCCTCCAGCGGACGGGCGGCCGCCAGCTCCACGGCCGAGTACTGCCGGTAGTGGTAGAAGCCCTGGCGCCCGCGGACGTCGCCCACCGTGGTCTCGGCCACCACCACCCCCTCGAGGCCCCGGGGTACGTCCGCACCGGTCTCGCCGGCCGGCCGGATCCGGGCGACGGCCAGCAGGTCGCGGAGCGACACCACCCCGACCAGCGAGTCCCCCTCCACCACCGGGAGGTGGCGGTAGTGGTGGTGGGTGAGGCTGGCCCAGGCCGCCCCGGCCTTCTCGTCGGGACCGAGGACGTCGGGGCCGGCGGTCATCCACCACCGGACCGTCTCCACCAGGGGATCGGCGTGGGCGGCGGCCGAACGCAGCAGATCGCGTTCGGTGACGATGCCGGTCACCTTGCGACCCTCGGTCACCACCACCGAGCCGATGTCGTGGTGGTGCATCAGCCGGGCGGCCTCCGACAGGGAGGCGTCGGCGGCACAGGTGACGGGTGGGGCGGACATCAGGGTGCGGACGGTGGTGCCCATGGGGCCTCCTCGGGTGGGTTCCGGTCGGTACCAGTGTGAGCGCGGCGCACCACCGTGTAAATATTGATCAAGTCAATGTCAGAACCGGATCCGGGGTACGGTGGCGCCATGGCGAGGATGCTCGACAGCGAGGAGGCGGCCCGGCGGCTGGGGGTGAAGACGGGCACCCTCTACGCCTATGTCAGCCGGGGCCTGCTCTCGTCCCATCCGGCCCCGGGCAGTCGGCGGAGCCTCTTCGACCTGGCGGACATCGAGCGGCTGGCCGGTCGGGCCCGGGCGGGGCGGCCGGTGGAGACCCGCCTGGCCACCGTGACCACCTCGGTGACCCAGCTCCGGCCCGAGGGGCCCGTCTACCGGGGGGTGCCGGCCACCGAGCTGGCCGTCGGCACGCCCTTCGAGGCGGTGGCCGAGCTCCTCTGGGGCGAGGCCGGCGGCGGGGACGGCGCCGCGACACCGTGGGAGGCGCTGCCCCTCGGCCCCCGCCCCGAGCTCGGATCCTTCGACCGGTTGCGCTGGACGGTGATGCTGTCGGGGGCGGCCAACCCCCTCCGTGCCGACCTCCGGCCCGAGGCGGTGGCCCGCACCGCCCGGTGTCTGATGGCCACCATGGTCGAGTCGCTCCCCGGGGGCGGCCCGGCGGGCGGGGGCATCGCCGAGCGGCTCGCCCGGCGGCTGGCCGACCACCCGACCCCGGGCCTGGTCGACGCGGTGGGCACCGCCCTGGTGCTGATGGCCGACCACGAGCTGGCCACCTCCACGGTCGCCGTGCGGGTGGCCGCCTCCACCCGGGCCGATCTCTACGACGCGGTGCTGGCGGGGCTGGGCACCCTGGCGGGTCCGCTGCACGGCGGGGCCAGCCGGCTGGCCTCGGGACTGCTGGCCGACGCCGAGCGCGACGGTCCCGAGCGGGCCCTGGACGACACCCTCCGCTGGCAGGGGGTGCTGCCCGGCTTCGGCCACACCGTCTACCTCGACGGCGACCCCCGGTTCCCCGTCCTGCTGGAACGGTTCGAGGCCATGGCCACCCCCGGGCAGCGCCGACTGGTGGCCGCCGTGGTGGCGCTGGCCGCCGACCACGGGATCCCCCCGCCGAACGTGGACCTGGCCATCGCCGCCGTCGGCCTGGCGGCGGGCCTGCCGCCCGACACCGGCCGCACCCTCTTCGCCCTGGCCCGGGTGGCGGGCTGGACGGCCCACTACCTCGAGGAGCTGCACGAGCGGCCGCTGCGCTTCCGGGCCCGCGCCGTCTACGCCTCGGGCCCGTCGGGGGACGGCCCGTCGCCCGACCCGGCTGCGGCCCCTACGCTCGCGACATGACCCTCCCGGCCCCCCAGTCCGACCGCACCGCCCTCGTCACCGGGGCCTCCTCCGGCATCGGGGCGGAGATCGCCCGGCTGCTGGCCGCCCGCGGCCACGGGGTGACCCTGGTGGCCCGGCGCCAGGAGCGCCTCCGGGCCCTGGCCGACGAGCTGGTCACCCGCCACGGCGTCCGGGCCGAGGTGATCGCCGCCGACCTGACCGACCAGGACTCGCGCCACCACGTGGTCACCGAGGTGCGGGCCCGCGGGCTCAAGGTCAACATCCTGGTCAACAACGCCGGGCTCTCGACCATGGGCCCGGTCGCCAAGGGCGACGTGGCCGGGGAGCTGGCCATGGTGCGCACGGACGTGGAGGCCGTCGTCCACCTCTGCACCGCGCTGCTGCCCGGCATGGTCGAGCGGCGGAGCGGCGCCATCCTCAACGTCGCCTCCACCGCCGCCTTCCAGCCCCTGCCCGGACAGGCCGGCTACGGCGCCTCCAAGGCCTTCGTCCTCTCCTACAGCCACGCCGTCCGCGCCGAGCTGCGCGGGAGCGGGGTCACCGTCACCGCCCTGTGCCCGGGACCGGTCGAGACCGGCTTCGCCGACGCCGCCGGGCTCTCCGACGCCGAGGCGGCCGAGTCGCTCCCGAAGATCCTGTGGGTACCGGTGGAGGCGGTGGCCGCCGCTGCGGTGGCCGGGCTCGACGCCGACCGGGCCGTGGTCATCCCCGGTACCGCCAACCGGGTGGCCGCCTCGGCCGCCTGGCTGACGCCCCGTGCGCTGATCCTCCCGATCCTGGCCAAGCGGCACCCGGCCCTGCGCACGTGACCGGTACCGTCGCTCGGCGTGCGGCCCCACCGTTCGGGGTACAACGGCGGGTACGGACGACGAGAGGGAGCGGACATGAGCGACACCACGGACTGGTCACCGGACGAGCCACTCGGCACCGAGGTGTTCGAGCAGGGCGATGAGGCCCTCGACGACCGCGAGGCGCTGGACCCCGCCTTCGGGGAGGACGTTGGACTCGACCCGTCGCTCGACCCGACCCTGGCGGTCGACGACCGCGAGCTCGAGGAGGCCGGTGCGGAGTTCGACGACCCCGAGCGGCTGGCCACTCTGCCGGGCGGAGGTGACGACCCCGACGGGGTCGGGGTGCCGATCGAGGGGGAGGATCCGATCGAGGCCGGTGAGGACGAGGAGTGGCGGCTCGACGCCGCCGAGGGCCCGGCGGACGACGGGGAGCCGCCGGCGGGCTGAGCCCGGCGGTCAGGTCGGTCCCCGGGCCCCCTCCAGGACGGCCAGGATCTCGTCCCCGTAGCGCTCGAGCCGGATCGAGCCGATGCCCGGGCACGAGGCCAGGGCCGACAGCGTGCTCGGCGACCGCTCGGCGATCCCGACCAGCTCCCGGTCGTTCAGGACCACGTAGGCCGGGACGCCCTGGGTGGAGGCAGCCGACCGTCGCCAGGCCCGGAGGGCCTCCTCGGCCGGCCCCGCGGCGGCCGGCGTACCCGCCGCCCGGGCGGGCGCCGTCGCCGTCACCGTCACCGGCAGGCGGTCCCGGCGCGGAGGCGGCACCACCCGCGTCCCGTCGAGCTCGGCCACGAAGATCGAGGGGGCGTCCTCGGCGGCCAGGACCACCAACCGGTGACGGGTGCGGGTGAGGGCGACGTGGAAGACCCGGCGTTCGCCCTCCTCGTCCTGGCTCAGCCGGTGGGGGAAGCTCCCCCGCGAAGCGCCGAACACGACCACGTGGCCCCACTCCCGTCCCTTGATCCGGTGCACGGTGGACAGGAGCACCAGGTCGCCCGGGGTGGGTGGCCGACCGAGGGTGGAGCGCAGCCACGGTTCGAACGACCCGACGTCCGGGTGGAGGGCGGCGACCGACTCGAGGGCCAGGAGGTCGTCGGTGTGGGTGGACCGGTCGGGCTCCTTCCGCGAGCTGTCGAGCACGTCCATGGTGCCGCCCAGTCCGATGTCGACCCGGACGGTCCGCAGAGCGGCGGCGGTCGACCGCCGGCAGGCCTCGGCCAGCCGCTCGATGTCGTCGGCGTACGCCTCCAGCTTGGGGACGTCGCGCCCGGTCAGCCGGCCGGCCAGCCGGCGGATGTCGCCGAGGGAGGTGCCCCGGCCGGTGGTCAGCATCTCCACCACCCGGGGGGCCACGCTGCGCGAGGGCCGGCGGATGGTGTCGCGGAGATCGGCCGGGGAGATCCGGTCGGGGTCGAGCCCGATGCGGAGGTAGGCCAGGGCGGTGCGGACCCCGGTGCGCTCGAGGACGGCGGCGCCGAGGGGGGAGGCGCTCGGTACCCCGGCTTCGGCGCAGGCCACCTGGACGGGGAGGAGCGCCGAGTTGACCCGGGCCAGCACCGCGATGTCGTCGGCCGGCACCCCGTCGTCGAGCCAGCCCTTGACCAGGTCGACCGCCTCGAGGGCCAGCGCCTCGGCGGCCCGGGCCCGGACCTCCAGCGAGCCCGGGTCGGGGGGTCGGGCGGCCCGGATCCGCTTGGCCACCCGGCGGTGGTTGTAGGCGAGGAGGTGGACGGCGGCCTCGACCACCTCGGGCGGGCACCGGTAGTTGACCTCCAGGGCCCGCTCCGAGGCCCCGGGGAAGTAGCGGCCGTACTCGAGCAGGAAGCCGGGGTCGGCGCCCGAATACCCGTAGATCACCTGGTCGTCGTCGCCGACGCCGAAGCAGTCGTAGCCGGGGGCGGACAGCAGGCGCAGCAGCAGCACGTGGGCCGGGGTGAGGTCCTGGAACTCGTCGACCAGCAGCACCCGGCCGCTGGCCTGCGCTCTCGACCGGGCCCCGGGGTCGGTGAGCAGCACCTCGACCGCCCGGTAGATCTGCTCGTCGAAGTCGAGGAGCCCGGCGTCGTCGAGGGCCCGCCGGTAGGCGTCGAACCGCTCGCCGAACCCGGCGGCGTCCGGCATCGCCTCCTCGACCGCCACCGGGTCCTGCAGGCCGAGGCGGACGGCCGAGAGGGCGCCGATGAACGGGGCCACGGTGTCGGCGTTCGCCTGGCGGGGGACCTCGAAGACCTGCTGGACGAGGGCCCGGACCCGGGGTTCGTCGACCACCGTGCGCGGGCCGGACGACCCGAGCCGGTTGCAGATCCACAGGCCCAGGCTGTTCAGGGTGCGGATGGTGGACGACCCCTCGGGGAGGAAGTCGGCACAGCGCGCCCGCAGCTCCTCGGCGGCCTTGGTGTTGTACGCCACCACGGTGACGACGGCCGGGTCGACGCCCCGGTCGACCACCAGGTGCCGGAGGCGCTCGGCCAGGACCCGGGTCTTTCCGGAGCCGGCCGGGGCGATCACCCGGACCGGGCCGGCCGGATGGGTGACGGCCGCCCGCTGGTCGTCGGCCAGCTCCGACGACGGGGCCCGGTGGCCCGCCGGCCGGAGCCGGCCCCGCTCGGCGTTCCACCGGTGGACCACCACCACCCCCGGCCCGAGGTCGGGCGGGTGCGGGGGGCCGCCGTCGATGCGGCAGGGTGTGCCGTCGGCCAGCGTCACGTCGGCCGGGCCGCCCTCCAGCACCCCCTGGTCGGCCAGGAGCCGCGCCGCCTTCCGGCCGTGCCACCAGACGGGTTCCCCCGACCGGAGGTCGTAGCTGTTCGCCCAGACCAGGAACTGCAGGCGCTCCCGGAAGAAGCCGAATCCGGCGTCCAGGGCGTGGGGCGGTCGCTCCTCCACCTCGGGTCGGCGGAGCTCGTCGGCGTCGACGGCGAGCTCCACCACCATCGGCCGGCGCTCGAGCCACGCCCGGTGGAGTCGGTCCACCACCGGCCCGGGGTCGGCCAGCTCTGCCGGCCCGACGACGATGCGGGGGGCGTCCGACCAGCCGGTGGGCGCCGGCATGCCGGGGACCACCACCACCCCCCGCCCCAGCTCCGTCGGCCCGTCGATTCCCATCCCGCCACCGTACCGACCGGCCGTGACAGACCGCCCTGGGGACCGCCGGGGCACCTGGCCTACGTTGGGGGGATCGCCACCCCGTCCCCCCGGCCCGACCTCGGACTGCTGTGGTTCCGACGCGACCTGCGCCTCGACGACAACCCGGCCTGGGCGGCGGCCACCGCCGGCCACACCGCGGTGGTGGCGCTCTTCGTGCTCGACGACCGGCTGCTGGCCGCCGCCGGTCCGTTCCGCCGCCGGCAGCTGCTGGCCGACGTCGCGGCCCTCGACGCCGACCTGCGGGCCCGCGGCGGGGGGCTCCTGGTGCGTCGGGGCCGACCGGCCGACGTGGTTCCGGCCGAGGCCACCCGGCTCGGGGCCGCCCGCGTCTACTGGAACGCCGACGCGACGCCCTATGCGATCGCCAGGGACGCCGCGGTGGCCCGGGCCCTGCCGGTCGGGTCGACCACCTGCGCCGGCCACCTGGTGCTGCCGCCGGGCTCGGTGCTGACGAGAGAGGGCCGGCTCGCCCGGGTGTTCACCGCCTTCCACCGGACGTGGCAGGCGACCCCGTGGGACCCGTGGCCGTCGCCGGGCGACGCCGAGGTGGTCGGGGCCGGCGGGGACCCGCTCCCGGCGCCCGACGCCGACCCGCCGTTCCCCCCCGGCGAGGCGGGCGCCCGTGACCAGCTCCGGCGGTTCGCCGCCGGACCGGTGGACACCTACCGGGCCGACCGGGACGTCCTCGACGGCCTCGGCGGGTCGGCGCTCTCGGCGGCCCTCCGGTTCGGCACGGTGTCGCCGCGGGCGGTGGTCCGGGCGGTCGGCGGGGCCGGGGCCGACCGCCAGGCGTTCGTCCGTCAGCTGGCCTGGCGCGACTGGTTCGCCCACCTGCTCGCCGAGGAGCCGGCCCTCCCGACGCGGAGCCTGCGGCCCGAGTACGAGGGGATCCGCTGGCACCGTGACCCCGAGGGACTCCGGGCCTGGAAGGAGGGCCGGACCGGCTATCCGGTGGTCGACGCCGGGATGCGCCAGCTGGCCGCCACCGGGACGATGCACAACCGGGTTCGGATGATCGCGGCGTCGTTCCTGGTGAAGGACCTTCTGGTGGACTGGCGCCTGGGGGAGCGCCACTTCCGTCACCTGCTGGTCGACGGCGACGTGGCGCAGAACGCCGGCAACTGGCAGTGGGTGGCGGGCACCGGCCCGGATGCCGCTCCCTACTTCCGGGTGTTCAACCCGGTCACCCAGAGCCGGACCCACGACCCGTCGGGTGCGTACATCCGCCGGTGGGTGCCCGAGCTCGCCGGCCTCGACGACGGCGCCGTCCACGCCCCCTGGCTGGCCGGCCCGCTCGACCTGGCCATGGGCGGGGTCACCCTGGGCGAGCAGTACCCGCCGCCGATCGTCGACCACGCCGAGGCCCGGGTGCGCGCCATCGACGCCTATCGGGTCGCCCGGGGCTGAGACCCGGTCAGAGGTACTCGCGCCGCCGCATCGTCACCATGGTGAACCAGCCGGCGATGGGTGGCAGGTAGGAGGTGAAGAGGCGCTGGACGAACACGGCCGCCACCGCCTGCTCCTCGGCCACGCCGGCCGAGGTCAGGCCGATGATCAGGCCGGCCTCGACCACCCCCACCCCGCCGGGCACCGGCGAGGCGCCGCCCAGCATGGAGGCCAGGGTCATCACCACCAGGATGGTGGCGATGGAGACGTGGGCATCGAAGGCCTGGAGCGAGGCGGCCAGGGCGAGGACCACGAAGAGCTGGGCACCGAGCGCCCCCCCGAAGATCTCCACGAACTTCCGGGGACGGGCGGCGAGGGCCCGCAGCTGATGGCGCAGCTCGGAGTACCGGGGGCGCAGCTTGGACCGCGCCAACCGCCGCCACCGGGGCACGGCGAAGACCAGGCCGAGGGCCACGCCCACCACGACGACGGCCACCACGATCAGCCAGACGGTCCGGGCGTTGCCGCCGGCCGGTGACTCGTCGAGGTGGATGTTCCCGATGCCGAAGGGGAGGGCGATCAGGAAGAGGGCGCCCTTGACGAGCCAGCTGACCGAGGTGATGAGGACCCCCGAACTCACCGCCAGGGTGGGGCTGAGCCCCTGCTGCTGGAAGAAGCGCACCCGGGTGGCGAGGACGGCCACGGTGCCGCCGGCCAGGCCGATGAAGGTGTCGGCGATCTCCAGGGCCAGGACCCTCCCGTAGGGCAGGGGGTCGACCACCGCCCCGAGCACCTCCAGCGAGAGCGCCGGGAAGACGGCCGCCGACAGCACGAACACCAGGACCACCCAGCCGGAGTGTGCCCCGCGGACGGTGTCGAAGGACCGCCCGACGTCGAGGAGCACGCCGAGGAGGGCCCAGCCGCCGATGAGGCTTCCGGCAATCAGGGCCACCGTCACCCAGTTGACCCGGCGGGCCTCGGCCAGCTTCGGCACCTCCACACCGGCCACCTCGGCCCCCCGCTCGCGCAGGGAGGCCAGGTCGGCCTTGCGGCTCCGGAACCGGCGGGCCAGCGAGGGTGACAGGGCCGCCCGCTGGAGGAAGGGAAGGGCGGCGGCCAGGTCGACGAGCGGGACCCGGCGGGCGGCGGCGGCCACCGCCCGCTCGGTGCCGGCGGCCAGGGCGACGGTGGCCAGGGCGCAGGCCAGGTCGCGGTCGAGCTGGTCCTGGGAGGCGTCCGAGGAGGCCAGGCGGAGCCCCACCAGGCCGGCCCCGCTCCCGTCGAGGACGACCGTGTCGGTCCCGATGGCGCCGTGGGCGATGCGGCCGGCCCGCAGCGACAGGACCTGGTCGAAGACCGAGTCGATGGTCCCGTCGGCCACCTCGATGGTGGGGGCCGGGGTGGCGTCATCGTCATCGTCGCCGTCGGGGGCGACGTCGGGCGTGGCCGCCACCAGGAGCGCCTCCACCGGCGTCCCGGCGGGGGGGCGGGTGACCAGCACGGCGTCCCGCCGCGGCCCCGCCCGGGCGGCGCTCAGCACGGTGGGCACCGTGGCCCCCCGGCTTCCGGCCAGCAGGGTCAGGTAGGCCTCGTGCTCCACCTGCTGGAGGCGGGTGAAGGTCAGGGTGGGCCCGGAGTCGCGGTAGAAGACGAAGCGGAACAGCTTGGCGAACAGCTGGGCGTCGCGGGCGTCGCGTCCGTAGACGGAGACGGCGAGCGGGTCGGCGGGGTCCGGTTCCACGTACCGGGCCACCCCCCACTCCTGGGACGTGGTCGGCACCAGATGGCCGGTGGGGATCCCCAGTTCGTCGACGAGCTGCGTCACGTCGGCGGCGGACGGCAGGCCGAGCGGCGTCCCGAAGGCGAGCTGGACGGCGGCCACCACGCCCCATCCCAGGGCGATGGCGGCCAGCACGCTGGTCACCAGCCCGGAGCCGTGGACGACGGTGGCCAGGGCGGCCAGGGCGATCACCGTGGTGATCACCCGCTTCAGGCCACGGGCCAGGTAGGGCACCGCGGCCAGGGCCACCGCCACCGCCACGGCCACCCGGGCCTGGGGGAAGTGGAGATCGATGTGGGCGAGCGACGTCGGACCGAGCGCCGGCCGGGTGCCGATGGTCGTCCCCAGCAGGTAGGCGATCCCCCAGGCGGCCAGACCGGCGACGGCCACGTCGCGTGCCATCGCCCGTCGCCTGGCCAGCAGGGCCAGCACGCCCACCACCACGATGAGCCCGAACGAGCCGAGCACCCAGACCAGGGTCACCAGCCAGTGCACGGCAGCGGGAGGCGGGGTGACGAACCCGAGCACCGCCCGCTCGAATCCCGAGCCCGCCACCCGGGTGATCCAGGTGGCGGTGATGACCAGGGCGGCCACGATCACCCGGAGGAGGTCCGTGCCGCGGCGACGGGTGAGGCCGTCCCCCGCCGGGGCGAGCACGAGGGAGCGCCAGGGGCGTCGATGGTCGGGATCGGACATGTGGGGAGGGAGCTTAGGCCCGGGCGCGGAAGGGCCCCGGGGTTTCCCCCGGGGCCCTTCCCGCGGCGGTCACCCGCCGCGTCCGGCCGCCTTCACCTGGGTGCCGGCCGATGCCGAATCGGAGGTGCAGGGGCCAGACCGACCCGCGTGGCAGGGACTGGCAGAAGTGGTTCGGCGAGCGAACCGCCGTTGCAGTTCGGCGGCGTCCAGCGGGCCGCCGCCGATGCGTTGCCGATGCGTTGCCGACGGTCGGGTCCGTCCGGCGACCACCGTCGGCAGGTTCCCGCCGTCGCCGGCCCGGACTACCGGACCGGCGGGGATGCCTCGGTGGTGGGCCCGCGCCGGCGGGGCTCGGAGTGGTCCCAGTCGGCCAGCAGCGTCCGGAGCGCGGTGAGGAGGATGAGTGGCTCGTCGAGCATGGCGTGGTGCCCCGCTTCGGGGAGCTCGATGACCGGCGCCACCCGGCCGAGCGCCTCGTACATGAAGCGGCCGATGTCGACGGTGACCAGCCCGTGCTCGGACCGCAGGAGGGCGAGCCGGCATCGCACCCTCGCCAGGTAGGGGAGCGCCACGCCCCGCATGCCGCCACCGAACTGGGCGAAGACGTCCCGATCGAACTTCCACTGCCAGCCCCCCGCCACCGGTCGGACCGACCGGTGGGCGACATGGTCCATGACGTAGTCGAGGTAGTGGTCCTGGGAGGGGACGGTGCGGAAGTGCGCCACCGCCTCCCCGATGGTCGGGTACACCCGGGGCCGGCCGAACGCCTCGCGGAGCCGGTAGGCCCCGATCTCCGGATCGGGCTCGGTCACCGGCGAGTCGCAGATGACCGCGCCGGCCACCCGATCGCCGTGGCGGGCGGCGGTGGCGATGGTCACGAAGCCGCCCATGCTGTGCCCCACCACGACCGGTGGTCCGTCCACGTCCCCGGCGTCGGCCACCGCCATCACCTCCTCGGTCCACTGCTCGAGGGAGTACCGGTCACGGTGCTGGCTGTTCCCGTGGCCGGACAGGTCGAGCGCCAGCACCCGGAACCGGTCGCTGAAGCGGGCCGCCACATGGGTCCACCAGTGGGCGTGGGCACCGCCGCCGTGGACGAAGACCAGCCCCCGGGCTCCCGCCGGACCGCAGGCCAGGGCGTGGATGGACGCGCCGTCGACGTCCACCTCGAGGTGGTCCTGTGGGACGTCCAGGGCCAGGCGGAACCAGGCCGGGGCGTCCGGAAGGGGTCGGTAGGCGTCCATCTCCAGATCACAGCACACCCGGGGTGCGACACCGGGGCTGGGGTGCGGTGGCGGGCCGGCGGCTGCGGTGCCGGGCCGCCACCGTCCGGACGACCCCCTTCGGCCGGCGACCGACGGGGCGACCCCGATCGCAGGGGCGTGGCAGTATGCCCGGAGCCACGTCGTGCCCCCCGTATCACTACGGACCGACCAGGACGGAGACCGCATGACCACCACCACGCCCGAGCCGCCGGCGGCCGCGGCTCCCACCCCGGAGCCGGCAGCACGGTCCCTCGACCTGGTCAAGGTCTACGGGAAGGGCGACGCCACGGTCCGGGCCCTCGACGGGGTCAGCGTGGCGTTCGGCCGGGGCCGGTTCACGGCGGTCATGGGTCCATCGGGTTCGGGAAAGTCGACGCTGATGCACTGCATGGCCGGCCTCGACACACCCACGACGGGCCGCACCTTCGTGGGGGACCTCGAGATCGGCCGGCTCGACGACCGCGGAATGACCGAGATGCGTCGCGACCGGATCGGCTTCGTCTTCCAGTCGTTCAACCTGGTCCCCACCCTGACCGCCGGTGAGAACATCACGCTTCCGGCCGACCTGGCCGGCGCGCGGGTCGACCAGGCCTGGTTCGACCTCCTGGTGGAGCAGCTGGGGATCGGCGACCGCCTGGGCCACCGCCCGAACGAGATGTCCGGCGGCCAGCAGCAGCGGGTCGCCTGCGCCCGCGCCCTCATCGGCCGGCCCGACCTGGTCTTCGCCGACGAGCCCACCGGCAACCTCGACTCCAACTCGTCGGGCGAGATGCTGGCGTTCCTCCGCCGGTCGGTGACCGAGTTCGGCCAGTCCATCGTGATGGTCACCCACGATGCCCGGGGGGCGGCGTACGCCGACCGGGTGGTGTTCCTGGCCGACGGGAAGGTGGTGGGCGAGCTGGCCGACCCCACCACCGATACCGTGCTCGAGCAGATGAAGCGCCTGGGTACCTGAGATGTGGAAGGTCACCGTCAAGGGCCTGCTGGCCCACAAGCTGCGGCTGGCCCTCACCGCCCTGGCCATCGTCCTCGGGGTGACCTTCGTCACCGGCACCCTGGTGCTGACCGACACCCTCCACAACACGTTCACCACGCTGTTCGGCCACATCTACCAGAACGTGGACTTCGAGGTCCGCGGCAAGGCCGCCTTCTCGACCAACACCGGTACCGCCGTCCGCAAGCCGATCCCCGAGTCGGTCCTGGCGTCGGTGCGGTCGGTCCCCGGCGTCGCCTACGCCCAGGGCACGGTCAGCGGCTACGCCCAGTTCGTGGCCCCCGACGGCAAGGCGGTGAGCACCGGCGGGGCGCCCAGCATCGGCCTCTCCTTCGACCCCAACCCGCGGCTGTCGGTGCTGCGGGTCGTCTCGGGGGCCGGGCCCACCCGACCCGACCAGGTGGCGATGGACCAGGGCACGGCACAGAAGTACCACTTCGCGGTGGGTGACCATGTCCGCATGCTGCTGGTCGGCCCGCCGCAGACCTTCACCGTCTCGGGGATCGTGCGCTTCGGGACCGCCGACAACCTGGCCGGCGCCACCCTGGCCGCCTTCGACCTGCCCACCGCCCAGGCCCTGCTCGGCAAGGTGGGCCAGTTCGACGCCGTCGACGTGCTCGCCGCACCGGGTGCGGACAAGTCCACCGTCCAGCAGTCGATCGCCGCGGTGCTGCCGCCCGGCGTGCAGGTGGTCACCGGCCAGACGGTGGCCGACGAGTCGACCAACAGCATCAACAGCGCCCTCTCGTTCTTCTCCACCGCGCTGCTGGTGTTCGCCTTCATCGCCCTGTTCGTGGGGGCGTTCACCATCTTCAACACCTTCTCCATCATCGTCGGCCAGCGCACCCGCGAGCTGGCCCTGCTCCGGATCGTGGGGGCCAGCCGCCGCCAGCTGTTCCGCTCGGTCCTGCTGGAGGCGGCCATCCTCGGCCTGGTGGCCTCGGTGGTCGGCCTGGCCCTCGGGGTGCTCACCGCCCTCGGCCTCGAGGCCCTCCTGAAGGGGTTTGGGATCACCCTCCCGTCGGGCTCCCTGGTCTTCGAGGGCCGCACGGTGGTGGCGGGCATCGTGGTCGGCCTCGGCGTCACCGTGGTGTCGGCGGTCAGCCCGGCCCGCCGGGCGGTCCGGATCCCACCGGTGGCGGCCCTCGCCGACTACCAGGCCACCGAGGTGGAGTCGTCGCGCCGACGCATCCTGATCGGTACCGTCGTCCTCGCCGCCGGTGTGGTGGCACTGGCCGTGGGCCTGGGCCGGGGGACCATCCAGCTGGTGGGGCTCGGGGCGGTGGCGGCCTTCATCGGCATCGGCATGCTGGCGCCGGTGGTGGCCCGGCCGATGTCGAGCGTCATCGGGCGCCCGCTGGGCGCCCTGTTCGGGATGTCGGGAAAGCTCGGCCGGGAGAACTCAATGCGGAGCCCCCGCCGCACCGCCCAGACCGCCGCCGCCCTCCTGATCGGACTGGCCCTGGTCTCCACCATCGCCGTGTTCGGAGCCTCCCTGTCGAGGTCCGCCACCGCCAGCGTGGACCAGGCGATCAGCGCCGACTACATCGTCACCGCCTCGGGAACCGGAGCCGGCGGGTTCTCCACGTCGGTGGCGCCCGCCGCGGCCGGCGTGCCCGGGGTGTCGGCCGTCTCCACCGTCTACGGCGGCCCGTTCGAGATCCAGCACTCGCTGTCGACCCTCACCGCGGTGTCCCCGCAGCACCTGCCGGCTACCGTCATCCTCCGGATGGACACCGGCACCGGTGCGGCTGCCCTGGCGGCCGGCCAGCTGCTGATCGACGCCACGACCGCCGACGCCAAGCACCTGACCGTCGGGGACACCGTCCCGGTGACGTTCGCCCAGACGGGGAGCTCCACGCTGCGGATCGGCGGGGTCTTCAAGCCCAACGCCCTGCTGGGCAGCTACGTGGTGGGTGACGGGTTCTTCCGGGCCCACTTCGACAACCCGCTGCCGGTGGCCGTGCTGGTGCGGGCCACGGGCGGGGCGACGCCGGCCACCACCCGGGCGCTGGAGCACGGGCTGGCCGCCTACCCGAACCTGCAGATCCAGACCCGGGCGGCCTTCGAGAAGTCCCAGCAGGCCAAGGTCAACCAGCTCCTCGGCCTGGTCTACGCCCTCCTCGGCCTGGCCGTGCTGATCGCCATGATCGGCATCGTCAACACCCTGATGCTGTCGGTCTTCGAGCGGACCCACGAGATCGGCCTGCTCCGGGCGGTCGGCATGCGTCGACGGCAGGTCCGGGCGATGATCCGCGCCGAGGCGGTGATCCTCTCGCTGTTCGGGGCGATCATCGGGGTGGTGGTGGGCACCGCCCTCGGCGTGGCCTTCGCCGCATCACTATCGAAGCAGGGGATCACCGACATCGTGGTGCCCTATGCCAGCCTGGTGGTGTTCCTGGTGCTCGCCGGGCTGCTCGGCCTGGTGGCCGCCAGCTGGCCTGCCCGGCGGGCCGCCCGCATGGACGTCCTGTCGGCCATCGCCGCCGAGTGACGGGGCCGAGGACGCGGCGGCCCACGGCCTGATCGACGAGGTGCTGGCGCCCCGGCGGCCGAAGGTGCTGGCGGCGGCCGCCGGTTGACGGTCCGCCTCAGGGGGCGGCCAGCAGCTCCGGGCCGTCGTTGCGGATGTTGCCCACCGCCCGGGCGACCTCGTGGTGGACCAGGGTTCCGGCCGGTGCCGGCCGCAGCAGGGGCTCGAGCTCGTCGCGGTCGTCCACGGCCGGGTCGAGCCAGTGCTCCCAGGTGCCGGGCTCCAGGATGACCGGCATCCGGCTGTGGATGCCGTCCATGTCGGGACCGGCCCCGGTGGTGATGATGGTGGCGGACCGCAGCAGCGACCCGTCCGGTCGCTGCCAGCGTTCGGCCAACCCGGCGAAGACGATCGGCTCGCCGTCCGCTCTCGTGAACACGTTCGGCGTCTTCGTCGACCCCACCGTGTGCCACTCGTAGAAGGCGTCGGCCGGGACGAGGATCCGGCCGCGCTTGAAGGCCGACCGGAAGGTGGGCTTGGTGGCGACCGTCTCGGCCCGGGCGTTGAACGTCGACTTCAGGGCCGCCGGGTCCTTCGCCCACATCGGGACCAGACCCCACCGGTAGGTGTCGAGCTGCCGACCGCCGTCGGGACGCTCGGCCACGCCGAGGATGGACCGGGTCGGCCCGATGTTCCACGACGGCCGCCACGAGTCGGGGTCGAGGGCCAGCTGGGCGTCGAGGTACCGGGCGAACCGGTCGGGTTCGGAGAAGAGGGCGAACCGGCCACACATGTTCCTGAGCCTACGGCGCGCCCACCCCGACGGGGGTCACGACCGGTCGGTAGGTTCTGTCCATGGGCCACCTCGCCAACGCCTACTCGCTCCGGCCGGACCGCTGCTTCCGCCTGGTGACCAGCCCGGTCCGGGGCCGGCAGGGCGCGCCCACGCACTGTCCGGAACCGCCCGGCTGGCGGGGTCGGTGGCGGAACGGCGCCGGCGAGTGGCTCCAGGTCGAAGCCTGTGCCGACCACGCCGTCGACGTGGGGGATCGGTGGGAGCCGTCCCCGGAACGGTGGGACGGTGGGTGACGTCGACCCGTTCGACCTCCAGCGCTTCGTCGCCGCCCAGGACGACGGGGGCACCTTCGACCGGGCCGTCGCCGAGCTGGCGGCCGGGCGCAAGACAAGTCACTGGATGTGGTTCGTCTTCCCCCAGGTCGCCGGTCTGGGGCGGAGCCCGACCGCCCGCCGGTACGCGGTGACCTCCCTCGCCGAGGCGGTGGCCTTCGTCCGTCACCCGGTCCTGGGGCCCCGGCTGGTCCGGTGCGCGACGCTCCTCGCTGACCGTCAGGGCCTGACGGCGGAAGACGTCCTGGGCGCGGTCGATGCCGTCAAGCTCCGGTCGTCGATGACGCTGTTCGCCCGGGCGGTGCCCGCCGAGCCCGCCTTCACCGGAGTGCTCGAACGGTACTTCGACGGGCTCCCCGACCCGGCGACCGAGGCGCTCCTGGGGTGACGGGCACCGGCGAGGGCGGCCGGGTCCGGATTCGTCAAGCCGACTCCCTACCGACCGTCGGACGCCGCCACACCTGTCGCGCCGACCGGACACGGATCGGTGCCCGTAGACTGGTTCGGCGTTGGATCGTCAGCGCACGGGGAGGGATTCCCCGACCCCGGTGCCGGGGCCTGTCCACCGGCGACCGGGTGGAGCAACGGCGCGCCCGCCTGGCCGGCGCAGGCAGGAGAGGTCAGCATGCCCGACCGAATCGAGGTCTTCCGTATCCGTGGTTTCATCGGGCGCGAGCCCATGGCCGTCGAGTGGTCCCGTGGTTACCTGTCGGGCGATCCGGAGCTCCTCGACCGGGCCGACGCCCTGGTGGATGACGGTGCGGTCCTGGCCGTCGAGGGGGCTCCCGATGCGGTCCGGGCCGGGCTGGACGGCCCCCCGGGCGGCCCTCCTCACGCTGCTCCGCTGCTTCGACCGGATCACCGACGTCGACCTCACCGCCGCCGGTACCCAGCAGGAGCTGGCGCACTGGGTGGAGACCGCCAGCCCCGTCGAGGTCGGGGTGGTGCGCGTGGTGGCCACCGGCGCCACGGCCCAGGTGGCGGGACAGGCCTGATCCGGGCGCCGGTGTCCGCCCTCAGGGGACGGCGCCGGGGTGGGTCCGGAGTCGTGCCAGGCCCACGGTCACCAGGTGCCGCGGCAGCATGTCCTCCCGACCCTGCTCCAGGACATCGAGCTCGAGGGGGACGAAGCAGTCGCGCTGGAGCTGACGGACCACGTCGGGACGCCACCCGGCCAGGGCGACGAGCTCCCGGGCCAGGGTGCTGATGGCCCACTCCCACGACCCCCCGAGGCGCTGGAGGCCCGTCTCGTAGCGCACCCGCTCCTCGATGGTCGCCGGTTCGGCGTGGGCGAGCCAGTTGGCCGCCACCCACACCGGCATAGCGGTGGGGGCGCCCCGGTAGCGGTGCAACGAACGGCCGCCGAGGAACTCCTCGACTTCGTCGAGGAGCACCTGCTCGTCGCGGGTCCGTCGGGCCCACCGGCGCGGAAACACGGCGGCTAGGGGTGGACCGCGCGGTCCCGATGGCGTTGGGTGCGCACGCCGGTACCGGCGTGCCCGAACTGGGCGGCCATCCCTGCCCCCTTCCGCGGAGAAACGGGTGTCGTCACGATCCTCCTACCCGGCGCCCACCGGCGCAAACGGCGGGCGGGGTGGACCCGTCACGGGACGCGGCGGCGATCCGATCCGCGGTCGGGCTCCGGGGCGGGACCGTCCACTCCCGGTAGGTTCGGGACCGGCGGCCCGACGGCCGCCGGTCGCTGGAGGGGGCACGGTGGACGAGCGGACGTTCGGAAGGCGGTTCGGGGGGAAGGTCGCCATCGTCACCGGCGCATCGACCGATCCCGGCATCGGCACCGCGGCGGCGCGACGGCTGGCCCGGGAGGGGGCGTCGGTGGTGATCAACGCCCGCACCGAAGACCGGCTCCGGGCGACCGAGCGCGCCCTGGTGGCCGAGGGGCTGGCCGTGGTGGCCTGCCCGGGCGACGCCGGCGAGGGGGACGTGCCGACCCGGCTGGTGGAGACCGCCCTCGACCGGTTCGGCCGGCTCGACCTCCTGGTCAACGCGGTGGGTGGCGCCTCCTACATCGGCTCGGCCCTCGAGATGGGCCGGAGCGAGCTGCTGGGCACCCTGGCGCTCAACACCTGGCCGGCGGTGGCACTCGTCCAGGCGGCGCTGGCCGGCGGCCTGGCGGACGCCGGTGGAGCGGTGGTCAACATCTCCAGCGGCTCGCCGAAGAAGACCACGCCGTCGATGGCCGCCTACGCCGCCGGCAAGTCGGCCCTCGACGCCCTCACCCGAACCCTGGCCCACGAGTTGGGCTCCCGCGGCGTGCGGGTCAACGCCGTCTGCCCCGGGCTCACCCGCACCGAGGTGACGAGACCCATCTGGCAGGACGACGACGGGAGAGGCGCGGGGAACCACCAGCTGCTCGGCCGGATCACCGAGCCGGAGGACGTCGCCGCGGCGGTCGCCTTCCTCCTCTCGGACGAGGCCGCCTCCATCACCGGTGTGCTCCTCGACGTGGACGCCGGCAACCACGTGGCCGACGGGACGTGGTCGCCGTTCAGTCCATCGTCGATCGGGGCCCCGGGCGGGACCCCCGCCCTGCCGGACCGGGGGACCACCGGCCCGCCGTCGCCGTAGCTCCACCGCCCTACGATGAGGCGCGATGACCCCCGAACCCGACGTGGCCCCTGCGGACGGAACGACCGGGGTCGTCGGTCCGGCAGGCCGGTTCCACCCCGCGGGCCGGGTCGGCGCCCGGGCGGGGACGTGACCGACGACGGTGAACCGCTCACCGCACTGTTGGCCGAGGCCGACGACCTGATCCGCCGCCGCCGCTTCGGGGACGCCGCCGACCGGGCCCGGGACGCCTCGGCCCTCGCGCCACTGGACCCCCGGCCCTACCGGGAGTGGTCGCGGGCCCTCTACGGCGCCGGGAGTCACCGCGAGGCCGCCGAGATGGCCACCGAGGCGATCCGGCTGGCCCCTTCCACCGCCCTCGGCTTCCGGCTCCGGGCCACCGCCCTGTCCACCCTGGCCCGGTCCGGCCCGCCGGACAAGGAGGAGGTCTCGCGCGACGCCGTGGCCGCCGCCCGGGAGGCGGTGCGCCTCGCCCCCACCGACGCTAACGGCTACATCGGACTGGCGCAGGCGCTCCCGCTGGTGGGGGCACTCGGCGAGGCCGATGCCGCCGTGCACGAGGCGATCCGGCTGGCGCCCGAACGGGCCTCGACGTGGGTCGCCGCCAGCCTGGTGGCCCTCTCCGCCTTGGACTGGGCGGCGGCGGTGGACACCAGCCGCCGGGCCCTGGCCATCGAGCCCGACAACCACGCCGCCCTCAACAACCTGGGCGTCGCCCTGCGGGCCTCGGGACAGCGCCGCGAGGGGAACCAGGTCCTGGCCCGGGCGGCGCAGGTGGATCCCGAGGCGCCGGTCCCCCCGCGGCCCGGCTCCCGGGCCGGGCTGAACATCGCACGGGGCGCCGTGCTGGTGCTGCTGCTGCCACTGTTGCTGGTGGCGCACTACGGTCCCGTGCTCTACCTGTCGGTCGCCGTCGTGAGCCTGGTCCTCATCACCCGGGACCCCGCCCTGGTGGCGGGCCTCGAGCGCCGGTTCGCTCCGATCGCCCGGCGATTCACCGGACACCCCGGCGGTCGGCGTCCGGATCCGGGGAGCTGAGGGTCAGCCCCGGGTCGGATCGGACAGGTAGGCGAGGAGGGCGTCGCGTCGCCGGGCCGCCCACCACGACGCCACCCGGTGGCCGCCGAACGTGCACAGGGCGGCCACCGCACCGGCCAGGGCCACGCCCCAGCCGAGGTCGCGGTCGGGCAGCTTCTGGGACAGGCCGTGGGTCGACGTCAGCCCCCACAGGACCAGCGACGGGAGCATCACCAGGACGCCGAGGGCGGGCACCACGCCGTAGGGCGTCACCACCAGCACCAGCCACCGGACCACCATCCGGCGCCGGGGGCGGCGGTGCTCCCAGCGGTAGCGGAGAGGGATCGGGTGGTACGGGAAGCGGATCCCTACCAGCCCCGAGAGCGCCAGCACCCCGAAGGGAACCACCCCGATCCAGACGGTGGCATAGAGGGCGGAGAGCAGGTCGTGGGCGAAGAAGATCCCGTTCACCAGGGCCACCACCAGGCACACCGGGGTGACCAGGCACCAGAGCACGATGTCCTTGGCGATGAGCAGCCGTCGGAACGCCACCGGGTCGTCGATGGCCGCCGCCACCCGGGCGGGGTCGGGGCCCAGCACGTTGGTGGCGGGGACGTCGGAGTACATCCACGCCGCCAGCACCACGGCGAAGGCCAGGGACCCGTGCAGGGTGAAGACGGCATCCTTCAGGGAGGTGGGGAGGAAGAACCAGGCGGAGCTCATGAGGGCTCCGTTCACGCCGACCGTGACGAACGTCTCGAAGGGCGGCCGACGGATGCGGGCGAACTCGTGGCGGACGGCACCGCCGAGGGTGGCGGGGCTGGCGGCGAGGTCGAGGTCCGCCGCCCCGCCGCCCCCCGAACCGTCTGCCATGCCCGGACGTTACAAGGTGACGCGGTGGCGGGGCGGGTGACACCGGCCGCCGCGGAAGGCCGACGTGCGGGATCCGTCGGCGGAACCAGAACCAGGACGTCGGCCCGTCCCGAGCCGGGACCCGAGCGCGGTCAGCGCCACCTCAGCCTGCCTGGGCCGAGACCTCCACGGGGAGCTGGATCGGCAGATCGGCCGACGACTCGCCGACGCCGACGACGTAGGTGCCGGCCACCACGGTGGGTGTCCCCTCGGCGTCCGAGGTGAAGCTCGATTGCGGAAGCACGAGTGTCACCCGGGTGGTGGCCCCGGGCGCCACGACGACCTTCCCGAAGGCGCGGAGCTGCTCCGGGGGCTCGCCGAGCCCGGACGGATATGCGACGTAGGCCTGGACCACATCGGCGCCGGACCGGGAGCCCGTGTTGGTCACGTCGACCGCCACGGTGTCGCCCCCCGCCGGCGACGGAGCGATCTGCCCGTTCGAGAGCTTGAACGAGGTGTAGTCGAGTCCATAGCCGAACGGGAACAGCGGGGCGACGCCGTTGGTCCGATACCACCGGTACCCGATCGCCAGGTCGGTGCCGAAGCTCACCTGGGCGTCGATCCCCGGAAACTCGGCGACCGTGGACGCCGGCTGGGCGGCGGGCGAGGCCGGGAACGTGATCGGCAGGCGTCCCGACGGGTCGACCCGACCGGTCAGGACCGCGGCCACCGCGGTGCCGTCCACCTCGCCCGGGTACCAGGCCTCCACGACGCCGGCGACCTTCGACAGCCACGGCATGTACACCGCCCCGCCGCTGTTGATGACCACCACGGTGTGGGGGTTGACGGCGGCCACGGCGGCGATCAGTTGATCGGCGTCGCCCGGCAGCGCCAGCGAGCGGTCGGCACCTTCCCGCTGCAGCTCCCCGGTGAAGACGACCGCTACCGAGGACCGGCGGGCGGCGGCCACGGCCGCGTCGAACAGCGCCGTCTCGTCGGTGATGCCGAACGCCGGGGCAGGGTTTCCGGCGACCGCGAACCAGCGGATGGCGAACGTGTAGTGGCCGCCGCCGCGGAGGGATACGGCGGTGGACAGCAAGGTCGGCGTGTGGAGGCCGGCCGAGGTTAGGACCGGGGCACCGTTCATCGTCAGCCAGGAGTCCCCGACCTCGTGGAGGCCGATCCGGTAGATGCCGGACGAGCGAGGGGTGACCGTCTCGCTCCACGAGCCCCAGCCCTTGCCGGTGCCGGGGGTGGTGGCGGTGGCCACCGCATCGGTCACGTTGGGGGCCAGGACGACCGAGATGTCGCTCTTGCCGGGCTCCGTCCGGGCGCCGTGCAGGCGTGGCTCGTCCGTATCGAAGTAGCGCTTGGAGATGGTCTGGCCGGTGGTGATGTTGTGGAGCGGGATGGAGCGCAGCCCCCCCGGGGCGTACCGGATGGTGGTGGCGGGCCCGAGCGCCGATCGCAGGGCGGCGAGGGGCGTCGACACGAACGGCGCCACCACCTCCGAGCTGCCGTCGCCCGAGGTGATCGGGTGGGTCGCCCCGACGCCGAGGACGGCGATCGACCTGGTGCCGTGCGCCAGGGGGAGCACCGCGCCGGTGTCCTTCAGGAGCACCATGGATGCCTCGGCGACGGTCGTCGCCGCCCGGGTGTGCGCCGGGGTGATGGCGTTCGCCGACGGCTTGCCCCGGACGGGAGCACCGATGAGCCGGTACCGGAACATGGTGGTGAGCGTGGCGGTGACCGATCGGTCCAGATCGGCCACCGGAATGGCACCGCTTCGCACCAGTTGGACCAGGGCGCCGGGCGAGGCGGGCTTGATGACGTCCATGCCGGCCCGGAACGCCGAGGCGGTGTCCTGAATCGGCACGGCGAAGAGATCGGACCGGACGAAGCCGGTGAACCCCCACGATGCCAGGTCGGCGTACACCGTCGGATCCGAGCAGTCGTTGACGCCGTTGACCGAACCGTACGAGCACATGATGGACGCCACGTGGGCCTGCTGCACGGCCGCGATGTACGGCGGGTTGTACAGCTCGGTCAGGGCCCGGGCGGTGACCTGCTGGTCGAGGATGTGGCGGGCGGTCTCCTGCGAGTACGCGGTGACGTGCTTGAGGTTCGCCATGGCCCCGGTGGACTGGATGCCCTCCACCCCGGCGACACCCATGGCGCCGGTCAGGACCGGATCCTCACCGAACGCCTCGAAGATACGGCCGGCCTCCGGCACCCGGGCGAGGTTCAGCTCGGGCCCCTGGGCGGCGTCGATCCCCTTCGCCAGTGCCTCCTGGCCCATCACCGTCCCGGTGGCATGCGCCATCGACGGATCGAAGGTGGCGGCCACCCCGACGGCGGCCGGCAGCTGGGTCACGCCGCGCATGTTGTAGCCGATGCCGTTCGGGCCGTCGGTGAGGGTCAGGGAGGGGATGCACAACGAGGGGATCCCGAGGTTGGTGTTCTCGAGGGGCGGCACCGTCCGCAGGACGACGAACGACGCCTTCTGGCCCAGCGACATCCGGGCCAGGACCTCGGCGGCCAGCGACGCCGGCGTGCCGACTCCCTGCCGGGCCTGGGACACCCACGGGCAACGGGCCGCCGCCACCGGGGTCGCCGTTACGCCGTCTGCGTGATACGCGCCGACCAGAACGGCTCCGGCGACCGACGCGCCCGCCAGGAGCCCGAGACCGAGGGCCCGTCGGCGTGTGAACCATCGGGGGCTGGGCATCCGACCGGTCGTCGCTCCTCGCTCGCGGGCGTCGCCATTCCCCGACCTACCGGAGCGCCCCGGGTGCACCTTAGGGCGTGCCGGAGCCGCGGTGCGTGAGCCGCGGTGCCGGAGTCGCGGTGCCGGAGTCGCGGTGCCGGAGTCGCAACGACCGCTGATCTGCCGCGTCGTCGAGCCATGGCCACACCGGGTCACCGTCCGGACGATCGACAGTTGTCGGCAGGAAGCTGCCGTACCCTGGGCTGTGGCCGCCGTCCCCCACCCCGCTGCGACCGGCCTACCGGTCGAAGAGGTCATCGACGAGCTCCGCGACGCGCTCGCCCAGGTCGGCGCGGTGGTCCTCCAGGCTGAGCCGGGCGCCGGCAAGACGACGGTCGTTCCCCTCCGCCTGTTGGGCGAGTCGTGGATGGGTGGCGGTCGGATGCTCCTCCTCGAACCTCGTCGGGTTGCGGCCCGCGCGGCGGCCACACGGATGGCGGCACTTCTCGGCGAGCGTGTCGGGGAGACCGTCGGCATCTCGACGCGTGACGAACGCCGGGTCTCGAGGGCGACCCGGATCGAGGTCGTCACCGACGGCATTCTCACCCGACGCCTGCAGCGAGACCCCGCGCTCGACGGTGTCGCGCTCGTCATCTTCGACGAGTTCCACGAGCGCCACCTCCAGGCGGATCTCGGCCTGGCCCTCGCCCTCGACGCCCGTGAGGGCCTCCGGCCGGAGCTCCGCGTCCTCGTCATGTCTGCGACGCTCGACTCGGGCGCGGTCTCGGACCTCCTCGGACGGGCGCCATTCGTCTCGAGTCGGGGACGGTCGTTCCCGATCGATCTGCGTTGGATGCCCCGGCGACCGGGCACACGTCTGGAACGTGCTGTCGCCGCCGCGGTACAGCAGGCGCTCGAGCATGACCCCGGGGATGTGCTCGTCTTCCTCCCCGGGGCCGGGGAGATCGGAGCCGCGATCCGCTCGTTCGGCGATCTGGGTGACGTCGACGTTCTCCCGCTGCACGGCACGCTGCCGGCCGCACGGCAGGACCGGGCGTTGCGCGCGGGTGCCCGTCGCCGGGTCGTCGTGGCGACCGACATCGCGGAGTCGAGTGTGACCGTGGAGGGCGTGGCGGTCGTCATCGACAGCGGCGTGGCCCGGAGACCGGCATTCGACCCCGCCAGCGGTCTCAGCCGGTTGCGGACATTTCCGACCTCCCGGGCGTCAGCTGACCAACGGGCCGGTCGGGCCGGTCGCACCGCGCCCGGTGTCGCCTACCGGTTGTGGTCCGAATCCGAGCACCTCGGGCGGCGGCCGTGGCCCGAACCCGAGATCGCCGGCGCGGACCTCGCGGACCTCGCGCTCGAGCTCGCCGCCTGGGGCGCGCCTGCCGAGGCGCTCCGCTGGATCGACCCGCCGCCTCCCGCTGCTCTCGCGGTGGCGACCTCCCTGTTGACCGAGCTCGGCGCGCTCGCCGACGGCCGCCCGACCGAACTCGGGCGTCGGATGCTCGAGCTCCCACTGCACCCGAGACTCGCCCGGATGGTGATCGAGGCACCTGCCGACCAGCGCCGGGCGGCCGCGCTCCTCGCCGCCATGCTCTCGGAGCGGGACATCGCCCGGAGGGGTGGGCGGGACTACCCCGTGAGCGCGGACGTCGCGGAGCGCCTCGCCGCGCTCACCGGCGGCGGGTCGGGCTCGCTGGAGGTCGACGGCGCGACCGTGGCAATGGTGCGCCGCCGTGCCGACGAGCTGCTCCGACGCTCCAAGCTGCCGGCAGGCAGCATGATGGCCGAACCCGGTCCACTGCTCGCTCTCGCCTACCCCGACCGGATCGCGCAGGCCCGCGGTGGTGGCCGCTACCGGTTGCGCCACGGCTCGGGCGCAACGCTCCCCGAGCATGACCCCCTGACCGGGGCCGGGTGGCTGGTGGCGGCAGAAATCGAGGGAGCCGACCGCGCAGCCGGTGCCGAGGGCAGGATCCGTCTCGCCGCGGTGCTCGATCGGGAGGACGTCGAGTCGATCGGCGGGGAGGGGATCGCCACCGTCGTCCGGGTTGCATGGGACGACGGGGTCGACGACCTCCGGGCGACGACCGAGCGTGTCCTCGACGCGCTCGTCCTCGGCACCGTGCGGACCGCCGCGCCGGCGGGGCCGGAGACCACCGCGGTGCTCGTCGCCCACGCCGTCTCGACCGGCCTGGCGCCTCTCGGGTGGTCAACGGCCGCGCGCATCCTCCAGGCGCGCGTCGGGTGGGCTCGGACCGCGTTCGGTGAGGCATGGCCGGCGTGCACCGACGATGCGCTGGCGGCCGACGCTGACGCGTGGCTCACCCCGCTCCTCGGGCGGGCGACGGGCAGAGCGGACCTCCAGCGCGTCGACATGGCCGGCGTCATCCGTGCACGCCTCGGCGGCCTGGTCGTGGACCTCGACCGACTCGTGCCGAACACGGTCCTCCTCGTCAGCGGCAAGCGGGCCCCGGTCGCCTACGACGCGGAGCATCCCCGGATCGCGGTGCGCGCCCAAGACCTCTACGGCACCGCTGTGCACCCGACGATCGCCAACGGTCGGATCCCGGTCACGGTCGAGGTGCTCTCGCCCGCCGGGCGGCCGATCCAGATCACCGGCGACCTCCCGGGCTTCTGGGGCGGGAGCTGGGCGGTGGTCCGCCGGGAGATGGCGACGCGCTATCCGCGCCACCACTGGCCCGACGACCCGGTGGCTGCGGCCCCTGGTCGGCGCCCGCATCCGCGTCGGTGATGCAGCCCCATCGGGCGATCCCGACCGGGCGGGCCAGTGGGCCGTGCGAGTCTCGATCTCGCCACCTCGGGATTGAAAGGCAGCGCTGGTCGATTTCAGGGCTCATCGGCGTTGACTGAAATTGGCCTTGAGCTGCAGCGTCGACAGGGTGGCGGCGTTCCTCGCACGCTTCGTGGAGCTTCCGGGTCTCGTGGCGACCGCTGCTTGACTCAACGGGATGCCGGGCGCCCGGTTCGACATCGATGACGAAGCCACCGCGGTCAGTTTGGCAGTCGAGGGCGGCCGGATCACTCGGATCTACGCCATCCGCAACCCACAAAAACTGACATGGTTGGCCAAGGTGGCGGAGCTGCAGCGGCGGTGACCTGCGGATTCACGTCCTTATCGCGTGCTTCGAGAGGTCGTACCGGCCATGGGGTAACTGAATGCTGAGCAAGGAGGGTGTCGCCCGGCGCCCAAAGGGATGCTCACCTGCGATCTCTCCCTGTCCAATCGCTCCGTCGAGACATCGATTAACTGAATGTTGAGCACCCTTCGGCAATTCGCATGGGGACACCTCCACTGAGGGATTGACTGAATGAACAAGTCAGTCAATACTGTGACCATGCGACGGGGACGGCCGGCTGATCGGCTCCACGACATCACCGAGGCGGGTCGACAGTTGCTGGGCAGCGTGGGTTATCAACGAACCCGGATGGCCGATGTGGCCACCGCAGCAGGCCTGTCTGCCGGATCGGTGTACACGTACGTGGACAGCAAGGAGGCGTTGCTGCACGCCGTCCTCGCCGGCTTCTTCGCCTCGCCCACGGAGGCTTTGCCAGAGTTGCCCATCACCGCTCCTCCGCTGGCCGAGACGCTGGAGGCAGTCCGCTCAGGTCTGGCCCGCGACGCAGCCATGCCGGTGCTCCGGGCTGCGCTCCATGTCGAGGCGCCCGATGATGTCGGCGCGGAGCTCCGGCAGATCTTGAAGGAGATGTACACCATGATCTCCCGACTGTGGCCGGTGCTGGCCGTGCTGGAGAAGTGCGCGGAGGATGTCCCGGTCATACGGGAGTTCTACTTTGGAGGACAGCGCAGCGCTCACCTGTCCCGGTTCGCCCGCTATGTGCAGCGCCGCGTCGCTGAGGGACGACTCGAGGGATTCGGCGATCCCGAGCTCAGTGCCCAGGTGGCAGTCGAAGCGCTGACCTGGCACGCCTGGCACCGGTTGGAGGGCTTCGATGAGGCCCGGTTCTCCGGACCGGGCAGCCGGGACGCGGTGATCACGTTCGTGTCGAAGGCCCTGGTGGCCGACCCGTGACCGACACGCTGGTGACGGCCGGGCGGAACGGGTCCGGAGCCGCATTCCCGGTTCCCCATCCGGACACCCTGCCCCCCCTGGCTGGAGGACCCGTGCTGGCCGCCGCCGCCGCATTCTTGGTCGTCGAGCTGTTGGCATCAGCGCGCTACGGCCTGCACCGGGACGAACTCTACTTTCTGGCCTGCGCCCACCACCTGGCCTGGGGCTACGTCGACCAACCGCCCCTGGTACCGGCCGTGGCCTGGGTGGTCAACGGGCTGATCGGCCCGTTTGCCTGGGCATTCCGCCTGCTCCCTGCACTCGCCGGAGCGGCGTCGGTGGTGCTCACCGGACTGATGGCCCGAGAGATGGGCGGGGGACGATGCGCCCAGACGATCGCGGCCGTGGCCGCCGCGACATCCGCGCAATTGCTGGCCGCATTCCACCTGTTGTCGACCACCGCATTCGACTGCTTCTTCTGGGCCCTGATCATCTGGCTTGCGCTCCGCTTGATCCGGACGGCGGACACCCGGTGGTTCGTACCGCTGGGCGTCGTGTTCGGAGTGGCCCTGCTGAACAAGTGGAACGTGGCCTTCCTGATGGTGGCGGTGGTCATCGGGTTGGCTGCCGGATCCGACCGCCGACTGCTCTGTTCCAGGCAGGCGTGGATGGGAGCCGCCATCAGCCTCGTCATCGTCTCGCCGGACATCGTGTGGAACGCCCAGCACGGGTGGGCGCAGCTGTCGATGCTCCGGAGCCTGCATGCCGAGAACTCGACCACGGGCGCGTCCATCGGCTTCCTGCCCACCCAGCTGATCGTCGTCGGTCCGGCTCTGAGCGTGCTCTGGATCACCGGTCTCGTCCACCTGTGGCGAAGCCTCCGGTGGCGTCCCCTGGCCGTGGGCTACCTGGTGCTCGCCGCCTGGTTCACCCTGAGCGGGGCCAAGTCCTACTACCTGGCCGGCAACTACTTCGTCCTCTTTGCCGCTGGAGGTGTGGCGGCCGAGCACCGGTTGCACTCCAAGGGGAAGCCGGGTCGGGTCCGTGGCTGGATCACCCTGATGGTGGTCGGGGGAGTGGTCGCCCTTCCGCTCACCCTGCCCCTGCTGCCCGAATCCACCCTGCCCACCGGCTCGTGGGAGGGTCAGATCAACAAGGACCTGAGCGCGACCGTAGGGTGGCCCAGTTACGTGCGGCAGGTGGCGGGCATCGTGGGCACACTGCCTCCGGGTGAACGATCCCGTCTCGTCCTGCTCACCGGGGACTACGGCGCAGCCGGAGCCATCGATCTCTACGGACCCCGCTATCACCTCCCTGTAGCGCGCAGCGGGCACAACACCTTCTGGTGGTGGGGGCCGGCCGGCATGCCGAACGACTCCACCACCGTCGCCGTCAACATCCCCCGGTCAGTGCTCCAGGGGGTCTTCCGTCGAGTTCGTCTGGTCGGCTCGGTGCAGACGCCGAACAACTCATGGACGGAGGAGCGGGGGGACCCCATCTACCTCTGCACCCAGCAATATGCGAGCTGGAGCGACGTCTGGCCGTCACTCCGTCACTACGGCTGACCCGAGTGGGCGCCACCGGCGAGCCGGCTGAGGATCTGCTTGCGCGTCGGATTCGCGAGCGATATCGGCAGTCCCACCGCTCGCTTGCTACAGCGAGCACCTCGTCCGCGTTGCCTGAGAGGCGAACAAGTGAATTCGTAAGCCAGACCAGTGGCGGCCAGAAGGCTCCTGGATCTGGCCTGATTGTCGAGCAGTGGTGTAACTGATTCCTGAGGAAGACGGGCATCGCCCTGCAGGCAAGGGCCTCGCGTTTGCAGCAACTCTTCGCGGTGGCGTAAGTCTCTACTCAGGTCAGGCCGACTCGGCCTGCAGGATCTCCGCCACGGGCCGGCGGGCGGCGACGCGGGCGGGGACAGCAGTGAGCCCTGCCACCACGACAAGGGTCCCGATCACCACCGCGATCAACCATCCGATCGACGGGTAGGCCATCGCTCCCCCGTGTTTGACCGAGGCGTACAGCCCGATGCCTCCGGGAATGCCCAGAAGGGCGCCTGCCAGTGCGGGAAGCACCTGCGCCAAAGACAACCCGGCGGTGATTTGGTCGGGAGTGGCACCGAGGGCGCGGGTCACTGCCGAGAGGTGTCGCGAGTCCTGTGCCGTTGCCCTCGTGATGAAGACGGCGTTCACCGCGGCCAGAGCGATGAGCATGACGGTGATGACCAGTAACACCTCATTCGCTCGGTCGGTCCGCGGATTGTCCAATCCCGACGATCCGACCAGGTGCGAGCCGCTGAGCCGGGCGTGGGCGATCGCCACCGCGACGACCCCGCTGACGGTGACGGCGATGCTGAGAACATTGAGCACCGCCCGACGGGGGCGGCGGGCAGCCACCCGTACTGCGAGGAGCAGCGGGACCGGCAGCCGAGCCGACAAGTTGACCAGGTGTGCCCGGCGGCGCGGCGGTCGAGCGGTGTCGGCCAAGGCGCGGATCGTACTGGTGCGGGCCGACCGAAAGGCCGGGACGACTGCGGCCACCGCCGCCACTGCCACCGCCACGAGCACCACGACCCCGACGTCGACCACGGTGAGGGGCGGTGCTCCGGGAGTACCCAGCAGGCCGGCACCGGGACCGGTGAGCAGCGGAGCGGCCGACCATCCGACCACCAGCCCGATCACCGCCGCGACAACGGCGAGAGCGAGGTACTCGGCGAGCAGCACGGCCGCTACCAGTCCCGGGGTGGCACCGACTGCCTTGAGCAGACCGACCCTGCGGAGCTGCTCCGCCATCCGGCCGCCGACCAGCACCGCCACGCTCGCCACGGCAAGGATGGCCAGCAGCCAGCTCCCGACGAGCATGACCAACTGCTCGCTCTTCACCAGCGTGGCATCCTGCTGGCTGATGCTCTGCCATGAGGTCACGAACGGCGCGGTCGGAGAAGGACTGTCGAAATTGTGCGAGTGGGCGAAGCGCTGCGCCTCGGCCGGGTCAGCCAGCTTCAGGTTCATGAAGTAAGAGAGCGGCGCCGTCGGCGTGGCCAGACTCTGGACATCGGCTCGGGTGAGCCACATCAAGCCGGTGTTGTCCGACGTCGTCTGCGCGTAGTACAGATTGCAGCCGACCCGGCAGATCTCCGGGAATGGCGGCAGGGCAGCGGTGACCGCAATCCCTACTACCCGAAACGACCGGCCGTTCAGCGTGAGCAGATCACCGACGTGCACGCTTAGTGCGTCGGCGAAGCTCCGCTCGACCACCACCCCGCCGGGTCGTACCCAGCTGCCCTGGGTCACCTTGGGCTGGTCGACAAGGGCCCGGGTCGCGTCCCGGCCCTCGACCTCCGCTCCGCCAGTGATGCCGTCGAACTTCAGTACAGCTATGGCGACCGGATAGGGGCCGGAGCTGTCCGTGACACCTGGGGCCTGCTTCAAGGACTGCAGGGCGGCAAGTGCAGCGGGGGTGGTCACGCCGTCTTGTGTCGTGTCCCCTACGGCAACCACGTCCGGCCCGGCCGTCGCCGCCCGTGTGGCCGCATAGGGCTGCGCGGTCGCCCCGTGCAGGACGAGACCGAGCGTCAGGGCGGTGGTCGCCGCCATCATGACCAGCACCAGCATCGCCGCCTCACCGCGGCGCCGACCGACGTCGCGCGCCGCAAGTCGGCAGACGAGGAAGAGCCGGCCCATGACCTCAATCCTCCAGACCGATGAGGGCGCCCAGGTGTCCGGTGGTCCCCCCGGTCAGTCTGGTCTCGTCGACGAATGCTCCGTCCCGCATGGTCATCAGCCGGTCGGCGGTCGCCGCGATCCGCTCGTCATGGGTCACGATGACGAAGGTCTGACCGGCTGCATGCAGATCGTCGAAGAGTCGCAGCACCTCGAGGGTGGCCGCACTGTCAAGATTGCCTGTGGGCTCGTCAGCGAAGACAACGAGTGGCTCGTTGGCGAGGGCGCGAGCGATCGCCACCCGCTGGCGCTGACCCCCTGACAGTGCCGAGGGCAGGTGACTCGCCCGGTCGGCCAGCCCGAACTGCCCGAGCAACTCGGACGCTCGACGGGAAGCTGCCCTCGGCGAGCGTCCGGCCAGGAGCGCCGGCAGCTCGACATTCTCCTGGGCGGTGAGCTCGTCCATCAGGTGGAAGGCCTGGAAGACGAAGCCGACGGCGGTGCGTCGCAGCCGTGCGAGTTCCTTCTCCCCCATCTGATCGAGACGGTGCCCGTCCAGCCACAGTTCCCCACCTAAGGGCTGGTCAAGCCCTCCCAACAGATGGAGCAGTGTGGATTTACCGCAACCACTCGGCCCCATCACGGCGAGTGTCTCGCCCCGGGCGACGTCGAGGTCGACACCGTCGACGGCACGCACCAGTCCTTCGTCGCTGCCGTACTCCTTACGCAGCCCGTGGGTGCGCAGCACCGTCGTGCTGTCCGCATGGCTCATGAGGTCCCTCTCCGATCGGTCCAGTTCGCTTCACACGCCTCCAGCCATCGCAGATCCGCCTGCAACCGCAGCACGACGCCTTCGAGCAGCAACCCGGCGTCGGAGTGATCCGGCTCGGCCATCGCGGCCCGCTGGACATCGCGGAGCCGCCGCAACAGTTCGCGGCGCTGTCCGTCGATGATGCCGATCGGGTCGGCCAATCCCGCCGCTGCAGCGGCAGTGAGCTTCAGGTGAAACTCGGCGAGATCGGGCTTCGGCCAGCTCACCTCGGCGAGCCATTCGGTGACCCGCTCCTGGCCTGCCGAGGTCAGTTCGTAGACCTTGCGGTCACGGCCGTCGGACGACTTGGCGGCACCCCGTCGTTCGATGAGACCCGCCTTCTCCAACCGGCCGAGCTGGACGTAGATGTGACCGGCGTTCATCGCCTCGCCGAAGGGGCCGAGGGCCTGGTCGAGCCGGGCACGCAACTCGTAGCCCTGGGAGGGCTCCTTCGCCAACATCGCAAGCACAACTTCCTGCTGCACTCTGTCCTCCATCTAACGGTTAGCGTCACCATAACGGTTAGTACCAAGCGATTCAAGCGAACTTCGGCCAGGACTGAGCCCGCGCCCCGACCGCGGGCTCTGCAGTTCCTCGACTGAAGCATGGGCGGTCCCGGACTCAACCCCCGCCACAGTGCAGGAGTTGGGATCCTTCGACTTCGAGCGCGCTCTAAGCCAAAGTCCCGTCTCCAAAAGCCGAACGCTGATCGGGGTTTGGAGCGAACGTTCGGTGTTCACATGCACCCGAACACCGAACGCTATACTTCAGACATGGTCATTGGGCGCCAACTCGAGGCACGAGACGCCTTGGCAGACGCCTGTGAGGAGGTTGGCCTCCACGTAGATCTGGATTCACCAGGATCAAGGACTGACCTACGCCTCGTGCCGAGGGAGAGCGCGGGGGCGGCGATCGACGTACTCGTCGACGTAGTGGAGTTCGGTGGCACCGACAGGGCCAGGCAGGTGCGCAACCGCTCCGCACATGGAACTGCGCCGACCGTGCTCGTGGCAGACAGGGTGACGGCGACGGCCCAGGCGTACATGAAGCAAGAGCGCGTCAGCTGGTTTGACCGCCGGGGCCATCTCCATCTGGATCTGCCAGGCATGTTTGTCGACGCCGACGTCACACCTGCTCTTCGGGAGGTCACTCGGCGGGAGGACGGGATCCGGGGGCGGGCTGGCATTGCGTACGCCGTCGCGTCCCTGCTCGCCCCTTCGGACACGTGGCCTACCATCCGCGGCGTCGCCCGAGAATCCGGCTTTGCACCTTCAGTGGTGAGCGATGCGGCCGCCTCACTGCGTCGGGCCGCTCTCGTCCATGACGACGGCCGGCCCAACGTACCGGATCTCTTCTGGGCCCTCGCCGACCGATGGAGACCTGAGTTCGTCCACCTGGGTGGCGAGTTGAATCTCGGGCTGCAGGGAACGTCGGGAGCCGGCGACCTTGGCGTCTTCGGCGATGCCGACCAACCGGGGTGGGCGCTCACCGGATCGGTGGCCGCCGCTGCATTCGGGGCCCCTGTCGCCGTGAGCTCGACAACGCCGCCTTCGTTCTACGTCCCCGATCAGACCACCCTCCGGAGGGCCGTTCGCCGCTTTGGAAGGGCCGACGGCGAGCACCGATCCTGTTCGCTCGCCGTGTCGCCAACGTCGGCGGCGTGCTCGCCCAGAATCGAGGTGTGGTCGGCGGGGATGGCGGGCCAGGGTTTGTCGGCGCCGGGCTTTGACCACTTCCTCTTCACGCGACCCCTCTTCGTCGCCCTCGAGCTCGCCAACGATCCGGCTCGCGGACACGAGATACTCGAAGGCTGGACGCCAGGAGTCGGTGCCCGTGTCTGGTGACATCCCGATCGTCGATGTGCTCGGTGTTCACCTCGAGCGCATGGTGGTCGTGGCTGGCCGACTCTTCGATGCCACCCTGAAGGGCGAGCTCGTGGTCATTGGCGGATTTGCCATGGTCTGTCGGTGCACAACTGCTGTGCGCGCCACCGATGATGTCGACACCGTCTCCGGTCCTGAGGGTGCGGCCGGCGTCGTGCGGGCCCTTGGGGCCGGAACGCTCCTCTCCGACGAGTTCCCCGGCGTGGTCGGCGAGGGGACGGCCAACGTCTCGGTCGACGGTGTCCCCCTCGAGGTCACTAATGAGGACACCGTGCTGCGGGTGGGCGGCGTCAAGCTCGATGTCATCGCCACACTGCCGCTGTCACCGGACTCCCTCGACGGGATCGATCTCAAGGGCCAACTCTTCATGGCTGCCCACCGCTGGGCTCTTGAGTCGGCCACACCGGTCACTCTCCGCACAGGCGGTGCCAAGGCCACGGTCTTGGTGGCGACGCCGGCGGCGTTGGTGGCCATGAAGTTGCACGCCCTCCAGGACCGGCGATCGGGACGCCCGGCGAAGGCTGCATCGGATACCGAGGATCTTGTCCGGCTGCTCAGCGAGCACAACACGGGCGGCGAGCTCTCGGCCGAGATCGCTGGCGCCCCGTATGGACTGGGCGCACTGATTGCCGAATCCGCACGGAGACTCCTGATCGACGAGTCGACGATACGGCTACGGTCCCTGATCGTCAGCGGTAGTCCCACGGCAGGAGAGATGGACCCCCTCGAGTTTGCTGACATATGTTCCCAGTTCGTCGACGACCTGACGGAGCGGACCGAAGGCCCTGGTGGGGAACACCTTCCCGCCGGTTAGCTGACATGGGTTCACGTGACTGCCCCAGTGAACCGGAGCAGAGCTGGTTCTTCGGCACCGTGTACTGCGGCTTTACTCCTCGAAGCCGTGATTCGTGCCCTGCGCCGGAACCCTGGTGTAACTGATTGCTGAGCAACCCCCAGGTCAAAGGGGTGGCGACAGAGGATGGCCCACGTCTCGGACACCCAGGCCGTGGGCAACCCACCATCCGGAGCGCGTTGGGATGGGTCAACTCCAGGGTCGATGGAATCGGCCGAGTGCCACTTCGGCCTCGGCCGTCAGGGCACTCACCAGTTCACCGGCCGAGGACATTTCCGTGATCAAATCGATTCCCTCCCCCGCCCAGATCGGGACAACACCGGGATCAGCGTTGGCAGCTGCCACCTCGTACGCGTCCAGAGCCGTATCGTCCTCTCGCAGCTCATCCTCCTTGTGCCGCCAACGGTCAAGGAAGTCGTTGCTCAGTGTGCGAGCCGTGTAGCGGTGAGGCCATGAAGCGCGCCGGGCGATGTCGAGCACCCTGCTCCGCTCGGTGTCGCCACCGCTCCCTTCGAGGATCGCCGTGGTGACCGACAAAGGAACGAGCGCCTCGGAACTGGCCTCGAATCGGGTACCGATCAGGGCCCCGGCCGCCCCAAGAACGAGGGCGGCGGCCAGGCCACGGCCGTCCGCAATGCCGCCCGCGGCCAGCACGGGTGTCGGGGCAACGAGATCAACGACCGCTGGTACGAACGGCAGCGTGGCTCGTCGGCCGCCGTGGCCGCCTGCCTCGGAACCCTGAGCCACGATCACGTCGGCTCCGACGTCGAGTGCCTGGCGGGCCTCATCCAGGTCGGTCACCTGGATGATCAATGTGGAGTTCGAGCTGCGGACATCGTCGGCGAAGGGGCTCGGGTCGCCGAACGACAGCATGATTGCGCTCGGTTCGTGTTCCAGGGTCCACTGAACTGTCTCGAGTTCGAGGGCCCAGCTCAGGAATCCGACTCCCCAAGGCCGGTCGGTGGATCCGGCCGCGATCCCCAGCTCCTGGCTCAACCAGCTTCGATCAGCACTTCCACCGCCGATCAGGCCCAGGCCGCCACCGTTGGACACTGCCGCGGCCAGCGCCCCCCCTGCCACCTCACCCATCGGCGCCAATGCGACGGGGTGGATCACCGAGACGAGCTCCGTGAACGCCGTCCTCAATGTCACGGAGACATCTTCCTGCAATCGGCGAGAGCCGGCGTCACCGTGCGGTCCCGTTCGACGGCGTCCAGGTGACATCCATCAGTCTCCGTGCCAGCGCCTTGCCGATCCGCGCCGCATGCTCCTTGGCGTGGTCGGCGAGAGGGCCGGTCCATCGTGCGTCAATGCTCTCCGTCCACAGCCCGTACCAGCGGTCGAAGTGTTCGATCCGGAGCGGTTCGAGGTCGTGCACGTGTCGATGGGCTTCGATGATGGACCCCACGTAACCGGGCTGGCGGAGTAGGACGCGGCACCAGTAGTCGATGAGCGTGGGGATGTGAAGTGCCCAATCCACCTCCGCTACTTCACCGAAGACCGGTTCGAGCAGTTCATCGAACACAATCTCGCGGTAGAAGCCGACGACCAGGTCGTGGATATCCGCCCGAGATTCGAGATCGTGGTTCTGACGCACCACTGGTCCGGCGGGAGTCATCGAATCAGTGGATCGACGCACACGGAGTGGGCGCTTTGAATGCAGCTGAACGGAGATGAGCCCGTTGGCCGGCTCGGCTAAGCCCGAGGGCAACGTGAACTTCAGGGAGCATGACTCTCCTGCAACTGCTGTTGAACCGAGGGTGGTCCGGGGAAGCCATGGATCCGCTGCACGGGGCCAAGGTCCTCCCACGCGCCGGGGAGATGGGGAGCCAGCCGCTTGAGCTCTTCGAGGTGGAGAGCGGACAGCACTTCCAATCGCTCGGCACCCTCGTCGGTGAGCTGCAGCCGGACAACCCGATGGTCGTCCTTGTCCCGGGCCCGGATGACCAGGCCGGCGGTGTCCGCGCGGTCGATGAGTCCGACGGCGCTGTTGTGCTGAAGGAGCAGGTAGTCGGCCACCTCGCCGATCGTCGGCCCACGGGGATCACCGTGGCCGCGTATTGCCAGCAGCAGCTGATGTTGGGCGGGAGTGAGCCCCGCCGCGCGGGCCTGGCCCTCGCTCCAGCGCTCGAAATGCCGTAATCCGGTCCGCAGGGCCAGCAACCGGCTGTAGGTCTCGTCGGGCAAAGTCACTCCTGTCACGATATCATCTTGTTACGATGCAATGCCTGGATGACCCCAATAGGTGGCCGACAGCCACTCTCCGTTCTTGGTTTCGATCCCGACGGGCATGACCGGACCCGGGGAGGGATCTGACCACCACTCGATCGGGGGACCCGATACCCCGCTCGGAGCGGTCGATGACTCGGGAACGTCAGGCATCCCTGCAGGAACGGCTGATACCCCCGGGCCGGGCCTTGACCGGCGAGCAAGCGACGACCCCGAACGGGAACTCGGCGACTTCACCGCGACGCCGGCGATCTTGCGCCTGGTGCCGTTGGCAGTGCTGATCGGCGTCCTCGGAGCCGGCATCTCGCTGGCCCTCCTCGACATGATCGGGTTCTTCACCAACCTCTTGTACTTCCAGCGACTCAGCACCCATCTGGTCTCTCCCTATGGCAACACCCTGGGCGCTATCGCCGTGGTCATCCCGGTCGGGGGCGGTCTGATCGTCGGGCTCATGGCCCGGTTCGGCTCCGAGCAGATCCGCGGTCATGGCATCCCCGAGGCGATGGAGCGGATCCTCATCAACGGGAGCAAGGTCCAGCCGAGGTTGGCCGTCCTGAAGCCGATCTCCAGCGCGGTCAGCATCGGGACCGGCGGCCCGTTCGGCGCCGAAGGGCCGATCATCCTCACCGGGGGCGCGGTGGGTTCGATCGTGGGTCAGCTCTTCCATCTCACCGCCGCCCAACGGAAGAGTCTCCTGGTGGCCGGAGCCGCAGCCGGGATGAGCGCGGTGTTCGGGACCCCGGTAGCCGCCACCTTGTTCGGTGTCGAGCTGTTGGCGTTCGAGTTCAAGCCCCGTTCGATGGTCCTGATCGGCATTGCGGCAGCAACGGCTGACGCGCTGCGCATGGTCATGGCCAGTGCCGGCCTCGTTACGCCGCAGCCGCTCTTTCCGGTCCCAGCGCATGCCCCGCTCGGCGGCGTGGTCCTGCTCGGTGCGGTAGCCGTCGGCGTCGCCTGCGGTTTCGCCGCCTGGCTGATGACCCAGGCTGTCTACCGGTCCGAAGACCTGTTCAAAAAGCTGACCGGTCACCTGAACTGGATGTGGTGGCCGATGATCGGCGGCCTCATCATCGGCCTCGGAGGCTTGATCGATCCCCGCGCCCTCGGCGTGGGATACGACACTATCCACGCCGAGCTGCTCGGCCAGCTCGGGGTGAGTGCCCTGTTGCTGTTGTTCGTAGTCAAGCTGATCATCTGGTCAGGAGGCCTCGGTAGTGGCACGAGCGGTGGCATCCTGGCCCCGATTCTGATGATGGGTGCCGCCCTCGGAGGCGTCATGGGCCATGTCCTTCCGGGGGCTTCCCCTGGCGTGTGGGCGCTCATCGGGATGGCCGGCGCGCTCGCCGGGGTGACCCGCTCCCCGTTCACGGCCATCATCTTCGCCTTCGAGCTCACCCACGATCAGAACAGCCTGCTCGCCCTGTTGGTGGTGGCCACCGTCTCCCACCTCGTCAGCGTGCTAATCCTCAAGCGGTCGATCCTGACCGAGAAAGTGGCCCGGAGGGGTTTCCACGTCATGCGGGAGTACTCCGTCGATCCGCTTGAAGCCACGTTCGTGCGCGAAGTCATGGATAGCGACGTCTTCACCGTCGAACCGACACGCCAGATCTCCGATCTCTACCGGGCGCTTCGCGAAGGCTCACCAGAGCGGCGCCAAAGGCTGTATCCGGTCCTTGAGGCCAACGGCGATCTTGTCGGGGTCCTGCCATGGTCCGCGGTGCTCGCATCTCGTGTGGGTAGCCGACAAGTGAGCGAAGCCATGATTGCGCCCACGGCCCTGGCCTACCCCGACGAGATTCTCCGCTCGGTGGCCGACCGGATGGCCGGGCTCGGCGTGGGCGTGATCCCCGTGGTGGACCGGGCCGACATCAAGCACCTCTGCGGCCTCATCACCCAGTTCGATCTGCTCGCTGCCCGACAGAAGCTCCTCGAAGAGGAGCGTCACGCCGAACGCGTCCTCGAGCTCCGACGCGTGGCGCCACGTTGTCCGGAGGCCGACACGGCGCCGGACATGTCAGATTGGCCCCAGAATCCGGCCGGCGAGGAGCCCACGTGACCTTGTTTGGTCTGGCCCGATGTCTGGACTCCCGGACATCGGGAGCTGCCTCCCCTGCAGGTCCTGACGCCAGGCTTGCCCGCGGGCCCCATCCGATCGCATCGGTACGCTGAACTCGTGCGGCGAACAATCAGCGGCTACTACCAGGACTACGAAGGCGACTGGGTGGCTGACCTCTCCTGTGGGCACGGACAGCACATTCGCCATCGCCCACCGTTCCAGCTCCGGGAGTGGGTATTGGACCCCGCTGGGCGTAACGACCGACTCGGGACGCCGATTGACTGTCCACTGTGCGACCGAGCCGAGCTACCTGACCGCCTTCGGAAGGTTCGGACGAGCCCGCAGTGGGACGAACACACAATGCCTGCGGGTCTCGAGCGTTCGCACCGCATTGCGGCCGGTACTTGGGGCCGAGTCGTCGTGAATGAGGGGAGCCTGCGCTTTGTGGCGCAGACCCACCCCGAGCTGAATGTCGTCCTCAGCTCGGGCTTGACGCAGGCAATACCTCCCGAAGTCGAGCACAGCGTGCAGCCCCTCGGACCGGTTCGCTTCTCGATCGACTTCCTGTCCATCCCCGAGGACCGCGTGCGGCAGAACGACTCGGCCACGCATGATGTTCCCGAAGCAGGGGGCGAGCCCGCTTGCTGGGCCCACCTGCTCTGTCCGGAGTGCGGAGCAGTTCTCGACGGTGGGCCTCATCGAGACGGTTGTGACTGAACTGAACTCCTGGGGTGGGTGATGGAGGCCTTACCGCTCTGTACCCGCTGCGCGCAACAATGGGATGCATGGCCGCTGGGACTTAAACCCATATCCCGTGGGCCATGGTCAGCTAGATGGCTAGCGCAGGGGAGCCATGATGTCGCCCTAACCACGGATCGAGTAGCGGCGGTACTCGACGGGCTGTGTCGGATGGAGGGCGAACCCGCGCAAATGCCAGCGCGGAGACAGATTCACTGTCGTAGCATTTCGGCCAGTACCTCCGCCTCACTTATCTCGGGCTGTTTGGTCGCGGTGAGCAGAGTTAACGTTCCACGCTTCGCAAGATCTTGCAGATGGGCTAGGGCTTCCGATCGGACTGCTTGCCTCAGTTCGGCGTGGTAACGGCGGGTGAATTCTTTGAACCGTGCGGGGTCGTGGCGATACCACTTGCGCAGCTCCGTCGATGGTGCGACCTCCTTGCACCACTCGTCGATCTCCGCTTTTGCCTTGGCGAGCCCGCGGGGCCAGAGACGGTCAACAAGTACCCGAGTGCCATCGCCTCGTTCGGGGGCGTCGTAGGCTCGCCGCACTTGGACGCTCAACTTCTTCCTCGTCATCGCGACCCTCTTCGCTCTCGTACCCCATGTCTGTTGCGAGGTTTGCCAGCACCACGCCAGATGGCGCTCCTGCGAAACGGGGTTGTCGAGCACTCATCCGGTCGGATTGCCAGCAAAGGTGTCCCTTTGACTCGGATGATAGAAGCTGGAGACCAGCATGGCAGTCGATTGGTGCGCCTACCAGATAAGACATGGGAGTCCAGATTGCTGTCGGGTGGGACGCCATTCAACGCATCCAGCACACGTGGCCCTGCGCACTGATGAATACATCTATGTGGAGCCCCAGAGGATGGTCGCCACCTTCTGCCGCAACTCGGGGACCAGATCCTCTTCGAACCACGCGTTCTTCTTCAGCCAGGTGTTGTTTCGAGGGCTCGGGTGAGGCATCGGCACCACCAGTGGCCAGTGGTCCTTCCACGACTTGACGGTCTCGGTCACTGACCGACCGGCATCGGGAAGGTGGAACTGCTGCGCGTACTTTCCGATCACCAGTGTGAGTTGCACATCTTCGAGCTGATCCAAGACCTTCCTGCGCCAGGTAGGCGCGCATTCTGGCCTCGGAGGAAGGTCGCCCGACGAACCGGTACCTGGGTAGCAGAAGCCCATCGGCAAGATCGCGAGGCATGTGGGGTCGCGGAAGGCCTCACGTCCGATTCCCATCCAGTCCCGCAACCGGTCTCCACTCGCATCGGCGAATGGGATCCCGGACTCGTGCACCTTGCGACCAGGCGCCTGGCCCACCACCAGGATCCTCGCGTGCGGGTCGAGTTGGACAATTGGTCGGGGACCTATGGGTAGGTCACCTGCGCAGAGCGTGCAGCTTCGAATATCAGTCAGCATTGACGAGAACGCTTCGATTGCTCACGCTTCCTTGGAATGGAGTAGATGGCCGGGAGCTCGTCCCAGTCGACGTGACATCGAGGCTACGCCCGTGGGGGCCACTTGAGGGCACGAGTGTTCTGAGTTGACATATCCCCATATCGGCATATGATCCCTGCGTGGCCCGCACACCGACGACGACTGACGCATTCAATGCCGTCGCTGAAGTCAGCCGGCGCGCACTGCTCGACGCCCTCGGCACTGAAGAGGCCACTGTCGGTGACCTTGTTGATCGGTTGGGCCTGAGTCAACCCCAGGTCTCGAAGCACCTTGCGGTGCTGCGGGCAGTTGCGTTGGTGTCCGTCCGAGTTGATGGTCGCCGTCGCTGGTACCGGGTCAACAGACCAGCGCTGCAACCCGTCTTCGAGTGGGTTCGCAACTTTGAATCGACCTGGAACAACCGACTGGACCGGCTCGACGATGTCCTCGTCGAGCTTCAGACAAAGGAGAAACTGACATGAGCAACTCGATCGGAAGTCGCTGTGGATCTGCCGTCTTCACCCTGGCGTCCGCCCAGGAGATCCTGGTCACACGGGTATTCGATGCTCCAGCGGAGCTGGTGTTCGACGCGTGGACGACGTCCGACCTCGTCAAGCGCTGGTGGGCGGGCGACCGTGGTGCAGTGACCGAGGCCCAGATCGATCTACGCATCGGTGGGCGCTGGCGGTGGGTCATGATCGCCAATGGGGGATTCGAGGTGGCCTTCAGCGGCGAGTACCGGGAGATCGACCGGCCGCACCGCCTAGTGAGGACCGAGGTGTTCGAGATGTTCCCCGACGCGGAGGCCCTCAGCACGATCACGTTCGAGGAGTCTCATGGCGTGACGACGCTGAGGATTCTCGGCTGGTATCCGACGAAGGACATTCGTGACGCTGCGATTGCCTCGGGAATGGAAGGCGGGATCCAGACTTCACTCGACGCGCTCGAAGGGCTGATTCGGAACGAGGAGTAGCTCAGCTGCCAAGGGGACGGCATCCATGATCCTTCGGTGCGGCCGTCCCCATGCAGCCACGGTCACCGAACGCATCCACGCAGACCCGGCGTCTACGGAATGCACCTGCCCCTGACGCCGGGTCGAGGGGCACCGGATCGGCCTCGACCGGCAGTTCGAGAGCATGCCTCACCCTGCTGACATCACTGGCAATTCGGGCTACCTGAAATCAGTCAGAATGTGACCGTGGCAGACGAAGGCAAGCCGGTCGAAGTGTCACGGAGAATCGAAGCACCGGCGGCCCTCATCTTCAAGATCCTGGCGAATCCCCAACGTCACATGGATTTCGACGGATCCGGCATGCTCCGGGGAGCCGTCCTCGACCGTCCCATCTCCGAGGTTGGTGACGCGTTCACTATGAGGATGCACCGGCTCGGTGACGACTACCTCATGATCAACTATGTGGTGGAGTTCGAGCCGGATCTGCGAATATTTTGGGAGCCGGCTCCCGGAGACCCTTCTCGGGCTGAGGGTGATGATCCGTCCAAAGTCGGCATTCCTGCGGGCTACCGCTGGGGCTACATACTCACTCCGGACGGCGAAGACTCGACCGTCGTCACAGAGGTCTTTGATTTCGGTCCGTTGCCCGAGGACCTCCTACGTGATGGCGGGGCGTGGATCAACGGGACCAATTCGGTACTTGAGTCCATGGCGGCGAGCCTGGAGAAGCTTGAGAAGATCAGTACCGAGTAGGTCTGCAGCCGGGGCGCATCTAGAAATCGATTTTCAAAGCGTTTGGGTTAGCAGATCTTCAGTACGCCCCGAGCGATCCGTCCTTCAGCGGGTGGCTGGCCCCTCGTGGGCTTGATCGACGAGATCCCGAAGTTGGTGGCGACCTGCGATGCCGAGCTTCGGGTACGAGCGGTAGAGGTGGGAGGCGACGGTGCGGGGGGAAAGGAAGAGGCGGTCAGCGATCTCTCCATTGGTCAGCCCGCGGCTGGCGAGGACGATGATCTCGCGCTGTTGTCCGGTCAGTCCACCGAGTGGGTCCGAATTGTCTGGCATGGTTGACACGCGGACACCGCTCGCGCGCAGTTCAGCTTCGGTGCGCCGGACCCAGGGCGCGGCACCGAGTCGCCGGAACGCAACGAGCGCAGCCGATAGGAGGGGTTTGGCGTCGTTGATGTGCCGCTGGCGCCGGAGCCATTCTCCGAAGTCCAGCTGGAGCTGGGCCCGCTCGAACGGCCAGCTGTCTCCCCTTGCGTCGGAGAGGCCCTCTGCGAAGTGGACCATGGGATCGGCATCGCTCAGCAGGCCGCGCGCCCGAGCGGCGAGCTGATCCAGTCGGGGACCCCGGGCAGGTCCGGTCGATGCCAATGCGCGGTCCACGAGCTCCCGGGTTGCTTGGCGGTGTTCGGTGCGCACCGCAGCTGCTGCAAGATCGGCAATGGCCAGGTAGGAGGCGTGGTGGTGAAGCGGGGCGCCGTCGGCATCGAAGAGCTTGCTGAGCTGCGCGTATGCGGTCGGGTGCTTGCCTTGGGTCAGTTCGGCGAGACCTGCGGCATGCAGCGCCCTGGCGGTGACCGAGCGGTACTCCGCCCCGTTGGCGGTGGCGACGGCACGGGCGAGAAGAGACTCGATTCGGTCGTGGTCCCCGCGCATGGAAAGTACGGTGGCAGTGACGAGGTCGGCGGTGGCGGCGACGGTCTCCATCTTGTAGGCGGCAGCGAGGTCGGCGGCCTCGGAGGCGGCAGCGAGGGCTTCGTCCCACCGACCGCCGTCTATGCACGCCCACTGCAACGCGGAAAGAGCGGCACCGCTGCCCCCGCGGACGCCAGGGGCGCGGAGTTGGCTGAGTGCTTCCCGCAGCAGCTGGACCGCCAGTTCGGTCTCGTCGAGCAGCCAGGCCGTCGCTCCAACCTTGGCCAACTCGACGACGGGCCCCTGCGCCACTGCGTGCAGCAGCGGCACCGTTTCGGTTCTCTTGCTGAAGGGTGCTGTGCATGCCTGTACCCACACTCGCTGCTCGTGGTCGTATCCGGCGGGCCAGTCCGCTGGCGGCGGCGCCGGCACCTCGAGGAGATCGAGCGTGTGAAGTACTTCCTCTCGGCTGGCGGGGATGCCCGACTGGTAGGCCACCGTGGCCGCCAGGCCCACGGCATCCCAGGCCATGGTTGGCAGCCGATCTGAGACCTCGACCGCGACCGCGATGACCATCTGGAGCGCCTCGGCGTGCCGGTTCGACCAGACGAGTGCCCAGCCGATCTGCAGCCGTGCCGCGATGCGCAGGTCCGGGTCGGATGTCACCGCAAGCACCCGGGTGGCGAGCTCCTGCACCCAGTCGGCCTGTCCAGCGATGAGAGCAAGGGCACCGGCGGCCAACAGCCGCCGGGCCTGGTCCTGCTCGCGCGGGCTGATCTCAGCCGCGCATTCGAGGGCGCGCGCTGCGGCTACCACGCCTCCCCGCCGCTGAGCCTGGTCCGCACTGTGCTCCAGCAGGGAGGCCACGTGCTCGTCAGGCACCAGCGTCGCCGCTGCCAGATGCCAGGCGTGCCGGTCAGGCTGGTCATGCAGCGCTTCAGCGATCTGTCGGTGCGCCGCGGCGCGCTGGGCGAAGGGCGCGGCGTGGAATGCGGCGGCCCGGCCGAGAGGGTGGACGAAATGCGGTCCCGACCGGTCCACTCGGATCAGTCCCACCGACTCGGCAGGAGCGAGGGTGTCGGCGGACAACCCGGTCCCGGTGACCGCCGACAGATCGGCGGAGTCGGCCACCGCCGCGAGGAGTAGCGCCGACTGTGTCGAGCTCGGCAGAGCGGCGAACTGGGTCGCGAGAACCTCGGTGAGCCGATCGGCCGGTAGGAGCGGATCACCCGCCCAGCGTCGTCCGACGGATGGCTCGGCCGCTATTGCCTTGGAGAGCTCGATGAGTGCCATCGGATTTCCCGCCGCCTGGGCCAGCACCTGCTCCCTCGCTCGGCCGTGCGGCGGGCGGGGCTGCACGTCGAGCAGCCGACCGGCGTCCTGCACGCTCAGCGGTTGGAGAGGTAGCTGCGGAAAGTCCCGATCGAAGCCTGCGGGCGGAACCTTGCCGCGCACACCGAGGAGCAGGACGAGCCGTTCAGTTGCCAGGCGGTGGGCGGCGAAGGCGACCGCGTCCAGGGAATCCCGGTCCAGCCACTGGGCGTCGTCGATCACCACCAGAAGCGGGACCTGGTCCGACAGACCCGAAAGGAGCGTGAGCACGGCGATCCCGGTCAGGAGGGCGTCGCTCGGCACCGGATCCTCCGAAAGCGCGAGAGCGCCCAGAAGCGCCTTCTCCTGCCGTTCCGGCAAGGCGGCCACACGGTCCAGTATGGGCCTGAGGAGCTGGTGGAGCCCGGCAAACGCCAGTTCTTTCTCAGATTCTCGGCCGGAAGTCGACAGTACCCGGGTGCCCGCCAACGCGGCCCAGTGCGTCGCGTCGTTCAGCAGCGCGGTCTTGCCCATTCCTGCATCCCCCAGCACCACCAGCACCCGGCCTTCCGCCGGCGGTGGGACAACGACGCCCCGCAGCCAGGACAATTCGTCATCGCGGCCGATCAGGCCGGTGTCAGTGGAGTACACCCGGGCTCCCCTTCTGGTTGTCCGACGCTCAGCGTAGTCAGCACGATCTGGCCCCCGGAACCGAAATGCAGTCAACTTACGGATACCAGGCGTCGGCTCGGCGGCCAAGGATGGCTACCTCGGGCTGCAGACCTCACGGGTCCGGATCCCGGGACCGACTGACCCGACACGCCTACCCCATTCCCGACTCGATGTCCTCGACGCCGGCCGTTTCGCTTGGGAGCAACCCTCCGAGCGGGACGGAGCGATCAGTGCCGCCTGGATCGGTGGCGGCCACCTCACCGTCTGACCCTTGACCTACCCCGGAATACCAAACGACAGGGCGTTGTCGGCGCCACCGAGAACGAAAGGAAGCGGCATGGACGGAGCACGGGATTTGGAGGGCCTCACCGCCCTGGTCACCGGAGCGACGTCCGGAATCGGCAGCGCAGCAGCCCAGGAACTTGCCCGTCATGGCGCCGAGCTCGTCGTCCATGGCCGAGATGCCGTCCGCGGACAAGTTGTGATCGACGCAATCGCCGAGGACGGCGGCAAGGCTCGCTTCGTCTCCGCGGATCTTGCCGATCCTGCCCAAGTCGACGACCTGGCCGGGCGTGCCGGCAACATCGATGTGCTGGTGAACAACGCCGGCGGATCCTGGTTCGGACCCACCGATGCGTTGGACGTTGCGGCCTATGACCGACTCTTCGACGCCAATGTCCGCTCGGCGTACTTCCTCGTCGCCGCGGTCGCCCCCCAGATGAGCGCCCAGGGGAGCGGGTCGATCATCAACATCGGGAGCATGGCCGGTCAGATCGGGCTCGCCGGTGGCGCCGCCTACAGTGCCACCAAGGCGGCGCTGGCGTCGTTTGCCCGCTCGTGGGCGGCCGAATACGGCCCGGCCGGCGTGCGGGTCAACACGGTCGCCCCTGGGCCCGTCTACACCCCCGCGCAGGCCGACGAGGAGACCGGAACCCTCGGGGCCACCACCATCATGGGCCGAGGTGCCCGGCCCGAGGAGATCGCCGAGGTGATCGCCTTCTTGGCGTCCCCCAAGGCGAGCTACATCACCGGCGCCGTCCTCGCGGCCGACGGCGGTCGAACCGCAATCTGATCCTCTGACGGGCGGGAGGGACGATGCCCGGCTGGTCCCGCCACTGACACCCCTGAGTACCTACCGGCCCGAGGCAAGGAGTATTCCATGGCCGACACCACTGCCCCGCCGATACCTTCGCCGCTCACAGCCCCGTCGTCTCGACGACCTCCCCGTCCGCATCGCCTCCCAGCCCGTTTTGCGTTCTATCTGGAGGCATCCATCATCGTGGGCTTTCTCGCCGCTTCCAGCGCCCCCACGCCGCTCTATCGCCTGTACCAGGGACTTTGGGGATTCTCGGACCTCACAGTGACGGTCGTCTTCGGCGTCTACGCCCTTGCGGTCCTCGTTGCACTGCTCACCGTCGGATCGCTCTCCGACCACGTCGGCCGCCGGCCGATCCTTCTTGCCGCCCTCGTTCTCCAAGGCGGGGCACTGATCCTGTTCATCAAGGCGGATGGCGTTTCCACACTCATCGTCGGCCGGATCGTCCAGGGCCTCGCGACAGGGTTGGCGGCGGGTGCGGTCGGCGCGGGCATGCTCGACCTGGACCGGACCCGAGGCACCATCGCAAACGCCGTCACTCCCATGACCGGCACGGCCGTCGGGGGCTTGCTCTCCGGATTGGCGGTCCAGTACCTGCCGGCCCCGACCCGCCTGATCTATCTGGTCCTGCTGGCGGTCGTCGTCCTTCAGGTGGGCGGGGTACTCGCCATCGCCGAGACCGCTGAGCGGCGGGCAGGGGCTCTCGCGTCGCTGCGGCCCCGTTTCCAGTTGCCTCCCGCCATCAGGCGACCGCTGGCTGTCGCCACCCCGGCGCTGATTGCCGGCTGGGCCTTGGCTGGGTTCTACGGTTCCCTCGGTCCGAGCCTGGTGCGCCTCGTCAGCGGCTCGGACTCGGTGGTACTCGGTGGTCTGGCCCTGTTCGTCCTGGCCGGTACCGGGGCGCTCACCGTGTTGGCAGTGCGCGATATCACGCCGAGCACGGTGGCGTTGGCCGGCACCGCTGCGCTGGTGGTCGGAGTCACCGCAACGCTCATAGCGACAGCCGCCAGGTCCGAGTTCGGGTTCTTTGCTGCCACTGCCATCGCCGGAGTCGGCTTCGGCAGTGCAATCCAAGGCGCCATCCGCACCGTCCTGCCGCTCGCCGACGCCGAGCATCGTGCCGGGGTGCTTTCCGTCATCTACGTCATCTCCTTTCTGGCTCTGGGGCTCCCCGCAGTGCTCGCCGGAGTTCTTGTCGTCCACACCGGCAGTGTCACGTCAACCGCCAGCGGCTACGGGATCGCCGTCATCGTCCTCGCCGCAGGGGCCTTTGTCGGCCTTGTCCGTCGCGCCCGGTCCGGGCCGGCCGCCACGCGAACCGAAGCGGCGGCACCATTGCTGTGCCCGCAACAGACCGGTCCAGGTTCGTGTGCCCTCTAGGCGCTATCAACCAGAAGTGCACAGGACCACCCGATTGACCGGTACCTGTGCCCCCCGCCAAGGAAGTGAAAGGAAGTCGTCATCATGCAAGCCATAGGACTGTACGAGTTCGGCGGCCCGGAAGTGCTCCAGGTAGTGGAGGTCCCCGAGCCCGATCCCGGCCCCGGAGAACTGCGAATCCGGGTCCATGCCGTTGGCGTGAACCCGACGGACCTCACCTTCCGAGCCGGTGGACGGGCAGCTCAACTCACCGGACAAGCCGGGCCCTACATCCCCGGTGTCGACGCCGCTGGCGTAGTCGAGAAGGTAGGTCCGGAGTGCAGTGGACGTCTGGCGGTGGGTGACCGCGTCATCGCTTTCGTCGTGCCGATGGGACCCCACGGCGGCAGCTACGCCCAGCAGATCGTGGTCCCCGAGGCATCGGCGGTCGCGGCGCCGAGCCACGCGACGCTCCCCGAGGCCGCCACGCTCTTGTTGAATGCATCTGCCGCGCGGCTCAGTCTCGACGCGCTCGCCCTGCGACCGGGCCAGACCGTCGTCGTGGTGGGAGGTGCCGGTGCCGTGGGCGCCTACGCCATCCAACTGGCCAAGACCGACGGCCTCGCAGTCCTCACCGATGCTTCCCCCGCCGACAAGGGGCTCGTCGAGTCGCTCGGTGCCGACACGGTGATCGACAGGGACGGCGATGTAGCTCGTCGAATTCGGGACCAACTCGCCGGAGGGGCACCAGGGCTGATCGACGGCGCGGCGCTCGACGCGACCATCCTGCCGGCCGTGGCTGACGGCGGGCGATTGGTAACCCTCAAGGGCTGGGCAGGGCCAGCCGAGCGCGACATCACCATCTACCCCATTAGCTCGTTCGACTCGGCGACGGACACCGCCCTCTTCGACCGCCTCCGAGGACAGGCCGACGAGGGGATACTCACGCTTCGCGTCGCTGACGTGCTTCCCGCTGCGCGAGCTTCCGAAGCCCACCGGCGCCTGGCGGCGGGTGGCGTGCGTGGACGTCTCGTCCTTGACTTCTCCCAGTCGAGGATCCAACCATGACGGTCCACCGGCCAGCGTCCGGCCGACGCCACCCTCCAGACACGAGCGGAACCCGCCGCAAGGGAGTCCTCGATGCCACGGTTTGAGAACGGACCGGTGACGATCCATTACGAGGAGCACGGAAGCGGCTTTCCGTTGCTGCTGATCGCCCCCGGCGCAATGAACTCGGCAGTTGAAATGTGGGCGGGCGCCACGATCAACCCGTTGGAGGTCTACGCCGATGACTTCCGCATCATCGCCATGGACCAACGCAACGCCGGACAATCAGCAGGGCCACTCGACGTTGCAGACCCCTGGGGTGCCTACGCCCGTGACCAGCTCGCTCTCCTCGACCACCTCCGCATCGACCGGTTCCACGTCATGGGCGCCTGCATCGGTGGCTCTTTTGCACTCAAGCTCATCGAGGAGGCACCCGACCGTGTCGCTGCCGCCGTCCTCGAACAGCCTGTTGGGATCACCGACGGCAACGGCCCTCTCTACGAAGCCATGTGGAGAACGTGGGGATCTGAACTCGCCCAACGCAGGCCTGACATCGACATCGACACCGTCGAGGCCTTCGGCACCAAGATGTGGGAGGACGGCTTCGTCGTGAGCGTTTCCGAAGCGTTCGTCAGGGCATGCCCGACCCCCCTGCTCGTGCTCCCCGGCACCGACCGCTACCACCCGACTCCCACCGGCCGTCAGATCGCCGCGTTGGCCCCCGCCGGCGAGGTCATCGAGCCGTGGAACGACTCACCGAGCCACATCGACGAAGCAGTGGCGGTCGTGCACCGCTTCCTGCAGGATCACACCCCGCCGCGGGAATAGGCAACGGACCGGTCGACCTGATGCCCAGCCATACCTGTCGCTGGCCTGCGGGTGCAGCCGCCGCCGAGGACCCTGCTCCTTTCCTGGTGTGGACGGATGAGTGAGCTGTGGGAGGTGCGCAGGTGATGAACGTCGTTGAACCAGAAGTGCCGCCGAGCGGGACGGGGTGCGTGGAGTGTCTCGAGTCTGGGGGGTGGTGGCTGCACCTCCGGAGGTGCGCAGCGTGCGGCCACATTGGATGTTGCGACAACTCGCCCAGCCGGCACGCGACCGCGCACGCGAAATTGTCAGGTCACCCCGTCATCCGCAGCTTTGAACCGGGTGAAGATTGGTTCTGGGACTATCGATCGAATCAACACATCGAAGGTCCGCGACTCGCGCCGCCGCAGCATCATCCACTCGACCAAACCGTACCCGGACCGGCCGGACGGGTCCCAGCCAATTGGCGAGACCTTGTAGGGGAACCGTGACTGGGCAGTCGGCCGCACCTGCCTCCGGATCCCTCCAGATCCACACCGGCGGACTCGTCTCTCGGGGATCTACCTGCGGCATGACACTCCGACGTCGGTGGCTGATCGGACTTGGAGCGGCCGACCGGGCCGGAACGGGCCGTGTCCTCGTCCCGTCCTGGCCCTGGCTGACGGTCAATCACCCGTGTTCGTCTCCGAAGCAGTCGAAGTGGCGCGGATCGATTGCCAGCAGCTCGGCGCCGGGTCGAGCACTGTCACGAGCAGGGGGAGTGGCGAAATGGTAGACGAGGTGGAGTCCACTCCGACCCTGGGCGACGGTGATATCTCGCTCATTGAGGAGCTGGGCGTGCGACGACGGGTGGGTGCAGGGGAGTATCTGTATCGGGAGGGGGACGTCTCCTACGACTTCTTCGTCCTCGTGACAGCCGAGGTGGACATTGTCGTGGGAACCGGCGGTGCAGAGAGCGTCCTCGCTCACCACGGACCTCGTCGATTTCTGGGCGAGCTCAATATGCTCAGCGGGTTGCGGGTGTTCGTGTCGGCACGGGTATCCAGGTCCGGCGAAGTCGTTGTGGTGCCCCGCGACCGTCTTCGACAGTTGATGGCGATGAGTCCACGGCTGGGCGACACCATCCTGGCTGCCTTCGTCGCTCGCCGCGCGCTGTTGTTGACCGGAGCCGCGCCTGCCATCCGGGTCATCGGTTCGCGGTTCTCGCCCGAGTCGCTTCGGATTCGTGAGTTCTTGAGCCGGACCCGCGTCCCCTACGAGTGGCTGGACCCAGATCGCGACTCCCAGGTAGAAGGTCTCATCCAGGGGTTCGGGATATCGGTGAGTGAGCTACCCGTGGTCGTTGCCACGGGGTCCGTGCTGCGGACCCCCACTCCCGGCCTGCTGGCGAACTATCTCGGGCTCACGATCGAGAGCCTGCCTGAGCGCTGCTTCGATCTGGTCGTTGTGGGCGGCGGACCTGCTGGTCTGGCCGCGGCGGTGTACGGAGCCTCCGAAGGGCTGCGTACCCTTGGAGTAGAGATGACTGCACCGGGCGGCCAGGCTGGGACGAGCTCCCGGATCGAGAACTACCTCGGGTTCCCCTTGGGCATCTCCGGCTCGGACCTCGCACAGCGAGCCGTGATCCAAGCAGAGAAGTTTGGCGCCAGTCTTACGGCTCCCTGCACCGCGAAGTCTCTTCACGATCGAGGCGGACATCTCGTGGTCCGACTGAGTGATGGAAGCGAAGTGGCAGGGCGGGCCGTGGTGGCGGCGACGGGCGCCGCCTATCGCCGACTGGAGGCGTCACGTCTGAGCGACTTCGAAGGATCTGGCGTGTATTACGCAGCTACCGAAATGGAGTCACGGATGTGCGGTATTGCTCCGGTGGTGGTCGCCGGTGGCGGTAACTCCGCTGGCCAGGCGGCGCTCTTCTTGAGTCAAAGTGGGTGTGCCGTCACCCTCATCATCCGCGGATCGGACCTGAACAAGAATATGTCGCGCTATCTGGTGGAACGAATCGATTTGGACCCCAACATCACCTTGCGAATGCAGACGACTGTCGTCGCCCTAGAAGGAGGCGAGGCGTTGCAGGCCCTGCAGCTCAAGGGACCCGACGGCGAATTCACCGTCGAATGCGCCGGACTGTTCTCGTTCATTGGAGCCGATCCTTCATCTGCTTGGCTCTCCGGTCTCGCCGCCCTCGATGATGAGGCCTTTGTGCTGACCGACCTCGCCCTCGGCCCCGATGAGATCGATGATGCCTGGAAGACACTTGGGAGGCTCCCGCTACCTTTCGAGACCAGCCATCCGGGCCTCTTTGCCGTCGGTGACTTGCGCTCGAGATCTACAAAACGAGTTGCGGCAGCTGTAGGTGAGGGCTCCGCCGCGGTGCGGTCGGTCCACCAGCACCTTGCCTTTGATGGGGCATTGCTGTGAGGATTGACTGGCGTGACCGCATCAGACCAGCGGCCCCGGAGTAGCCCACGACCGCCGGCGCCCGAGTGGGCCCCCCTCGCGCAGATGGCCGGCCCCTCTTTTGTTCCAGTCCGGGGTCGACCGGCTGCGGACTGCAGCCTGCGAACTGACAGTCGAGGGCGGGACTTACCGCAAACGAGAGAAGCTTCGAGCCCGGTCGGGAACCGATGTCACCGGGCCAACGCGAATCCGGTCGAGACCCACCTGATGACATCGCCGGTCCCGTTCGGAAGCAGGCCGGGCGACTGGCACCGCGCGAGTAGAGGTGGTGCCAGGGATGTGGCGGAAGGGTGATCGCATGAGGTGAGCGGGATCAATTCTGTTGGAGGAAGTGTGCTGTCTCGCGAACGAACTCCTCGGGAGACTGGAAGTGGGCACCGTGGCCGGAGTCCGGAAACAGAACCAGCCGGGCGTTCGGAAGATGCTGCTGAAGGATGAAGGAGTTGATGGTCGGCACGATGATGTCATTGCTGCCATTCACGATCAGCGTCGGCTGACTGACGTCTCTCAGATAGGAGAGATGTGAATGTACGTCCACAAGTAAGACTTGTGTACTAACGTCCACATGCTATAGTTGTGTACGAACGATCACATAAGTGCCCTGTGGTCGTACATACATAAGGATGCCCGATGAAGATCAACTCAATGCGAGATTTCGCAGCAACCGTCCGTGGCCGCCGGCACGACCTCCATCTGAGTCAGGCTGGGCTGGCCTCCCGAGCCAGGGTCTCTCGGGAGTGGATCAGCGGGGTGGAGGCCGGCAAGTCCACGGTTGAGTTCGGCCTCGTCATCCGACTTCTCGATGCACTCGGCTTGGGGCTTGACGTGGTGGTGAGGGACACGGCGCAGGACGCAGCGGCAGTCGATCTTGACTCCCTCTTGGAAGAGCACCGGGGCCAATGACGGACACTCTTCTCGTCGTCATGGAGGGATCCATCGTCGGAACTGTCGTCCGCCTCAAGGGAGGGCGGCTCCGATTCGACTACGCCGACCACGACCGAGACATGGCCGGGGCAACGCCGCTGTCACTGTCGATGCCGACCCAGATCCGATCTCATCCCGATTCAGCCATTACGCCATGGCTCTGGGGCCTCCTGCCCGATAACGACCTGGTTTTGGCCCGGTGGGGTCGCGAGTTCCATGTCTCGGCATCAACGCCGTTCTCGCTCCTCTCAACTCCGATAGGGGAGGACTGCGCCGGAGCGGTGCAATTCGCTCTGCCCGACCAGGTCGATCGAGTATTGGCAAGATCTGGCAACGTCACCTGGCTCACCGAGGACGACGTCGCAGAGCGGCTCCGGGAACTGCGGCGGGACTCGACGGCCTGGCTCGGAACGTCCGTTACGGGCCAGTTCAGCCTCGCCGGAGCCCAGGCAAAAACTGCCCTGCTCTTCCAGGACGGGCGCTGGGGTGTCCCTGCCGGATCCACGCCCACTACCCACATCCTCAAGCCGGCCGTCGCCGGTTTCGATGACCACGACCTCAATGAGCACCTCTGTCTCGACGCCGCACGACGCGCAGGCCTTCTGGCCGTCCGGACCAGGGTTACTCGGTTCGGCGACGAGTCGGCCGTAGTCGTGGATCGCTACGACCGGCAGGAGAGAAACTCCGAGATTCTTCGAGTTCACCAAGAGGATCTTTGCCAAGCCCTGGGCGTAGCGCCCTCGGCCAAGTATCAGAACGAAGGTGGACCCGGCCCGGCCGACATCGCCAAGCTTCTGCGCGATGTCATGCCCCCGCGGATCGCCGACGACGCCGTCCGTCGGTTCGCCGATGCGTTGATCTGGAACTGGCTCATTGCTGGGACCGATGCCCACGCCAAGAACTACTCGCTGCTCCTTTCCCAGGACCAAGTTCGGCTCGCTCCCCTCTATGACGTCGCCTCGGCGCTGCCCTATGGGACCCACGAAAAGAAGCTTCGCCTGGCCATGAAGATCGGTGGCGACTACGGAGTCTTTCCCGCTCGCAATACGTGGCCGGGAGCAAGTCGGGATTTGGGACTCGATGCCGACGTTCTTTTGGCCCGAGTCCTCGAACTGGGGGCACTTGCGCCGGACGCCTTCGCCGACGCGGCCAGCCAACCCGACATCGTCGCCCTGGAGCGCCCGATGCCCGGCAGGCTCGTAGATCTTGTCGCCGAACGGTCGACCCGGTGCATGCGTCTCATTGAACCGGCCTGAGCCGGCAACAATCCGGTGAACGCAACGGATCCGAGCGGTGTCGACGTTGCCGTTATTCCCTACCCGAACGTTCACGTAATTCCCCACCGGGCTCCGTGATTCGTTCTACTCCATGGCGGCTCCCTGCGCCCGCCGGCGGGTGGCGAGCAGTTCGTTGAG
>Ga0080006_1159593_pt1 | contig 84734 bp, 87 predicted proteins | sample RS3BMetagenome_FD_69209 | JGI IMG/M metagenome (GOLD analysis project Ga0080006, IMG submission 69209) | Ferric oxide microbial mat and aquatic microbial communities from Rainbow Spring, Yellowstone National Park, USA - RS3B (SPADES... ... | reverse complement strand
ACGATGGGGTTGGGGGGAGTGGCGGGCGCCTTCGGCCAGGTCTTTCACAACCAGGCCATTTCCGATGTCGGCGTCATCACCCACTTCTTGCTGCCCACCGATGGGATGTGGCGGGCGGCCGTCTTCGCGATCGAGCCACTGAGCTCGGTGGCAGCGGCAAGCCATGGCTTCGGGTCGACCTTTCAGGTCAGCCAGGGGCCCGCACCAGCCTATCTCGCCTATGTTGGCTGCTGGCTTGTTGGGGTGATCGCCATCTCCCTGTTCAGCCTGCGCCGGCGCGAGATCTGAACCTTCCCGCAGAGCGCAAGAGATCGCCAGCAAGGCGAGAGCAACTTCGTGCCCCCTCCCCCGAGGTGGGAGCGGCGGTCCCGCAGATCTGTGAAGACTGCTGCCGGAAAGGTGTCAGCTCCGGTCGGCGCCGCTGGCGGGAAGGGAGGGATTCGAACCCTCGGACGAGGTTTTACCCCGTCACCCGCTTAGCAGGCGGGCGCTTTCGGCCACTCAGCCACCTCCCCAAGAGGGATTGAGGACCGAGTATATTCAATCCCCCCGCAGGGCAGCCGCGAAGCCCATGGATGGTGCCCGGTCGAGCCGTGGGGGGAGGATCCGCAGGGGCCGATTACGATAGGCCCAGGTCCGCGGCATGGGGCTCAAGGGCCGCCACCACCAGTTCCACCAACTCCTCCAGGTCGACCCCAAGTTCGGCGGCCCCCTGGTTGATGTCGTCGCGACTGACGCTGCGCGCGAAGGCTTTGTCCTTCAACTTCTTGCGCACAGAAGCGAACCTGACCGAGCCCACCGCTCGTCCGGGCTGGACCATCGCCACCGCCATCACAAACCCGGTCAGCTCGTCCAAAGCGAAGAGCCACTTGGCCAGATCGCTCTCGCGTGGCACCCCGCTGAAGTTGGCGTGCCCCTGGATCGCCAGGACCACCTCCTCGGGGTACCCGTTGGCCTCCAGAACGGGCCTGCCCCAGAAGGGGTGGTCCTCGGGGTGCGCCTCGTAATCGAAGTCGTGGAGCAGTCCGGCGATCCCAAACGTCTCCGGGTCGCCGCCGCAGCGCTCCGCCGCCGCGCGCATCACCGCTTCCACTGCCAGCCCGTGGCGGCGCAGGCTGTCACCCTTGGTCTGCTCGTAGAGGAGGGTCAGGGCGTCGTCACGAGTGGGCACGAGACCATGAAACCAGGTCGCCCGCCGTGCGCACAAGCGCGACCGCCTGATAGCTTTGCCACCATGGAAGCGGCAGCGTCTCCAATGGCTGACGAGGAGCCCTGGGCCGAGCGGACCTGGGACTCCATCCTCAAGCTCGCCGAGTTTGTGGAGCCAGCGACTCCAGGGTGGACGCGCCGGGTCTTCAGCGCGGCCTACCAGGCGTCCCGGCGGCACACCAGAAGGCTGATGGAGGATGCCGGGTTGGAGGTGGTGGGCGATGCCGCTGGCAACCTGATCGGGACGCTTGCGGGAGCCGACCCGGGGTTGCCCTCCTTGGTCGTCGGATCTCACACCGACACCGTGCTCGGGGGCGGTCGCTTCGATGGCATGCTGGGGGTGGCGGCGGCGATCGAGGCGGCGCGACGGCTGGGGGGGGCGGGGCCGGCGCTGCGGCATTCCCTGCGGGTGGTCGATTTCATCGGTGAGGAGCCCAACTCTTTCGGGATCAGCTGTCTCGGCAGCAGGGCGGTCACCGGCCACCTGACCTCCTCGCACCTGACTCTGGCTGACGCCTCGGGAAGCAGCCTGCGGCAGGCGCTGGAGAGCATGGGTGCTCGTCCCGATGAGCTTTCCACCGCCATTTGGGAGCCCGGTTCCCTGCACGCCTACCTGGAGTTGCACATCGAGCAGGCGAGCCGGTTGGAACGCGCCCGATGTCCCCTTGGAGTGGTCACGGCCATCGCGGGAATCTCGCGAGCTGCGATCACCTTTCACGGCCGCGCCGATCACGCTGGCACGACCCCTATGGGTGAACGCCACGATGCGCTGCAGGCTGCGGCCGAGGTGATCACGGGAATCGATGAACTCGGCAGAGCGACTCAGAGCGGGGAAGGCGTCGCCACCGCAGGGCGCATCACCATTGAGCCAAACTCGCCCAACGTGGTACCCGCGGAGGCGCTCGTGGTGGCGGAGATGAGGAGCACCCAGGCGGAATGGTTGAGGGAGCGATCTTTGGAGCTGACCGACCTGGCGGAGAGGGCCGCGTCGCGAAGGTCGGTCGACGTCAGCGTCGGGTGGATCTCACAGGAGCCTCCCGTTCCAACCCACCGCGCTGTGCGGCGAGCTCTGGCTCGTGCCGGGGCTGAGGTCGGCGCCGACGTCTTGGAGGTCCCGTCCTGGGCCAGTCACGATGCCGCCCACATGTCTCGGCTGGCGCCGATGGGGATGCTCTTCATACCTTCGCGCGACGGGCGCAGCCATTGCCCCGAGGAGTGGAGCGACATGCCGCAGGTCGTCCTCGGCACGCGCGCGCTCCTGGCTGCGATCCGCACAGTCGACGAGAGCGAGTTCTAGGCGTCCCCGAGTCCCGCCCGCAGGAGAAGGTGTGATCCGGATTCGAGCATCCATGTCAGGGCCTCCTCGGTGATCGCCCCCGCCATTGCGAATCGCTCAAGAATGAGGGGCAGGTCGGATCCCAGATCCGATACCTGCACCAATTTGATGACACCTTCCACGCTCAGCCTGGTGTCGGGGACTGTGAGCCGGACCCAGGGGTCCTCGAGCCAGCGCCGGGCCTTCAGGCTGAAGGCGGGCGTCAGCAGATAGACGTATCCCGCGCCAGTGGCCGCGAACCACATTCGCACCCGGCCCGACCCGCCGACTCCCCGGGAGGTGACCAGGACCTCCTCCCGACCGCTCAACTGGGCCAGGAACTTCCCGGGGAGCGGACCTTGTCCCATCTGTGAATCACCCAAGGGGGGCGCCTGCTCCCCGGGGGCAAAATGGTGATGCGGCGCCGCTTCGGCTCACGCTGACCATCAGCGATGGTCGTCGCAAAAAGAGGGCGTCGTCCGCGGGGTGCTGTGCCCCTTCGCGAGGGTTTCCGGGCGGGGAGGTGCCCAGCCTGTCGCCCGCGGCGCCGGCTGGCAACTTGGGGGCACAGCGGGTACGCATCCGTCCCTGGAGGGTGGGCCGAATCTCGCCGGGGCGCGCGACGCAGGCGGAGTTGGGCGCCCCGGGCAAGTGGCACCCAGGTGGCAGGTTGCACGGGACCGGGGCTGCAGGTGAAGGGGTCGCCGCGGCGGCGTCTGTTTCCTCGGCGCGGGAGTGGTTGGGCCGGGCATGGATCGAATGCTAAGTCGTGGCGGCGGTCGCGCCCGGGACAGCGCAGTGTCCGCCATCCCGATCGGTCCCGCGGGGCGTGGCCGGCACTAGCCCCCTGGTCGGAAAAGAGAAAGACCCGTTGCCCCTGTCGGCCACCTGGGGAGCTGACGCGCGGATTCGGCTTGAGGCGCAACTTGGGTCTGGCCCTCTGGTGGAGATGGCGACCCCGAGCGGATTCGAACCGCCGATCTCCACCTTGACAGGGTGGCGTGTTAGGCCAGCTACACCACGGGGCCTTGCGCCGGGCCGATCGCGCAGCCCATGCGATCCCCACCGGGGGCCTGGCGATTATACGTCCCAATCCCAGTGAGGCCGCCACCAGCACTCGATCTCGCGCCGGTTAAGATGGTTCGCAGGGGCAGATCGCTAGTTCAGGAGAGAGTGGAACACGTATGAAGATTGCGGTCTTCGTCAAGCAGATTCCAGACCCCTCTGGCGCGGGCCGCCTCGATCCCGAGACGCACCGCCTTGTCCGAGACGGAGTCGAGGTCGTGCTCGACCCCGGTGACGCCTATGGCATCGAGGCCGGCTTGCAACTGGCGGGGTCGGCCGAGGCGGAGGTGATCGCGATCTCCATGGGCAAAGAGAGAGCTGGGGAGGTCATTCGCAAGGCGATGGCGATGGGGGCCAGCTCCGGGATACACATCAGCGATGAGCGCCTCGAGGGCGCGGATGCCCTCACCACAGCGCGGGTGCTGGCGGCCGCCGTGGCCCGCTGCGGGGCCAGGCTGGTGGTGGCGGGGACGGAGTCCACCGACGGCTACACGGGGCTTGTTCCCTCGGCCGTGGCGGAGTTCCTGGGCTGGCGCGCCCTGACCTTCGCCAAGCACCTGGAGCTCGCCGGTGATCGGGTGCGGATCCAGCGCCAGACTCCGGCGGGGCACGATGTGGTGGAGGCTCAGCTTCCGGCCGTGGTCACAGTCACCGGCGGCATCAACGAGCCTCGCTACCCCACCCTCAAGGGGATCATGGGGGCAAAATCCAAGCCTCTGGAGAAGTGGGACCTGACAGAACTGGGGTTGGACCCCGCTCAGGTTGCCCATGACATCGGACTTCAGCGCGTAGAGGCGGTCGAGCCGGCACCCGCCCGTGACGCGGGTCGGATCATCGAGGACGATGGGACCGCTGCCAAGGTGATCGCCGATCTCCTGGCAGAGTTGAGGGTGATCTGAAGTGACCAGGATTTGGGCGTACGTTGAGGTTGCGGGGGGACAGGCGAGCCCGATCTCCCTTGAGGTTCTGTCCGGAATCCGTGGGCTGGGGGCAGAGGTGTCCGCCGTGGTGCTGGATCCCCAGGCTCGCGATGTGGTGGCCGAACTGGGCGAATACGGCGCCACCACCGTCTACGTGGGCTCGGATGCCGCCTACGGGGAACACGTGGCCCAGCCTCACGCGGAGGTCCTGGCGCGGCTCCTGGCGGATCATCGCCCCGACCTGCTGGTCCTCGGCGGGTCCTACGATGCCCGGGACATTGCCGGCCGCCTGGCCGCCCGCCTGGGCCTCACGGTGGTCGCCAACGCCACCGGCATATCCAATGGGGAGCGGGGATTCTCGGTCGAGAGCTCAATTTTCGGGGCCACTCAGAATGTCACCACGGCGGTGGAAGGACCGACGGCCCTGGTCTTGGTGCGACCGAAGTCGTATCAGGCGACCAGCGCCAAGGGGGGCCAGCCCACGGTGGTAGAGGTGCCACTCCCGGCGGACGCCCCACGCGGGGCTCACCGCCTGGAGTCGGTCGAGGTACCGTCTTCGGGCCCCAAGCTCGAGGACGCCAGGGTGGTCGTGAGCGGTGGGCGGGGGCTCCAGGATCCCGCGAACTTCAAACTTCTCGAGGAGTTGGCCGACCTTCTGCACGGCGCAGTCGGTGCCAGCCGGGCGGTGGTGGATGCGGGTTGGGTCCCCTACTCGAGGCAGGTTGGACAGACCGGAAAGACGGTCAAACCGGACGTCTACCTGGCATGGGGGATAAGCGGTGCCATGCAGCACACGGTCGGAATGAAGGGCGCCTCCCGCATCGTTGCCGTCAACAAGGACCGCGACGCCCCCATCTTCAAGCTGAGCGATTTGGGGGTGGTCGGCGACGCCCTGCAGGTCTTGCCCGCCTTGATTGCGGAGCTGCGCTCCCGCGGGGTGTCCTGATGAAATCGATGCCCGCGGGGACCTGACGCAGGTGGCGGGACGCTTTGCCCTGCAAGCCCCGGATGGAGCCACCGTCACCCTTGACCGGTTTCCCATCCTGCTGGGTCGGACCACGCCGGGTGGGGTGATCCCTGACGTTGATGTGAGTCACCTGGACCCCCAGGAAGGAGTTGACAACCGCCACTGCGAGCTGAATTCGGCCGAAGGCGGAGTTACCGTCCGCGACCTGGGAGGCGTCAGCGGCACGTGGGTGGATGGGCGCAGGATTCCTCCCGGGGGCGAGGGCCTTCTGGCGCTGGGAGGCAGTCTGCGAGTGGCTGGGGTGCAGCTTGTCCTGATCTCGGCCCCGAGCCGAAACCTTGTCGTTGGGGAGCCGCCCATGGCGCCCACACCCCTGGGGGGTGATTGGCGGGACTCTCCAGGCTCTCGCGGCGTACCGCCACCTCCATCTTCGAGCGGGGCAGCGGAGGTTTCCGTCTCCCCCCGCAGGACGCGATCCGCGCAGGACTTGTCCGGGGCGCCGGCCGCCATGCGTGCGTCATTGGAGGGTGGCGCAGAGGCTGTCCGCATGGTGGAGGGGTCCCCCCTGCAGGTGCGCCGGCTCGGTGCGATCACCTCGGAGGGGGACCCCTTATCCCAAGGCGCTCTGGAGGACGCGATCCGCACTGCCAGAAGGGTCCTTGGCAGGCCGGAGGAAGCCCCTGCCGGTTGGGGCTACGCCGGTGATCTGGAGATTGACTTCGTGGACCGGCCGGTCGGCTCGCGAGCCAGCGTGGGGGCCGTCCTGCTACAGACCCCGGATTTTGATGCCGATGTTCTGGAGCGAGCCGTGGCATGGGTCGCCACCGGTGGGGCCCTGCTGGTCGCCGGGCGCCGTCCGGAGATCGTCTTGAAACTCCTGGGTGTCGAACTCGTGAATTGCTGCAACAAGCCTCGCATCCTGTCCCAGGGGGAGGCGGCCTGGGCTAGTCCCGGGTGGGTGGCGATTTCCCCTGGCTCCCAGGGCGGGCTCGAGGCCGCACTGGACGCGGACCCGCTGGTGATGGTGGATTGGCGGCAGGGAGACCTGGAGCGAGTCCTGCCTTCCATCCCGAGACTGGCCGGTGGCACCATAGTGGCACTCGAGGCAGCCTCTGCGGAGGCCGCCCTGGAACGGTGTGCCCAATCGTCACCGAGCGCCTGGCTCGGCCCCGGCACACCGGTGACCGCAGACAGGTCCGCTGAAGCGGTGCCACCACAGGAGGCGTTGATGTTGCGTCGTGAGTTGGCGAGGCGCCTCCGCCGGGCCCTGTCCTGGTCTTCTGGAACGGTCGAACTCCAGGCTGTCTCGGCCGCCTCAGATGGAGGCGGGTGGCTCCTGACGCCCGCGGAGGGCTGAGCGACTTTGGCCAACCCCAAGCTTCCCTCGCCAACGTCCGGGCCATCGGTTGCCAGTTACATCGTCCTCTGCTTGGTGGCCGGGTTGGTCCTCGTCGCGGTCGTCTATTTTCTGGGCCTCACCCTGCAGGGAACCGGGGCCGCGTTTCGAGCGGCGCTGGGGTTGCGGCCCGCATAGCCTCTCGGAACCGCGCACAATTGCATCATGCCGGTGCTGTTGTTGAACGCCTCCATGCAGCCCCTGAACGTGATCAGCCGCCGCCGGCTGGTGGTGCTGCTGACCAAGGAGAAGGTGGCCTTCTTCGACGACTCGGTGCGCTCCTTGGTGGAGAGCGAACTGGAGCAGCGTCGGCTGGGCGAGGGGGTGCTGGTGGTCCGCTTGCTGCGCAACGTCGCGGTGCCGCGCCGCATGATCCGGGCCAATCGGCGCAACTTGCTTCTCCGCGACGGGCACACCTGTCAGTACTGCGGGCTGAGAGCGGCACCTGCCGAGCTGACGATCGACCATGTTGTGCCGGTATCGCGGGGCGGCAGCCCGAACAGCTGGGAGAACCAGGTCGTCGCCTGCAAACGGTGTAACGGGCGCAAGGCCAACCACATCCCCGAGGAGGTGCATCTCCGTCTGGCCCGGCCGCCCAAGCCGGTTGTGCAGGAGTATGCCCACCTTCTCTTGCTGCGGCACCCTGAGGTGCGCACCGCCTATGAGGAGCTGCTGAACTCCGTGCTCCCTGGCAATGGGAAGGCCTCTGACCCCAGCGGTCGGCCTGTCCTGCCGGGATTGGCCTCAGTCCAAAGCCTGGGGTAGGTGCAGCGGGGGTCGGTCCAGCAGGCGGGCCGTGGCCCTGCCGGAGGCGTTGATGAGGTCAACCAGCTCGCACGCAATCGCGACCGAGCGGTGCTTCCCGCCGGTGCACCCGACCGCCACCCTCAGCACCGAGCGTCGCTGCGCCTGATAAAGGTCGAGCAGGTCCAGCACCATTGGCACAAAACCCTGGATGAGCCGCTGGGCGCCGGGCTGCGCCATGATGTGGCTTCTAACCATTTGTTCCTTGCCGGAGCGCTCGCGCATCTCGGGGATCCAGTAGGGGCTGTCCAGAAAGCGCGTGTCCAGCACCCAGTCGGACTCCTCCGGCAGACCATCCCGGAACCCGAAGGTGAAGCAATCGACGCGCACCTGCGGGCGGTCCCGCCAGTCATCGAGTAGCTGAGCGAGATATGCCCTGGTTGACCGGTCGAGTCCCAGGAGGTGGCGGTGGGGCTGGCGGATCGGCGGCGTGAGGGCGGGTCCTTGGGGGTCGCCCACCTGGACCAGCCAATAGCGGACCTGGCAAGCGTCGAGTTCCCTGCCTAGCTTGGGATTCATCCGCTCGCTGACCAGGAACGCTCGGTCCGGCGCTGTTGCCAACTGCTGGCCCACCTCGGCAGCAAGGGTTTCGGCAGCAGCATCCACCTCTCCCAGGCTGAACCCGGACGCGACCGTCAGCTCTTCCAGCTCCTCGCGGTAGCGTTCCTCGGTCAGGATCAGGACCAGAGACAAAGTGTGGCCTCCACGGCGGCAGACGCCCGACGCCTACCCCAATCGGCGCAAAGAGGGAGAGCCCCCGCGCCCGCCCCCGGTAGGGACGTGGACATTGTCTCAGAACCCACGGGTTGACCCGAAGGCGCCAGAGGCGCCAGCCTCCGGGAGCCTGCCTTGGTGTTGCCCAGCCACGGTCTGCTGCGGGGCCCTCCTCACCGCCACCACGATCATGGGGATTGCCCAGTCGCGATGAGATGAGACGACCGCCCCGGTGGCGACCCCCCCACGGGTGGTCACACTTGGTAGAGGCGCATGACCAAAGTGCCACGGCTGCGTCGGGATTCCGATGGCCGCTGCGAGGGGCACCCGGCGGGACGGCCATGTCCCCACCTCTCAGGTGAGCCGATAGACCGAAACGTGGGACCGGGACTCGGCGCTGAACTCAGTCCCCACCCAGTCCGCATGTCTCGTCTCGAGTTCGAACCCGGCGAGCTGGCCCATGAGGTCGAGTTCCGCTGGCCAGATGTATCGATGCGGGCTGCGGGAGATGCGCGCCTCCCTGCCGCCACCGAAGGTGAAGTGATGGGACACGAGACGCTGGTTCAGCACGTCATAAGTGTCCAAGCCAATGTAGCCAGTCTCGGACTGCCAGACCACGGCCTGCTGTCCGGGCGGAAGCTTCCGCAACTCTGGCACCAGCAGTTCGATCACGAATCGGCCCCCGGGCTTGAGGTGCCGGGCGGCGTTCCTGAAGCACGCGACCTGTGCGGCCTGCGAGAGGAGGTTGCTGATCGTGTTGTACACGAGGTAGACGAGCGAGTATTCGCCCGGGGCCCGTGCTGTCGCCATGTCGCCCACCACGACCGGGAGCGTCGCTGCGTCGGCCTTGGTGCGGAGCTGCGCCACCATCGGTCGTGAAAGCTCAATGCCGGTGACCGGCACCCCGCGCTCCGCCAGCGGAACCCCGACGCGGCCGGTGCCGATCGCGAACTCGAGCGCTCGCCCGCCCTCGGCGAGTTCGAATAGCCGGTCAACCGTCGGCCCCAATACCTCGGGGGAGAACATGCTCGCGTCTGAAGTGTCGTAATTCCGGGCCGTCTCGTCGTCCCAGATATCCTCCTGGCGCACGGGCCGGATGGTATCACCGGGGTTCCGGGGAACAGATGAGAGGAAGAGCGCGAAGGTGCCAGCAGACCTGGGAAAGGCGGAGGTCGCCAGGGGCAGATGTGGGCTCCGGGTTGAGTTGGGGTCAGTCCGGTTGCCTCGTTGGGGAGGGTGCGATCGCCTGGGGACCCCACTGACCAACTGGCGGCCTCCAGCCCACGTGGGGGAAGGTCCGCGAATTCCGGCCAATGCGAGTTTGGCCCCTGTGTACAATCGGTGGGTGTTGGGGTGAGCCTTCCGCCAAACAGCCAGAGCCCCTCAACTGGCCACCGTCCCTTACCCTCGATTCGAGATCGCGGATTGAGGAGCCTGTGGTAAATCTTGCACCCAAGCTTCGTCCGGGTCTCTACCTCCTAGGCACCACCCACCGATTGTACACAGGGGGAGTTTCGTGGGCCCGGTGGGACTTGAACCCACGACCTGAGCTTTATAAGAGCGCTGTCTGGTGAGATCAGACGAGTCTGTGTCTGATCTCGCTTTGTCGGTTACTACCCTCTAATTTACCCTCTAGGTGCTATCCTCGCCCCATGGCGACGCCGGCGGCAGTAGGAACTACGACAACCAGGCGCACCCGGCCACGGCGCGGCCGAGGTTCCGGCAGTGTTCGCCAGCGTCCGGACGGGTTGTGGGAGGCCCGTCTCGACCTGGGCTGGTTGGACGGCAAGCGCCGCCAGTCGTCCTTCTATGGCAAGACCCGCCTTGAGGTGGAGACCAAGCTGCGTGACGCTCAGCATGACCTGGACCGGGGCCACGTTCCAGTCCCCGCCGCGATCACCCTGGAGCGCTACCTCGACCGCTGGTTGGCGAATGCTGAGGAGCGCCTGCGACCCTCGACCCTCCGCCGCTACCGGGCGGTTGTCAAATACCAGCTGAGCCCCCACCTGGGACGCATCAAGCTGACTCAGCTGCAGCCCTCGGATGTGGAGCGGATGCTGGCTGGGCTGCGCGCCCAGGGCAAGGCCTCCTACACCTCGGCGACGGTCCGATCAGTCCTGAGGGCAGCCCTCAGCTCCGCCGAGCGAGACGGCCTGGTCACTCGCAACGCCGCCAAGCTGGCCCAATTCGACAAGCCCCGCAAGCCTCACCCGGCGGTGCTGACTCCGGAGGCCGTGGCTCTTGTACTGGATGCCTGCGAGCCTGGACTGCGACGCCTGGTCACGGTCGCTCTCGACACCGGACTCCGCCAGGGGGAGGAGCTCGGGCTCCGCTGGCAGGATGTCGACTTCGAGGGTCGACGATTGTGGGTGCGCACCACCCTCCATCGGGTCGGGGCCGCCTACCTGCTGGGACGGCCCAAGTCGGAGACGAGCGAGCGGGAGGTGGCGCTATCGGAGTTCACGCTGCGCGCCCTGAAGGACGAACGTGCGGCCCAAGGGGCCGCCGAGGAGGCCGCTGGCCCTCGGTGGCGGGAGGTCATACCCGGCCTAGTGTTCACGAGCGCCGTGGGAGCGCCCCGAAACGGCTCCAGTGTGACTCACGCCCTCCAGAAGGCTCTGGCCGCGGCAGGACTGCGCCAGTTGCGCTGGCAGGATCTCCGGGCCATTCACGGCGGGCTGCTGGTTCAGGCGGGGGTTGGGATGAGCGTTGCTCGCGATCGCCTCGGCCACTCCAGTATCGCTGTGACTTCGGACTTCTACTCCGGCGTGGTCGACGCCCTCCAGCGAGAGGCAGCGGACAAAGTGGGCCAGCTTCTGGGCGGATGAGCCCACCCCGCAAAGCATCCAGGACCAGGCTCCGATGGTTACGGCGCGCTCTGAGGTCGGGGCGACACTTGGCCGCGGACCCGAATTTTCTAAACCGCGGGTTGGAGATTTGAGTCCAGCTCGGGGCACCATAAAGTTGTTATCCAAACAGGAGAGCGGCCGGTTAGGGCCGGTGCCGCCAGCCGCGACGCCGACCCGACGAAATCTGCGCTCGGTACCTGGCTGATCCGCCCATACCGCCTCTTCGAAGCAATGAAGGACCGTTGGCTGGGTCCTAGCTCAGGGTGGCGGAGTCACTAGATCGACAGAGGGAAAATACGTCCGGTATCGGGCACCGTCCCTTGTCAGTAGCCGGTATCCGCACACCGCCGCATGCGCGCCGATATAGAAGTCCGGGAGCGGAGAACGTCGCTCCCCGCCTCGTTTGCGATAAGCGAGGAAAGCCTTGCCGACGATGAACCCCGCTTGGTAGGGCAGCGGTTCGCGCGCGAAGTCACTTGCGGGAACAGCGTCATCCAGGTCTTCTATCCGGCCGAACCCGGTCGAGATCTCCGCATAGATGATCGGGTTGATCGCCAACCGACCTTCTTCCCGGGCCTGGGCAACGGCCTGCTCAGACCAGGCCGCCCATGCGACGTCGTCGGTCAGGATGTCGAGCAGGACACTCGAGTCCACCAAGGCGACGGGAATCTCGACCGCAGCAGTCGCCGCGGCGTGTGGTTCATTCACCACGCAGCAGCTGGAGTAGTTCGTCCGTACTCATGGCAGTGGTGGCCCGGCCACGCATCCTGTTCACGAGTCGCTGTCCACGAGTCTGGCTGGAATCGACCGGGACGATGCGCAGGGCATTGCCTTCCTCGACGACGTTTACCTCATCGCCCTCACGCAGGCCATGCTTCTCCCTCAAGGGAGCAGGAATCGTCACTTGTCCTTTGCTATTGAGTCGCATCTCTCTTCCAGACACGTAATACCTATACCACATAATACTAGATGTCGTCACCATGTTGGGGGAGGCGGCCCAGAACGGATAGCTCCGCCAGCCGTGGGGCGGTATGGCGACCGAGAGGGCATGCTCTCTCCAGGTGCCCACCTGCGACCCTCTGCATGTTGGGCCTCCGGTCGGAGCGCATATAAGGAAGACCAGGAGCCCATCCTGGAGCTCGCCCCGGACAGACGGAGCAGTGGAGCGTGTCCACCCCCGGCGCTCAGAATCGTCAGCTCTCCCAATACGATGGATCCGAGAGTGCGTCTGGGGAGACATGTACTTTCCCACCACCGTGATACATGGCCAGTGGTGGGTGAGCCTCCCCTGGAACCCCACCTCGCCAACAGCAGCTGGCGGTTCTCCTCCAGGGAGCAATCGACCGCCTGGCACTCCTCCATGGTCTCGTGAGCCCGGATGGCCCAGTCGGGGTGCGGAGGCAGCGTGGCCGCTCGGTCGGTGTAGAGCAGGATGAAGCTGTTGACGGCGGCTCTCACCCGGAAGCCACCGTGCCGGGACTGCGTCCCCATCGGATCCGCTCAGTTCAGCAGACGAGGTGGATGTCCCCCGATCTTCCGAGCCTGGCGATCTCCGCGCGCCGCCCGGTGGCCGCCTGCTGGGCGGCACCGGCGGCTCGGTCGTCGCCGAGGTCGCGGACCGTGAGCTCGGCCACCTCGTCCACCACGATCACGATCCGGGGCCAGGTGACAGGGGCAGCTGAGTCCCCCCGGCCACCGCCCTCGGACCTGAGCAAGCCGCCGGTCCAACTACTTCTGGACACGACTGAGAGTCTCGCTGCCGTCTACACCTCCTTGGCGGCTGGCAAACCGACCGCGCCAGCGGCTATGTGGCTGTCACCCGCGCCCGTGAGGAGTCCCGAATCTACTCTGACCGCCAATCGCTCGCCGTGCTCGCCGAGGACGGCCCGAGCGCCGAGCTTCCCGCCTTAGCCCGTGCCTTCGGCCGCGACCGCCCCCAAGTTGCCGCTGTGACCGGCCTGGACCCGACCCTTGGGCTAGCTCGCGACCAGCTCACCGAGCATCAGCGCGACCGGTGGACGGCGGAACTGCAGGCTGCCGTAGAGCTGGAGCGGCTGGACGAGTTGACGGTTGCGCGCGAGGCGCAACTGGAAGTGTCTCGCCACGCCCAAGAGTCGCAGGCGATGATGGCCGAGATGCAACCCCAGAGCGCCTTTGGCCGCGCCGCCTAGTGGCAACCCACTTTCCTCGGCGCAGCGGCTTGAGGCGAGCCTCCGCGTTGCCCAGGTGTGGACGGCGCGGTATCACTCATTGGTGGACGTACCCAACGACCATTTTTCTAGGGAGCTTGTCGTCCGATCTCCGGCAACAATCGCCGCGACCACTTCCTCCCGCAAGCCGACGACCTCCCCAATCTTCGACGCTGAGCTACCGCCGTCGAACGCGAGACGGATCCATCTCTCAGCTTCCGCCACCGCCCTGGCCCGCTCATATTCCGCAGCGCTCCACTCCCGCAGAAGATTGAGGCCACCTGAGTCCGCTCGCGGGACGGGCAGCGGAGTGTAGCCACTCCACCCGGTTTGAGCCGACGCGTCCCTCGCGGATCGATACTCCCTCGCCAAGTGTTCGGCGACTGAGGCGGCTCGACGCGCACTCGCAACCAATGCCCGCCGTCACCAAAGTCAGATGGCTTTCTTAGCTCACCCATCGCCATGGCAGGAAACGGTCCGACAACTAGCGCACTGGGCGTTGCAGGGCTAGCAGCGGAGTCCCTGTATTCACAACTCTCGTCGTAACTGGTCCGGCCGGGATGTCGCACAGGGCGATCCCGTCACGGCCGCGACCGTTTGGCTGAGTCAGCGGGTAATGAGGCGGACCGCGACTTCGGGAAGCTCACCGAAACGGGCACGCTCGTCGGTGGTGAGCACTATGCGCTCAGCGGCGCGAGCGGTGGCGGCGATGATGAGGTCGTGAGCGCCTCGCTGAACGCCCGTGCGCTGAACGTGGGCCAGCAACGCGGCATGATGTTCCGCGGTGGCACGGTCGTAGAGATGGACCGGGACCACCGCGAGCACTTCGTCGAGGAAGGCACGTTGAGCGGCGGCGCGGCCGGGATCGGCATCCGGAAGCGTCCCGGCTAGATATTCGGCTACTGCGATAGCGGGGATGGCGACATCGTCAGTGTCGGCCAGTGCCGCTACGTCCACCTGCCCACGGACGCCGGCGATCAGCACACAGGTGTCGAGGATCAGCCGCGCCAAGCGTCCGTGTCCAGGTCGGCCGACACCGCCTCAGCGGCAGCGGTGATGTTCGCCGCGAAGGTGTCATCAAGGGCGGGGTTGCCCTTCCAGCGGCGGAACACCTCTCGCAGGGCGGCTCCGTTGCTGGGTGGCGCGGGTGCGATCAGTGCCACCCGGTGACCGGAACGGGTAACCACGGTGGTCTCGCCATGCTCGGCAGAGTCCAGCACAGCGGAGAAGTTCCGGGCGGCCTCTGAAGCGGACAACTCTCGCACCAGTTCAGATTACCTGATTCAGAACATCAGCGCAACCGTCCCTTATGGCGATCTCCTTTCGCTGGCTCTTCGAAGTCCCCTTTGGCGGGTGAGGTCCCCACTACCCACTAACTCTACCCACTATCAGGCGGTCACACGTGCACGTCCGCGAACCCCTGCGACCCTTAGTGAATTCAATTTTGGTCGGCCCGGTGGGACTTGAACCCACGACCTGAGCTTTATAAGAGCCCCGCTCTGACCAGCTGAGCTACGGGCCGTACCTGCCTAGGATAGGGGTCTGGAAGTTGCGGCCCTCAGGTGTCCAATATCATCGAGTGGTGAGAACCCCTGGGCAGGGCTGGCAGCTCGAACAGCAGTACCGAGATGGCGCCAAGCTAAGCAGCCGCCAGCGCCTACACGAGTCCTGCTCGACCGCCGAGACGCCGTGGCATCGTTTCGTGTTCGATCTTCTTCCGAGCACCCCTGGGCGCAGGGTCCTGGAGGTTGGCTGCGGGCGCGGCTTGCTCTGGGCCGAGAACGGAGATCGGATTGACCCGTCCTGGGCCCTGAGCCTGACGGACATGTCTTCAGGGATGGTGGCGGAGACCCGGCGCGCGACGGCTTCCGTGCCGTGCCGGGTTGTGACCAGGGCGGCGAATGTCCTCAGCCTGCCATTCGCCGCGGGGAAATTCGATGTCGTGGTTGCCAACCACATGCTCTACCACGTTGACGAGCGCCCTCTCGCCTTGGCCGAGATGGCCCGGGTCATGGTGCCGGGAGCCATCCTGCTGGCGGCCACGAACGGCGAGCGGCACCTGTCCCAGATACGGGAGCTGGTACGACGCGGAGACGGCCACGGGGAGACGCGGGCATTCGATCTGGACTTCGATCTGGACAATGGTCCCAGCCAATTGCTGCCCTGGTTCTCTGACATCAGGGTGGTACGGCACAGCAATCGACTGCTGATCAAGGACCCGCAGCTGGTGCTCGACTACATCGACTCGATGCCCGGACTCGACCTCAGCGCTGACTATCTCGACGAAATTCGTAGCGAGATCTCAAGGGCCATCGAGCAGAAGGGCTACTGGGAGGTGTCTCCTGACTCAGGCGTGGTGACGGCCACGCGGAGGCCCGATCTCGGCAGCTGACACCGCGGTCGTCAGTCCTGGGGCAAGACGAGATTGACCTGACGGTCGGCAACGACGAAGATTCTGCTCGGCGTCCTGCCTTCCAGAAGCTGTTGAACTCTGCCGGAAGCCAGCGCGCGGCGCTCCAGTTCGGAGGCCGGAAGCCCCGGTGCAACCGACATCTGGTCGCGTTTCTTGCCGTTGATCGAGATGACAACCACTACCTGATCTTGGGTCAGCATTTGCGGGTCAACCGCTGGCCATGGCTGCTGGTGGACCGAGTATGGCTTCCCGAGCCGGACCCAAATCTCCTCGGCAGCATGAGGGCAGAAGGGGGCCAGGAGCAGAGCCAACGTTTCCATCGCTGCTCTGGGAACCGGGGAAGAAGTCGCCTGCAGCTGTTTGACATAGGTCATCATGGCCGCAATCGCAGTGTTGTATTTGAGCTCCGGGGTGTCCCTGGTCACATCGCGGATGCAACGATGGCGCAAACGCGCGAGCTCCAAGGGCTCGTCGGGAGATCCCGCCGCCAGGAATCGGTCCAGCAGGGTGAAGATGTGGACCAGGAAGCGGCGGGGGCCGTTGATGCCGGTCTCTCGGAAGTCCCCACCCTCCGCAAACGGCCCCATGGAGAGCAGATAGAGCCGGAAGGCGTCGGCGCCGTAGCGGTTCACATAGTCATCGGGAACCACCACGTTGCCGCGCGATTTGGACATCTTCGCCCCGTCCTTGATGATCATGCCATGGGCCCTGAAGCGTGTGAACGGCTCGTCGAACCCGAGATACCCCAGATCGTGCAGGGCCATGGCGATGAAACGGGCATAGAGGAGATGGAGAACCGCGTGTTCATTACCCCCTATGTAGCTGGCGACCGGCAGCCACCGGCGGGCGAGGTCGGGGTCGAAGGCCACGTCGTCGCGGTCGGCGGAGGGATAGCGGAGGTAATACCAAGCACTGTCCAGGAAGTTGTCCGAGACGTCGGTCTCGCGTTTGGCGGGTCCCCCACACTTGGGACAGGTCGTGTTGTAGAACTCGGGGCTGCGAGCGAGGGGCGACTCGCCGGATCCCACCGGACGGAAGTCATCGATATGCGGGAGCATCACCGGCAGCTGGTCCTCCGGGACAGGCACCGCGCCATCGCGTGGGCAGTGGATTGCGGGTATCGGCGGACCCCAGTAGCGCTGGCGTGAGATTCCCCAATCCCGGAGCCGGTAGGTCACCTGGCGCTGTCCCAGGCCACGTTCCGCAAGCGCGGCGGTGACGACTTCCCGCGCCGGGTCCGGGGCAGCCAGACCGTTGAAATCATGGCTGTTTATCAGGGTGCCCGAGCCGCTGTGGGCGCCTCCGGCCAGGCTTCCCGACACGACCTCGACCACCGGAAGCTGAAATGCCATGGCAAAAGCGTGATCCCTAGCATCGTGGGCGGGGACCGCCATGATCGCTCCGGTTCCATACCCGGACAGCACATACTCCGAGGTGTACAGGGGCAGCTCGGCGCCCGTCAGAGGGTGGCGTGCCCACCGTCCCAGGAAGACCCCCTTGGTGGCATCCCCCTCCTGGCGCACTCCCGCGATTCTCCGCCTGGAAGCCTCTGCCAGATAGCGCGCCACCTCATCGCGATGTTTGGCATCAGCCAAGTCCATGGTGCGCGGATGATCTGGGGCCAGCACCATGAACGTGGCCCCGAAGACAGTGTCGGGGCGGGTGGTGAAGACCCTGAGGGGCGCCTCGCCGTCGATGGGGAAGTCGATGTGGGCCCCCTCACTACGGCCGATCCAGTGCCGCTGCAAGAGTTTGGTGCTCTCGGACCAGTCCAATTCATCGAGGTTGCTGAGGAGCTTCTCGGTGTAGGCTGAGATCCGCAGGAACCACTGCTCCAGTTCGCGCTCCACGACCTGGCTGCCGCACCGTTCGCAGGTGCCATCTGCCATCACCTGTTCATCGGCGAGCACCGTGAGATCGGTCGGGCACCACTTCACGTTGCGCCTGGCGCGATAGGCAAGGCCCCCCTCCCAGAGTTTGAGAAAGAGCCACTGGGTCCAGCGGTAGTATCGGGGATCGGTGGTCTCCAGGGTCTTGCTCCAGGCGAACTGATTGCCCAGGCGTTCCAACTGCTGGCGGAAGTTGGCCACATTGGAGGCGATGAGGTCGGCCGGATGTCGGTTCACCTTGAGAGCGAAGTTCTCGCTGTGGATGCCGAAGGCGTCAAAGCCCATCGGTTCGAAGACCGAATAGCCCTGCATGCGCTGGAAACGTCCGTGCACGTCGGCGCCGGCGAACGCGTACATGTTGCCCACGTGCAGTCCCTCCGCGGAGGGGTAGGGGAACATCATGAGGTTGTAGTAGGGCCGCGGCGAATCTCGGAGGTCGGGCTCATTGAGCCCGGTCTCCTGCCAGCGCCGTTGCCACTTCGCCTCGATGGCACCGTGATCATAGTCGAGAGGCATGGGTGGCTCCTGATGATACCGATTGCCTCCTGCTGGGAAGCCGTCCTCTATACTCCGGGACTCCGGGATGATTGCGGAATCCGGTTCCCCGGCGCCCTCGGACGCGCCCGCCCACCCCGGCAGAGGAGGACAAAGGTTGGCGGAAGCTCAGGCTCCCCAGGATCGGCTCCAGGTCCGCAAGCCGCGCACCAGAGCGGGCATCGCTCGGCGCCGGCCGGGCGGCCGCGCCAAGCGCCACCTTGGTCTGGGCGGATTCTTGCTCTTCGCGATCGTGGCCCTGGGGGTGCTTGCCGGCGGCCTCCTGGCAGCCTCTCAAACCATCTTCGCCGGCAACGCACCGAGCGGAGGGCGTGCCCAACATGGGGCCCTGGCTCCCACCAAAACCCCCGCGACGTCCAGCTTGGTGGGTTCCCCCCTGGATGGCACGATCCTGGCCGTGTCCCTGGCGGAGAACACGATAGCCATCCAACCGGTGAACGGCGCGGCCATTCAGGTCACGGTGACCGCCGGCTCCAAGCTGACCAAAGACGGGGCCGCCGTCAGCCTCGCCAGCCTGATACCCGGTGAGGACTGCGTGGTGACCTTGTCGCAGGGCCCTGGCGGCACCCTGGTCGTCCAGCAACTGCAGGACATCGTTTCAATTCCGACCAACACTCCGAGCCCCACCTATTTCCCGACCTCAACCTATTTCCCGACCCCAACCTATTCCCCCAGGCCCACCCCCGCGGTTCACCCGTCGCCGGGGCCGCCCACGCCCTCCGGCCCCGGGACACCTCTTCCGGGAGGTCCCTCGGCGCCCTGATCGGCTGCTGGCGCTGAGCCGAATCTCCTCAGGAGGCTGGCAGCGGAACCGGTATCTCTATGCCGCGTCGGCTCAGAATTGCGAATGGAGCGACGTCCGCCGCCGCCAGGACATCATCGGGATCCAGGCCGCTGCCCTCCAGCAGCTGCCTGGCCCGCTCCAGCGTGAGGAGAGCCTCTGGCCGGTGGGCGTCGGAGTCAAGCACCAGCTGCGCTCCCACGCGCACGGCCACCCTGGCGACGTGGCCATTGGTCAATCCATGCAGACCGGCGGCGCTGATCTCCAAATGGATGCCGTGGTCGCGCGCCTCCTCGGCCGCCTGCTCTGTGATCAGCCCCGGATGACCCAGGATGTCAACGTCCGGGCAGCGAGCGGCGGCCAGGTTCAGTCCCGGCTGTGGGAAGTCTCCGATCGTCTCGCCGTGGACCACGACCAGCCGTGCCCCCAGGGACCTGGCCCGCGCCGCCACCCGGGCCACCCTCTCCGGTGCGACTCGAGTCACCTCGACGGCCGGCACCGTCGCCAGCTGCAGTTCCTGGTTGACTCGGCGGCACGCCGCCACGATCTCGGGCACCCGCCGATCCACCGTGGACTCGTCCACATGATCACTGCAGACGTAGGCGGCGTACCCGTTCTGCAGGCAGCGGCGGGCCATCTCCAACGGAGCGGCATGCCCGTCGGAGATGGTTGTGTGGGTATGAAAGTCGAAGAGTGCCATGACCCCAGCTTAGAGGAAGAGCGGGCTTAGGCAGGGTTTTGGTCGCCGCCTCGCTCTCGAATCAGGACTTGGCCCGGGCGGCCGCCAGGGCCAGGGCCACGCCATCTCGCAGCCCACGCTCGGTCACGGTCAGGCCGTCGGCCTGATATCGATCGAGCAGCCCGACCAGGATCACGAGCCCGCCCGCCATCAGGCGGGCTCGTCTCTGGGTGAGCCCGGTAGCCGCGGCAAGGACCCCGCTGGAGCGGGTCATGGTGACCTCCAGAGCTCGCTCGAGGTCGCCGCGTCCAATATGGGTCCAGGCCGGGCCGGCCTCATCTCGAAGGGACAACCGCTCGGACTCCACCGGAGGACGTCTTTCTCCCAGGAGCACCGGGACGTTGGACGCAGTGCCCCCGGTGGCCATGAGGGTTCCCGGAGGCTGGGAGCGGGGCACCGCCTCGAGGATCATCGAAACCCGGGCCGCCGCGTGCACCTGTTGCTGGGCCGTGGGGGGATCGGACGCCTTGATGAGATTGAGGAGCTGGTCGGATCCCAGCTTGAGGCTGGTGCCATTCCGAGGCCGCGTGCCTCGCCCCTGCACCACTTCCGTGCTGCCGCCCCCGACGTCAGCCACGGTCGCCGGCTCGCCCGCCTGGACCCTGAAAGCTGTCGCTCCCAAGTAGCTGAGCCGGGCCTCGGCCTCGCCCGTCAGGATCCTCAGGGTCTCGGAGGTCGCCGCCTTGATGGAAGCCACCAGCTGGTCCGCGTCGGCGGCGTTGCGAACCGCCTCGGTGCCCACCACGCCGACGTCCTCCGCCCCGCTGTCCCGGGCCAGAGCCAGCATCTGGGCCACGGTGTCGGTGACCGTCGCTATCAGCGGCTTCCCGATCCTGCCGTGGCTCGTGACCTCGCGGCCGAGGTTGAGCATCTCGACGGCGTGGAGCCGCTCGACCAACCCTTCATCCACCAGGGTGGCGACCAGAAGGTGAACCGTGTTTGAGCCCACGTCCACCGCCGCCAAGCGTTGACTCAGAGCTCTTCGTCCTCGTCTTCTGTTGGCTCCAGCCGGACCATCACGTTACCCCCGGCGACGCGAACGTCGAAGTGGCGAACGAAGATGGCGTCCGAGATGGGGGAGATCCCGGTCCTGACGTCATAGGTCTCGCCGTCAAGCGGGCAGGTGACCACGTGGCCGCGCAGCCGCCCCTCACCGATGGACCCGCCGCTCGCACAGGCGTTCTCCAGCGCGTGGTACACCCCGTCGGTGTTGAACACGGCAACCTCCACTCCATCAGCGTCGACCACCCTGCCCGTCCCGGCGGGAATGTCAGCTGCCTTGCATACCGCTACGAAGTTGGCCAACCGGGCGATTATGCCGAATCAGACCGCCCGCGCACCCAAATGACGTCACCGTTGGGAATCAGGCACCCTGCTGGACCAGGGGTGGCTGGGCCGGCCACCAACTGCTCCAGTCGTCCTGCGCCACCTCGACGGAGGGGATGACGCTTGCCTCAACGGGCCAGTGGCTTCGCCGGAAAGGCGTGCCGGCCGCACAGCGATGGCATCTCGCATGCGATCATGAGCGGGTGGACGACCTTGAACTGACGGCCAGGGTGCGGGGGCTGGTGGTGGCGGGCCCCGGGTCCGACAGCCTGATCGTCACCCGACCCTCCGCCGAAGAGGTGGTGGTGCAGGCCCATCCGACATCCAACTATGTCGCCGTGCTCACGCCCACGCTGCGGCGGCAGGTGGAGGCCGCCTTGCGGGAGTGGCTACCGGGGTTGACACGGGTGACGTTTGACCCCCACCACTGACCCGGATCCCGGCTTCGTGCCTGCCGAGGGGGCCGAGCCACCCAAGTTGGGACTGGCTCCCGAGGCCGGGGGGTTGCTCGGCCCGGTGGAGGTGGCGGAGTTGCTTGGGGTGAAGCCGCAGTTGATCATCAATTGGATTCGTGAAGGACGAGCGCATCTCTCCGCCGTGGATGCCCTGGGACGCAACCGCTTCACGCGAGCGGATGTCGAATCGCTGAGAAGCACCCTGGGCCGCCGGCGGACCGGCTCAGCCCGGCCGGAAACGGGTTCCGAGGGGCACGGGTGACGACCGCTAACCATTCAGGAGGTTTCTGCAATGCAAGCCAAGGCGACTGAGGCTGACGTTACCAAGATCAAGGTTGATGCCCTGGTGGTCCCCTACCTGGAGGGGGACCCTCTGGGGTCGGGGGCCTCAGCCCTCGACACCGCCCTTGGCGGCGTCTTCGCCAAGATGCTGGAGTCGGGTGAAGCAACTGGGCGGTTCCCCGAGCGGAAATCGCTGGCCACCCTCGGTCGGATTGCAACACCAAGGGTGGTGTTCCTCAGCCTGGGCAGGTCCGATCAGCTGGACGGATACCGCTTGCGCAACGCGCTGCAGTTCGCCGCCCGAGAGCTCCGCCCGGTGTGCCGATCGGTGGGAGTGGTTGTCGACGCGGCGGTGAGGGAGGCGCTCGCCATCCCGGTCACCGGTCAGGCCCCGCAATCGCCCGCGCGGGCAATCGCCGAAGGGATAACCCTTGGGAACTACCACGCGGGTGAATTCAAGCAATCCGAGTCAGCTGCCCAGATTCAAGACCTGCAGGTGATCGGTTTGGGCTCTGGATCCGACCTGGCCACGGCCCTGGCGGCGGGAGTGAGGCTGGCCGAGGCCACCAACGCCGCTCGGGTTCTGCAATGGCGCCCCAGCAACCTCCTGACTCCCGCTGACTTTGTCCAGGAGGCGGAGGGGCTGGCCAAGTCCTGCGGACTGACCATGAAGGTTGTCGAGCGAAGTGAGATGGAGAAGCTGGGCATGGGCGCGTTGCTCGCGGTCGCCCGGGGCTCGCACCAGCCCCCCAAGCTGCTGCTGCTTCGCTACAAGCCCCGCTCCTCGGACCGCAGCGGCCGTGTCCTCGCTCTGGTCGGCAAGGGCATCACCTTTGATACCGGCGGCATCTCTCTCAAGCCCAACGCCGGGATGGTGACCATGAAATCGGACATGAGCGGCGCCGCCGCTGTGGTGCAGGCGCTCTCGGTGATCGCGCGCACCGAACCCCGCATCGAGGTGATCGCAGTCGCTCCGCTCACCGAGAACATGCCTGGCGGTGGCGCGACCAAGCCCGGGGACGTGGTGACAGCCATGAATGGCAAGTCGATAGAGATCAACAACACCGACGCTGAGGGCCGTCTGGTGCTGGCGGACGCCCTCTGCTACGCGATCAGCCAGGGGGCGACGCACCTCGTGGATGTTGCCACCCTGACCGGTGCCGTATCGATTGCCCTGGGCCATCCTGTGACCGCAGCGATGGGCAACAACGCTGAGCTGCTAGAGGCGCTCAAGGCGTCGGCCGTGGAGGCGGGGGAGAGGGTTTGGGAACTTCCCCTTCTGCCCGAGCACGATGTCGCCCTGACCTGCGACATCGCGGATATGCGCAACACCTCGGGGACCACCGCCGCGGGGACGATCAATGGGGCGATCTTCATTCGCGAGTTCGTGGCAGACAGGCCCTGGGCGCATCTGGACATCGCGGCCTCGTCCTACCACGCCGAGCCGCTTTTGGCGTCCCTGGTGCCCAAGGGCCCGACCGGGGTGATGACCAGAACCCTGGCTCATCTACCCTTCCATATGGACTAGGAGAGGGCCTCGAAAGGGGAGTCGTCAGCCGGGGTCGCCCGGCGGACCCGGCCCGCCGCCTCGAGCCTCAGCAGGTGAGCCAGAACGGTCTTCTCCGCTGCCTCCCAGACCGCCTGGGGATAGGTGGAGTAGATGGTTCTTACGATGTCGCGGGGGCGGGCCGGACCCTGGCGGAGCAGGTCTGCTATCTGTTGCTCTCGGGCGAGGCGGTGGCGGAGGAGCCCTGCCAGGGCGGCCTCCGGGTCCTCGATGGGGTCACCGTGGCCTGGAAGTATCCGTTTGGGTGCGACTTCGATCACCAGCCGCAGCGAGCTCAGGTAGTCGTCCATGTTGCCGTCTGGCGGCCAGATCACGCTGGTACTCCCTGAAAGCACGTGGTCGCCGCTGAAGAGCAGGCCCTGGTCCTCGGCGTGCAGGCATATGTGGTCCGCAGCGTGACCCGGCGTGTGAAGCACCAGAAGCTCGGCGCCCCCCGCCAGGACCCGGTCGTGGTGGTGCAGCCCGAGGTCGCTCGTGGCTCCAGTCTCGGTGTGAAACAGGGCGATTGGAAGGTCAAGCAGCGCGCTCAGCTGCCGGGCTCCCTCAGCATGGTCCTCATGGTGATGGGTCACCACGATCATTACGATCGGCCCAATGACACTGGCCTTCGCCATGACCGCGTCCAAATGGCTCGGCGTTGCCGGGCCGGGATCGATAACGATCGTCTCCCCCAGTCCATACAGCCAGGTGTTGGTGCCCGGACCGGTCAGTGGTCCGGGATTCGGAGCCCGCACCAGTTCGACTCTCGCCGCTGCCATGGTCAGTGACCCAGCAGCCGGCCCACGTCCAGGCCCGGGTAGCGCTGCTGGTTGACATCCTCGAGTCTGGGCTCTATGGTCTCGACGCTGCTCCGTGAGGTTGCCGCCAGGAGTTCGGCAGGGTCTGTAGCCGAGGCGACCAACTTGAGCGCCGCCCGGGTTGGCGGCAGGAGCTGGCACAGCCCCTGAGTGGCCTCCTCCAGCGCCAACGCTGGGGATATCCACCTCATCCCCGTGTGCTCACCCAGGGGATCAGGAGCGGGCTCCTGGCCATCCGGGAGCAGAGCCAGGAAGAACCGGGTGTCGAACCGTCGCGGCAGTCCAGCCGGTGTGATCCAGTGGGCGCAGAAGGTGAGCCCTCTCACGTTGGGCAGCAACCCCCTTTCCTTGAGCCCGGTTCGGAAGGCCTGGCCGTCGCCCGAGCGCAGGCTCCGGCGCATCGGCTCCGAGCTGCTGAGGTCTTGGGGGGTGCACGGAGACAAGTCCCGTCGAACGGCCAGGAGAACGCCGGTCTCCTCGTAGGTCTCACGGATGGCGGCGATGCGAATCCAAAGAGGGGTGCGTGGGTCCACCTCACTGTCCGACCACCCCTCAGCCAGGTCCTTCCACTTTGGGTCCTGATCCGAGACGTCCACCGAACCCCCGGGAAAGACCTGGGTGCCGGGCGCGAAGGCCGCGCCGTTGGGCCTCTCAAGCAAGAGGACCTGAATCTCTGCAGGCCCGGAGCTCTCCTGCCGCAGGAGCACCACGGTCGCCGCCTGGCGCATCATGCCGACAGCCTCGTTGGGCATGCTCGTCGGGTCAGAGGGCCGCCGCGCCCCGCTCCGAGAAGCTCAGGATCTGGCGGGGGTGAACCAGGGCAAATGGCCTCTGAATGGTCACCCTCTCGTGGGTCAGAGCGGGCAGCCACACCGCGTTGAGGTTGCGGACGGCCAGAAAGTCATCGACGCTGCGCTCCAGGGTCTCCCTCAGGCTGAGGCGGGGCTCGAGGAAGACCTCGCACACCAGGGAGAAGGTGTCGATGGTCAGCGCCACCTGGTGGGCCACCTTCTGCTCCAGCAGGGTGCGTCTCCCCCCGGGGTCAGAACTGCTGTCTCCGACAGGCGCGATGATGAGTATCGAGCGCTTCGACACCATGGCCGCCTCCTCCACCGTGCTGATCACGGGGTAGGTGCTCGCCAGCGGCTCAAGGGTGAGCTGCCTAACCTCCAGGTACTCCGTCATCCTGTTGACCACATCGGTGAGCCGCAACGGGGGCACTACCTCGATGTCGCCGGTCAACTTGAGGAAGGAGCTGAAGAGCTCTATCCGCTCCCAGTTCTCCACGAGGCGGCAGTATACGAGAGTGCCCAGACGCCGCAGATCAACAAGTCCGGTCCCGAGCCGTTGAGCCCGGGGGTTTCGCGCTTGGCGGGGGATGAGTGGCTGCGACTTCAGGTGGCGGCCCGGCATCTGCCATATCGGCTCAGCTTCCACAGCCGGGTCACCAGCTCCCAGGATCTGGTGGCGAGGGCTGCGGCCAATTCCGCCGCCGAGGGTCTGGTGGTGGTCGCGGACGAGCAGATGGCTGGGAGAGGGCGCCTTGGCCGCTCCTGGGTTGCTCCCCCGGGGACCTCGGTCATGTTCTCCGTCCTGTGGCGGCCGGAGTCGCCAGACCCCACGCTTGCCCTGGTCGCCGGTCTCGCCGTGGCCGAGGGAATTGAAGTTGCCACGGGATTGACCACCTCCCTCAAGTGGCCCAATGACTGCCTTGTCAACGGGCGCAAGGTGGCTGGGCTCCTTGTCGAAACGGTGGGAGCCCCGGGCAGTTCCTCCGCGGGGGTCGCGGTGGGTGTCGGCTGCAACGTTGCCTGGCTCGGCATCCCCGAGGTTGAGCGACCCAGCCCCAACGCCACCGCCCTGGATCTTGAGGGCTGGGAAGGCAGATCGGCAGAACTTCTGCTTGCCCTGTTGGACCGGCTCGATGCCCGCTACCGGCAGTGGCAGGAGGGAGGTTTCGAGCGGCTTCGCGAGCATTGGGTCGAGAGGCTGAGCTGGATGGGCTGCGAGGTCGAAGTGCATCTTCCCGACCGGGTGATCCAGGGCCGTCTCTGCGGCCTAGACACATCTGGGCGCCTGCAGCTCGAGGTGAGCGGCGAAATGACCCTGGTGGCGGCGGGGGACCTGGGGGGAACGGACGGTGGATCACTTCGGATCCGCGACCGGGACCTTGACGATCCCGGTCCGGTCATCTAGGATTGGCTTAGATTGCGGCGGCGATAATCGAGTTCGGGTCTCATTTCATACGATCCCGCCACTTCAAGGGAACGATTTTGCCAACCATCTCTGAAACCTCCCGCGAGATCACCAAGCTCTATGAGGTGGACCATATCTCCCGGCGGGAGAGGAACGCCAGGAGGAACAAGATCCTGTTCGTGGATCGTCTCCTCAACGAGCTTGAGCAGTTGAACATAGCCGAGGAGGTGGTTGTCCCGGTGGCCCTGCGCACCCAGTGCCGCAAGCTCCTGGCCCGGGAGGGCCACGCGGTCAGCCGGATCCGCGCCGAAGACGTGACCATCGCCGAGTGGATGGATGCCCTGTACGACGTTCAGGACGGGCTCATGTTCACGATCGGCGATGAGGACGAGTAGGCTAGAACTCGCGACCGCGGTGCGCCGACCATGGAGTGGGCCGCGCAGTTCCCGTCTCACCAAGCCCTCATAGCTCAGTGGATAGAGCGCCGGCCTCCGGAGCCGGGTGCGCAGGTTCGAGTCCTGCTGGGGGCACGCCACCGCCCGCTTTCGATGGCGCCCCGGTGATGACCCCACGGTGGCGGCTCATCAGTGAAGAAGTGGCATGCGGACGCTGATGACGCAGTTCCGCAGATGCCGGCCAGGTTGATCACGGCGTGTAGCGATCGGTCCAGGAACGGGCCCCAGCTCGAGCAGCGGTAGATCTGCTCCAAGGGGAAAATCTCCCCCCGGGCCGTCCCTCAGCTAGAGCGGGTCTTGGATCCGGGGAACCGGCGGCTTGCGCCCGCCAGACCTGGGCGTCGGTCATGAGACCACAGCGGAAGCCGGAGCGCAGAACCCTCATCGAGCGCTACGGTCTGCGGGCGCGTCATGCCATCCGTGAAGGGCCCACGGTCCCTCGTCGGCGCCCGGGGCGCGCTTGATCCGGATGGGTCAGCCTGGGAGGATAGCCGAATGGTTCAGGAATCCGGAACCGCCCCCGGCCGCGCGGAGGTTGGGCACCCTGTGGGATCCATCACCTGGGACCCGGTCCAATACAGCCGCTTTGCCGCTGAGCGCGCTCTGCCCTTCCGTGACCTGATCTCCCGGGTTGATGTGCCCCGGGCCTCATTGGTGGTCGACCTCGGGTGCGGGCCCGGCGCGCAGACCGTCGAGTTGGCGGCTCTCTGGCCGCAGGGTCGAGTCATCGGGGTCGACAATTCGCCAGACATGCTCCGCCAGGCGCGAGGACTTGAGGTGCCCGGCCGGGTGGAGTTCTGCATGGAAGACATCCAACGCTACCGTCCTCCGGGCCCGGTGGATGTGATGGTTACGAACGCGACCCTGCAATGGGTTCCAGGCCATCTCCACCTGCTGGGCCGCCTGGCCGCCCTTCTGGCGCCGGGGGGCGTCTTGGGGCTGCAGGTTCCGGCCAACTTCAATGAGCCAAGTCACCTGCTGCTGCGCGAGCTGGCCGGTGCCCACCCCTGGCGTGGGTTGCTCCAGGGCAGGATCACAGCGTGGCCATCCTCCCACGAGCCCTCCGAGTATCTTGAGGCGCTCGAGCGCTGCGGACTTGAGCCCACGGTCTGGGAGACGACATATCTCCAGGTTCTGGAGGGCGAGGACTCGGTTCTGGAGTGGATGAAGGGGACCGCGCTGCGGCCCGTCCTGAGCGCTCTCGCCCCAGAGCAGGCAGACCAATTTCTCGCCGAATACAAAGACCGGCTCCGGGCCGCATACCCGCCCCGTTCTGGAAGGGTCCTCCTGCGATATCGGAGGGTTTTCGCGGTGGGGCGGCGGGAACCATGAGCCCCGAGCAGATGCGCTGGAGATCGACCCATGGCCGACCTGGCGCCGGCTATTGCTGCGAGGGCCTGCGTCTCACGAGAGCGCACGAGCGCCCGCGGCGGTCGAGGATAACTCAAGCGAGGGTGTGAGGGCGATGGGTCCCCAGGCCAGGGTCCCCCGGGCCCTGGAAGGCCCCCTCGTGGTGCCGCGACAATTGCTCCGATGAGTCGCCGGGGCCTGATGCTCTTCGTTGCCATGTGTGTGATCTGGGGCCTGCCCTACCTTCTGATCAGGATCTCGGTCTCCGCCATCTCCCCGGTGTTCCTGGTGTTCGCCAGGACCGCTCTGGGGGCAATCCTGCTCCTGCCGATTGCGATGGCCAGGGCTGAGATCACCGTCGTGGTCAGACGCTGGCGCTGGCTGCTTGCCTACTCGGCGGTGGAGATCGCTTTGCCCTGGGTTCTTCTCTCCGACGCGGAGACGCGCATCACCAGCTCACTCTCCGGCCTGCTGGTGGCAGCGGTTCCCCTGGTGGGGGTCATCATGGTCGCCGCCAGCGGTCGCGGAGGGGGCCTCGGGCGCCTGCAGGTGGTCGGGTTGGTGGTGGGGCTGGTGGGCGTCCTTGCCGTGCTGGGACTCGACCTCGCCAGCCTCTCCGTACTTGCGGCCCTGGAGATGGCTGTGGTGGTTGTCTGCTATTCGCTGGGGCCCCAGATCCTGGCTCGCCGACTGTCGGGTCTGCCGGCTCTGGGCGTGGTCGCCTGCTCGTTGGGGATCTGCGCCGTGGGCTACCTGCCGTTCGCGGTGCTCACGGTGCCAAGGGCTGTTCCCGACCGCGAGGTGCTACTTGCAATCGTCATCCTGGGGGTCGTCTGCACCGCCGGGGCGTTCATATTCTTCTTCGAGTTGATCGCCGAGGTGGGAGCTATCCGGGCCACCGTGGTCACCTATGTCAACCCGGCGGTGGCGGTCGTCTTGGGCGTCGCGATTCTCCACGAGCGGTTCACCGCCGGAATCGGGGCCGGCTTCGCGCTGATCCTCACCGGAGCCGTTCTCGCCGGCCGCTCCCGCCGTCCGCACCCGCCGCCGTCCCTGCCCCGGGCTGCAGTCATGGATGGGTGATCAAGTCCCGACGCGAGCAGGAGCGCGATTGCGACGGCGGGCGATCTCGCCGGAGGCCATGGTGAGATCGCCGGGGATGGAAGCCGCCTGGGCGGGGCAGAAGGAGAACGGCTTGGGCCAATGGCTCCCAGGCACCACCGGTGCTGCGGGTCCAGTCAGGCGCAAGCCCTCACAATGTCGTGCCACTCCTCGGGCACCAGGGCGAGGAAGCGAGGCAGGTCGCGTGAGGAAAGCCCGGCGTCGGACAGGGTGGTGGGGAGCCCCAGGGACTCGATGAACCCACGGCACCGGGCGGCCACCTGATCGCCTGAGGCGACGCCAAATGCCGGGCCGAGAAGCTCGATCCGACTATCGTCCCCGGCTGCCTGGTGGGCGATGGTGGCGGGCAGGAACACGCATGAGGTGATGCCATGGGGGATATCGAAGGTTGCCCCCAGGATGCGACCCAGATGGTGGCTGGGGCCCATCGTGTTTCCGGCCAACCCCAGGGCGGCCCACCAGGCAGCTGTCTGAGCAGCGAGCCTCGGCTGGCCGTCCTCCGGGTGCTCGGCGCAGGCCGGCAGGCTCGCCAGCAGACCCCTGATGGCCTCAATGGCCAGATGCGTGGTCAGAGGGTCATGCTCCGGTGCCCACACGGTTTCGACCGCGTGGTCCAGGGCGCGGATGCCGGTCGCGAGCCACAGCCTGGCGGGTGTGTGCAGGGTCGGTTCCGGGTCCAGGATCACCCGGCTTGGAGCGGCGGCGAAGTCGACCACACCACGTTTGCGGTGGGTGGCGCTGTCCGTGATGCCGGCTGAAGCTGTGAATTCGGCCCCCGACAGAGTGGTGGGGACGGCGAGGTGGGATATCCCGCTCGCGCCACACTCATGGATGGCAGCCTTGCATCCGTCGATCACACTCCCGCCACCCAGGCTGATCACGCCATTCGCGCCGGTCTGGTCCAGCAGGTCCGAGAGCTGATGCACGGCGTTTTCGGGAGTGTGCTGGCGGACGCCGGTGAAGGTCGCCTGGTGGGGTCCCCGTAGGAGGTCCTCCACGCGTGAGACGACGTCCGTCGAGCTGGCCAGGGTGGCGCTGGTCACCAGCACCACCTTGCTCATCTCCGCCCGGTCGATCTCCGCCCTGAGTTGGGACAGGCCTCCCGGCCCCAGCAGCACGCGGCGCGCAGGCGAGGCCTGGTGCAGGGAGAGCAAGGTGGTCAGCTGTCCAGGAACTGCCGCAGCACCAAGGGGAGGACACCACCGTGCCGGAGGTACTCAACCTCGGTGCGGTTGTCCACCCGGGCCACGACCGGGATCTCGACCGCCGCCCCGTCAGACCTCGTCGCCTGCAATCTCAGGGCGGCCGCCGGCGCCAGCTGCCTATCCAGATCGCGCAGCTCGTAGACCTCGGTTCCATCGAGGCCGAGGGATGCCGCGGTGTCACCCGGGCGGAACTGCAGGGGCAGGACGCCCATGCCGATCAGGTTGCTGCGGTGGATGCGCTCGAAGCTCTCCGCCAGCACCGCGCGAACCCCGAGCAGGGTGGTGCCCTTGGCAGCCCAATCCCGAGAGCTCCCGGATCCATATTCGCGTCCACCGATCACGATCAGCGGGACCCCTTGCTCTCGGTAGAGCTCCGAGGCCTCAAAGATCGTCATCATCTCCCCGCCGGGCTGCACCCTGGTGAAGCCTCCCTCCTTGTCGCCGGCCATCCGGTTGCGCAGGCGGACATTTGCGAATGTGCCCCGGATCATCACCTCGTGGTTGCCCCGACGCGATCCGTAGCTGTTGAAGTCGCGCGGCTCCACCCCGTGTTCCTGCAGGTATTTGCCGGCCGGGCTGTCAGGCGAGATGGACCCGGCGGGCGATATGTGGTCGGTGGTGATCGAATCTCCCAGGAGGGCCAGCACCCTGGCGCCCCTTATGTCTGCCACCGGGCTGGCCTGGGGCGACATTCCCATGAACAGGGGTGCCTGGCGGATGTAGGTGGACTCATCACTCCACTGGTAGAGCGGACCCTGGGGCGAGGCCATCCCCTGCCAGTGCTCGTCGCCATCGAATATCCGCTGGTACTCGCGGTGAAAGAACTCTGGCCGCACGGATGACTCGATCACCCGGGCCACTTCGGCGGGGCTCGGCCAGACGTCCCTGAGGAAGATCTCCTGGCCACCTTTACCGACCCCGAGAGGCTCGCGGGTGAGGTCGAGGCGGACGGTGCCGGCCAACGCGAAGGCCACCACCAGAGGAGGGGAGGCCAGATACGAGGCCCGCACCTGGGGGTGGATGCGGCCCTCGAAGTTGCGGTTACCGCTGAGGACGGCGGCGACGTTGAGGTCGCGCCCCCTGACCTCCGCGGCGACTTGGTCCGGCAGTGGGCCGCTGTTTCCTATGCAGGTGGTGCAGCCGTAGCCGACCACGTCGAACCCGATCTCGGCCAGGGGCTCGAGCAGGCCCGCCTGCCCGAGGTAGTCGGTGACCACGCGGGAGCCAGGGGCCATGCTGGTCTTCACGTAGGCCGGTGGTCGCAGGCCAAGCTGGGCCGCCCTCTGCGCCAGCAGGCCGGCCGCCACCATCACTCCGGGGTTGGAGGTGTTGGTGCATGACGTGATCGCGGCGATCACAACCGCTCCATCCTCGAGCACGGGGCTGCCGGCCGCCGACGTCCGCTGCGAGCTGGGGTTGAAGCTGACCCTGAAACTCTCCTCGGTCTGTCCCAGGGGAACCCGGTCCTGAGGTCGGCGGGGCCCCGCAACACTCGGCTCGATCGAATTCAGGTCAAGCTCCAGAAGCTCGCTGAATCGTGGCAGCGCAGCTCCGGTCTCCCGAAATAGGCCCTGCGCCTTGGTGTAGTCCTCCACCAGGGCGATCAGTTCCGGGCTCCGTCCGGTGGTGCGGAGGTAATCGAGGACCGTCTTGTCCACCGGAAAGAGGGCCGCGGTGGCCCCGTACTCCGGAGCCATGTTCGAGAGGGTCGCCCGGTCAGCCAGCGACAGGCTATCGAGCCCGTCGCCCGCGAACTCCACGAACTTGTTGACCACCCCATGGGCCCTGAGCCACTGGGTCACACGCAGGACCAGGTCGGTGGCGGTGACTCCGGCGGGGAGGCTGCCCTTGAAGTGGACGCCGACAACCGTCGGCATCGCCAGCAACATCGGCTGGCCGAGCATCGCTGCCTCCGCCTCGATGCCCCCTACCCCCCAGCCCAACACCCCCAGGGCGTTGATCATGGTGGTGTGCGAGTCGGTGCCCACCAGGGTGTCGGGCATGGCCACCATCTGCCCGCCGACCTCCCGCAGGGCGACGACTCGGCCCAGGTACTCCAGATTCACCTGGTGGACGATCCCCATCCCCGGGGGTGCGACTCGGAACCCCCTGAAGGCCTGCTGAGCCCAGCGGAGCAGGCTGTACCGCTCCGAGTTGCGCTCGTACTCGCGCTCAAGGTTGATGCCGTAGGCGCGCGGGCTGCCGAAAGCATCGACCTGGACCGAGTGGTCGATCACCAAATCGGCGTCGACCAAGGGGTCTATCCGGGTCGGATCCCCGCCGCTGGCGGCCATGGCCGACCGCATTGAGGCCAGGTCAACCACCGCCGGGACGCCGGTGAAGTCCTGCAGCAGCACCCTGGATGGGAAGAACGGCAGTTCCCGGTCGGGATTCGAATCCGGTTTCCACCCGGCCAGCAGCAGGGCGTCCTCCGGGTCCACATGCGCCGAGCCCGCCTGCCTCAGCAGCATCTCCAGCCAGATCCGTACCGTGATCGGTAGTGAGGAGGTGTCCGCCAGCCCCTGGTCGGCCAGCCTTCTCAGGCTGAAGAATGTTGGGCCACCTGTTCCCAGGGTCTGTCTGACCCCTAGTGGATCCGCCGACGCAACCCTTGCCATCGCCATCCCCCTATCACACCGGGGCCATCCAGCACCGAACCATCTTAGCCAGGGGGCGGATCCATCTCTGAACCCAAATCGGGATTGACACTGAGATCGGGGCGCGGGCATACTCCCCGGCAGTGGTCGGGCGACGGAGGCCCGGGCCGCGGGTCTGTTTGTCGGTCGTGGGAGGAAAGGTTGAAGTCAGGGCGGAGCTGGATCGGCGGCAAGTTGACCGTCGCCGTCGTCATCGCAGGGTCGATGGCAGCCGTGGGGGCGGTGCCGGTCTTTGCCAGCAACACCAACTTCCTCAACGGGGGTGGGCCCTCGACCGACCGCATCGACATGATCTTCTGGGTCTTCACCGCGATAGCCCTTGTCGTGTTGCTCGGCGTCGGGGGCGCCATCATCTATGCCGCTTTCCACTTCCGGCGCCGCTCGCCGGACGAGATGCCCAAGCAGGTCCACGGCAACAACAGAATCGAGCTGGCCTGGACGATCGGGCCACTCGTCGTCCTGGTGGCTCTGTTCATCCTCAACGTGGTGAACGTGGGCTACCTTCGCCATGGCCCCAGTCCAGCCAGCCCCGCGGCTCGGCAGGAGATTCACATCAAGGTGATCGGAAGGCAGTTCTACTGGACCTTCTACTACCCCAACGGCAAGTACTCCCTGAGGACCATGGAGATCCCGGTGAATGTCCCGATAGAGATCTCCACCGAGTCTCTGGACGTCATCCACGGGTTCTGGGTTCCCCAGCTCGGCGCCAAGATCGACGCCCTCCCCGGGATCGTCAATCACGCCTTCATTGAGGGCAACCAGCTGGGCACGTTCGGGGGGCAGTGTTACGAGTTCTGCGGCGTTGGCCACGATCAGATGCTGATCACGGTCAAGGTCGTGTCCATGGCGCAGTACGAGAGCTACATCCAACACCTTCCCACCTGAAGAGGGCCCAGCAAACATGGCAGCAGCCGACCTTCCTCTTAGCCGTCCGGTTCCCCGGAACTACCAGGCCGTCTGGGACTGGATCACGACCACAGATCACAAGCGCATAGGGTTGCTCTATCTCTGGACCACCATGGCCTTCTTCCTGGTCGGCGGCCTGATGGCCCTGGTGATGAGAACGCAGTTGGCCCAGCCCAACAACGACCTGGTGACGGCGTCCCAGTACAACCAGCTCTTCACCATGCACGGGACCACGATGATCTTCCTCTTCACCATCCCGGTGTGGAGTGCCTTCGGGAACTTCATGCTCCCGCTCATGATCGGGGCCAAGGACATGGCGTTCCCGCGGATCAACGCCTTTGCCTACTGGCTGATCCCGCTGGGTGGGCTGGTCATGTACAGCGGGTTCTTCTTCGGCGGGGCGGCCTCGGCCGGCTGGACCGGATACGCGCCCCTGGCCGACTCCAAGCTGTACACCCCGCAGGCCGGGCAGGACCTCTGGATCCTCGGTCTCTACATCGTGGGAATCGCCTCCGTCATGGGAGCTGTCAACTTCCTGGTCACCATCCACCAGATGCGGGCTCCGGGGATGACCTGGTTCCGGCTGCCGCTGTTCGTGTGGGCCGTAGAGGTCACCTCAGCCCTGGTGCTGCTGGCCTCCCCGTTTCTGGCGGCAGTGGGGGCGATGGTCCTCATGGACCGCCAGATCGGCACCGACTTCTTCAACCCCGTCCACGGGGGCAACGTGATCCTCTACCAGCTGATCTTCTGGTTCTACTCGCACCCGGCGGTGTACATCATGATCCTCCCTGGTTTCGGCGTGATTTCCGAAATTCTCCCCGTCTTCACCCGCAAGCCCATCTTTGGGTATCGGGCCATGGCCATGTCGATGGCGGCCATCGGGGTCCTGGGCTTCATGGTGTTCGGGCACCACATGTTCACAGTCGGGCTGCCCCTGCCGGTGCAGATCTTCTTCATGGCGGCGACCATGGTCATCGCCGTCCCGACCGGGATCAAGATCTTCAACTGGCTCGGGACCATGTGGGGTGGCTCCATCCGCTACAGCTCAGCGATGCTGTTCGCTGTCGGCTTCATCCTCATGTTCCTGATTGGGGGGCTGGACGGGGTGTTCCTGGCCTCCCTGGGGATCGACTACGAGTTGAACGGGACCTACTGGGTGGTGGCCCACATCCACTACGTTCTGGTCGGAGGGTCGTTGTTCGCGGTGTTTGCGGGGCTCTACTACTGGTGGCCGAAGATGTTCGGCCGGTACCTCAATGAGAGGCTTGGCAAGTGGCACTTCTGGCTCATGCTGATCGGATTCAACCTCACCTTCATGCCCATGCACTTCCTGGGCGTCATGGGCATGCCGCGGAGGATTGCGACCTACAGCGCGGCCAGCGGTTGGGGCCCGTTGAACCTCCTGGAGACCATTGGCTCCTACATCATCGCCATCGCCATAATGGTGTTCCTGTACAACATGGCGATCTCACTGCACGGACCCAAGACGGCCGTCAACGATCCCTGGGAGGGGAACTCCCTGGAATGGTTCACAAGCTCGCCACCGCCACCCGAGGACTTCAACAAGGAGCTCCCGCCAATTGAGAGCAACAGGCCCCTGCGGGACTTCAGGCTGCGTGGCAACGCCATCAATCCTCCTGGGGCGGTGCTGCCATGATGGAGTATCAGACTAGGGTGTTTGGTTCGCGGGGGAAGTGGGCGGATCTTCTCCAGAACGGTGAACCCCCAGAGGGGCAGGGCTGATGCACCGCAAGAACGCTGCAGCCAACATGCGCCTGGGGATCACCCTGACCCTCATCGCCATCCTGATGATGGCGGTGGCCTTCGGTTGGGCCGCCCTGTACCTTGGGACCTCTCATGGCTGAACCGGCCGACCGCCTGGAGGGAGCCGAGGAGCATGAGCAGGAACACCTGCCTGGTCCGAGCTTCTGGCCGGTGCTGCTGGCGCTGGGCATTTCCATGAGTTTGATCGGGGTGATCACCAAGCTGGCGGTATTGATAATCGGGCTCTTGATCGCCCTGTTCGCCCTGGGCGGATGGATTCGCGAAGCGCGGCGCGACTACCGCGAGCTCAGTTAGCGCGGCGGCCAGGGGCCCCGGTCGCTGATGGCTGTGGGGGTCCTGGTCGGGGCCGTGGCGGCCGGGGGCAGTGTCGGGCTGGGGGCGATAACTCTGGCCGTTGCCTTCATCCTCGCCTTTGGCGCAGGCCTCAGCCTGCGCAGCATCTGGGCCAAGCAGACAAGCGAGGACCCCGAAGCTGCTCAGACAGGTCGCTTGGACCCTCGCTCGAAGCAGCTGCGATCCCCCGCACTGGGACCCATCAGAACCCGTTACCGGGTCCTGCTGAGCTTCGACTTCGGCTGCCTGGCGGTCGCTTCCGCAGTCCTGCTCCTGGTCGGGCTGATCCTCATCTTTCGTGGGCTTGGAGTATGAATGCGCCCGGTCAGGCCCGCTAACATGAGAGCCAAATGAGCTGGGATACCCTGATCCGTCGGCGCTTTGAGGTCGTCACCGCCTCAATTCTGCTGGGGGCGGCGTTTGTGCTGGTGGTGTGGGCGGTCATGGTGATCTTGAAGGTCGCCAATCCGTATGTCTTCCACTTCAACCTGCTCATGGACATCCTGCCCTGGTTCACTCCCGTGCTCATCATCTGGGTGCTGGGCATTCCGCTGTATCTGCGCGTGACCGGATGGCTGGCGGGGCCAGACGGGGGTTTGCAGAAGCTCGCCGAGAAGAGGTACGAACTGGTGGCCGGGGCCGCCTTCTATCTGATGGCATACACGCTGGCCGTGTGGGCATCCATGTTGATCCTGCGCACCTGGGATGTCTACGACTTTCACTACAACCTGGCGGTGGACTGGCTCCCCGCGATCGTGCCTCCCTGGATGATGTGGGCGCTTGGCGCACCCATGGTTTGGAAGGTGTTGGGCGCGCTCGGGGGCACCTATGAGGTGAGCCGTGTCAGGGTGAGCAACTGGACCGCCATCACTCTGGGATTCCTGCTCGGAGGCTTCTTTCTGACCGGCGGAGGCCTGCTGCTCAACGAAGGCGTCTATGCCGGGGCCGCGGGTTTGCCGGTTATGGTGCAGCAGGACTTGGTCGACTTTGGGATCTTGGTCTTCAGTGTCGGCGCCATCTTCTGGGCCATCATGCTGGGCAACCTGTGGTGGGGTTGGCGCCGGGAGCCCGCTCCCCTCGGCGAGCTGCGTCCCATGGACCGGTTGCGGTTGGAACGGCCCCGCATCATCGCCCAGGCCTTTGTGATGATCAACGTCGCCTTTGGCCTGGTGGGGCTGCTGATGACGGCGCTGCAGCATGTCGATGATCAGGACTTCCACTTCTACCTGGCGAAGGACATCTGGGCCTTTGGCCTTCCCCTCTTCTTCGGCTGGTTGATTTACGCCGGCGCGGTGCAACTGGTTCCCAACTGGCTGGCCAGGAGGAACCCCGCACGGTGGGGGAGCGGCCTGGACCCAGCTCATGGACCGGCTGGACCAGCAGGCGGGCAGGGCGGATGGGGATACCATGGCCGCGATCTGGTGGAGTCCGGGAGCTGATGGGGGCGCAATCCCAGCTCCCCTGGTAGGGCTGGCTCGAGAAGGCGTCTCTCCGCCCGGTTCCCAAGCGATCTCGCGCCCAAGGGAGCGCCAATCTTGCCGGCCCAACCAAACAGGGCCAGCGCGCGACCAGGGCAGCGGTCGCTACGGCCTCTGGGGCTGGTGGCGCTGAGGAGTGGTGCAGGCGATTTGCCTGCCTTGCATCACGGGCCCGAGCTGTCGGTTTGGACGCGGCGCGCCGAGACTGGAGTCCCGGGGGGGCCGCCACCGCTATCTCAGGTCCCGGGCCATCCCACGCGACGGTGACGTTGGTCGTGGATGGCGGGGCCACCGGCTTGAATCCGGCCGAGCCTGACTTTGACAGGCGCCGGACATTAACAGGACCCGCCTACTGCCTGGCCGCCTCACATCGTCCGCTCACTGTGCTCAGCGGACCTTGAGTTGCCCCGCCAGCACCCTCAGCACCAGAGGATCCACCAAGTCGCGGCTGCGGCAGCGCTGTTCCAGATTCTCCATCCCGGCCCACGCCTGAAAGGCATCCAGCGTCTCCTCCCGGGGCGCGCTGGCCGAAACCAGGCCGCGCTTGTACAGAGCTGCCCGCAGGCGTTCAAGAATCTCGGCATCTATGGGGATCAGGTCCGCGGAGTCGGGCTCTTCAAAGTGGACCCTCCACAGGTCCACCAGACGAAACAATTCTGGAATGGGGGTTTCGTGGTCGTCGACTCGGAGGTCGACCATGCGGTCGTCAAACCCGCCGTACCCTGCCCCGGCGCGCACCACCAGGATCGCGGCCGACTGCCGTCCGCGCCTGTCACCACCGGCCAGGTCGGCAGCCTGGAGGGCCTCCAGTAGCCTTGAGGTCAGGGGTCCACCACTGCCAACGAAGCTGTCCAACAGGGCGTCGACCACCGCCTCGCCGGCAAGGATGTTGCCCTGACACGCGCATCCCGGCCCGACCTTGCCCCCGGCCCAATCAAAGCAGGCGGACCCGGTGTAGGTGGCCGCGCCGCCGGAGGCATCCACGACACCGAGTTGCCGATGATCACGGCCGTCGTCGGCCTTGGTGAGTTGTTCCACGACGTCCTCAGCCGACAGGCCCTGGGACAGCAGTCTCAGCCCCTCCGCCTTGTAGGAGGTGTTGGCCAATGCCTGCGTGGCTATCGCGCCCACGCCGCTGGCGGCGCCCGGTACCGCCGTCCCCACCGCCAAGAACTTGGAGGCGACCGCCACGCCCCAATCAGTACCGTCGGTGGCTGCGATCGAGAAGGTGGCGATGCGTCTGGTCGACATGGATGTGTGCATTCCTGGGAGGATAGCGGGTGTATGAGTGATCCTGCCGCCCCAGCCCTGGAGATATTCGAATACGTGCCGGAGTCCGCCCTGGTGGTGGTCGCCCATCCGGACGACTGCGACTTTCTGGCCGCCGCTGTGGTGTCAGCCTGGGTTCGCCAGGGGACGAGGGCTGCCATATGCCTGGTAACCGACGGCGACGCCGGGGGCGATGACCTTGAGGTGCCCCCCGGGGAGCTGAGCAGGATCAGGTTGCAGGAGCAGCGCCTGGCCGCCGCACACCTCGGGGTCGACGAGGTGATCTGCCTTGGTTACCCGGACGGGCAGCTCCAGAACACGCTGGAGGTGCGCCGCGACATCGTCCGGGTCCTGCGCCGGCTGCGCCCCGAGCTAGTGGTCACCATGGATCCCACCAGCCGCTTCTTCGGGCGGGGCTACATCAATCACCCGGACCACCGAGCCGCGGCCGACGCCTGTCTGGATGCCGTGTTTCCCAGCGCCCGTGATGTTCGCAGCTTCCCTGAGCTGGCTAGGGAGGAGGGGCTGCAGCCGCACAAGACCCGCTTCGTTCTGGTGGGGTCGGGATCACAGTCGGATGTGGCGGTGCCGATCGAAGCTCAGGACCTCGACAACAAGCTCGCCGCCCTCGGCGAGCATCACAGCCAGTTCGATGCCAGCGACATGCGCGAACCCACGCTGGCGAGAGCCAGGCAGGTCGGCGAACAAGTTGGTCGGGAGTTTGCCGAGAGCTACCGACTCTTTGATCTGGTCCCCAACCCCTCCCAGCGCGAGTACGGCAGGGGGATCGCCGAGGCGGCCCCCCTATCCGGGGGCCCCGCCCCCCGCGCCGCTCTTACCGACTGGGGCTGAGGCTCTAGGCCCAGCCGCCATCCTCCCGCCACCCACCACGGACAGCCGGGGCCGTCAGGCGTCGGGGCGGACCCTGCGCACGCGAGTGGGCCTAGAACCGCCCCTGTGCGGGGACGCCCTTCTCGGCCGGGGCACCCTGGTCGGGGTTATCGCCTGCTCAAGGCGCGTCCCGCACTCGGTCATCAGCTGCGCCGATCGATGCAGCAACTGAAGCAGGCCGTCGGCCACCATGCCCTCGATGCCGGGTCCATCCGCCCGCCGGCGCAACTCCCCCGCGAGCTGGCCCACGGCCTGAGACCAGTCCGGGCCGTGGCGCTGGAGCGACGGCCCATGGAGGCCCCTCTCCGGAGCCGCCATCAGCGCCAGCCCGAGTGACGGTTGCTGCGGGCGCGCTCAAACATCGGTAGCAGCACCGCAGCCGCCAGGATGATGAGGATGATTCCGGCGATCACCTCACCGACCAGGCTGTAGCCGAAACTTCCCAGCACGACAGCCGCAACGACCAAAACCGGCACCAGGGCCATCAGGGTCCGCCCACCGCCCTGACGAACCAGCCAGGCGATGGACCTTCGAGGCCCGCTGGCTGGCTTCTCCTTTGGCAGCCTCTCTTCCCACAGCGATACCCACCAGCCAGGCTGGGTCGAAGAACCAGGATCAGGAGACTGCTGATCAGGCCAGCGTCGAGGATCGGAGCCTTGAGGCATCTGGGTGCCCTGATGTTTCGGGGGTCCGCCACGGGGCGGTTTGGCTGGCTCTAGGATAGCACTCGATGCCAGAGAATCAAGCGTCTTCGAAGACCGCAGCCCCAGCCTCCGAGCTCCAGCGCCTGGAGCTGCTCCACAGGGAGATCCTCGGCTGCCGACGCTGCGCGGACGCCGGGCTGCTGCAGACCTGCGCGCCGGTGCTGGCCGCGCCCGCAGTGTCCAGGGTGGTGCTGGTGGGGCAGGCCCCGGGGAGTGTCGAGCAGGTCAGCGGCCTCCCCTTCAGCGGGCGGGCCGGGCGGCAGCTGTTCCGCTGGCTCGCGCTGGCTGGCATCGGCGACGAGGAGTCAGCGCGGTCCACGATTTACCTGACCTCGATCACCAAGTGCTTTCCCGGCAGGGCCCCCGCTCAGGGAGGTGACCGCAGGCCCTCCGCCACCGAGGTGGAGCTCTGCAGCGGGCATCTGGAGGCGCAGCTGGGGATTCTGCGCCCCCGGCTGATACTCGCTGTCGGGCAGCTGGCGATCACCCGGTTTCTCGGCAATCGTCCGCTCAGCGGGCTCATCGGTTCTGTGTTCGACATGGCCGGCCGTGAGATCGAGCCTGAGGCGGGGCGCCTCCTCCTCCCTGGCGATGGGGCCCTCATCCTGCCTCTGCCCCACCCCTCCGGGGCAAGCCGCTGGCTCAACGCGGCCGACCACAGGCAGCAGCTGGAGGCGGCCCTGAGCCTGCTCCGGGAACTTCTCCGGGCCTTCCGGACGCCCCTCACCGCGGGGCGTACTTGCGTATAATCGCAGCGAATCTTGGGTGGGAAGCAGCATGCGCGCGGTGGCGGCTCGCGGCCCCGGGACATCCCCGCGGCGGCGGAAGTTCCGGGCGCAGGCGAGAGTGAGGTAGCCAGCGCGCCCAGAATCGGCAGTGCGCGATCCGCGGATGAGATTCTGGAGCTCATATTCACTCCCACCCCCAGGGCCAGTCCCGCCGAACAGGCTGAGCGCACCCTGCGCAGGCCCAAGCCCTTGGTCTATGTCGCGATGAGCAATCGCAACTTCTTCTGGCGTCAGCAGCTGACCAAGTACGTCCTCGACGAGGGACGGGTTCCGGTGACGCCCTTCATGCTCTTCGACTATTACCTCCTGCACACGGTGCCCAAGGATCTGGTGAGGGAGGCGATGAACAACCTCATCGCCCGCTGCGAGGAGATGTGGGTTTTCGGCGACCTCTCCCTGGGGCTCAAGGTGCAGGTGGGGATCGCCAAACGGCTGCACAAATCCGTTCGCTACTTCGACATCACCGACCTGCCCTACCAGATCAACTCGGTGCCAGAATCCATGGTTTCCGAGGAGAAGTAGAGCGCCGGCCTCGGCCCGGGCGGGAATCGGCCGCCATCCCCTCTCGGCCTCTCCAGGCTATGCGGTGGTCGAGCGGCTCTCCGCACCCCGGAGCGGGGGCAGGGTATACGAGTCGGGATGGCAATCCTGGAGTCCTGCCGGCTGGTACGGGTTGCAACAGGCCTCGCCCCGCCCCAGCTCGGACCGCATAGCCACCATGTCCTTTCGCTCCGGCGCCCTGGCTCCCGCCGGCTGTTTCCAGGGTGAGGGGCTGCTGGTGCTGGAGTTGGCCTGCGGTGGCCCGTGCGTGATTTGGTCGGCGCAGGACCCCACCTTGGAGGTGCCTTCCATTCGCCTCTGGCCGTTCGGAGACCAGCTCGTGGTGGAGGCTAACGGCACCGTCGCAAGGGACGAGTGGCCGGGCCCCGGCGACTCAGCCCTGCAGGAGATTTGCGTCAGATTCGGCACCGGGAGGCAGCGGCCGGGGTCGAGGGCGCCTCACGCCTGGTGCTCCTGGGGCTTCTACCGGGGGAAGGTGACCTCCGCCGACGTCGTTCAGAACCTCAGGGCCGCCGAGAGCTTGGACCTCCCCATAGAGGTGTTCCTGGTCGACGATGGCTGGCAGATGGGGATCGGCGACTGGTCGGGGGCGAGACCTGGATTCGGGGACCTCCAGGAGATGTCGCGGGAGGTCCTGTCCAGCGGCCGGCGCCTCGGGCTCTGGCTTGCCCCCTTCTTGGTGGGCGCGAATAGCGAGGTCGCCAAGGACCATCCGGACTGGCTGGTCCCGGGCCTCTCCCATCCCCGGGCTTGGGGTCAGACAATGGCGGTCCTGGACACCACCAGGGCCGCGGCCGCGGCTCACCTGGAGGCCCAGATCCGCCGCCTAGCTGATCTGGGTTGTTCCTACTTCAAGCTCGACTTTCTCTACGCCGCCACTCTGCCCGGGCGACGCCGGCCCAGTCAAGGATTGCTGGCGCAGTATCGGGAGGCCATGGCCATGATCGCTGGGGCCGCGGGTCCCGGGGCGACCATCCTCGGCTGCGGCGCTCCCCTGCTCCCAAGCATAGGCCTGGTGGACGCCATGAGGGTGAGCCCGGACATTGCCCTGCATCGCGAACCGGTCAAGGGGGATCTGTCCCAGCCATCCCTGGCTGCGGCTCTGCGCACAGGCCAAGCTCGTGCAGCCATGCAGGGGCGGCTCTGGAACAACGATCCAGACATGCTCATCGTGCGCCGGCGGATGCCGGAGCGAGACCTCTGGGCCGCCCACGTGATGGCCATGGGAGGTGTGGTCACCTCCGGGGACCGGCTCGCCGACCTTGACCCTCATGGGGTGACCCTGCTGCGCCAAGCCCTGAGCCGTGCTGAACCGTCGAAGCCGTCACAGGGCGGCCAACCCAGGGCCGGCCTCGAGCCCAGCGGGCAAGCGGACGAAGCCCGGGATTTGCCCGGTGCCTGAAGGAGAATCCCGCCCTCTTCAGGTTGATCGCCGGAGCGGACATTCTCAGGCCCGGCTCATCCAGCCGGGGGGCCGCTTGATGCAGACTGGATGTTGATGAGCTCAGTTCTCAAGCGCCTTCGCCACCCTCGTGTTCGAATTCTCTTGGGCACCGTGGTGGGGCTTGGCCTTTTGGCCCTGGTGCTCACCAAGGTGTCCCTTCCAAGAGTGGCCGGTGCTCTCTCCCATGTCTCGGTACCACTTCTGCTCCTCGCGGCTGCGATAGCGGCCGCCTACGTTCTCACCCGGGCCTGGCGCTACCACCTGCTCTTGGGCAGGGGCTCGCTGGCGGCCACCGTGGGCGTGACCGCGGCCAGTTGGGGCGCGGGCCAGGTTCTCCCGGGCCCGGGATCTGACGCGGCTTTCGTCTGGTTTGCCCGGTACGACCTCGACACCTCCGTCTCACGGGGAGCAGGTGTCGCCCTGGTGGCCAGGTTGCTGGACCTGGCAAGCCTGGCCATCATCCTGCTGGTGGCGGCGGACATGGCGGGGGTTACGCTTGCCCGTCCCCTCAGGCTTGCCGCCATCCTCATGGCGGCGGCGCTGGTGCTGTCGCTTCTGCTCTTCTTCGTGAAGGCCACCCGGGTGCGGTTGCTAGGGCTGGCAGAGCGGTTGCCGCTGGTGGGTGCATTCGCCACCAGGGCAGAGCTGGCCCTGGCGGACATCAGCAGCGCAGGAAGCGTGGTGGCGCTGGTCACGGCAACAGTCCTGGCCCGCCTGCTGGCGGCACTCGAGTACCTGTGTCTCTTCTCAGCTCTGGGGGCCCATCTGAACCTGTGGCAGGTGTGGTTGGCCCTGGCTGTGCGCACGCTCCTATTCGCGCTTCCCATTCAAGGCATCGGGGGCTTTGGCACCTCCCAGGTGTGGTGGGCCTCGGGCCTGGCTCTGGCCGGGCTGCCCCTGACCTCGGCGCTGACCCTCGGGCTCGAGGTCCAGGTGCTCGACCTAGTGGTGGCCCTGCCGGAGGGCCTCCTGGGCTGGTGTGCTCTGCGCGCGCGGCGCCTGCTGAGCGGGCGCAGCCGCTCTGAGCTCACACTTGAGCCTCAGCGGCTGCAGACGGCGCTGGGCGGCACCTCTGGCGCCCTGGCTCCAGATACAGATCGTGCCGAGCCGGAAGCTGCGAGCGCTGAACGGCGCATGGCCAGGAGCGCATCCGGGCGTTCCGGCCGATAGTGCGGCGTCGGTGAGGACCGGCGCCGGGGCTTCGGGTGTTGCCCCACCCGCTCTGACGCCGGTGGGGCAAGATGCATGAGCTCAGGTCTCGTGGCACCCGCTGACCCGAATCACCGCTCCGCACGCACTCCCGTCACGATGCGATCAGGGCTTGGACCACCCCCAGCAACTTCCGATGGGAGGGCACCACGGACCGGCATGGTCGGACCGTGCCCCGTCCGTCCCGCTCTATCTGCCGCAGGATCTGCTGGTACATGAGACCTGCCGCTCGGACGGAGCGGCTGCCCCGCCTGAGCATGAAGGTGCCGGGCAGTGCCCGCTCGTACCAGTGGTCCGCGATGGCGATCTCCACTCGCAGCAGCAGCGAGCGATCGTCTGACCCGAGGTCAGCGACCCCTGCCAGATCCAGGGTCTGGCGGGGCAGATATGTCCGCCCGCGCCCCAGATCCTCATCGATATCCCGCAGGATGTTGGTGCGCTGCATGGCTATGCCCAGAGCCCGGGCCGCCTGGTCCGCTCTCGGGTCGGACACTCCGAGCAGTGCCGCCATCAGGCGGCCGACGGTGCCGGCCACCTGATACGAGTAGAGGTCCAGGTCCGCCTCCGTCTCCATCACGAAGGGTCGCATGTCGCGCCGCTGCCCCTGACAGAAGTCGATCACCGCGTCCCTGGGCAGGTCGGGATGGCGCTGCCAGAGGTATTCCAGGATCTCACCCTCCGGGCTGGTGACCCTACCCGTCGTGGCCCAGTCTTCGGCTTCCTCCAAGCGGGTGTCGGCGCCAGCTTCGCCGAAGTCAACGAGATCGTCGAGCTGGCGACATACCAGGTACAGCAGATAGACGTCGGGACGAACGTCCCGGGGCAGGATCCGAGTCGCCAGGGCGAAGGTGCGTGCCACCCGGTTGGTGGTCAGCACCGCTTCTTCCAGGTAGTCGTGGATTCCCTGATTGGCTACGACCGCCACGCCGGAGCCTCCTGCAGGAGCAGTTGGGCGGTCACCTCTGCGCCCAGCAGCACTCCCGGGATTCCCGCTCCCGGGTGGGTGCCGGCGCCGACGTGGTACAGGCCCTTCACCTGGCGATCCCGGTTGGGCTGGCGGAAGTAGGCTGACTGGAGCAGGGTTGGCTCCGGCCCGAATGCGTTCCCGAGCCGGGCCCGGAGGCGGCTCTTGAAGTCGACGGGAGTCCAGCTGCGCTCGAATCGCAGCGAATCCCGGAGCCCCTCCATGTGCAAGCCGCTGACATCCTCCATGGCGCTCAGAACCTGCTCCCTGACCATGGTCTCGACAGCATCCCAGTCGATCTGGGAGCGCAGGTTGGGAACTGGGAGCAGCACGCTGATGGCATCTCCACCAGGAGGCGCCATCCCGGGCTCGGTCCTGGCCGGGGCGTGCAGGTACAGGCTGGGGGAGGCGCCCAGCCTGCCCCGTCTGGTCACGTCGCGAATGAACCCCGAGTAGTCGTCCCCCACCAGCAGGGTGTGATGGGACAGCTGCGGAAAGATCCGGTCGGTCCCCAGATAGAGGAGAAAGCAGCTCATTGTGAGTTGGGGATCCTTCGAGCTGCCGTCGTCCAGCAGAAGCCGCCTCGTCTCCACCACGTCGGAGTTGCTGATGACGAAGTCAGCGGGGTGGAAAACCCCCGAGGCTGTGCGGACTCCGGTGACCCTGCCCTCCCGGCGCCTGATTTCCACGGCGGAATCGCCGTAGTGGATCGCGCCGCCACTCTGCACCAGTCCCGCCAGCGCCTCAACCAGGGAGAACACGCCCCCGTCCGAATACCAGACTCCGGACTCGATTTGCAGGAAGGCCAGGGCGGCATACACCGCCGGGACCCGGTAGGGATCCCCGCCTATGAACAGGGGATGGAAGGAGAAAGCCTGACGGACATGAGGATCTTCGAAGTAGCTCCCGACATAGTGCTGCACGGATCGCAGTGCGCGCAGGCTGATCATCCTCGGCACCAGCGGCAAGAAGTCACGCAACCTCAGGAAGCTGCTGGTGCCCGCTTTGAGGATGGCCTCCTCGTAGATGCGACGACTCTGCTCGATGAAGGCCGGATACCGTTGTGCGTCCGGGCTGCTGAACTGCCCGATTTGCTCTTGCATCTGCTCGAAGTTGGACCCGAAGTCGAAGCAGCGCGGCTCGGAGCGCCAGCGGATCCTGTAGAAGGGCTCCAGGCGACGCAGGGTCAGGTGCTCCTGCGTGGTTGTCCCCGCCAGTTGGAAGAGCTGGTCCAGGAGTTGCGGCATCGTGATCAACGACGGTCCGGTGTCGAACGTGTAACCCTGCTCGCGGATGCGTCCGGCTCGACCACCCGGGGTTGCCGCGGCCTCAACCACGGTCACCTCCAGGCCCGCAGCCAGGAGCCGAATGGCGCTGGCAAGTCCGCCCAGCCCGGCCCCGACGACGACCGCCCGCAGAGGTCGGCTGCGCGCGCCTGCCACCGGCGCCGACGAGTGGAGGCCGGCGGTCACAGCGACGCTCCGAGCGGTTCTGGGGCGATCCGGCTCTCCCTTGCGTTACCTGGCTCACCCCTGAGGCCGGCCGCAATCGAGGCGACCTGGAAGGCCATGGTGGCTACCCATGTGACGGGATGCCAGACTATAGTGCTGAGAGGTTGGCCCTGCTGGCGTGCCAGCAGCACGCGCAGCAGCAGCAGTAATGCCAGCGCCACCAGAGATCCCGCCAGGGCAACCATGCTGCCCGCCGCCCAGGCCGCCCAGGGTAGCGCCAAGGGGAGGAGCTGCACGGTCAAAATCCCGATCAGACCGCTGAGCGCGAGCGGCAGGGAGTTGCCGACAGCTGGATAGAACGCCGTCCGCCAGACCCGGACGACGTCACCTGCCGAGCGGTAGCGGTGGGCGCTGCCCAGGGCAGATCCATCCAGCTGAATGACCGCGGCTGAAGTCTTCGAAAGGAGGTGCCGGAGGCCGGCAACGTCTCTTGGCGGCTGGCCGGCTCCGAGATGGCGGCCGCAGGTGACGACGTCGATCATCGTGCAGGAGCCGAACTCCAGCCCGACAACGGAAGGCCACCGCAGGCGGCGCAGGCGCCCCCCGTTCGGCAAGAAGTTGGGGAGCCAGCAGCTCTGGATGAAAGAGAAGGCGGGCACCAGCGCTCGGGCCGCACGATCTCCCATGCTCTGGCGCAACAGCAAGGAGGCCAAGCCGGCTCCGCTGGCGCTCAAGCCTGAGGCCATCTCAGCCAGCGCCGACGGGGTCAGTTCGGTGTCGCTGTCGACAAATGCCAGAAGGTCCGAATCCGCAAGCCGATAGCCACTTTCCGCAGCCCAGCAGGTGTCGCTCCAATTGGGTGGGGGCAGGCCGGGATCAATGGTCTCGATCCCTGCTGCCAGGGAGGCTTCAGCTGGGGCTGGGGAGCCGTTCGGGGTCGGGCACCGGACCGCCAGGAATCTCAAGGGGCCGGGATATTTCTGGGCACGGAGGTGCTCGATGCAGGCTCGCGAAGGCCCCTGGTTGGTTGCTGCCAGGACGATGACGGTGAGCGACGGCAGGGGGTCCCTTCCCGGCCTGGCGTTCACCTTCCGCAGCGACGCCCGATTGAGGCCCAGGATGAGAAGGGAGGCGGCCACGCCCAGGGCGGAGCCCCAGGCGAGAAGCTCAAGCACACCGATCCGGTCCACGCCCCACTGGCGCAAGAACAGCTGCGTTATTACGAATCCGGCGAGCAGGTTCATCTGCAGGAAGCTGCGCCAAGCACGGCGACCCTGGATTCCTGGAGTGCCTGCCAGGCAGGATGCGGCAAGCAGGGCGTAGGGCGCGAGCGTCAGCGCCGCCACCAGCTCCAGGCCGCCACCGAGGCTGACCAGAAGGACCGAAAGCGCGTACGCCGCGGTCGCCACCGCGGCGGTCCTGCGGGCGCCCAGCACGGTGGCGATGGACCCGATGCCGGCCTCCATGTCGAAGTCGACGTCCTGGATCGCGCCCAATGCCTGGGAGGCGACGCCCCACAAGAAGAAGGCGCCCAGAAGTAGCCAGGGAAACCGCGCCACCGACAAACCAGCCGCGAGCAGGCCACACACCGCCGGGAGCACGAAATGGGATGAGCTGGTGATCGAGTCGAGAAGTGGGATCACCTTGGTCCGAAGAGGGGGCGCCGAGTAGGCGATCGCCGTCAAGCAGGTGAGCACCAGCACCGTCAGCAGGCGCCAGCCGCCCAGGTAAGCGAAGATGGCGAGGAGGGGAAGGTTGGTGAGCGCTATCGCTACCCACAGCTGGGCGGCCCTGGCGGGGGGCAGGAGCCCGCCCTCTATAACTCCTCCCTTGCGCGGATTGCGACGGTCGGATTCGTAGTCGAAGAGGTCATTGACGCCGTAGAGGAGCAGGTTGTACGGCAGCAGGAAGTAGACCAGCCCCACGATCAGGAGAGGGGTCAAGGCGAGTTTGACCGAGAGCGCGGCCGCCAGGAAGGGCAGCGCGGTGTTGATCCAGCTCGCCGGGCGGCTCGACCAGAAAAATTCCTTCACCACGCGTAGACCGTGACCGCGGTCAGGTATAACGCCAGCCCGTAGAGAAGATCCTCGAGCGGCATCCGGTCGATCCGGATGCCGCTGAGGAATTGGGGAGCGTAGGTGAAGACGCCAATGGCCGTGAGGACGACGTCGGCGGCGATCGTCATGGCGGCGAAGATCGCGAGCCCAGCCCACAGGGAGCGCTCACCAAGGTGTCCACGCCAGCCCGCTAGCAGCAGCGCCAGCACCAGGACCACCACCGCGGCCAGGGTGTACTGCCTCACAGGCCAGCCCGCTTGACAGCCCAGGAGATGGTGATTGAGATCAGCACCAGAAACCCGAGCAGGATCGGCTCCTCCAAGGGGATCCCCGGGGGAAAGATCACCGAGTTCAGATGGGGGTTGCTGGCAAACCAACCCCGGGATGCTCCGACCGCATCGAAGACCAAGAAGAGAGGAACCGTCACCAAAACTGCCCGCACCAGGCGCCAGCCCAATACCCCGGTGCGCAGCCGGTGGTTGATGAAGACCACCCCGGCCCAGCTGAGGATGAGAGCGATCAGGTAGATGAACCGGATCACGCGCCGTGATCTCCCTGGGAACAAGCCGGGAATGGGATCTGGCGCCAGCCCTCATCCCGTCCCCCGGCGGTCGGTAAGATCGACAACCCTCCAGCCCTCATCGAGTTCCTCGTCACTGCCTGGTCGAGGGAACGCCTCTTCCAGGGTCTACGAGTGGCGCACAGCACCGGATCACAGGGATGGATTTTCGGGTCCCCTTCTCGGCCGGATGGCTTTTATTCAAAGTAGCTTACTAGATAAGATACAGGACTTACCGAATCATGTGGTCGAGACCGGGCTGGGGCTGGGCCCGGGCCCAGCCCGTGGGAGGGGAGCCGGGATCTGGCGCGATCGTCCCGGCGACCCGGTCCGGTGACCTGAAAGCTCAGTCGCGCACGCTCTGAGTCCGGTCCCGCAACCCACCCCGGGGGATGGCCGTGAGCGCCAAATATCACCGTGTGAGCGGGGCCAGCCCCGGCTGACCGCCGGCGGATGTCTGCTAAAGCAGCCCCACCAAGACCAGGGGCGTCAGCCCGGTCCGGTCCTCGCCAACACTCGCCTGCCGTCAGAGGCTTCGGGGCCGACCTCCAGCCCGGCGTCTGGGCGCGATGGGCCCGCCGATCGCCGGTCCATCGACTCCGTGTGCTGGTCTATCCGCTTCTCAATCTGGCTCAGGAGGTCCAGCAGCAAATCGAGATCCTCCCCCGAACGGTCGGTCAGGGTCTCTCGCAGGGCCCTATTGAGGTCGTCCAAGCTTCGGTGCGCCACTGCGCGGGCGCTCTCGGTGACCTCCAACTTCACCTTGCGCCGGTCTCTTTGATCGTCGGTTCGGCGCAGATGCCCCGAGGCCTCCAGGCGGTCCACGATCCCGGTCATCCCACCGCTGGTCACTCCAAGTTGGGCACCCAGCTCGGTGGGGGTGGCACCGCCGCGGCGAGCCACGAGGTTGAGGGCGCGCACCTCTGACCTGCTCATCCCCAGGTGCCTGCAGGTGGCGTCGGTGTGACGCTGCATCGTCTCGTTGAGGTCGCGGATTGCTCTCAGGATCGCCTGCACCTGGTCACGACGAGCTTCCAACGGACATGCCCTCATAATGGCCCCGACCACGACAGTGTAGGCGAGCCAAGGAGAAGGGATGGCACAGATCACCGTGTACGGAGCCACCTGGTGCCCCGATTGTCGCCGCACCAAGGCCTTCCTGAGCAATCACCAGGTGGACTACACCTGGGTGGACATAGACGCCGACCCGGCGGGGCTCGCCGTCGTCGAGAGAATTCAGTCCGGCGGGCGCACCATCCCCACCGTCGTCTTCGAGGATGGCAGCCATCTTCTCGAGCCCACCGATGAGGAGCTGGCTCGCAAGCTGGGAATCAAGGTGGCGGCGGAGCGCTCGTCCTACGACCTGGTCGTGGTGGGCGGCGGCCCCGCCGGTCTGGCGGCGGCGATCTACGCGGCTCGCGAGGGGATCGACTGCGTGGTGGTTGACTCCGGGGGGCTCGGGGGCAATGCCGGCCTCACGGAGAGGATTGAAAACTACCCCGGTTTCCCCGACGGCATTGGGGGAGCTGAATTGATGAACCGCTTCGTGCAACAGGCCCAGCGCTATGGGGTGGAACTCGTCGCCGGCACCAGTGTGTCGAACCTGAGAGGGCTGGCTCAGGACGCCGAAGTCACCCTTGGGAGCGGGCAGCAGGTGTCCGCCCACGCCGTGCTCCTGTGCATGGGCTCAACCTACCGCCGGCTCGGCATCCCGGGCGAGGATGACCTGATCGGGGCCGGTGTGCACTTCTGCGCCACCTGCGACGGCCCCTTCTATCGCGGCGCCGAAGAGCTCCTTGTGGTCGGGGGCGGGAACGCTGCTTTGGAGGAGGGGATGTTCCTGTCGAAGTTCGCCAAGAGAATTCGAATCGTGCAGAATGGCCCCCGGCTGACGGCGTCCCAACTGCTTCAGGACAAGGCCAGAGCTGACCCTAGGTTCATCATCCACACCGATACCAGCCTGCGCAGGCTGCGGGGAGAGGGGCGTTTGGAGGCCGTCGAGGCGGTCGACAATCGCAGCGGCGAGGAGATCACCTGGACACCCGCAGCGGCCTTCATCTTCATCGGGCAGAACCCGAACTCAAAGTTGGCGGATGGGCTGGCGACCATGGATCGCTGGGGGTTTGTGCGGACCAGCGACACCTTCGCCACATCTTTGCCCTGGCTGTTCGCCGCTGGCGACGTCCGGTCAGGGTCCACCAAGCAACTGGCGTCCGCTGTGGGCGAGGGAGTGGCCGCCCTGCTGGCCATCCGCAGCTACCTGCAGCAGCACCACCATCTGCCGATGATCGAGATAAATGACTAGGTAGCTGGCGGCTGGCGGCAAGCCATCTCCCAGCCAATTCCCAGGTCGGGCTGTTTACCATGTGCTGGCGGGGAGCAAGTTTGGGAGAGTCTTAGATGCGCATAGCCGGAGAGGCACTGGGAAAACGCGGGGCGGTCGCACTCTCGGTCGCCGCGGCCGCGGCGGCAATCCTGGCGGTACACGGTTACGCCAACCCGGGCGCGCTGGGATTGGCAGGGAGCACCTCTCTGCCAACTGGGCATGCGCCGAAGGCGTCGCCCACCGCGGTCGGAAGCTCAGCTTCCAGGGGGGCTTCGACTCCCGCCGCCAGTCCGTCAGCTTCGCCAAGTTCCCAGGCCACGCCGGGGCCGCTCCTGTCACAAACGTCGTACGCGGCCTACACCTATCAGCTGTATCCCGGCAGTCCCAGCGCCAGCGCACGCCAGGCCCTGGCGGGCTTCACATTCAGCGCCCGGCGCGCCGGCGGCTCGGTCGACTTCACCCTCTATGTGACCGGTGGCGGGCAGGCGCCGATCTCCAAGACCTACCCGGCTTCGGATCGCATCTACTTCGTGGAGGCCAACCTCGGCGATGACTCGGGGAACTCCGAATACAATTTCGGCGACGATGGCCTGATCGCGACGGATGCCAGCGGGCATGTGGTGCCCTGACCATGGCGCGTAGGAATCGTCAGAGTCGAGCTGCGGCACGGGCCCTTTCGGCGACAACCAGCGGTGCCCCGGCCGCCATCATCTCCCACCCTCAAGAGGGTGGCGCCATTGCCGCTGCTCAAAGTTGGGCACCAACAGCGGCCCGGGTGTCTTTGGGATTGGTCCTGCTCTGGTTCGGAGTTCACGAGCTTGTCCAACCCAGCCTCTGGACGGGATATGTCCCCTTGATCTCTCAGACCTCTCATCTTGCGGTTGGTCTGGTCCTGGTGCACGGCTGGGTGCTGACCCTGCTGGGCGTGGCTTTGGCGCTGGGGGTCATGCCCCGGCTGGCAGCGGCCGTGAGCGTCCTATTGCTCTTCGAGATCATCCTGTCGCTGACCATCACCGCTGGTTTTTCGGACATTGTGGCCCGGGACGTGGGGGTCATGGGACTGGCCCTGGCGGTCTTTGCCAGCCGCGACCGTCGGTTGCTGCTCGGGGCTGCCTAGCCAGGAACTGACCGCCCTCAGACCTCCTCGGTGCCGTGTCTCGGCCCAGTTAGACGGCCACGGGCGTCTCGGGAATGGCCCACGGCGGTGGTTGTCAAGGGCCCGGCGGGGGGCGCAGGCGTCCCTGGATCTCGGCGCCTATCCTGATTGCGGGCGGCTCTTGTGCGGGAGGTGCAGGTGGATCTCAGCGGCAAGGGGGCTCTGGTGACGGGCGGATCCGGGGATCTCGGGCGCGCGATTGCTATGCGGCTCGCCAGCAGAGGAGCGTGGGTGGCGATCACCTACGCCAATCGCCGCGATCTGGCCGAGGGACTCGTCTCGGAGCTGCGATCCACCGGGGTCGGCGCGCTGGCCGTGCAGCTCGATCAGGCCACAACGGAGGACCCTCCGCAGGTGATCCAGGCGGTGATCGGATCCTGGGGCCGGCTCGACATCCTGGTCAACAACGCGGCCTGGAACATTGGCGTACCGTTCCCGGACCTGGAAGCGATGACGCCAGACCTCTGGGACAGGATTCACGCAACCAATCTGAGAGGGCCATTTCTGCTGGCACGGGCTGGGGCCACCCACCTGCGCGCGGGCGGCGGCCGGATCCTCAACATCGCTTCGGTCGCGGGGCTCAACCCGGACGGCAGCAGCATCGCCTATGCGACCGCCAAAGCGGGGCTGATTCACCTCACCCGCTGTCTGGCGGTGGCCCTGGCTCCCGATGTCGCCGTCAACTGCATCGAGCCCGGGTTCATGGATGGGACCCGCATGGCCGCTCGGGTCCCCCCGTCGGTCGCCGCCACCCACCAATCCCGGGCACTTCTGGGCCGGACCGCCTCATGCGACGACGTGGCCGGCCTGGCGGTAGCGATATGCTCCAGCGAGGGTGCCACCGGCCAGGTGATAGCGGTCGACGGCGGCATGTTCGTCCATAGCTAAGCGAAATGGCGGTGGGCCGTCAGGTCAGGTTTTGTCCCGCCGCCAGACCGGAGCGCGGCGCTCCCGGAACGCTCGCATACCCTCTTGGCCCTCCGGACTGGAGAAGAGTCGGCGCGACAACGCCACCATCCGTTCGTAGGCGTCCTCCGGGGCCAGGCCGGGCACCTCCCTGACCAGCCGCTTGATCTCGCGCTGGGCTGAGGGTGCCCCTGCCGCCAGCTCTTCGACGGCTCTCGCAGTCGCGACGGCCTCATCCCCGGCGGTGACCACCTTGGTGACCAGCCCTATTCTGAACGCCTCCGCGGCATCGATTGTGCGACCCGTCAGGAAGAGGTCGAGGGCGGCCGTGCGATCGATCCGGGCCAGGACCGGCACCGCGATGACCGCCGGCGCGACGCCGACCTTGATCTCGCTGAAGGCGAAATTCGCCGTGTTGGAGGCAAGAGCGATGTCCGCCGCCGCGACCAGGCCCATGCCCCCTCCGCGGACCGGGCCCCGCACCTCGGCAACCACCGGCTGGGGAATTTCCTGAAGCAGTTCCAGGACCGGGACCAAGGCTCCGGCTCCGGGACTCTTCCCGCTGTTGGCGCTCATCAACAGCTGCTCCTTCATGTCGGCTCCGGCGCAGAAGACGGGCCCCTCGTGGGCTAGCACCACGACCCTCACCCCGGCGGTGGCACCCGCTTGCTCGAGCTGGCGCAGCAGTTGGTCCAGCAACGGCTGCGAGAGAGCATTGCGGTTCGCGGGGGAGTTCAGCGTCAACCGTCGGGCTGGACCCTCGTCGACTGCGGTGACCAGAGCTTCTTCCACCCCTGTCTCTCCTTGAGCTGTCTGTTTCCGCCCGGACGCGCCGTCCTGCAACCGATCTTAGACCGCCCAGATATGGCCTCCCTTTCCGCGAGCGGAAGAGGAGCCGGGTTCCACGAGGTCAGAGGCGGCGGATCAGATCGCGCTCCAGGCTCTCCCGGGCGCTCCTTATGAGCGGTTGCAGGTCCCACCCTCGCAGCGCCTGCTCCATCTGGCGCAGGAGGGCATAGCAGGACTTGGTGCCGCGCAGGGCGTCGCCAGGTTCGACGCCGGCGGGCGGTTGGAGCTTGTTCAGCGGCACGCCGCTGCTCCACTCGTACACATACTCGACGTAGTCGAGGGAGGGAGGGCGGCTCTCCGTGATGCCGTGCTCCTGCTCCAGCGCGCGGAGTTCGCGCTGCGCCTGGATCAGGAGCCGGGAGACGTGGTCGACCCGTTTGGTCGGCATGCGGCGGCGCGGTTTGAGCCGGGCTGAGCCCCGGTCATCGGCCGCCAGCATCACCGCGACCGCGCAGACCTCCGCCGGGGAGAGCCCGGCCAACCAGCCCTCGGAGACCGCCTGGGCGGCCAGGAGGGTGTTCTCACCGTACACGCCCGCGGCCAGCATACCCAACCGGCTCGGATGGTCCCCCTCGAGGTGCCCCAGTTCCCTCAGGACAGCACGGTAGGCTCGCAGCTGGGTCCGGTATTCGTGCTCCCGGGCCACCGCCATCTCCTCAGCGTTTCGGAGCGCGTCTTCGAGCCCCTGAACCTCATTGCGAGCCGCCGTGTGCTCGTCCAGCAGAGGGCAGTGGCGGCACGGCGACTGGGCAACCTGTCGCTCAGCCTCCCTGATGGTCCGGCGTTGCTGCTCCAGCCTTCCCCCCGGATCCCTGGTGTCCAGGCCGAATCGGCCCTGCCGGCGGTCCCTGAAGTGCTGCCGCCGGAGTTGCCTGGCCTCGCTGCGGGCCTGGCCGACGGCTGCGCGCGCCCCCAGGAACTGGCGTAGGGTCCGCTCCGTGCACCGCAGCTTGGGGTGGCGGAACCTCCGCTGCTGGAGGTCTCGAAGACGAGCCTCGAGATTGGGGCGGCGGAGTCTGAAGTTGTCCAGGGCCTGCAGGCGCTGGTGCTGGCCGAAGGACTGCTCGAGCAGTTCCTCCGCCCGCTCCGGGGTGTGTCGCTTGAGCAGATTCAGCGTCATGTTGTAGGTCGGTGCGAACTTGGACTCGACAGCCATGTCATTGCCGAGCAGGGTCTCGCAGATGACTCCGAGGTCGACCTCGGGATCGCGCAGGATGATCCCGTGGCCGATGGGATCTATTCCGCGTCTCCCCGCCCGGCCCAGCAGCTGGGTGAGCTGTCCTGATCGCAGGGCCGCGAAACCCTGGCCGTCGAACTTGGTGAAGGTCGATATCACGCAGGCGCGGGCCGGCATGTTCAGGCCCAGGGCGAGGGTCTCGGTCGCGAATACGACCTTGATGAGACCCATTTGGAACAGCTCCTCGACGGTCTCCTTGACGTAGGGCAGGAGTCCCGCGTGGTGGACGGCGAGCCCCGCGCGCAGCATTCGCATGTTGAGAGCCGAGCTGTACATGGCGGCCTCATCGGGATCGTCGACCGCCGCCAGTCGCTCCGCCAGGGCCTCGTCTATCCGGAACTTCTCATCCAGGGAGGTGAGATCCAAGGAGTGGGTGGCGCAGCGCGCCAGGGCCTCCCGACACCCCTTGCGCGAGAAGATGAAATAGATTGCCGGGAGCATCTCCTGGGCCCGCAGCTCCTCGACCACCCGCAGGAGGTCGTTGTCGGAGGCCAGCAGCTGTCGGTTGCCATAGAATCGCCGGTCCCCACCGGCCTCTTTCTGAGCCTCCTCCAGAGTCAGCCGGTCCAGCTGGCCCCGCTCGTCCAGAAGGGGCAGGAACTGGTTGCGCACCCCCAGCCAGGTGCGCAGCTCGACGGGGCGGTCGCGACGCAGCACGACAGCTGTGGGCCCCCTGCGAGCGCTCATCCAGGCGGCGACCTCGTCGACGTTCGTGATCGTGGCGGACAGGCCGATGAAGCGGATGTGATCGGGGGCCTGGATGATCACCTCCTCCCACACGGTGCCCCGCGGATACTCGTCTATGTAATGGACCTCATCGAGGATCACAAAGCGCACGGATGCGAGTGATCCGGGGTCGTCATAGATCAGATTGCGGAGAATCTCGGTCGTCATCACCACGACCGGGGCCTCCGGGCTTATCGAGGTCTCCCCGGTGACCAAACCCACGGTGCCCTGCCCGTGGATGCGGCTCAGGTCTCGGAACTTCTGATTGGAGAGCGCCTTGAGCGGGGTGGTGTAGAGAACCCGGCCCTCCGCTCCCTTGGAATTCAGACTCTCCCAGATCGCCCACTCCGCCACCACGGTCTTCCCGCTGCTGGTGGGAGCGCTCACCAGAACCCCACCACCCTCTCTGAGGGCGGAGATCGCCTCCTTCTGGAAGGGGTCGAGGGGGAATGGGAGCGTTGCCTGGAAGCTCTCCAGAGGCAACGGGTCCAGGGTTGCTCCTCGGGGGCTAAAGCCGATGGCGACTCGGCCACTTTGTCGGCGATCTCCCGCGGGTGTTGGTTGGTCTTGTACCAGGCCAGGATCAGCAGGGGGCATCCGATGATGAGCACACCGAGTGAGGTCAGCTGAGCCTGCTTCAGGCCGAAGGCGATGATCGGCACGTTCACGGGATTGCGCAGGAAGAAGAGGCCGAACTGGGTGATCGGGTAGCAGATTATGTAGGTGATGCCGATCCAGCCGTCGGGCACGTTTCGTCTGCGGAGGTAGACCAGCAGCCCGAGCACCATGAGGATCAGGATGATCTCGTACGCCGCCGCCGGTTGGTAGGCGACGTTGAGCCTGGGCGCGAAGGTGTGCGGATTGGTGTAGGCCGTGGCCCAGGGCAGGTTCGAGGGGTAGCCCAGAATGTCCCCATTTATGATGTTGCCAATGCGCCCGATGGGCTGCCCGACCACGGCGAAGAAGGCGGCCGCGTCCAGCAGAATCCAGAAGTTGACCTTCTCGCGCCAGGCCAGGAACAGGATGGTCGCCGAGGCCAGGAACATGGCCCCGAAGAAGGCCATTCCCCCTTCCCAGAAGGCGAATATCTGTCCGGGGTGGGTCAGGTAGTAGAGGGCCCCTGACTGCAGGTCGTAGAAGAGACGCCCTCCGATGAGGCCCGCGACCACACCCCAGAAGGCGATCCAGCTGGTCTTGCTGCGCGGTATGCCGTGGCGCTCGGCATAGGGGAGGGCCACCTGCAGCCCCACGATGATCGCGACCGCGTAGCCCACCCCATACCAGTGAATGGTGAGCGGCCCCAGCTTGAAGATCGGGTCAATCCCGATTTTGATGATCGCGACCAGCGGGCTCATAGGCTTATCAACTCCATGTCGGCGGTGGTTAGAAGGGCCTCGCCGGCCCCGCCGTCCTGCTCCACCCAGTTTCGGACCTTGTTCAGCATCTCGTCCGCGTGGCGCCGATCGTTGCTCACGCAGGTCACCCCGATCACCGCCAGCTGCCAGCTGTCAAGGCGGTCGACCTCAGCCACGGCGATGTTGAACGTCCGGCGCATGCGGGCGGTGAGCGAGCCCACCACCTGACGTTTGGCCTTCAGCGAGTGACTCTCCGGGATGTGCAGGGTGAGGACGAGGCTACCGATCACCACCGGGCCAGTGTAGGAGATAGGCGTGGGGGGCACCCGCTGCCCCTAGCCCGCACGTCTCAGCATCTCCACGGCGACATTCTGGCGGCGCTCCTGACCGACGGTCGTGGTCGGGCCGTGGCCGGGGTAGACCGCGGTGTTCTCCGGAAGTGCCAGCAACTTGGAGAGGACCGCCATCAGTTGGCGCGGTAAATCGATGTCCGGAAGGTCGGTGGGCCCGATGTCTCCGGCCCGCATGGTGTCGCCGGTGAATAGGTGGTTGCCGACTCTGAGGCAGATACTCCCCGGGCTGTGCCCCGGGGTCGAAATCACCTCCATGGCGAAATCCCCGAACTCCAGCTGGTCGCCGTCGCCGAGGTATCGCTGGGCCGACCGCAGGTATTGTTTGGCGTCCAGAAGGCTCATCGCGGTCACCCCGCCAACCGCGGCCGCGACCTCGTCCTTCGCCCCCGCGTGATTGCGGTGCCCGTGGGTGCAGACCACGTGCTTGACGGACAACCCCTGGCACTGCTGCACAATCTTGGCCGCATCCGCGCCCGGATCGATCACCACCGCCTCCTTGGTCCTGGCGCAGCCGACCACGTAGCAGTTGGTGGGCTGGGTCCCCTCCACCCTGACCTTGGAGATCTGCAGGCGGGGCTTGTATCCCGCTGTGTTCAGGGGCGTTCCTCCCGCTGTTGCACCAGCTTCTGCCGCAGCGCCTCCAACTGTTCGAACTCCTCCAGAGGTGGCTTGGGAAGGCGCTGGTACGAATGGGGGAACTTGGCGTGCTGAAGGGCGGCCACCAGCGTGTCCACCTCCTCATCGGTCAGGCGGTAGAGGTGCCCATGCACTGATGGTTGCGGGATGGCATCGGTCACCAGCGACGGCTCGAACTCTCGGGGCTCCGGGAAGAGCTCCGCCGGGACCCCCGGGTCCCGCTCCTCACCGGTGCTCTCTCGGGGGGGCACCTTGGTGGGCTGAAACAGCTGAGCCGACCCGCTCAGGCTCGCTCGCTTAAAGGCCATCTCAGATCTCCTATCTGGTGGCGAGGACGTGGTCCGCCAACTTGCGATAGGCGGCCGCCCCGTCGGACTCCCGAGCGTACTGAAGAATTGACTGGCCCGCCAGGGGGCATTCGGCGAAGCGGATGCTGTCGCCGACCTGGAAGGGGTAGACCAGGTTGCCAAAATGCTCCTGGACGTCCTGCAGGACCTCGTTGGCATGGACGGTGCGTCCCTTGTGGATGGTGGGGAGGATCCCGTGGATCCTGAGCCGGGGGTTGAGCTTTATCCGGATCCGCTCGATGGTTCGCTGCAGCTGCTCCATCCCCTTCATCCCGAAGTACTCGCACTGGAGGGGGATGATGACGTCCGTCGCCACCACCAGGGCATTTATGGACAGCAGCCCTAAGGATGGCGGGCAGTCGATCACCACGAAGTCGTACTCGGCCAGAATCGGCTGGAGCTTCTCGCGAAGCACTGACTCGCGTCCGATCTCGGTCACCAGCTGCAATTCGGCGCCCGCAAGCTCCACGTTGGCGGGCAGGAAGTCGACCCCCACGCCGGGAGAGTGGAGGCGGACGTCCTCGACCCGGACATTGTGCTCGCAGAGGAGGTCGTACACGGTCAGGCGCAGGTCGTCAGGATTGGAGGCCCCCATGTTGACCGTGAGATGACCCTGGGGGTCCATGTCGACGCACAGCACCCGGCGTCCACGCTCGACCAGAGCGCTGCCAAGGTTCACGGCGGTCGTGGTCTTGCCGACGCCACCCTTCTGGTTGGCGATGGCGAAGACCTGAACCTCGAGCGGATGATGACTGTTGGAGGACATCGTCTGTGGGACCTCGGGAGGGGTGCCAGGTCACTCCAGCGACCGGCTATGTGGCCCCCTCTAGTTATCATATGGCCGCTTGCGATCTAGCGAGCGTTTCCGCACTCCAGTCTCTGCCGGGGCGAGCCGTGCTTCGGGCAGCACCCGCGAGCCCCGGATGCCCGCGCCCTTCAGCCCTGCCCTTGATCAAGGAGGATGCCAGCTGCCGTGACCGAACTGAACGATCACCCGAAGCCGAAGGTCCAGGCGGTGGATGAGGCCATTCAGATGGCGCTCTCCTTTCGCTGGGAGGAGGCGGCCGCCGCCAATCGGGAGCTGCTGGAGCGGTTTGGCCCGGACGAGGACGCGCACAATCGGCTGGGTAAGGCGCTCATGGAGCTCGGGCTCCTGGACGAGGCCCGGCAGGCTTACCAGGCCGCCCTGGATCTGAACCCGACCAACCCTATCGCCAAACGCCAGCTGGCCAAGCTGGCGGACCAGGAGCCGGGCCAGAGCGCCGGCCCGCCGACCGGCGCGTTGGACATAAAGTTCTTCACAGAGGAGCCGGGCAAGACCGCGCTCACCAGGTTGATTCGAGATGAGGCCCAGGCGCCGGCCGCGGTCCTTCCCGGAGATCCGGTTGAGCTGGTCGTGTCCTCCGGCCACGTCGCCGTGCGCAGCGTCAGGGGAGCCGAGCTGGGCTCCCTTGAGCCGCGCCTGGCGCGGCGCGTGTCGCGGATGGTCGATGGCGGGAATAGCTATGCCGGAGCCGTCACCCGCGTCGACTCGTCCGGAGTCCAGGTGATCATCAGGGAGGTCCAACAGGCTCCCCAGATGGCGGGGATCGTGTCGTTCCCAAGCCGCAAGGCCAAGGAGGTGGATTACCGGCCCTACACCAAGGAGCCCTCACGGGCTCGCGAGCCGGAGGTGGTGGAGGTCTTGGACGGGGACGAAGACGAACTGGTGGGGCCCCGGCCCGTCCGGATGGGGGCGGAGATGGAGGAGGGGTTCACCGAGTTCTCCGAGTTGGACGACGCCGACGAGGACGAGGACGGCGACGAGGACGAGGACGGCGATGGCTTCTGAGATTCTCTGAGGATCACTCCCCAGGGGCCGACGGCGACGCCTCCACAGGGGACATCAGAAGGCGCTCGAAGCAGGAGCGCAGAACCACCGAGGAGCGGGTCGACAGGCTCGGGTGCTCCTCCCTCAATGTGGCGAGGAAGTCGGCGAGGTCGCGGGTGGAGCCGACTCGCACCTTGGCCACGTAGCAGTCGTCGCCAGCCACCTCATGTAGCTCCAACACCGCGGGGTTCGAGCCCAGCCTGGACTCGAGGCGCCGTCGAGAGTCGCTGTCCCCGCTCAGGCGGAGAAAGACCAGGGCCAGGGTGGCGGACCCCACGCTCTCCGGGTCGACCACCGCCGTGAATCCCCGTATCACCCCGCTCGACTCCAGCTTGTGAAGGCGCTCGTGGACGGCTGGGGCCGTCAGGCCCACAAGGTCCCCGAGGGCGGCGAGGGTCAAACGCCCGTTGCCCACCAGGGCTCGCATCAACTGCCTGTCCAGCGCATCGGGCGGCTGAGGCCTTGCCGAATCTTTCATGGCTGTTCCCCTAGAATAGCCGAGAAATATTAATCAATGTCTTGAGTAATGTGCTGATGTCTACCCGCGCTGGCCGGCTGAAGCTGGGACCCCAGGTGCGCGCCTGGGGAGCGCTGATGGTCGTCTATGTCGTCTGGGGGTCCACCTTCACTGGGATCCAGGTGGCGGTTCGGGCATTTCCGCCGCTTCTGATGGCGGGGACCCGCTACCTGCTCGCGGGGCTCCTGCTCTACGCGGTGGTGGGCCGGGACAAGGGTCTGCGCTGGGGAGTGCCCTCGTGGCGTCACATACGCAGCGCGGGGACGGTGGGCTTGCTGCTCCTGCTCGGCGGCAATGGCCTGGTCAGCTGGTCCGAGCTCACGGTCCCCTCAGGCCTCGCGGCCCTGATCATCGCGACCGTCCCTCTCTGGATGGCAATTCTGGCCATCATCTGGTGGCGGCAGCCCTCCCCGGGCCGGATCGCCTGGGTGGGAATCCTGGTGGGGCTCGGTGGCGTTGGCGTGCTTGCCAATCCGGCCGGCGGCGGGCACCTGCAGCCGGCGTCAACGCTCGGCCTGCTGCTGGCGGCTCTGCTGTGGGCGGTCGGCTCGCTGTACTCCAGCCGGGCCCACATGCCGAGCAGCATCTTCCTCGCCTCGGCGATCGAGATGATCGTGGGTGGGCTCGGTCTGGTGGCGGCGGGGCTGGCCACCGGTGAGGCCGGCGCCATCGACTGGGTCAGGGCTCCGGGGGCTCCGCTGCTGGCCTACGCATGGCTGGTGCTGGGGGGATCGATCCTCGGGTACACGTGCTATGTCTACGCCCTCAAACACCTCCCCACGGCCACCGTGGCAACCTACGCCTACGTCAACCCGGTTGTCGCCCTCCTCCTCGGCTTCCTGATCTTGGGGCAGGGCCTCTCGTCCACCAGCGCCTTGGCGGCCGCCATGATCACCATGGGGGTGGTGCTCATGGTCAGCGGGCCCCGCCTCAGAGGCTGGATGGGCCGGCGCACCGGAGTGCCCAGCACGCCGGGCGAGCCCCTCTCAGAAGAGGACCGAGCGCATGGTGCCAACCCTGCGGAACCCCACCCTCTCGTAGACGCGGATCGCGCTGGTGTTGAAGTCGTTCACGAAGAGGGTCACCGCCTGGGCGTCGGTTAGCAGCTGCCCGCAGAGGGTCGCCATGCCCCTGGTCGCCAGTCCCCGGCCCCGCATCCGGGGTGTGGTCCAGACCCCCTGGATCTGAATCGCCTCCGGAGTCACGGCGGCACATTCGGCCTTGAAGATCAGCTGCCCGTCCTCGACCCATATGTGGACCCATCCGCGGCGGATCATGGTGAGCACCCGCTGGCGAAATCCGACTGGATCTGACCGCATGGGGTCGAATCCGACCTCTTCCAGGTGCATGGCGGCCCCGGCGATGAGCACCTGATCGTAGTCCGCGAGGGTCGCCTGTCGGATGGGTGCCGCCAGCTGGGTGCGGATCGCCGCGGGATCCTCGATGGCGTAATGGGGTTGTTCCGCCCGAACCAGGCGGGGCTGGCGCAGCCGTGGTCCGAGCTGGGCTTGGAGGCCAGCCACCTGATCACGGGGGCCCACGATCAGCTGGATGAGGTGCACCCGGGCTCTGAGTGAGTCCGCCAGGGCCGCCAGGTCCCTAGCGTCGGGGGCCCATGGCACCACCAGGGGCCCGACCATGGCGGCCCCGAAGATCCCCCTTTCGGTCGGGTGTTCGACGCCGTAGATGGCGCCCTGGCGGAGGGCGCCATAGCGGACCTCGCTTCTCAGGTAGGCGTTGTCCAGAGGGCTCTTGTCCAGGCATGCCTCAAGCTCCATCGCGTCGGCCGCCCAGAGCTGGCGCACCCGCAGATGGCGGCCTGTTCCCCACCTCAGCACAGGGGGAATTATGAGCCGCCCATCAGTCCTGCGCGGCTGATGCAGCCGGGCGCATAAATATGCAACACTGAGCAGGTGTCAGAGGTTGCGGAGAGTCGGCTCAAGTTGAGGGTGGGGGTGGCCGGCGCCACCGGATATGCGGGCGCAGGGGTAACTGGCCTGCTCCTTCGTCATCCCGAGGTTGAGCTGGTGCAGGTCTCGTCGCGGTCGCAGCCAGGTAGGCCCCACTCCGAAACCTATCCCGGTTCGGAGTGCGACCTGGTCCTGAGGGAGGAGCTGGACGGATCTGCCTGCGACGTGATCATCAGCGCCCTGCCGGTCGGGCAGTCGGGCCGCCGGGCGAGGGGATGGCTCGACGCAGGGGCTCTGGTAATCGACATAGCGGCGGACTTCAGGCTGCGTGATCCGGGCTCCTTTCGGCAGTGGTATGGGGAGCAGCACCCCGACCCCGAGCTGCTGGCGGGCGCGGTTTTGGCGCTCCCCGAGCTCGATCCCGAACCCCTGGCAGCGGCGCAATTGCTGGCGCTTCCGGGCTGCTTCTCGACCGCCGTGATACTCGCCTGTGGCCCCGCCTGCAGCTCGGGCCTGGTCGAGCCCGACATCGTGGTGGACGCCAAGACCGGGACCAGCGGGGCCGGCCGCACGGCCGGGGCGGGTTATCTCTTCTCCGAGCTGGACGGATCGGTGTTGCCGTACGGGGTGTCGGGACACCGCCATCAACCCGAGATGGAGCAGGCGCTGAATTCGCTGTCCCCCGACCGCTATCAGGTGACGTTCGTGCCGCACCTGGTGCCCATGACCAGAGGCATCGTGGCCACCTGCTATCTCAAGCTCAGGGAGCACGCTTCCATCTCCGCGCTGCGCGACGCCTACTCCAGCGGGTATTTGGGCAAGCCGTTCATCAGCCTCGATGACGGGCCCAAGCCGAGCAAGCTCGCCACCGGCACCAACTTGTGCCACCTCTCCATCCAGGAGCAGGGCAACCGCGTCGTCATCTGCGCCGCCATCGACAACCTGGGCCGGGGAGCCGCCACCCAGGCCGTCCAGGTCTTGAACCAGCGCCTGGGACTCGCGCCGGCGGCCGGTCTCACCCGGGAGGCGTTGTGGCCATGAGCGCAGATATCGTCCCGGGGGCTGCCGATCGGGGAAGGACAGGGGTGACCGCTGCCCGCGGGTTCAGGGTGGGGGTGGCAGGTGCTGACGTCCGTGGGGATGGCGGCTCTCGTCCGGACATCGCGCTCATAGTCAGCGAGACCCCGGCGGTGGCGGCGGGGGTCTTCACCAGGAACGCGGTCAAGGCGGCGCCGGTTGTCATAAGTCAGCTCCATATCAGGCACGGGCGAGCCCGAGCAATCGTGGTCAACAGCGGCAACGCCAACGCCTGCACCGGCGCCCGGGGTCTCGGGGATGCCCTCCAGATGGCCAGGGCAGCGGCCGACGAGGTCGACTGCCCCCCCGGCGAGGTCCTGATCGCGTCCACCGGAGTCATCGGACGAACCCTGCCCATGGAGCGGATTCTGCCCGGAATAGCGAGGGCCGGGAGGGAGCTGGGCGGGGACGGGGAGGCCGTCGCGCGGGCAATCATGACCACCGACACCTATCCCAAGCAGGCGTCCCGGCGGCTGCTGGTGGGCGGCATCGAACACTCCGTCGGCGGGGTCGCGAAGGGATCCGGGATGATCCACCCTGACATGGCGACGCTGCTGGCCTTCGTCACCACCGACGCGAGCCTGAGCCCCGAGCTGGCCCGCGCGCTCCTCGGTGCGGCGGTCGACGTCAGCTTCAACCGGATAAGCGTGGATGGCGACACCAGCACCAACGACAGTTGCATGCTCCTGGCCAACGGCGCGGCGGGCGGCCCGGAGGGGCTTCCCGGCACCGAGGAGTCCGCGCTCTTCGGTCAGGCCCTGACCGAGGTCCTGGGAGAACTCGCCGAGCAGATCGTGGCCGACGGCGAGGGGGCCAGCCGCACCTTCTCGGTACGGGTCTCGGGCGCCCTCGACCACAGCCAAGCCTTGCGAGCGGCTCGCACCGTCACCACCTCGCCCCTGGTAAAGACCGCCATCCACGGAGGGGACCCGAACTGGGGCCGGATCCTGGCCGCGGTGGGCCGCTCAGGGGCCGAGCTGGCCCTGGATCGCTGCCGCCTCACGATCCAGGGCGAGGAGCTCTTTCGCATGGGGCAGGTTGTCGATGGGGCGGTGGAGCGGGTGGCGCCACGGCTGCAAGAGCCCCGGGTCTCAATCGACATCGATCTCGGGGTCGGGGAGGCCGAAGTGGTCGCCCTCGGCTGCGACCTGACGGATGAATATGTGAGGATAAATGCCGACTACTCAACCTGACCCAACCGCCCAGATCGACCCCGCGACTAGGGCCAGGATTCTGGTCGAGGCACTTCCCTACATCCAGAGATTTCACGGTCAGCTGCTGGTGGTGAAGCTGGGTGGAGCGGCCATGGACGACCCGGCCGGGCGCGCGTCCGTGCTCCAGGATCTGGTCTTGCTGCGTTTCGTGGGGATCAGGCCGGTCCTGGTCCATGGCGGCGGCCGCGAGATCACCTCGCTGGCCAAAGCTTTGGGACTCGACACCCGGTTTGTGGACGGCTTGCGGGTCACCGACCAGCGCACCATGGAGGTCGCGAAGATGGTTCTGACCGGCAAGATATCGCCAGAGCTGGTCACCACCATCCACCGTCTGGGCGGTCGCGCCGTGGGGTTGTCGGGAGAGGACGGGCCCACCTTGCTGGTACAGCGTCGGCCGGGAGCCAATGGAGAGGACCTGGGGCTGGTTGGCGAGGTCGCCGAGGTGAACCCAGAGCCGGTCCTGGCGCTCACCGAGCGGGGCATCATCCCGGTGGTCGCCTCTGTCGGCCTTGGCTATGACGGCCAGAGCTACAACGTCAACGCCGACACCGTTGCCGGCGCGCTGGCGCTGGCCCTCGGAGCGGGCAAGCTCGTGATGATGACCGATGTGGCGGGGGTGAAGGGGGCCGACGGGCAGCTCCTCAGCGAGCTTTCCCCGGAGCAGGCGGAGGGGATTCTCGAGGACGGCATCGCCCAGGGGGGCATGATTCCCAAGCTGCGCGCCGCCCTGACGGCGGCCCGGGGCGGGGTCGCGGTGCACATCATCGACGGACGCGCGCCCCACTCCATCCTCCTCGAGCTGCTGACCGAGTCCGGCATCGGCACCATGATCAGCCCCAGCGGTGGCACCGGTGGCTGACCCCTCGCCGAGGTCGCTGGCGGATCGCGAGGCCGCCGTCCTCTGTGCGACCTATCGCCGCCCCCCCATCAACCTGGTCGCGGGGACGGGCTGCCTGGTCCGCACCGAGGACGGTCGCACTCTGCTGGACCTGGTGGGCGGGATAGCGGTGAACGTGCTGGGACACTGCCATCCGGAGGTGGTGGAAGCGGCTTCCGCCCAGCTCCGCACCCTGGTCCATGCCAGCAACCTGTACTACACCGAGCCCCAGGTGGCGCTGGCAGAGCAACTGGTCCGCAGCGCGTTCCCGGGCCGGGTGTTTCTCTGCAACAGCGGCGCCGAGGCCAACGAGGCGGCGATCAAGGTGGCGCGCAAGTGGGGCCGCATCAATCGCGGTGGCGCGTTCACCGTGGTGACCCTGGAAGGCGCCTTCCATGGGCGCACCCTGGCCACCCTGGCCGCCACCGGCAACTCCCACCACAGTGAGCCATTCCGGCCGATGCCGGAGGGCTTCCGCCAGGTGCCCCGGAACGACCTCGCCGCGGTCGAGAGAGCGCTTCGGGACAGCGAGCGCCCGGCGGTTGCCGTGCTCGCCGAGCCCATTCAGGGCGAGAGCGGGGTCCATCCCCTGGCGGATGAATACCTCGTCGGCCTGCGAGAGCTCTGCGACCGGCACGACGCGCTGCTCATCCTGGACGAGATCCAGACCGGCATGGGTCGCACGGGAACCATGTGGGCGCACCAGCGGCCGGGGGTGGTCCCCGACATAATGACCGCCGCCAAGGGGCTGGGCGGGGGCCTGCCGCTGGGGGCGATGCTGGTCTCGCCGCGTGCGGACTGCCTGGAGCCGGGGGACCACGGCAGCACCTTCGGCGGCAATCCGGTAGCCTGCGCCGCGGGACTGGCAACCTTCCGGGTGATCGAGCGAGACCGGCTCACGGTCCGGGCCGCCAGCGCCGGCGATCAACTGGCGGAGGGGATCATGGGCCTCGGGTCGGAGGGCCATCCGGTGGGGGAGGTGCGCGGGCGGGGCCTGCTGATCGGGGTGGCTCTCACCGGGCCCCTGGCGCAGCAGCTGGGCGCCGCGGCCCTGGAGGAGGGCCTGCTCATAAACCCCATCGGGGATCGGACGATCCGACTGGCACCCCCCCTGGTCATATCGGACGAAGAGATAGAGCAGGCGCTGGGGTCCCTGCGAAGGTCGTTCGAGAGGGTGGCCGGGGATCGCCAGGGATGATCGCCGCGGGGAGCAAGAGCCAGCGTCAGGCGGCCATCCTGCGGCTGCTGCGGGAAATTCCCGTGGAGACCCAGGAGCAGCTGACGCATCTCCTCCATGAGCGGCACCTTGAGGCGGACCAGGCGACGATCAGCAGGGACCTCAGGGAGCTCGAGGTGGTGCGGGTGGCTGGGCCCGCAGGCCGTCGCTATCTGCCGCCGACCCAGTCCTCCGAGCCCTGGAAGCGAGCTGTGCAGGTCCTTTCCACCCAACTGGAGCGCCTGGAGCGAGTCGGCCTGATGGTGGTGCTCCACACTCCGGTCGGAGCCGCGCCGGTGGTGGCCGCCGCGGTGGATGCCCTGCAGCTCCCCGACATCGCGGGAACGGTGGCCGGGGATGACACAATCTTCATTCAGGCACGTTCCGGGGCAGCCGCCCGCAGGGTGACCCAGGAGCTGGAAAGCCTGCGGCACCTGCCACTCGAGGGCGAGAGGGCGGCAGAGCTGTGAGCCAAGAGGAGGCCGTCGATGAGTGATTCCAAGGCCCGGTGTGTGCTGGCCTTCTCGGGCGGCCTCGACACCACGGTGGCGGTGCATTGGCTGACCCACGAGAGGGGATTTGAGGTCATAACCCTGTCGGCCGACCTGGGGGAGGCACGGTCCGCCGAGGAGCTTCAGGCCAGGGCGCTGCGAGCGGGAGCGGTGGCGGCTCACGTGGTCGACGCCAAGGCCGCCCTGCTCAAGGACTTCGTCTTCCCGACCCTGCAGGCGGGAGCCGTATATCAGGGGGTCTACCCTCTGGCGACCGCCCTGGGGCGGCCTCTCATCGCCAGGCTGCTGGTCGAGGTGGCCCGGGAGACCGGGGCTTCGGCGGTGGCCCACGGGTGCACCGCCAAGGGCAACGACCAGGTGCGCTTCGACGTGGCGGTAGGGGCCCTGGCGCCGGGGCTGCAGGTGGTCGCTCCGGTCAGGGAGTGGAGTCTCGGCCGCAGCGAGGAGATCGCCTATGCGGCCGCCCATGGCCTCGAGGTGAAGGCGACCAACGAAAGTCCCTACAGTGTCGATGCGAACCTCTGGGGCCGGAGTGTGGAGACGGGGATTCTCGAGGACCCCTGGCAGCCGCCCCCGAAGGACGCCTTCGAGTGGACGAGGGAGGCATCGGAGGCGCCGGAGTCGGGAGTGGTGGTGGACATCCACTTCGAGGAGGGGGTGCCGACGAAGCTCGACGGGGAGGAGATTCCCGCGGTTGACCTGGTTTCGCGGCTCAACGCCCTGGGCGGGGAGCACGGCATCGGTCGCATCGACCATGTGGAGGACCGCCTGGTGGGCATCAAGTCGCGCGAGGTTTACGAAGCCCCGGCGGCGGTCATCCTGGACCAGGCCCACCGGGCCATAGAATCCCTCACCCTGTCGCGGGACGTGCTGCGGTTCAAGCGCCAGGTGGCCGATGAGTGGGCGCAGCTCACCTACGACGGCCTCTGGTACTCGGCCCTGCGCCAAAGCCTGCAGGCGTTCGTCCACTCCACCCAGCGCTTCGTCACCGGCGAGGTGCGGCTTCAGCTCCGCCAGGGTGCCGTCACCCTGCTCGGCCGCAGCAGCCCAGCCTCGCTCTACTCCCGCGAGCTGGCAACCTATGAAAGGGCCTCGGACCGGTTCCGCCACCAGGCCGCCGAGGGCTTCTTGAACATCTTCGGGCTGCCGCTTCGGACCCAGGCCGCCATTCAGGGCAACCTGTGGGAGGAGTCCAGGCCCCTGCTGGGATCCATGCCCAGGGGGATTGCCCAGGGGCAGGGGCTGGAGGGAGGCGATGCCGAAGGCACCTGACCCTGGGCTAAGGCGAGCGCCGAAGGCATGGAGCGGCAGGCTGCAGCAGCCGTCCAGCCCCACTCTGGAGTCCTACTCGACATCGCTGCCATGGGATCGGCAACTGGGGCAATATGACATCGTGGGCTCCAGGGCCCACGCGGCGGCGCTCTTCCGCGCCGGCCTCATCGACCAGGAATCGCTCGACCACCTGCTGGGCGGCCTGGAGGAAATAGCGGAGGAGCTCTCGGGCGGATCCTTCGTGACGCTGGAGTCGGATGAGGACATTCACATGGCGGTCGAGCGCAGGCTGACCGAACTGGTGGGTGAGCCCGGCAGACGGCTGCACACGGGACGAAGCCGCAACGACCAAATCGCCGTCGACCTGCGCATATACTCCCGAGCCGCCTGCACCAGGCTGGTCCGGGCCGGAGCTGGGTTCGAGGCCGCTCTGCTGCACCGGGCCCGGCAGGAGCGGGGCACCCTGGTCCCCGGTTACACCCATCTGCAGCGCGGTCAGCCGGTCCATCTGGGTCACCATCTCCTGGCCTACTTCGAAATGATCTCCCGAGATCTGGAGCGACTCCGGGCGTGCCATCGCCGCCTCAATGTGTCACCGTTGGGGGCGGGCGCTCTGGCCGGGACCACCCTGCCCATAGGGCGCGAGGAGTCGGCGGCCGAGCTGGGCTTCGCGGCGGTCAGTGCCAACAGCCTGGACGCGGTCTCGGATCGGGACTTCGCCGTGGAGCTGACTTTCTGCTGCGCCTTGCTGGGAGTCCATCTCTCGCGCCTGGCTGAGGATCTGATCATCTGGAACACAACCGAGTTCTCCTTCACCACCCTGCCGGACGCCTGGGCGACCGGGTCCAGCCTCATGCCGCAGAAGAAGAACCCCGACCTTCTGGAGCTGGTCAGGGGGCGCAGCGCCGTCCCCATAGCCTCCCTGGTTGGGCTTTTGACTTTGCTGAAGGGGCTGCCGCTCAGCTACAACCGAGATCTCCAGGAGGACAAGCGGCACCTCTTTGCGGCGGTGGAGGTGGCCGAGAGCTCCCTGCTGGCGTTCACCGGTCTGCTTCTGGAAATCGAATTTCAGCGGGCCGCGATGGCGAGGGCGTCATCGGACCCCGAACTGCTGGCCACCGACTTGGCGGAGAGGCTGGTCGCTTCGGGGATGCCCTTCCGCCAGGCCCATGAGATGGTCGGACTGGCGGTGCACCGTTCCCGGGAGGCGGGGATGCCGCTCGATTCCTGGCTTCGCGCCTCGTGGCAAGAGCTGGGGCTGCCCTTCGACCCCTGCCAGCAAAACCTCTTCAGCGCACGCGAGTCGCTCTCCCGGCGGGAGCAGATCGGAGCCCCCGGCCCGAGGTCCACGTCCCTGGCGCTGCGTCGCTGCGCCAGGCAGCTTGAGGGGACCAGGAGGTGGCTTGAGCAACAGGCCCGGCTCGGGGGATCCGCTCCCGCCGTCTGAAACCCAGCTGAGGTTGCTAGCATCACAACAGAGCGACCATCCGCTTATCGGGAAGCCTGATGTACCGCAAGATCTATCTGCCGCTGGACAACTCCGATCATTCCACCGCCGCCTCCGACCTCGGAATCCGGCTGGCCAAGGCGAGCGGCGCGGAGCTCGTGGGCAGCCATGTGTACGCGGCAAGGCTGCACGACTACCGCTTCAAGCAGATGGAGTACACCCTGCCTGAGGAGTACCAGGACGAGGTGGAGCTGGAGCGCCAGCGCAAGATCCACGACAGCCTTATCACGACGGGCCTCGGCCTGATCTCGGATTCGTACCTTGAGGAGACGCAGAGGCGCTGTCTGCAGGAGGGAGTCCCGTTCACCCCCAAGACCTTCGACGGGAAGAACTGGGAGGTGTTGGTCAAGGACATCGAGGAGTCCGACTACGACCTGGTGATCATGGGAGCGTGCGGGCTTGGCCAGGTCAAGGAGACCCAGATCGGGACCTGCGTGGATCGCGTGGTTCGGCGGGCCCACCGTGACACGATAGTGGTCCGGCATCGGGAGGGCCGCGGAACTCTGGACGGGCCCATCGTGGTGGCCATCGACGGTTCGCCCCAGTCATTCGCCGGCCTGCGCTCGGCGCTGGAGATGGGGCGGGCTCTGGACCTCCCAGTGGAGGCAGTCTCCGTCTACGACCCGTACCTGCACTACGTCCTCTTCAACGGCATCGTGGGAGTCCTCTCGGAGAAGGCCAGCAAGGTCTTCCGCTTCAAGGAGCAGGAGGCTCTGCACGAGGAGATCATCGACACGGGGCTGGCGATGATCTACTCGTCCCATCTCAAGGTGGCCAAGGAGGTGGCGCGGGCCGAGGGCTACGACCTGCCGATCACGCTCTTGGACGGCAAGGCCTTTGAGCAGGTGCTGCGATACCTGCGGGAGAAGGACGCATCCCTGCTGGTCTGCGGCCGGATCGGGGTGCACTCGGACCAGGGCATGGACATCGGTGGGAACAGCGAGAACCTGCTGCGCCTTGCCCCCTGCAGCGTGATGCTCTCCTCCCGTACCTACGTGCCGCCCATCGACGTTCAGGGCGCCGCTTCGGTGGTGTGGACCCCGGAGGCAAACGAGGTTCTGGAGAGGATTCCATGCTCGGCTCAGGGGTTGGCGAGGACAGCCGTGCTGCGCTGGTCGATGGAGCGCGGCCACTCCATCATCTCTCAGGACCTGGTGACCGCAGCTCTCGGTGACATCCTGCCTCCCGAGGCCTCCTCGGCAATCGGCATTCAGCGCGAGGCGGCGGTCTTGGTCAAGAACGAGCGCGAGGTCCACATCTGTCGGGAGTGCGGCTACACCGCTCATGGAGTGCGCCCCGTCGCCTGTCCGGTCTGCGGCGGAACCCAGGAGGGATTCTCCAAGGTGGACCACGAGAGCCTGATGCGCGAGGCCGAGTCCGAGGGCGAGGTGACAGAGGAGCTCACCTTCGACAACCGCAAGATCGGGTGGTCAACGGAGGCCCGCAACCTGCTCCACGAGATGCCGGCTGGTTATCTCCGCCGCAGGATCAAGGCGAAGGTGGAGAAGGTCGCCAGGATGCGTCGCCTGACCGTGGTCACGGTGCAGGTGGCGGCCCCCCTGATCGAGCCCGAGTTGGGCCGCTCCGCCAACGCCCAGCCACATCGCACTCCGTTGCAGGACGATGAGGCCGAGGACCGGCAGCCAGTGGACGGGAGCGGGTTCGACGACTCCTTCCAGGAGGGCGACGACGTGGACCGGGCGCTCCTGACCTACGCTGCCGGGGGCGCGGGGGGCCGCTACGTGCCCAGGGAGGCATCGCCCACCGTGGCCCGGCTGCGTCCTCGCGATGAGGGGACCACGCCCGGGTTCGTTGCGCCCGCAGCCGCGGACGGGGAGTCGGATGGGCTAGCGACCCGAGGTGGGTGCCCGGTGCATGGCAACCCTGAGCTGGAGGCCGAGGTGGTCAGATCACTGGCTGCCGCGCCCGTCGACGCCGATTCCGGGGCTTCCGGCTGTCCCGTCCATGGCAACTCATACCTCGCCTCCCAGCTGGACCGAAGCCTGAGCGGGGCGGTTCCCGCCCAGATTGCGGAAGAGACCGTTTAGGCCACCCTCAGGACGGGGCCTGTCCCGGCGTCCTGGGCACCCGCTCATGTGAGATGGCTGCCGCGCTCGATCGAGGTGTCGATCGGTCCCTCGGCACCGCGCATCAGCATGCGCATGCGCTCGCCATTCTCGGGGGCAACGAGGGCGCTGGCCACGTCGCCCACCTTCAGCACCGTGCTCGCGGTGGCGAAGGTGAGCTCGGTGCCGCGCAGAATCGTCACCACGATGCAGCCGGGGGGCAGGGTCACTTCGCGCAGCGGCCGGCCGATGAGGGGGGAGCCTGCTCCGATGCGCTCCTCCAGGCTCATGATGTGGCTGCTCACCTGGGTCAGAACGCCGAGGTTGCTGGAGAGCGCGCGCTGGTAGCCGGTCACCAGATCCCCGAAGGTGAGCACCCCGAGCACGTGCCGAGCTCCGTCGGTGACGGTCACCCAGTGTCCGCCGGCCTGGGTGATGGAGTCGAGGGCGGTGTCAAGACGTGCGGTGGCGGCAACGGTGGGGGTCGTGAAGTCCACCAGCTCCGACAGCACGGGAACCGGCTCCCGGGCCATTGCTTCGGCCATGGTCTGGGTCGCCACGGTTCCCAGGTAGATGCCATCCCCATCGACGACCGGAGCCCCGGGCACGGAGTGGGAACGCAGCAGCTGCAGGGCCTCCGCCGCGGTCATGGAATCTGTCACTGTGACCAGGGGAACGGAGGCCACCGTGCTGACCTGGATCCCGCCCAGGAGCGGGAGGCCGAACTGCAGCCGCTGAGCAGGCGAGTCGGCTCTGGTGCGGAGCTGGCTTCGGTAGATGCTGTCGTCGAACCGTCGCACGATGAACGTGGCGATCGCGACCGCGATCATGGCGGGGACCAGCAGGGAGATGGTCCCGGTCATCTCCGCCACCATGAGCATGACCGCCAGCGGCGCCCTGGCGATCCCTCCAAAGCAGGCCATCATCCCGACCACCACGAACGAGGCCGGGTCGTGGGGGACCCAGGGAGCGAACGGCTCTAGCACCCTCCAGACCGCGGCTCCGGTGAACGCTCCGATGACCATACCCGGACCGAAGACCCCGCCCGACCCGCCGGTGCCGATGGACAGCGAGGTGGCCAGGATCCTGGCGAAGGGGAGCAGCAGCACGGCGTAGAGGGGGATCGCCAGCAGGTCAGGCCCCAAGCCCTTCTGGACCCACCCGTAGCCGGTCCCCAGCACCTCCGGGAGGGCCAGAGCAATCGACCCCACCAGGAGTCCGCCCAGGGCGGGGCGCAGCTTGCGGCTGAACGGCAGCCGCGCGTTGAGGGCCACCACGCGATAGAAGCCCTTGGCGTAGAGCAGCCCTATTAGGCCAGCCGCGATCCCGATCACGGCGAACCACAGGAGCTGGCCGGGGTTCGAAAAGTGGTATCTGCCGGGCAAGGTGAAGAGGGATCGATATCCCTCGAGGGCCCCAAATATCAGGTAGGCGATGACCGATGCGACAAGGCCTGGGAAGAGGGCGGCGAACTCGAAGTCGTCTCGATAGAGGATGTCCGCCGCCAGCACGGCGCCCCCGAGCGGCGCGCTGAAGATGGCGCCGATCCCCGACCCGATGCCGACCGCCACCGCCAGCCTTCCATCTTCCGGGGAGAGGTCGAGGGTTCTGGCCAAGAGCGAGCCGAACCCCGCGCTGATCTGGGCCGTTGGCCCCTCCCTGCCGCCTGACCCCCCGGAGCCTATGGTGACTGCGGAGGCCACGATCTTGACCGCCACCGCCCGCAACCGGATGCCGCGAGGGTTGCGGTGGAAGGCTTCGATCGCGGCGTCCGTACCATGGCCCTCGGCCTCCGGTGCCCAGGTGAAGATGAGGAAGCCCGACAGAAGGCCCCCCAGGCCGACCACGAGTGGGATGGCCCAGGGTCTGGCGAAGCCGGAAGACCCAGGGGCGTTGCCCTCTCCCCCGGGGGTGGGGATGTGGTATCCGGCGAGGTCGGCAAGGAACAGGTGGGTCCCGACCTGGAGGGCTGTGTAGAAGAGAATGGCGCCGAGCCCGGCCACCACTCCGATCGCGGCCCCGAGCACCAGCCACTTGGTGGCATAGGGAAGACGGCCGACGCGGGCACCCATTCGGCTGCCGAGGATTCGCCAGCTTGTCAGGCCCGCCTGGAAGAGGCTTCCCTCCCAGGTGAGGGACTCCTTTTCCAGCCCGCGGCGCGAAGGCCTGGCCTCTGGCGGCGCTGGCCTGTCGTGCCGCCTCGACCACTTCTCGGTCCGCCGCACCAGGCGGGCCAGGTGGCCAGCTGTTGGCCCCCACCCGCGGTCGGGTGATTCGTCAGGATCTCCGGGGCTCACCCTCTCCCTGGGGTGCCTGCGGATCAGGCCCAGCAGCGAACGCCATCCCGGTCTCATGAGGGAGCGAGGGCAGCCAGCAGCAGGTCGACTGTGAGGCGGATGTTCTCCCAGCGGAATCCAGTGTCGTCGAGACCCGCGTGCAGGGTCAGGCCCTCCCCGAGCGCCAGCATCAGCGATGCCAGGGCGTTGGCGGGGGTTGGGGTTATCCTCTGGCTGGCGATCCCATCCTCCACCCAGGACCGCAGAATCCTGCGCCTGTCCGCGATGCTCCGCCGCAGGGTCGCTCGCACGTCGGGATCGGTCAGCATCGCCGCCCAGAGATCAGCCATCATCTGCACGTGCTGGGGGGACTCCGCCCGTGCCAGCATGTGGGCGGCGAAGGCTCGCAGCCGCCGGCTCGGGTCCGGTTCGCGAGCCTCCAACTCGATCATGGCAGCCTTCAGAGATGCTGAGTCGTCTTCCAGGAGGGCGAGCAGCAGGCTCTGCTTGTGAGAGAAGTAGCCGTAGAAGGATCCCTTGCTGACCGCGGCCTCCCGGCATACCTGGTCTACCGTGAGGTCGCGGTAGCCGGTGTGGGCAAGGCATCGCCAGCCGGCGTCGATGAGGCCCTGGCGACGGGCGGCCCTGATCTTCTCCCCGACCTTGGGCATTGGATGAGTATAAAGACTGACCGGTCGGTCTTTATACCTGCGCGCCCGCTTTGAAGCGGTTCGACGACGATCCTCACAGAGAGCCGGTGGCGCCCAGAGAGCGCCCGGTCAGGGGTCCTGATCCTCCTCCGACCCGTCGCTGAAGCTGCCCAGGAGGTGCTGGGAGCCCTCCTCGAAGGAGAAGATCGCCCCACAACTCGGGCACTCTAGCTGAGCGCCAGGGTCCAGTTCGTCAGGTGGCAGCAGTCGTGTCCCGCATGCCGGGCAGGTGACGGTGATCTGGCCCGCGGATCCGCTCTCCCTGGCCCGGGCGGCGGCGGCGTCGGCCAGGTCGATGGCCACCGCCCCGCAGCTCTCGCAGCGGAAGGAAGCCAACCTCTCCTCGTGGTTCAGGTACAGGCCGCGCTGGTCCACAAACACCGCACCGCCGATGAGCTCGAAGCGCTGCGGCTGGCATCCGTATGGGCAGACCAGGTGGCGCTTGCCAGCGGTCACAGTCCCATCACCCCTCACCACTCACGAACGTGGGCCGTTGCCAGCCGTTGGGTCCCTCGCCCGCGGCGACGATCTCGGAGTAGAGCTCTTCAAGGTCGGCCGTGGTATTCAGGTCCGCCACCCGCGCCCGCAGACGCGCGGCGCCGCTGCAGCCCTTGATGGCCCAGACCAGGTACTTCCGCGCCAACCGGACGCCCAGGCGCTCGCCGTGGTGGGCCACCACGGCCAGCCAGTGGCGCCGAGCCAAGCTCACCCGCTCCTCGAAGCTGGGATCGGGACCGGGGTCGCCGTGCTGGAGCTGGCTGACGGTTTGCTGGAGAAGGTGCCAATCACCCATCATCCCGCGCGCGATGACGACCCCGTCGACCACGCCCTGGCGGATCCGCGCCTCCACCTGGGCCGGGTCACGCACGTCCCCGGAACCCAGAACCGGGATCCTCCGCACCGCCTCCTTCACTCTCCCAATCTCCGCCCAGTCGGCCCACCCCGTGTAGCGCTGAGCTCTGGTTCTTCCGTGGATGGTCACCGCCTGGACACCGACATCCTCGAGGGCCCGGCTCAGCTCCGGCGCGTTGATGCTCTGGTGGTCCCAGCCCAGCCGCATCTTGGCGGTGACTGGCACCGAAACCGCCTGGACCATCGCCTCGAGGACCGCCGCGGTGGCCTGAATCTCGCGTGCAAGGGCGGCTCCGGATCCCAGCCGCACCACCTTGGGAACCGGGCAGCCGAGGTTGACGTCGATGATGTCGGCGCCCCTGGCGACGCAGATCTGGGCGGCGTCCGCCATCATCCTGGGATCGCACCCGACGAGCTGGGCCGCCACCGGGTGCTCGTCACCCCGCAGGTCGAGAACGCGCTCGACGGCCTCCTCCGGAGCTCTCACCACCGCGGCGGCGGCGGTCATCTCGGTGCAGGTGAGGCCGGCTCCCAGCTCTCTGGCCAGGTCCCGGAACGGTCGATCGGTGATTCCCGCCATGGGGGCGATGAAGATGGGGTTGTCCAGCTCAAGCGCTCCGATGCGCAGGGAGCCCCCGGACTTCACGGCCCTGGTCTGGGTTGCAGTCGTCAACTTCGAGCCACTTGGGTTGTGCTCCAGCAGGTGAAGGTTGGAAGAGGGGTGTGCTGGTCTCAGTATCGGACATGCCGACCGATGAGCTCGCTGGCGCTCGGCGCCGGGCGGTCGAGCCCCTATATAGTCGGCACCGAAATCGGAGCTCCGGCCGTGCATCCCCTGGGAGGAACGCGCTTGCTGCTGGCGATAGACGTGGGCAACTCGAACCTGACGATCGGGGTCTTCCGAGATCGTGGGCTGCTGGCTCATGGGCGGTTCGCGACCAGGCGCGACGCCACCCCGGACGAGCTGGGCGGACAGCTCCTGAGCTTCCTGCAGCAGCGCGGGTTTCCCGCCGAGATCAGCTCGGTTGCGATCTCCTGCGTGGTCCCCACCCTGAACCAGGCTCTGGTGGAGATGGCCAACACCTATCTGGGAGTGGAGCCCATGTTGGTGGGCCCGGGGACCAGAACGGGGATGGAGATCCACTACGACCCCCCCCGCGACGTGGGGGCTGACCGGATCGCGACCGCGGTCGGCGTCCAGCATCGGTACGGCGGGCCAGCGGTGATGGTCAGCTTCGGCACCGCCACCGTCTTCGATGCCATCGACGCCAGGGGCAATTACCTGGGGGGGGCCATCGCCCCCGGGCTGCAGCTCTCCGTGGATGCCCTCTTCTCGCGGGCTGCCCGCCTGCCCCGCGTCGACCTGGTCGCCCCCGGCAGGGTGCTGGGACGCACCACCGTGGCCTCGATGCAGGCGGGGATCATGTACGGGGCGGCGGCTCAGGCCGAGGGCCTCATCGAGAGGATCCGGCGGGAGATGCAAGGGCCCGCCAAGGTTGTCGCCACCGGAGGGCTTTCCCCCCTGATCGCCCCCCTGGTGGGGGGGGTGGACGTGATCGATCCTCTGGTGCTGCTGGAGGGGCTCATGGTCCTTGAGGAGATGAACAGGCCGCGGCCCTGAGCATAAAAAAAGGGCGCCCCCCGAAAGGGACGCCCCGAGAGGGGGGGGCTAGTTGAGGGCCAGGAGATCCAATCTCACGACCAAGGCTAGGTTAGCACCACCTGGAGTGTCCGGCAAATTCCGAACTGGTGAAGGTTCGGCTACGGCTGTGTCGAAGCGCAGCTTGCGAGGGCGTCAAGGTTTAGGTAGACTTCCATTTCCCGACCTGCGCCAGTAGGATTCGGCGCGGGCGGTGCCAATGATGCCGGTTGACGCCGGTAAGGAGCAGGTGAGCAATGCAGGACAAGCCGGTACTCCTGACGCCTGAGGGGCTGCAGAAGCTGCAGGAGGAGCTCGACTTCCTCATAAATGAGAGGCGGCCGGAGATAGCTCAGCGGATCAAGCACGCCAAGGAATTCGGCGACCTCAGCGAGAACGCGGAATACGATGACGCCAAGAACGACCAGGGGTTCATCGAGGGTCGGATCATGACCATCGAGCAGATGATCCGCAATGCCAGCCTGATCGACACCGACGAGAAGGTGGACGGGTTCGTCCACCTGGGGTCCAGGGTCGAGGTTAAAGACGAGTTCGGGCAGACAAGCTACACCATCGTCGGGCCCGCTGAGGCTGACGCTGGCTCCGGCAAGATTTCCTTGGAGTCTCCCGTGGGGAAGGCTCTGATGGGACGTCGCACCGGAGACGAGGTGGAGGTCGAGACTCCCGGCGGAGCCCGTAGAGTCCAGATTCTAAAGGTGGCGTGACCGCCGCGCCAGGTGAGGGCGTAGAAGCCGTCGGAGACGTCCTCGGGGACCGCCGGCGCAAGGCGCTCGCGCTGGCGGGCAGGGGGATCCCGCCCTGGGGAGTCGACTTCCACCCCGAGATGACCTGCGAGCTGGCTCATCGCGCTGCCCCAGCGGAGCCGGGCGTTCCAGGTGCCCAGACCACGGTGGCGGGCCGGCTGCTGCGGATCCGCCGTGCCGGCGGCATCGCCTTCGCGGACTGCTATGACGAGTCGGGCAGGCTTCAGCTCCTGGTAACCCGCCAGGTTCCGTCCGCGCTCGACCTGCTGGCGGATCTGGATCTCGGCGACATAGTGGGGGCGGCGGGACGCCTGACCAGGACCAGGGCCGGCGAGCCAAGCCTGGAGGTGGCGGAGCTAACCCTGCTGGCGAAGGCTCTCAGGCCCCCGGCCGCCAAGCACCGGGGGGTGGTCGACCCTGAACTGCGCTACCGCAGACGGTATTTGGACCTGCTCTCGGACCCCGACCAGCGCCAGCTGTTCCGGCAGCGGTCGGCGATCGTGTCCGCTCTGCGCCAGGTTTTGCAGGAGCGAGGGTATCTGGAGGTCGAGACCCCGGTTCTCCAGGAGATCCCCGGAGGCGGAGACGCTCGCCCCTTCGTGGCCCATCACAACGCCCTCGACACCGACTTCTACCTGCGGATAGCCCTGGAGCTGTACCTGAAGCGCCTTTTGGTCGGTGGATTCCAGCGAGTCTTCGAAATCGGCCGCACCTTCCGCAACGAGGGGGTGTCGCCCCGGCACAACCCGGAGTTCACCCTCCTTGAGGCCTATGAGGCCTACGGTGACCTTCGAACCATGATGGACCTATGCCAGGCGATGGTGGAGGCCGCGTGCCGGGCGGCGGCGGCCCTGGGCGCCACGCCATCCCCCGCTCTGAGCCAGCCGTTCCCGGTCAGGACCATGGCCTCCTTGGTCAGGGAGGTCACGGGCTTCGATGCCATCGCCAGCTGGGATGACGTTTCCGAGATGGAGCGGCGAGCGCGGGAGCTGGGAGCGCAGCTGCCGGCTGGGGCCGGGCCGGGCAGGATCCTCTTCGAGATCTATGACCAGGTGGTGGAGAGGGGACTGGACAGCCCCATCTTCGTCACGGGACATCCAGTTGAGGTCTCCCCGCTTGCTCGCCGGGAAGACGATCCGCGCTTCGCCAAACGCTTCGAGCTGGTGGTGGCGGGTCGCGAGCTGGCCAATGCGTTCTCTGAGCTGAACGACCCCATCGAGCAGAGGGAACGCCTGGAGGATCAGGCTCGGAGGCGCCGAGGCGGTGATCCCGAGGCTCAACCGTTCGACCAGGACTTCGTGGAGGCGCTGGAGCATGGCATGCCGCCAGCGGGAGGCATCGGCTTGGGGGTGGACCGTCTCGTGATGTTGATCACGGGGGCGCCGAGCATTCGCGACGTACTGCTCTTCCCAACCCTGCGGCCCCGGGAAGGGTAGACCCCGTCAACCGTTAATCTTTAGCCCTATGCTCGCGCTCCAGTACATTCGCGACCACGCAGACCTGGTGCGAGCGGGCGCGCTTCGGAAGGGAGAGGACGCTCCCATAGACGAGATCTTGGCCCTCGACCAAGAACATCGGCTGGCGCTGGGCGAGGAGGAGTCGCTGAGAGCGGAGCTCAAGGCGAGTTCGCTCCGGTTTCAGCAGCTGTCTCATGAGAGCGCGTCTCAGGCGGAGCAGCTTCGGAGTGAGCTCGCCGACCTGAAGGTTAGGATCCAGACGTTGGGGCAGCGCCGCAAGGAGATGGAGGATGCGCTCGATCAACTGTTGCTGACCGTGCCCAACCCCCCCCACGACTCGGTCCCGGACGGCGCCTCCGACGAGGACAACGAGGTCGTTCGCACCTGGGGGCAGCCGCCCGCCTTCCCTTTCGACCCCAGGACCCACTACGACCTGGGCGAGGCGCTGGGGATCTTCGATTTCGAGCGCGCGGTCAAGATCTCAGGCAGTCGTTTCGCTGTGCTGCGCGGAAAGGGCGCCCGACTGGAACGCGCGCTGAGCACGTTCATGTTGGACATGGCCACTGCCGAGCACGGCTATCAGGAGGTGGCACCGCCCTATCTGGTCAACCGCAACTGCATGGTGGGCACCGCCAATCTGCCCAAGTTTGAGGAAGATGCCTTTCACGTGGTGGAGGGTGATCGCTTCCTGATTCCAACCGCGGAGGTGCCGCTGACCAACCTCTACCGTGAGGAAATCCTCGAGGCTTCCGACCTGCCAATTCGACACGTGGCATGGACGCCGTGCTGGCGCAGCGAGGCGGGGGCCCCAGGGCGTGACACCAAGGGGTACATCCGGCTTCACCAGTTCAGCAAGGTGGAACTGGTCAAGTTCGTCCACCCCGAGCGCTCCCTTGAGGAGTTGGAGAGCCTCGTGAGGGATGCCGAGTCGGTGCTGAGAGCTCTTGGCCTGCACTATCGAGTTCGCCTCATGTGCAGCGGTGACATGGGGTTTGCTCAGTGGAAGAAATACGACATCGATGCCTGGGCGCCCGGCCTCGGCCGCTACCTGGAGGTTTCCTCCTGCTCAGCCTTCGGTGACTTCCAGGCCCGCCGGGCCGGGATACGTTTCCGCACGGCTGGCTCTCGACCTGACTTCGTGCACACCCTGAACGGCAGCGCCCTTGCTCTTCCCAGAACCCTCGACTGTCTCCTGGAGACCTATCAGACGGCACGCGGTTCCATCGCCATCCCAGACCGGCTGCGCCCGTACCTTGGTGGGATGACCGAGCTGGACTGACATCCTGGCTGCTTGGGGCTTTGCCCCCGACGCCTCGGCCGGTCCCAGGCGTCCGCTCGGCACCGTCAGGGAACTTCGTGGGTTCGCCCCTACTGGATATTGCGCTCCTCACCTTCGGGGCCCTGGGCTGCTGGGGAACGCTGTCCTCAGATCGGTGCGGCACAGCGGCAACTTGCGAGCACCGCCTTGCGGGGGACGGGTAGGATTTCATGACAGGCCCGTGGAGGGATGGCAGAGCGGTTGATTGCGGCGGTCTTGAAAACCGCTAATGCTGCAAGGCATTCCGGGGTTCGAATCCCCGTCCCTCCGCCAATTTGATCTCGATGGGAGCCTTGATGTCGAGCGGTTCGGACGCCACGCGTATGCACTTGACGGCAACCGCGACGGCAACCCCTGGGTCCCACGAGTGGACTCCGGGGCCGCCCATTCAGATGGCGGTCATGGGTCCAGCACGCGAAGGGCCGCCGCCCGGCTGTTCCGATGCGCCATGGGCCCCCGCAGGTGTCCGGGGGGAGCCCACCCTCTCCCGGCTGTCTCAGAGACCAACGTGAACCACTCGGCTCATTGGCTCCCCACATTCAACCTCGCCGCAGCAGGCCACACTTCCGGTGGACCGATAGCCCGGCTTCGCGTCGCCGTCGCGGCTCTCGCCTGATGTGCTTTCGGCGTACCCGTTCTCCCGTGCCCAGCACTCCAGCTCTTGACGGGCGCACCCCGGCGCGGTTTCGTGCCTCCCCCTGCAGGGCGGCTCTGGGGGGCAACCCGCAGACACCAGCCGCTATACGCCATGACCCTGGGGCGCGCCCAGATTTGCGCATCGCGAGTCAGGAGCACATCGGCCGAGTCGCTGGTGCCGGCGAGATCCGGTGCCGACGGGTGCCCAGGAGCCGCCTCCCCGTCTGACCTAGATCCGCGAGTAAGGGTTCAGGTAGGGGTTGGATTTCCGCCGGAGCCTGGTTAACGCTCCTGGTGAAGGAGGATTAGGGCCGTTGGGGCCGGTGGAATGGGTGTGGTGGGACTGGAGCCGCACTCTGACCCACGGGGGGCGGGTTTCTTGGGGTGAAATCGCCTCTTCGAGGCGCGTTGGTCCGCCGCCTGCGCGGTAGAGAGGAAGCAGCCGGATGACCGGTGGCCGGCGGTTTAGCCAGCCGGAGCGGGAAGGGCGCGCAGGAGCTGGTAGGCGGATACAAACGGCCCGTCCTGTTGTGCAGGGGCAAGCCGCACCACCAAGCGGCGGGCGTGTCGAACCACTCGGGCCGGCACCACGATGAGCTCCCGGCGCAGCCGCTTGCCGTGAGCCCGGTGGCGATGGTCGTTACCGGTCAATGCCTGCAAGGTGACGGAGAGGGTGAGCGCCAGAAAGGCGGCCCACATCCAGACTTGGTTGGCCACCGCGAAGCCGCTGGGCAAGTGCCGAAGCGCCATCCCCAGCTTGGTGTCCTTGATGCGCTCCTCGATCTGGGCCCGCTCCCGAAACCAGGCCTCGATGGCCTGGGCCGGTCCTTTCAGGTTGGTCACGATCGGGGAATAGGCGTAAGCATGGCTCACCGCGCCTTCGAGGGCGAGTTGGAGCTGAGCGGGATCGAAGGTTCGCCGACGCTGGGACCGCGGGTCCTGGGAGATCTCATCGGCCTCGATCCGCACCAGGCGCACGATCATCCGGGTGCCCTGGGGCCAACCCTCGGGCACATAATCGGCCACTGCCACCTCTGCTCCCCGCATCCCTGTGGCAGGCCGCCAGGCGTCGTTGGGAATCAACTGGATGGCGCGGCGCACCGCTGCATTGCGCGCCGCTGCGATGGCGAAGTCCGCGTCCGCGCCCACCGCCGCCCAGGCCACATCGCCGGAGAACAGCCCAGAATCACAGCGCACCCGGGGGCGCTTGGTGCCCTTGGGCAGCGCGGCCACTGCCTGTCGGATCCAATTCGGGGCGGTGGGACGGGGGTCCTGGTCCCCGGCCAGCAGTTCACCCGTGAGCACCACCCCCGCCTCGGCCCAGGTGACCAGCACCGGCCGCCCGGCCCGAACCCCAGCGTAGGTCCAGCCAATTCGCTCTTTCTGGGTGCCGTACACCTCCACATCCGTGGGATCCACATCAATGGTGGGCCGCTTGCCCAGCATTGCCCGCCGCCGCCGGCGCGGCAACGCCGCCACGTGCCGGCCCACGAGTTCCGCCTGGGCCGTGGGCAGGGCGGCCAGCTACTCGGGGCTG
>Ga0080006_1166174_pt1 | contig 84767 bp, 76 predicted proteins | sample RS3BMetagenome_FD_69209 | JGI IMG/M metagenome (GOLD analysis project Ga0080006, IMG submission 69209) | Ferric oxide microbial mat and aquatic microbial communities from Rainbow Spring, Yellowstone National Park, USA - RS3B (SPADES... ... | reverse complement strand
CAACTCGCCGATCCCGAGCCGTTCCGACAGGGTGGCCACCAGCGCCAGGCCGGCGCCGGCCACCGCCTTGTCGTCGTCGAAGGTCACTGCAAGACGCGTCGGACTGTGCGATTCTGTGTGCACCGGAATGATGCCTTTCTGTGGTTGGTGGATGTGTGCTTCAGCGAGTCACATCTTCCCAACTCAGGGGGCATTTTCCGCGTATGGTCACGCCTCAGCTGAGGCCGGGTGTGGATCCAATTCGGTGGATCCAGGCTCAGGCCGACATGGCCCTCAGACCGACAGGGCGTCAACCCTCGCTCGCCAGGCCCACCATCGGCGACGTGAGCGGCACGCCACCCATCGACCCCTGGAACCCGGCTGATCCGAACGCGTAGAGGCCGCCATCCCCGGCCACCAGCCAGTAGCCCGCCCCGTCTGGAGCGCTGCCGATGCCGACCACCGGGCGGTTCAGGGCGGTGCCACCCATCGACCCGTGGAAGGTGGCGCCGAAGGAGAAGATGCCGCCGTCGGCGGCGACGAGCCGGTAGCCCGCAGTTGCAGGATCTACCGCGACCCCGACGACGGGCTGGTTCAGCGGCGATCCCCCCATGGACCCCTCGTACCGGGCGTCCCCGAAGGCGAAGATCCCGCCGTCGCGAGCCACCAGCCAGTAGCCGCCACCGTCCGGCGTCGCCGCGATCCCCACGACGGGCTGGTTCAGCGGCGATCCCCCCATCGACCCCTCGAACCGGGCGTCCCCGAAGGCGAACACGCCTCCGTCTGCCGCGGCTTCCCAGTAACCGGCGGTGGTCGGATTCACACCGAGGGCTCCAGCGGGGAGTGCGGCACCACGACGCACCGGACCGGCGTCCAGTGCCTGCCATCCCGTCACCCCCGCCACCGACGGGACGATGTCGGCCAGCACAGGTGAGTAGAAGGCCATCGTCTCCGGCACGGCTGCGGTGGTGGCGGTCGGATCGCCCCGCAGGTACGCGGCGCCGGCCGAGCGCCGGTCGATGTTGCCCGGGCGGACCGCCTGGGATCCGCCGGCGATCACGTTGTCGCGATAGCTGGATGTCGGATCCGTGGAGTTCGGGGTGTTCAGGGGGACGATCACGTTGCCGTCATAGCGAACGTTACCGCCCTGAATGTTCGAATCGAGCTCCACACCTCCGTTGATCGCCGGGCTGTTCGAACGAAGATTACCGACGGCCGTGTTGAAGAAGCCGTCCACATTGATCGAGTTGTAGACATGGATGGCCCGACCACCGTTTCCGGTGATGACGTTGGCCTCGAGGAGACCCGACTTCGTGTACGGAGCGAGCCCGGACGCGTACGGTACCGACAGACTGTCGACGCTGATTCCGTTTCCGTCGGTGACATAGGGGAAGTTGCCGGCTCCCGAGCTCGAGTTCACCAGACAGATCACGTCGTAGATGTAGTTGCCGATGGCGATGTAACCGTAGCCACCCAGCGTTGACGCGGTCGTATCGACCGCTCCGTAGAACGAGATGCCCGAGGTGTTGCTGGGGCTGTACTTGCTCGTCTCATGAATCCGGTTGAACGAGACATCAACGAGATCCCATCCGCCCGCCGGCAATGACCGGCCGTTGTAGATCGTCGCCGGGGCATAGAAGCAGTTCACGCCACCGCCGGGGAAGTCGTGAATGTTGTTGTCCCAGACGTAGACATGGTCGGACCCACGAAATACCGCGACGCCGGAGGCATTGGTGTTCGTCGAGGTTTGCAGGCCCTCGACCTCGAATCCGTACAGGCCGACGAAACTGGACTGCTGGATGTCCACGCCGTCGTCGCCGGAGTCGTTCGCCACGTCGATGATCGGGGTGGCGGAGTCGCTGATGCTTTCGATGGAGAGCCAGTGCGTCGGATCTCCCCGATATCCATAGATGCTCACACGGCCGTAGGCGCCGGGCCCGACCAGGATCCGGTCGCCGGGCCTCGCCACATCGACCGCGTGCTGCACCGTGGCGTAGGCGGTTGCGGGTGAGGTCCCGGTGTTGCCGTCCGAGCCGGCGTTGGCCTCGACGTAGACGGTACGGGTTCCGGAAATGACGACCTGTCCGAAGGATGCTCGAAGCTGATCACCAGCAGGAGCCGCAGCGTGTGCTCCGGCCACCGGCAGCGTCAGAGCGGCCGAGAGCATCCCAACGACCGCGACCCCGCACACGGCGGCGGTGACCACCACCCGGCTGCGCGCCCGACGGGAGCTCCGATCGGTGGTATCGCTTCCGGACGGCGCCGACAGTGCTGCAACGCGTGACGATTTCACTTTGCCGACTATCGCGCGTCCCGGAGGGCAAGTAGATCGGTCATCGATTCCCCGCGACCCCGAGGGTTCTGCCGGCCACCGGCCTCGCGGTCGGCAAGCTGTGACGGGCGAACCGGCGGAGCTGGAGTTCGGGTGCCGGCTCAATGACATCGGCGCCCACCGACTGTCCGTCGCGCCTTACCGCGCGGTCTCTCTCCGGAAGCGCCTGGGTTCCCGGTGATCCCGGGTTGCGGGGCCTTCGACCACGGCCTGTAGGTCTCGGGATCCCTCTCGAATGGCACGTCGCCTCGAGTCATGATCCTCTCCCCCGATCAGCGCTGTCACCTCGCCGAGGTCCGTGAAGCCAAACCTGTACGAGGCCGGATCGCCGGAGTGTCGCCAGTGCGCCGGTCGCCACTCGATGGGCGAGCTGCCGGAAGCCGTGGGTTTCTCCCCGCCGGGCGGCCGGCCGGGGGAGGGATGTCACGGCAGACCGTTCACCTCCGACGAGGGGATCCTCCGGTGGGCCCAAGTGCATAGCCTGCGCCACCGGTACTATGGAAACGCCCCCGATGTGGGCCGGGAACGAGCGGAGCACCCGGCGGGCAGCTACAACCAGAAGTGGCGACTGTGCCCGAGCAGGCCTCCGCCCTACAACCGGTCCGGATGCCGCTGGCGTCGATGACCCGGTACGTCGGGCCGTTGCATATCCGGAGGAACATTGGGTGCGTGGGGCTTGGTGTGGTGCCCCCGCTCGTCTGAGGACAGGGAGCCATTGATGGACGTTCAGGGTGTCGTGACGAACGTGACTGATCTCGACCGGTCGATCGATTTCTATCGCGGCGTGCTCGGCTTCACGCTGCTGTCCCGGCAGGAGCAGCTGGCGGCGATGGGTGCTCCGGGGGACGACCGGGCCTAGGTCGTCGTGCTACGGGCGATCGGGACCAGTCCCATGGGGGGCGCCCGTCACATCGGGCTGCGTGCCTTCGTGTTGAAGGTTGATTCCTCCGACCAACTGGAGCAGATCGCCGGCGAGTTGGACTCCCGGAGACTCCTTCTGAACCGGCGCGATCACCGCGAGTGGACCGCAGTGGTGGGACGCGACCCTGACGGTGTCGCCGTTGTCGTGACCTGGCACCCCGGCGGAGGGACGAACGCCGAAGGCTGGAGAACCCTCGACGACTTTCTCTACGGAATCGGCGAGTAGGCGAGCCCCACCAGTGGAGGTACCGGATGGCCGAGTTCACACCGCCCGCAGAGGGTATTCTGCTTGCCCACTTCATCGTGTCGGACGACGTCGAGCGCTCCCGGCGCTTCTACTCCGAAGTGCTCGGCGGCCGGGTGGTCTTCTCCGGTGACGTGACCTATGTGGCCCTCGCCAACAGCTGGATCATCATCAACGTCGGCGGCGGCCCGACCGATGACAAGCCGGCGGTCACTCTCGAGACGCCACGCGACCCCGACCGGGTCAGCAGCTTCCTCAATATCCGTGTCAAGGACATCCAGGCCGTGTACGCCGAATGGAGCGCTCGGGGTGCTCAGTTCCTGACCCCGCCGAAGCGGCACCGGTCCGAGATCCGTTGCTACCTCCGCGATCCGGACGGCCATTTGATCGAGGTGGGGCAGACCACCGATCCGGGAGGGGACTGGTCGGCCTGGTCCTGACAACCCACGGTGGCCGGTCCGTCCCGCCCGATCCCCCGCCGGCCGGATGGCCGGAGCCGGCGTCGACGAACGGCGACCAGATCGCCGCGCCCGCGGGCTCGGGTCAGTCGGCCCCGTAGAACGGCGCCCCGAAGGCGAAGATCCCCCCGTCGGATGCCACCAGCCAGTAGCCCCTGCCGTCGGCGGTGGGCGCCATGTCCACCACCGGCTCGTTCAGGTGCTGGCCGCCCATCGAGCCGTAGATGCCGGCGTCGCCGAAGCTGAACGTCCCGCCGTCGGCAGCCACCAGCCAGTAGCCCTTGCCGTCGGGGGTGGAGACGATGTGGGCGATCGGGGCATTGAGGGCCCGGCCGGCCAACGACCCGTAGGAGGCTGCCGGCCCGTGCGCCGCCACCCCGCCGGCCGCGTCGGTGATCAAGTAGCCACCACCGTCCGGCGTGGCGGCCATGCCGATCACCGGACAGGGAAGGCCTCCGAGTGACGGGGCCGGTGGGGTCCAGAACCTAACCGCACCGTCATAGGAGTAGACGGTGCGCAGGTACGCCATGGTGTGCTCTTGGGCCGGGAGCCCGACGTTGAGTGCGTCCCAGACCTGGTTGTTGCTGGCGTAGATCCCCGAGTGCACGTTGGCGTCGAGTCCGCTCCCGCCCCAGAACACGGCGTCGCCGGGCAGTAGGGCGGCGGTGTCCGCTGCCGGGATGATGGTGCCGACCCCGGGGAGCTGGCCCCCCGTGGAGAGGGAGATACCGGTGACCTGGTAGAGGGCGAGCTGGACCAGGCTGGCGCAGTCGCAGCCCACCGTGGTCCTGCCGCACCCGGTGGGATCGCCGGAACCGTGGGTCGGCCCGTTGATGCCGCCGCCGTCGCAGTAGGCAACGCCGGCCTGGGAGGCGGCCACGGCGGCGATCTGGTCGCCCTGGGTGGCCGCCCTGGCCGGCGCCGGCGCCACCCTCACCGCCACGGCGGCTAGCGCCAGCGCCACCACCACCAGCCCCGCCGCCACGACCCTGGTTGCCCGGCCGACTCACCGTTGTCAGCGCATCCCCGTCTCCCCCTTGCGACGACCTGCCGCTGCCTTGGCAATCTACTCCCCGCCACCGGCGGGCACCGGTGACCGTCGGGGGTCAGTTGTCGTAGGTGACCAGCACGTTCGGGTTGAGGACGCCGTCGGGGTCGAGGGCCCGCTTGACGGCCCGGAAGGTCCCCCGCTCGTCCTCGGTGCGGGCGAGGGCGAGCCAGGGCAGCTTGGCGGTGCCGATGCCGTGCTCGGCGCTGATGCTGCCGTCCAGGGACGCCACCAGCCGCAGCACTCGGTCGTCGATCCGAAGGTCGTCGGGGGCCGGTCCGGTCACGTTCACGTGTACATTGCCGTCGGCGACGTGGCCGAAGAGCCAGGTGCGTGCCGCCGGATCCACCGCCCGGACCGCCCCGGCCACCCGGTCCATGAACTCGACCAGCGCGCCGGCCGGCAGGGTGACGTCGAGCTTGTGCGGCACGCCCCGGGTGTTGATCGCCTCGGTGTGGGCCTCGCGGTAGCGCCAGAGTGCCGCCCGCCGCCAGGGCTCGGTGGCCACCACCGAGTCCTCCAGCCGGGCGACCGAGGCGGTGGCCTCGGCCAGTGGGCCGGTGGGGTCGGTCCGGTCGGCCGTCTCCACCAGCAGGTAGACGGGATGGGGGGACCCGAAGGGATGGGCAAGGCCGGCCACCGAGCAGACCAGCTCCAGGCCATCGTGGAGGAACAGCTCGCACGCCTCGAGCGAAGGCAGCGCGCGCCGGAGCACCGTCGACGCCGCCAGGGCGTCGCCCACCGCGGCGAAGGCCAGCAGGGCCGCGGTCCGGTGCTCGGTGGGGGGCACCAGTCGGAGACGGGCGGCGGTCACCACCCCCAGCGTCCCCTCGCTGCCGCAGAGGAGGCCGGGCAGGTGGTAGCCGGTGTTGTCCTTCACCAGGCCGCCGAGGTGGGACACCACCGCCCCGGTGCCGAGCACCGCCTCCACCCCCAACAGCTGGGCCCGGGTGTCGCCGTACCGGAGCACCCGGGTGCCCCCGGCGTTGGTGGCCACCGTGCCGCCCACCGTGGCCGAGTCGCGGCTGGCGAGGTCCACGCCGTACGCCCACCCGGCGGCGGCGGCCGCTTCCCGGACCGCCGCCAGCGTGGCCCCCGCCCCGGCGGTGACCTGCCCGGACCGGCCGTCCACCGCCTCGATGGCTGCCAGCCGACGGAGGCTGAGCACCACCTCGCCGTGGAGCGGCACGCCGCCGCCCACCAGACCGGTGTTCCCGCCCTGGGGCACGAGCGGCACGCCCAGCTCGCGGCAGACGGCGAGCACGGCGGCCACCTCGTCGGTGGAGGATGGCCGGACCACCACCGCGGTGTGGCCCCGGAACCGCCCCGTCCAGTCGGTGGTGAAGGAGGCCACCACCTCGGGGTCGGTGAGGACCCGGTCGCCCGCCACCTCCTCGAGGCGCCCGACCAGCTCGGCGTGGTAGGCCATCCCCCCACTCTGCCCCAGGATCGGGGCGCCGACGGTCAGGTCCCCAGGCCGGCCGCCCAGGCCGCGGCCTCGGTGGGCGGCATCGGCCGCCCCCAGAGGTATCCCTGTCCGAACGCGCACCCGAGCCCGGACAGGAACCGGCGCTGGTCTTCGGTCTCGACGCCCTCGGCCAGGCACCGGACGTCCATGGCCGTCGCCAGTCCGACGATGGCCCGCACGATGGAGGTGTCCACCGGTCGGGACCCCATCCTGCGGATGAACGAGGCGTCGATCTTCAGGACGTCGATGGGGAGCTGCTGGAGGTACGCCATGGAGCTGTATCCGGTGCCGAAGTCGTCGATGGCCAGCATCAGGCCCAACGACTTCAGGTGGTTGAGGACGGCGATGCCCTTGACCACGTCCTCCATGATCGCCGTCTCGGTGATCTCGAGGGTGAGGAGCGGGGCGTCGAGGCCGTGCCTCCGGAGGACGTCGTCCACCATCGCCGCCAGGTCCGGCATCACCAGCTGGCGAGCCGCCAGATTGACGCTCACCTACAGGGGCGGGCCGGCCGACGCCCGGTTCCACCCGGCCACGGTCTCCACCGCCTGGTCCAGCACCTGCTCCCCCAACGGCACGATCAGCCCGGTGGACTCGGCCAGGGGGATGAGCTCGGAGGGCGGCACCACCCGACCGTCGGGCGCGTGCCGGCGCACCAGGGCCTCGACCCCGCACGGCCGGCCGCTTCCGATCTCGATGATCGGTTGGTAGTAGGCCGTCAGCTCGTGGCCGGCGATGGCCGACCGCAGCGAGCGCTCACCGTCGAGCATCGCCTCCGCCTGCACCCGGAGGTCGTCGTCGAAGGCGACCACCCGCCCGGGCCCCAGCTCCTTGGCCCGGTACATGGCGGCATCCGCCTCCGACAGCAACGACTGGGCGGTGCTGCCGGACCGGCTGGTGGTGATCCCGATGCTGGCGTTGAGGGTGACCTCGCGGCCGTGCACGTCGAAGGAGCGGCTCAGGCTGGCGAAGATCCGGAGGGCGAGCGCCTCCATCGCCTCGATCGAGGCGTGCTCGCAGACGAGGACGAACTCGTCACCACCGAACCGGGCCACGGTGTCGGTGGGCCGTCCGATCGAGCTGAGCCGCCCCCCCAGCTCGGCCAGCAGACGGTCGCCCACCGAGTGCCCGAGGGCGTCGTTGACGGTCTTGAAGCCGTCGATGTCCAGGATGGCGACCCCGGTCCGGTGCCCGGTCCGGGCGGCGGCCGTCACCGCGTGGGTGAGGCGGTCGTTGAGCAGGGCCCGGTTGGGGAGGCCGGTCAGCCGGTCGTGGAGGGCCCGGTGTTCGAGCTCCTCTATCATCCGGGTCCGCTCGGTGACGTCGAGGAGCTGCGTCATCAGGAAGGCGGGTTCGCCCCGGGGATTGCGGATCAGGGTGGTGCTGGATTGCAGCCACGCCACGGTCCCGTCGTCGCGGATGAGGTGCCGTTCGTGCGAGAAGGCGGCCACCGCCGGCGCGCCCACCTCGTCGACCGAGCGGTCGAGGGGCCGTTCGTCGGTGGGCAGGTACGACGTCCACGGCCGGCCGATCAGCTGGACCGGCGTCCGACCCAGCAGGCGGCAGGCGGCGTCGTTGACGGTGGTCGCCCTGCCGTCGAGCTCCGCCATCACCATGCCGACCGGCGACCGGCGGAAGGCGGCGCGGAAGCGGGTCTCCGCCTGCTCGCGCTCGTGCTCGACGGCGAGCGACCGGGTGACGTCCTGGGTCACCGTGGTGGCCCCGGTCACCGCCCCGTCGAAGTCGTGGATCGGCCAGACCGTGAGGATCACCTGGACGGCGTGGCCGTCCTTGGCGCGGCGCACGGTCTCCAACCGTTCGATGCGGATGCCGGCGACCACCCGGGCGAGGATGTCCTCCAGTTCCGCCCGGCGGTCGGGGGGGACGATGATCGAGACGTGGCGCCCGATCGCCTCGGCGGCGGTGAACCCATAGATGCGTTCGGCGGCGGTGTTCCAGCTGGTGATGGTCCCCTGCGGCGTCTTGGACAGGATGGCGTCGGTCGAGGATTCGACGATGGCGGTCAGGCGGCGGAGGTCGGCATCGTCCCTTGCCGCCAGCTCGGTCGAGCGCGAGAGTCCGATGATGCCGACCAGCCGCCCCGCGGGGTCGACCACCGGGTCGAGCTCGGTGGCGATGAGCAACGACCGGCCGCTGGCGTGTCGGACCCAGAGCTCGCCCTCCCAGCTGTCGCCGCGGGCCAGGGCGGTCCGGGCGACGGTGGAGATGTCCGAACCGGAGGTGCCGAGCAGATCACCGGCCCGGCATCCGACCGCCTCCTCCGGGGTCCACCCGAACAGGTAGGCCGCCCCCGGGTTCCAGTGGGTGACGACGGTATCGAGGTCGGTGACGACTACCGCGGCGTTGACGGCGTCGAGGAGGGCGAAGGCGCCGAGCCCCGCGGACGGTACGCCCCCGCCGGACCGTCGGTCGCGGTGCAGGAGGTGCACGGTTCAGTGCTCCCCTCGGTGAGCCGCGTGGGACCGGCGTACCCCGGGGGCGCCCTGGTGCCCGCACCGGTCACCGGTCGGATCGTCTCGTCGGCTCGGAGCGTCCATCCCACCCCCTAACCACGCGGATGTATGAGCTCCGTGGCTCCCGAACAGTCAAGCACCCGGGAGGGCCCACCGATAGGGGGGACGGAACCCTCGCCGACGATCACCGCCGGGTGGACCGGGTGGACCGGGTGGCGATCCCGCCCCCCGGCCCGGTGCGGCACCGCCGCAGGCGTCGACCGGCGCCCTGGCCACCAGGCGGGTGAAGTAGGTCCACGGTTTCGGACCACCGGCGTACCGGGCCGTGACCGACTCGACGGTGAAGCCGGCAGCCCGCACCAGCCCGAGGGGATCGACGGTCAGGTGGCAGCCGCCGCCGAGGTGCCCCTGGAGCGGATCGAGGCGGTGCTGCCAGGCGACCACCGCCGGGTCCGGTGCGAGCCCGTGCTCCAGGAGGTGGAGGCGTCCCCCGGGAACGAGCACCCGGCGGAGCTCGGCCAGGGCGAGCTCCGGTCGGGGCACGGTGCACAGGGTGAAGGTGCACAGGGCGCTGTCGCAGCTGGCGTCGGCGAGCGGCAGCGACTGGCCGTCGAGCCCGATGCGCTCGACGGTGGCGGGCGACCGGCGGAGGCGACCGGCGGCCAGGCCGAAGGCGGTGGCGGAGGGCTCCACGGCCAGCACCCGTTCGACCTCGGGAGGGTAGTGGCCGACATTCAGGCCGGAGCCGAAGCCGATCTCGACGACGGTGCCCCGGAGGCCGGCGGACGCCTCGGCGCGCCAGGGACCGAACAGGGCGGTGCCGCACATCCTGTCGATGATGTGCGGGAGCACCCGGTCCCGGTACACGGCCATGGGCAACCCTACCGACGTGGCCAGGTCCTCGGTGAAGATGATCTGGCCGCCCGCCGCCGGATGCGTCTGGTCACGCGCCCGTGGTGCGGTCGGGGTGCCACCGGCGGTCGGTGGCTACGCCGGCATCGAGCGGGCGGCCGGACCCCGGCGCCCGTGGTGGTGGCCGCCGAGCAGGCCGTGCAGGCCGTCGGCGGCCACCTGGGCCCGGGTCTCCCGGATGGCGGCCTCGACGACCCGGTCGGAACGGTCGTTGGCCATCATCCGCAGGCCCATGGCGTGCAGGGTCTCCGGGCCCGGCTCGAAGCGGACGACCATGGTCCCCCGCGACTGGAGGGCGCGGGCCTCCCGGTCGAGCCGCCGGTGGGTCGCCCACCGGAGCGGCCCGTCGGGGGAACGTCGCCGGGGCCGGCGGGTCGACAGGGGAGCCACCACCAGGGCGACGTCGAGTCGTTCGGTCCGGAGCACGTCGGCGTTGGTGGCCGAGTGGACCCCGCCGTCGACGTACTCGACGCCGCCGATGTCGATGGGGGCGAAGTAGCCGGGGATGGCGCACGAGGCCAGCACGGCGGGGGCCAGTGCCGACGGCGGCGAGCCGGGTCGGCCGAAGACCACCCGGGCCCCGTCGGTCCGGCGGACCGCACAGATCCAGAGGCGCTCCGGCCACCGGTCGCCGACCAGCCGGTGGAGCGGCTCGGCCCGGGCGTCGATCCGGACCGTCCCCGGCGGGAACAGCGTCATGGCCGCCACCCCGGGACGGAAGGCGAGTGGCCGGCGGGCGGCCCGGGCCAGCAGGGCCACTGACGGGAGCCGCCACGGCCGGATCCACGAGCCGGCCGGCGGCACCGGAAGGTCCGAGGAGTCCGGGAGGAACCGGGCGTAGAGGCGCTCGCCCTCTGGTGACAGCGGGGTGCCGGCGGCCACGGCGGCCAGGTCGGCGGCGCCGATCCCCATCTGCAGCGAGGTGCCGGTGACCGAGCCGGCCGACGACCCGACCACCAGCGCCGCGGTGCGGGCATCCCAGCCCAGGGTCTCCTCGAGGGCGGCCAGCACCCCGGCCTGGTAGGCCTGCCCGACCACGCCGCCGGCGCCGAGCACCAGCCCGACCCCGCTCACGGTGCCGGCCTGGTCGTTGACCACCGTCGCCGGTGGGGGGTCAGTCGCCCGTCTTCAGTAATGCCTGCATCCCGTCTTCGAACCCTCGGCACAGGACGTCGATGTCATCGGTGGAGTCGTAGTCACCGGTCACCCCGAAGTTCACCTGGCCGTCGTACGAGAAGATTGCCACACCGATCCGGACCTGCCCGGCCAGGGGCACGTAGGGGTAGACCTGGAGCATGCGGCGGCCGAGCACGTAGAGGGGGAGCTGGGGTCCCGGGACGTTGGTGGTCACGGTGTTGATGTTGTGCTGGGGCAGCCGGGTGGCCAGCCGCATGCCGAGCGCCAGCAGCATGGGCGGGGCGAAGCCGGACATGGAGGTCAGTGCCTCCCCGGCCAGGGCCTGCTTGGACTCCTTGAGCCCCTCCATCTGGGCGCTGACCGCCCGGAGCGCTTCCACCGGGTCCTCGATGCCGACCGGCAGCTCGGCGAACATCGCCGAGACCCGGTTCTGGAAGGTCCCGTCGCCCACCGCCCGGCCCGTCACGTCGCGCGGACGCACCGAGACCGGCACCAGGGTGCGCACCACCCGGTCCACCGACTCACCCCGGGCCAGCAGCAGCTCGCGGAAGCCGTGGGTGATGGCGGCCAACACCACGTCGTTGAAGGTCCCGCCGTGCGCCCGGCGGGCGGCCTTGATGTCGTCCACTGACGTCGAGGCCCAGGCATACCGGCGGTGGGGGCCGAGCGGCCCGTTGAGGCTGGAGACCGGCGGGGGACGGACGAGACCGGTCATGGCGGAGAGGCCCTGGACCACCTCCTCGGCCCGGCGGAGCACCTGGCGCGGCACCCGCGCCGCCGCCCGGACGGCCCGCACCTGCTCGTAGGGACTTCGCAGCAGGCCGAGCACCGACCGGGTGGCCAGCTGGGTGCCGGTCGGCGCCCGCCGGGGGCTCCACGGCTCCAGCGGCACCGGCTCGGCATCGGCTGAGAGGTCGAGGATGGCGGCCAGCAGGTCCGAACCGGAGATGCCGTCGACCATGGCGTGGTGGACCTTGGAGAAGAGGGCCCACCGACCGTCCTCCAGGCCCTCGACCACCCAGATCTCCCACAGCGGCTTGGACCGGTCCAGCGGCTGGGACATCACCCGGCCGACCAGCTTCTGGAGCTCGGCCTCGCCGCCGGGGTCGGGGAGGGCGGTGTGGCGGAGGTGGTATTCGATGTTGAAGTGCGGGTCGTCGACCCAGACGGGCCGGCCGAGCTCGAACGGCACGGTCTGGATGATCTGGCGGTACCGGGGGACGGACCCCAGCTTGGCGTGGATGGTCCCGACGATGTCCCGGAACGGGGGTACGGGACCCTCGAAGATCGACACCGAGGCGATGTGCATGTGGCTGACGCTGTCCTCGATGTGGAGGAAGGAGGCGTCCAGCGGGCTCATCCTGTCGACGTCCATCACGACCTCCCCTGGCCCGATCCGCGCGGGATCCGTTCCCGAACGTACCACCGGGAAGCTGCCGGTCGGAGGGCCGATCCGGTCCGCTCGCCGGAGCGGGCCGGGCGTCGGGTCAGGGGACGAGCACCACCTTGATGGCGTCTTCCTCGCGGTCGCCGGCCACCCGAAAGGCCTCGGCGGCGTCGTCGAGGCCGAACCGGTGGGTCACCACCGCCCCGGCCAGGTCGGGCATCCCGGTCAGCAGCCGGGCGGCCTCCCCGAATTCGGAGGTGCCGTGGTGGTGTCCGTAGGTGAAGGCCGGGACCAGGCTGACCTCCTTGGCCTGGAACCCGATGCCGATCTGCACCGGGTCCCAGTAGCTGCCCACCACGCCCACCGTCCCGCCCGGGGCGACCAGGCGCACGGCGTCATCGAGCGACCCCTGGGTGCCACCGGCCTCGAGCACCACGTCGTAGTCCGACCCGGCGGCCGTCCCGGCCCCGAGCCGCTCGCCCGCCTCGATCCGGCGGGGGCGCCGGGCCAGGAGGTCGACGGTGGCGCCCAGGGCCCGGGCGGCGACGATGCTGCACAGGCCGATGGGACCCGCACCGATCACGAGCACCCGTGAGCCGGCGACCACCCCCGCCCGGTTGGCGCCGTGGAGGGCGACGGCCAGCGGCTCGACCAGGTTGGCGTGCTCGAGGGGCAGCCCGGGGTCGAGCGGGACGGCATTGCGCGGGTCCACCCAGATCTCGTCGGCCATGCCGCCGTCGAGGGTGATGCCGTAGAGGGCGCCGAATGCATCGGGGCACTGCTGCTCCTGTCCGGCCAGGCACCGGGCGCAGCGCCCACAGGCCACCGGCGGGAGCACCGCCACCGGCGTGCCGTCGTCGAGTCGGCCGGCGCATTCGTGGCCGAGGGTCACGGGCAGGGGCCCGAAGGCGATCAGGTGGACGTCGGAGCCGCAGATCCCCGAGGTGGCCACCGTCACCCGCACCTTGCCGGCCGGGTCGACCTCGGTGGGGACCACCCGGATCCCGTCGGCCGTGTTCCGGACACCTCGCATGGGACCCCCCGTCTCCGGACCGGCGGCTGCCGGTGCCGGTGGGCGCCGAAGCTACCAGGGCCGCGTCAGGCGGCGCGGACCGCCGGCCAGCGGACCCGGGTGGCCCAGCCGAACTGTTCGAAGCGGCGGATGAGCCAGGCCGACGGGTCCACCATCCCGCGGTGCCCCCCGTGCCGCGCCCAGCTGGGATGGGCGTGGTGGACGTTGTGCCAGCTGTCGCCGAACGAGACGATGGCCAGCGGCCACAGGTTGGTGCTGCGGTCGCCGGTGGCGTCGGTCCGGCGCCCGAAGGTGTGGCACAGCGAGTTCACCGACCAGGTCACATGGTGGAGGAGGGCCATCCGCACCAGACCGGCCCACACCAGGGCGGTGAGCGCTCCCCACAGGGTGCCGCTGACGGCGAAGCCGATGCCCATCGGGAGGGCCAGCGAGGCCACCGCCCACAGCGGGAAGAGCCGGTCGACCCGCTGGAGGTCCCGGTCCTTCAGCATGTCGGGGGCGTAGCGGCTGGCCCGGGAGGCGTCGGAGACGAACAGCCACCCCACGTGGGAGAAGGCCAGGCCCCGCAGGAGCGAGGCACCGTGGTCGCCGTACCGGTGGGGCGAGTGCGGGTCGCCGGCATGGTCGCTGTACATGTGGTGGCGCCGGTGGGTGGCCACCCAGCTGGTCGTGGAGCCCTCGACGGCCATCGACCCGCTGACGGCCAGGGCGATCTTGAGCAGGCGGTTCGGCGTGAACCCGTTGTGGGTGAACAGCCGGTGGAAGCCGATGGTGATCCCGAACCCGGTGACCAGGTAGAAGGCGGTGCCGATCAGCACGTCGGCGAGGCTGATGCCGTGTCCCCACAGCCAGGGGAGCATCACCGCCAGGGCGACGAGCGGGCCGCCGACGATGGCCACGGTGACCAGCTTCTGGGCGGCGTGCACCACCGGGGGAGGCTGACCGATCGGAGGGGAGGGGTCGACCGCGGCCATGGGGCCGGACGCTTCGGAAAGGGAATCCACGGATCCTCCGGGAGCGCCTGTGCGCATGGGGCTCTGTCTGACCGGCGATTCCACAGGCCGGTCGCCGAGCGGTGGTCCTCCCACCCTACCGGCCGCCGCCGCCTCCGTCCGGGCGCGCCGCCCGGGGACGGGCCGTCGCCGGGGCACCGGGCGCCGACATAGTCTCGGGGATGCGTCGGGACGCCTCGAGCCCACCGAGCGCCGGAGGGGTCCGGACCGTGCCGAATCTTCAGGAGGTCGACGTACCGGGGCTGGCGCTGGACGCCCTGCGCCCGCTGATCGGTGCCGAGCGCCATGTCAGCCTGGTGGCGGCCGCCACCGCCACCCGCAACCGGTTGGCCGGCGCCACCGTCTGGAACGTCAACTCCACGGCGTCGGGGGGCGGCGTGGCCGAGATGCTCCAGGTGCTGGTGGGCTACATCGTGGGCGCCGGGATCGACTCGCGCTGGGTGGTGATCGAGGGCGACGAGGCGTTCTTCGCCATCACCAAGCGGATCCACAACCGGATCCACGGGGTGCCCGGCGACGGCGGCCACCTGGGGCCGGCCGAGTGCGCCCACTACGACGCCGTCACCGCCGCCAACGCCGAGGCGTTCCGCCGCCGGGTCCGTCCCGGCGACGTCGTGCTCCTCCACGACCCCCAGACCGCCGGCATGGCGCCGGCCCTGGCGGAGGCCGGGGCCCAGGTGGTGTGGCGGTCCCACGTCGGCGTCGACCAGGACAACCGGTGGACCGAGGAGGCATGGGCGGTGCTCCGCCCACACCTCGGCTCGTGCCCGGCCTTCGTCTTCTCGCGGCGGGAGTACGTCCCTGGCTGGGTGCCCGCCGACCGGGTGTCGATCATCCCGCCGTCCATCGACCCGCTGTCACCGAAGAACCAGTGGCTGCCCGACCGGAACCAGGCGACCATCGTGGCCCGTCTCGGCCTGGTCCCCGGCCCGACCGACGGCCCGGCCGGGTTCCGCCGGGGGGACGGCAGCCCCGGCGAGGTGCGCCGCGCCGCCACCATCGTCTCGGAGGGCGGGGGCGCCGGCTTCCTCGACGGCCTGGTGGTCCAGATCTCCCGGTGGGACCACCTGAAGGACATGGAAGGGGTGCTGGCCGGCTTCGCCTCGGGGGTGGCCGGCCGGATCGACGCCCACCTGGCGCTGGTCGGCCCGTCGGTGGCCGGGGTCACCGACGACCCCGAGGGTGCCGAGGTCTACGCCGAGTGCGTGGCGGCCTGGGAGGCCCTCGCCGCGCCCTGCCGCCGCCGCATCCGCCTGGTCACGCTGCCCATGGACGACGTCGACGAGAACGCCGCCATGGTCAACGCCATCCAGCGCTCCGCCACGGTGATCGTCCAGAAGAGCCTGGTGGAGGGGTTCGGGCTCACCGTGGCCGAGGGCATGTGGAAGGGGCGCCCGGTGGTGGCCTCCCGGGTGGGCGGCATCATCGACCAGGTGGTTCCGGGCACGGGGATCCTCCTCGACAACCCCACCGACCTCGACGCCTTCGCCGCCTCGCTGGTCGGCCTGCTCGAGCGACCCGACCGGGTGGCCCGGCTCGGCCACAACGCCCACCGCCACGTGGTCGACACCTATGTCGGCGACCGCCACCTGCTCCAGTACGCCGCGCTCCTCGACCGGCTGGTGGCCGGCAGATAACGGCCGCCGGGGGCTGCCGGTCGACAGCGCCCGCCCGCCGCTACCATCGGCCCATGGAGTATCGAACCCTCGGTCGTACCGGTGTGAAGGTCAGCTCCCTCTGCCTGGGGGCGATGATGTTCGGGGCGTGGGGGACCACCGACCACGACGAGTCGGTGCGGATCATCCGTCGGGCCCTCGACGCCGGCATCAACTTCGTCGATACCGCCGACGTCTACTCCCAGGGCGAGTCCGAGGTGGTGGTGGGCAAGGCGCTCGCCCAGGTCGACCGCGACTCGGTGGTGCTGGCCACCAAGGTGCACGGCGCCATGGGGCAGGACCCCAATGCCCAGGGCAACTCCCGGCGCTGGATCATCGCCGAGTGCGAGCACAGCCTCCGCCGTCTGGGTACCGACCACATCGACCTGTACCAGATCCACCGGCCGTCGCCCGACACCGACATCGACGAGACGCTCGGGGCGCTGACCGAGCTCGTCCGGGCGGGGAAGATCCGGTACTTCGGAAGCTCCACCTTCCCGGCCGACGAGATCGTCGAGGCCCAGTGGGTGGCCGAACGGCGGGGGCGTGAGCGCTTCGTGACCGAGCAGCCCCCGTACTCCATCCTGGTGCGCGGGATCGAGGCCGACGTGCTCCCTCGCTGCCAGCAGTTCGGGATGGGGGTGCTGTCCTGGAGCCCCCTGGCCGGCGGCTGGCTCTCGGGCGCCTTCGGCGAGGGCAAGGCGAACACCAGCCGTCGCTCGGCGATGGTGCCGCACCACTACGACATGGACAAGCCGGGCAACCGCCAGAAGCTCGAGGCGGTCGACGCCCTGCTGCGGGTGGCCGACGAGGCCGGCCTCACCCTCATCGAGCTGGCCCTCGGCTTCGTCCTCGAGCACCCGGCGGTGAGCGCCGCCATCATCGGGCCCCGGACCATGGAGCACCTCGAGTCGCAACTCCCCGCCCTGGAGGTCCGCCTCACCGCCGAGGTGCTCGACCGGATCGACGCCGTCGTCCCGCCGGGCATCGACCTCAATCCCGAGGACGTCGGGTGGGTGCCGGCCGCGGTGGCCGACGCCTCGCTCCGCCGCCGGCGCTGAGGTCGGGGCCAGGGGGGCGGACCCACCCCCCTGGGCCCCGGCGGGTCAGGCCAGGATCTTGGCCTTCTCGGAGGCGAACTCCTCCTCGGTGAGCACCCCGGCGTCGCGGAGGCCGGCGAGCTCTTTCAGCTGGGTGATCCGGTCCTGGGCGGACTCGGCCGCCGGTGCCGCCGGGGCTGGCGCCGGTGCCGGGGCGGGTGCCGGGGCGGCCTGGGCCTGGGACGCCTGCTGGTTCGCCTTGGCGGCGCCGGCCTTGGAGCCCATGTACGCCACACCGCCGACGGCTGCGGCCCGCATCAGCGGGCGTCTACGTCCGATCATCGGAAGCTCCTCTCAGCTCTCTTGCAGGTCGAGGTCGATGTCGAGGGCGAAGGCCAGCTCGGCGGCGGCGGCCACGATGCGGACGTTGCCGACCGTGGGGTTGAGCGCCACCAGCAGGCCGAGGATCTCCTCGGGGGACACCCCGGCGTCGAGGGCGAAGCCGACCTGGAAGAGGTAGGAGGCCGGCGGGGCGTCGAGCGCGATGAGGGCGGCGATGTTGGCCAGGGCGTAGGACTTCGGATCGAGCCCGGATGCCTCGAGGTTGTCCAGGCGGGCCTTGAACAGCCCTTCGAGGGCGCTGGGGTCGTGCTGGGCGATGCCGATGAGGACATCGCTGGTGGCGGTCGAGACGGTCATGGGGCTTCCTCCGTTGGCTTCCGTTCGGGCATCGTGGTCGACCGCAGCTCCCGAGGCGACCGGCGCCCGGCGAGGATCAGCGGGCGTGGCCGCGCCAGAACCCTACCGGACCGCCGCCCGGCCGTCCCGGTCGGAAGGGGCGGGACGCCGGCCCGCGGCACGCGGTTACGCCCCCGCCGACCGGGCCCGGGTGGAGAGTCCGCTGATGGGAGCGAAGGGCGGCAGGTGGATGGACGGCAGCGAGCCGAGGAACTGGGCGTCGCCGAAGGCGAACACCTGACACGCCCCCGGCCCCGACCGGGTGGGTGCCCGGCATGCTAGCCAGCCCCGGCCGCCGGCCCCGGGTACCATCCGGGGATCGGGGCCGCCGGGGGCGGCCGTCCGGAAGAAGGGGTGGATGCCCATGGGACGGACCCGGTCGCCGGTCCCGCTGACGGCCCACCGCCGGGTGCGGTTCCGGGTGCGCGGCGTCGTCCAGGGGGTGGGGTTCCGCCCCTTCGTCCATGCCACCGCCACCGCCCTCGGGCTCACCGGGTCGGTGGCCAACGACCCGGCCGGGCTCACCGCCGAGGTGGAGGGCGATCCCGAGGGGGTGGCCGCATTCGAGGCACGGCTCCGGCTCCATCCGCCGGACCGGGCGGTGGTCGAGGAGGTCACCGCCGAGGAGCTGGTGCCGGTCGGTGGCACCGGCTTCACCATCCGCGCCTCCACGGCGGGAGACGGCGGCCGCACCCTCGCCGCGCCGGACAACGCCACCTGCGAGGCGTGCCTCCGCGAGGTGACCGACCCCGGCGACCGCCGCCACCGGCACCCGTTCGCCACCTGCACCGACTGCGGACCCCGCTACACCATCGTCACCTCGCTGCCCTACGACCGGCCCAACACCACCATGGCCGGCTTCGCCCTGTGCGGGGCGTGCGCCCGCGAGTACGCCGACCCCACCGACCGGCGCTTCCACGCCCAGCCCATCGCCTGCCCCGACTGCGGGCCGCGGCTCGAGCTGGTGGTGCCCGGCGCCCCGTCGCTCGGTGGGGCGGCCGCCCTCGGGGCGGCCCGCGCCCGGCTCGCCGGGGGGGCCGTCCTGGCCGTGAAGGGGATCGGCGGGTACCACCTGGCGTGCGACGCCGGCGACGAGCGGGCGGTGGCGGCGCTCCGCCGGCGCAAGCGTCGCGGGGACAAGCCGTTCGCGGTGATGGTCCGTGACCTCGACGACGCCCGGCGGCTGGCCGCGGTCTCGCCGGAGGAGGCGGCGCTCCTCGTCTCGCCCCGCCGGCCCATCGTGCTGCTCGCCCGGTGGCCGGGTGCCGGCGTCGCCCCGTCGGTGGCACCCGGCAACCCGGACCTCGGGGTGCTGCTGGCCTATACCCCCCTCCACCACCTGCTCCTCGGACTCCCCGGCGACCCGCCCGGGCCCGCCGCCCTGGTGATGACCTCCGGCAACCGGGGTGGTGAGCCCATCGCCTACGACGACGCCGACGCCCGGGTGCGCCTGGCCCCGTTGGTGGACGGCTGGCTCCGGCACGACCGCCCCATCCACGTGCCGTGCGACGACTCGGTGTCCCGGGTGGTCGACGGGGAGGAGGTGCCGCTCCGCCGGTCGAGGGGTGACGCCCCGCTGCCGGTGGCCCTGCCGTTCGAGGTCCCGGCCACCCTGGCGGTGGGTGGCGACCTGAAGAGCGCCTGCTGCCTGGCCGAGGGTCGTCACGCCTGGTTGAGTCCCCACCTCGGCGACATGGACGACCTGGCCACCCTCGAGGCGCTCACCGCCGCCGAGCACCACCTCGAGGGGCTCACCGGCGTCACCCCCGTCCGCCTGGTGGCCGACCGCCACCCCGCCTACCGCTCGGCGGCCTGGGCCCGCCGGCACGCCGCCGGGCGGCCGGTGGTCACCGTCCAGCACCACCACGCCCACCTGGCCGCGGTGATGGGCGAGCACGGCCTGGACGGCACCACACCGGTGATCGGGTTCGCCTTCGACGGCACCGGCCACGGTACGGACGGCACCGCCTGGGGCGGCGAGGTGCTGCTGGCCGACTACCGGGGGTTCCGGCGCTTCGCCCATCTCGCCCCCGTCCCCCTGCCCGGCGGTGACGCCGCGGTGCGGCGCCCCTACCGGATGGCCCTGGCCCACCTGACGGCCGCCGGACTGGCCTGGGACGGTGACCTCGCCCCGGTGGCGGCCTGTCCGGAAGCCGAGCGGGGCGTCCTCGCCCACCAGCTGGCCAGCGGGCTCGGCTGTGTCCCGACCTCCAGCATGGGCCGGCTCTTCGACGCGGTGGCCTCCCTGGCCGGTCTCCGACAGGAGGTCGACTTCGAGGCCCAGGCCGCCGTGGAGCTCGAGGCGGCGGCCCGGGGGGGCGCGGACGGCGGCCGGCCGTACCGGTTCGCCGTCACCGGGGGCGGCGCCGACGGGGCGCTGGTGGCCGGTGCGGGGCCGGTGGTCCGGGCGGTGGTGGCCGACGTCCGGGCCGGGGCCGGGGTGGGGGTGGTGGCCGCCCGGTTCCACGGTGCCGTCACCGGGCTGGTGGGCGGGCTGGCCGTCCGGGCCCGCCGGGCGACCGGCCTCGGGACGGTGGCCCTGTCCGGTGGCGTCTTCCAGAACCCGACCCTGCTCTCGGCGGTCGGCCGCCAGCTGCACCACAATGGGTTCACGGTGCTCCGACCCGGACGGCTTCCCCCCAACGACGGTGGCCTGGCCCTCGGCCAGGTGCTGGTGGCGGCGGCGGCCGACGGGGCCGGTCCCCCGTCCGAGAGGAGGTGGTCCGATGTGTCTCGCGGTTCCCGGCCGGATCGTGGCCACCCGTGACGCCGACGGCGTGCGGATGGCCGACGTCGACTTCGGCGGTATCCGGAAGGACGTGTGCCTCCAGTTCCTCCCCGAGGTCAAGGTCGACGACTACGTGATGGTCCATGTCGGCTTCGCCATCCAGCGGCTCGACGAGCGCTCGGCCCTCGACACCCTCGAGCGGTTCGCCGCCCTGGGGATCCTCGACGAGGAGCTGGGCGGGCCGGCGGACTCGCCGTGAGGTACCTCGAGGAGTTCGCCGACCCCGACCTCGCCCGGCGGCTCCTCGACCGCATCCACGCCACGGTCACCCGGCCCTGGGCGATCATGGAGGTGTGCGGGGGCCAGACGCACGCCATCATCCGGCACGGCATCGACCAGCTGCTGCCCGACGGCGTCGAGCTGATCCACGGGCCCGGCTGCCCGGTCTGCGTGACGCCCCTCGAGAGCATCGACCGGGCGCTGGCCATCGCCGGGCGTCCCGAGGTGATCCTCTGCTCCTTCGGTGACATGCTCCGGGTGCCCGGCAGCCGCGAGGACCTCTTCGGGGTGAAGAGCCGGGGTGGCGATGTCCGGGTGGTGTACTCGCCGCTCGACGCCCTGCAGCTGGCGCGGACCAACCCCGACCGGCAGGTCGTCTTCTTCGCCGTCGGGTTCGAGACCACGGCACCGGCCAACGCCATGACCGTGCACCAGGCCGACCGGCTGGGGATCGGCAACTTCTCGCTGCTGGTCTCCCACGTCCTGGTGCCGCCGGCCGTGGCCGCCGTGCTGTCGTCGCCGTCCTGCCGGGTGGACGCCCTCCTGGCCGCCGGTCACGTCTGCTCGGTGATGGGGACCGGGGCGTACGGCCCGCTGGCCGAGCGCTACGGGGTGCCCATCGTGGTGACCGGATTCGAGCCGCTCGACATCCTGGAGGGCCTCCGGCAGGCGGTCGACCAGCTCGAGTCCGGGCGCCACGAGCTCGTGAACGCCTACCCGCGTGCCGTCCCCGCCGAGGGGAACCGGGCGGCCCGGGCCCTGCTGCGCGAGGTCTTCGAGGTGACGGACCGGACGTGGCGGGGGATCGGGGTCATCACCGCCAGCGGCTGGCGGCTCTCCGAGCGCTATCGCGGCTTCGACGCCGAGCTCCGCTTCGAGGTAGGGGGCATCGACGCCGTGGAGCCGGCGGCCTGCCGGTCGGGCGAGGTGCTCCAGGGCCTGATCAAGCCGGACGAGTGCGGGGAGTTCGGCCGGGCGTGCACGCCGCGCACCCCGCTCGGCGCCACCATGGTGTCGTCGGAGGGGGCGTGCGCGGCGTACCACCGCTACCGCCGGCCGGGAACCCCCGGGGACGTCCGGTGACCGGGCTCGTGGCAGACGTGCCGCCACCGGATGCCGGGGCCTGGACCTGCCCGGCCCCACTGCGCGACTCGCCCACCGTGGTGATGGGGCACGGCGGTGGGGGCGCCCTCTCGGCCGAGCTGGTCGAGCACCTCTTCCTCCCCGCCTTCGGCGAGGCGGCCGACGCCGGTCTCGGCGACTCGGCGGTGGTGGCGGTGGCCGGGGCGCGACTGGCCTTCACGACCGACTCCTCCGTGGTGCGGCCGATGTGGTTCCCCGGGGGCAGCATCGGCGAGCTGGCCGTCAACGGGACGGTGAACGACCTGGCCATGGCCGGGGCCACGCCGCTGGTGCTGTCGACCGCCTTCGTCCTCGAGGAGGGGACGGCGCTGGCCGATCTCGGCCGGATCGCCGAGGCGATGGGGGTGGCCGCCCGGTCGGCCGGCGTGCGACTGGTGACCGGCGACACCAAGGTGGTCGACCGGGGATCGGGCGACGGCGTGTTCGTCACCACCGCCGGCATCGGCGTCCTCGCCGACGGGGTGGACATCCGCCCGGAGCGGTCCGCTCCCGGTGACGTGGTGATCGTCTCGGGCGACCTGGGCGTGCACGGGATCGCCGTCCTCAGCTGCCGGGAGGGCCTGGCGTTCGGCACCGCCGTCGAGAGCGACACCGCGCCCCTCCACGGGCTGGTGGCGGCCATGCTCGCCACCGGGGCCGACGTCCACGCCCTCCGGGACCCGACCCGGGGCGGCCTGGCCGCCTCGCTGAACGAGATCGGGCGGGCGGCCGGCGTGGGGATCGTTCTCGACGAGCGGCGGATTCCGGTGCCGGGGGAGGTGGCTGATGCCTGCGGGCTCCTCGGCCTCGACCCCCTGGAGGTGGCGAACGAGGGCAAGCTGGTGGCCATGGTCCCCGACGCCGACGCCGACCGGGTCCTCGAGGCCATGCGGCGTCACCCGCACGGGCACGGGGCGACGGTGGTCGGCACCTGTGTGGCGGACCATCCGGGGATGGTGGTGGCCCGGACCGGGCTCGGGGGCACCCGCGTGGTCGACCTCCCGGTGGGCGAGCAACTGCCGCGGATCTGCTGAACGGTGCCCGCCCCGCCGTCCGGCACCGCCCTGTTCGCCCGGTACGCCTACCCGCCCAACCAGCTCGGCTACTGCGGCCCGCCCGACGCCGCCCACCTGCTGGCCCACGGCCCGGCGACCACCGACGACCGCGAGGTCGCCGCCCGGGCGCGGCGGTTCGAGGGGGCCTGGGCCTATCTCGAGGTGATCGCCTCGGCCGCCGGCATCGACGACCCCCTCGACCCGCGGGTGGTGGAGGCCTACTGGGTGGGCAACGACCTGACCGACCGGGTCGACCCGGCCTTCCCCGCCCGCCTGACCGACCGGTTCCGGGGCCAGGGCGGTGGGTTCTGGGCGTCGCTGCCCCCGGGGGCAGGGACACTGGCCCGGCCCCACCACAGCTTCCACGTCTTCGCCGTCTACCCGTGGGTCGGCCTGCTCGGCTCCGGCCCGGAGGTGGCGCTCTCGGTGCTCGACCGGTGCCGGATCCGTTGGGGTGAGGTGGTGTCGGTCGACGGGGAGGAGGCCGCGGTCCGGTCGCGCCCGCTGGTCTGGGACGGGGGCCGGCTGGACCTCGGTGACGAGCGGATCGAGCGGGTCCGGCGGGAGGCCACCGGCCGGGCCCTGGCCGCCGGGGTCTCCGTCGGGGACCCGGTGGCCCTGCACTGGGACTGGGTGTGTGACCGCCTGACGCCGGCCCGGGTGGCGACGTTGGCGGCGGTGAGCGCCGCCCAGCTCGAGCTGGCCAACCGCCACCTCGCCGCCGCCCGGGGCTGACCCGCCGGTCGGCCACCGGATGGCCGGTTCGGACGGATCGCCGGTATCTCCCATGGCTTGCCATCCCCTGTGATCCCCGGGACCGGCACCGTCCGGTAGAATACCGTGACATGTTCGGTATCGATGACATGCTCGGTATCGACGATGGTGTCAGATCGGGTCCGTCGTGACGCGCCTGGCCGGCGGCCGCCACACCCACCTCACGTCGGCGGAGATCGCCGAGGCCGCCCTGCGCTGCTTCGACCAGGGCTCCTCACCCCCGAGCATCCGGCAGCTGGCCGCCGTCCTCGGGACCAGCCCGTCGGCGATCTACCACCACGTGTCGTCCCAGGCGGAGATCGTCCAGGCCGTGGTCGACCTGGTCTGGGAGGAGGCCACCGCCGAGTTCCTGGCGCTCCTCGGCGCACACCGGGGCGCCGATCCCCGGGACACCATGGTCCTGGCCGGTCTGGCCACCCGCCGGGCGTTCACCCGTCACTACCGCGTGGCGCCGTTCATCGCCGCCACCCCGGACATGACCCGGCTCGCCTCGGGCACCATCGACCTGATGGTCGACCTCCTGGGCCGGCTCGACCTCACCCCCGAGGAGGCGGCCTCGGCCTTCCACAGCTACGCCTCGTTCACCATCGGCTCGGTGGTGTTCTCGGCGATGCGCCGGATCACCAACGAGGAGTTCGTCGCCTCCCGGACCGCCGTGGACGGCCCGGGCGCCGGGGAGCCCGGCGGGGACGACCCGGGCGGCGGCGCCATGCGCCGTCGGCTCATCGAGGTGGTCAGCGTGTCGACCGACGACCCCGATCGCGACGAGGCCCTCTACCTCGAGGGGCTCGCCCGACTGGTCGCCACCTTCGGAACCGCCCACCGCCCACCGGCTCCGGCGACGGCCGGTCGGGAGCCGAGGACGGGCCGCCACGCACCGCCTCCGGGCGCCGGTCCGGGCGGCGTCGGCCGGCCCGACTGATCGGCAAACCCGCCGGGTCTCAGCACCGCGGCTCGGCCCAGACGACCTTGCCCCGGCCGGCGGCCACCGCCACCCCCCAGTCCACGGCGAGCTGCTGGACGATGCGCAGGCCGCGCCCGCCCTCGGCGAGCGGATCGGGGTCCTGCACCGCCGGGCGGCCGTCCCCGTCGTCGGCGACCTCCACCCGGAGGTGATCGTGGTCGATGAGCACCCGGACCCGCACCTCGTCGGCGGCGTGCTCGACGGCGTTGGCCACCAGCTCCGCCACCAGGAGCTCGACCTCGTCGCGGGCCCGATCGCAACCGTGGCGGTCGAGCACCGACCCCACGACCCGCCGCGACCGCGCCACCTCGGTGGGCTCGGGGCGGAGCACCAGGTCCGCCAGGATCGTCCGGTGGCTGCCGGTGTCGGGATCCCGTTCCATCAGACCTCCAGTCGTACCCGGATCCCGGCCGGTCCTACCGTCCCCCGGACGGCGTCCCCGCGCCCGGGGTCCGGCGGTCAGGACGGTCCGTCCCGCCAGGCCCGGACCATGGCGGCCAGACCGTCGGTGGCCATGGCCACGAACTCGGGGTCGCGCGCCGGGTCGCCCGTCCCCAGCCAGGCCTCGACGGCGTCGACCACGGTGGCGACCAGGGTCCGGTCGGCCCACGCCCGGAGGGCCGGATCGGACAGCATGGCGCCGGCCAGCCGGTCGGCCACCTCGACCGCGGTGGCCCACCACTGGTCGTGGTAGGAGGCGAACCCGGGTTCGCGCACGGCGTGCCCGGTCAGCAGCAGGAACCCGTCGGGGTTCTCGCGGGCCACCGCCAGCATCGAGCCGACCACGATCCCCCGCCGGTCCGGCCCCCGTGCCAGGCCGTCGAGGAACTCGTGACGCAGGCGGTCGGCCACCCGCTCCAGCACGGCCCGATAGAGGTCCTCCTTGGAGTCGAAGTGGCGGTAGACGATCAGCCGGGTCACCCCCGCCTCGGTGGCCACGTCGTCCATGGAGGTGGCGGCGAAGCCGCCGCGGGCGAAGGCGGTGGCGGCGGCCCGGAGGAGCTGCTCGTACCGTTCGTCGTGCCGCAGCCGGCGGCGTGCCGGGGCGGCCGTCGAGGACGGGGGTTCGGAGGTGGTCACTTGCCAAAGTGTATACACGCTCGTATACACTTTACGGGGGGCCCCACGGTCCCGGTCAGGGGGATCCGGCATGACCACCGCACAGACCCGGTTCAGCGAGCACGAGCTGCTGGCCGACCACGACATCGAGGCCCCGCTGGTCGTCGACGGACTCCGGTGCCACGGCGGGTTCGACGCCGACGGGGCCTACGTCTCGCCCCGCACCCTCCACCGGTGGCCGGCCATCCGGGCGTGGGAGGCGCAACGGGTCGAGCAGTTCGGCACCCCGATCCTCGACGTGCCCCTCGACACCTGGCCCGAGCACTTCCCCTCGGTGGCCCAGTCGGCCTTCCTCCTCCGCCACGGCGTCCCCGAACCGGTGATCGGCGAGCTCACCCGGATCGGGACCGTCGAAGGGTTCGGGGGGATGCTCCGGATGCTCCCCACGCCGCCGTTCGAGCGCTGCTTCGAGGAGGGGGTCGACGGCACGGCCATCGCCCACATCGACGGCGGCCTCTTCGAGGCCCACGCCCGCGACGAGGCCGGTTTCGGGGAGGAGGCCGGCCACGACCGCATGTGGTTCGCCGCCCGGGACATCGCCTTCGAGCACCCCGACGTCGAGGACCAGACCGCCCGCATGCTGGTCCGGATGGGTATCGGCGCCGCCCCCGGCGCCGCCCCGGCCCCGCCCCCGGCCCGGGCGCTCCCCGACGACATCGACCCCGACCTCGAGGTGGTGGCCGGCCGGATGATCGGCCTCCTCCTCATCGAGATCTCGGCCTTCCACGGGTTCCGGTGGGCCGAGACCCTCCTGGCCGACGACGGGTTGGTGGCGGGCGAAGGGCGGGCCGCCGAACTGGTCGCCCACATCCGGGCCGACGAGACACCCCACGTCGCCTGGCTCCGGACCGCCCTGTCGGAGATGCGCGACCGCACCTGGGTGGGCACCGGCGGCCGGCGCCACCCGGGGACCGAGATGATCGGACGCCTGTGGGAGCGTGCCCTCGAGCACTCGGTCGTGCTCCGGCGCCGCGAGCACCTCCAGATGGTGATGGGCGAGATCGAGACGGCGGTGGGCGGCCGCCCCGACGCCGCCGACCTCCTCGAGGAGATGCTCGCCCTCGGCTCGGTGGTCCGCCGCGCGGACGGCTCGGTGGTCGATGCCGGGGACGCCGGGGAGGCCGGGGAGGCCGTCCGATGAAGTTCGGCATCTTCTACGAGCACCAGCTCCCGAGGCCGTGGGACCCCGGCAGCGAGCAGCGGCTCATCAACGACGCCCTCGAGCAGATCGAGCTGGCCGACCGGGTGGGCATCCAGTACCTCTGGGAGGTCGAGCACCACTTCCTCGAGGAGTACTCCCACTCGAGCGCGCCCGAGGTCTTCCTGGCTGCCGCCAGCCAGCGGACCCGCCGGATGCGGATCGGCCACGGGATCGTCCAGACCGCCCCGGCCTACAACCACCCGGCCCGGGTGGCGGAGCGGATCGCCATGCTCGACCTGGTCTCCAACGGCCGGGTGGAGTTCGGCTCGGGCGAGTCCTCCTCCGAGGCCGAGCTCGGCGGCTTCGGCATCGACCCGGCGGTCAAGCGGGCGGCGTGGCTCGAGGGTCTGGAGGTGGCGGTCCGGTGCATGACCGAGACGCCCTTCGGTGGGGTCGACGGCACCTTCGTGCGGATGCCGCCGAGGAACGTGGTCCCCAAGCCGGTCCAGGTGCCCCACCCGCCGCTGTGGGTGGCCTGCAGCCGCCGCGACACCATCCTGCTGGCCGCCGAGAAGGGGATCGGCGCCCTCAGCTTCGCCTTCATCGAACCGGAGGATGCCCGGCAGTGGGTCGACGACTACGCCGCCGTCCTTCGCGAACGGTGCGTCCCCGTCGGGCTCTCGGTCAACCCCCAGGTGGCCTGTGTCACGCCGATGATGTGCGCCCGGGATGAGGACGAGGCGATCACCCGCGGCCTCGAAGGAGCCAACTTCTTCGGCTACTCGCTGGCCCACTACTACGTGTTCGGCGACCACGTCCCCGCCGGCACCGATGTCTGGGAGGAGTTCCAGGAGCGGCGGGGGAAGCTGGGGTACTCGCCGGAGGCGGCCGTCGCCGGCCGTCGGCAGACCCTGGGTACCACCGTGGCCTCGGGGGACGCCACCGGTCTGCGCGGGGCGACCGGCACCCCGGCCCAGCTCCGCGAGTTCCTGCGCCGCTACGAGGCAGCCGGGGTCGACCAGCTGATCTTCGTGATGCAAGCGGGTCGGAACCGGCACGAGCACATCATGGAGTCGATCGAGCTCTTCGGGGCCGAGGTCCTTCCCGAGTTCGCCGAGCGCGACGAGGCCGCCAGTGCCGCCAAGGCCGCGGCCTTCGCCCCGGCCATCGAGGCGGCCATGGCCCGCCGCGACCGCCACCACCCGACCATGCCCGACGACTACGTGATGCGGGCCATCCCCAAGCAGGTGGTGGCGGCCATGGACAGCGAGCCCGCCGAGGAGTGGCTGGAATCGCTGGCCGACAAGCAGGCCGCCGGCGTCCACGACGCCGAGTTCCAGCGGCTGGTCGACGGCTGACCGGTCGTCCGCCGGCCGCTCAGCCCGGGGCCCGGTGGACCGCCACCAGGTAGTTGCCCTCGCCCGGGTAGGGGTCACGGGCCCAGGTCGACCACCGCTCGACCTCCACCAGGCCGGCCGCCGCGGCATCGGCTGCGTACGCCCCGGGGTCGTAGCCGCGGTCCAGCTGGAACCCGGCCACCAGGTGGCCGCCCGGCCGGAGATGGCGGGCACACCCCGCCACCAGCGCGGCCTGGGTGCCGGGGGCGGTGAACAGCGGCACGTTGCCGGCCATCACCACCACGTCGAACCGCCGGGCCAGGTCGAGGCCGGCCAGGTCGGAGGTGGTCCAGTCGAGGTCGGAGGCCAGCCGCCGGGCGGTGGCGACCATGGACGGGTCGGCGTCGACGCCGACCACGTCGACCCCCCGGCGGGCGAGCTCGATGGCGACCCGCCCCGTGCCGCACCCGGCGTCCAGCACCGAGGCGGGGTGCAGGGCCATGACGAAGTCGGCCTCGCCGTGGACGTGCACACCCGAGGCGGCCAGGGCGTCGAAGCGTTCTTGGTAGCGGTCGCCGTCCCATCCGCCGGCCCGGCCCTCGGGGACGGCGGGGGTGGCGCCGACCGGGCCCTCGGCCGTCACTTCGAGGCGGAGGTGCGGGGCCGGGTGGTCGCGGAGGTGGCGGACGGGGGCCCGTTGGGATAGGCCGACGACATGGTGAAGAAGTCTCGCGCCCAGTAGGACTCGAAGTAGCGGGCCGGCGTCCCGGTCATCACCGGCAGCAGCATCGTCCCGTTCTGGGGGGTCGCCGGGCCGTAGGGCGTGGACGGTGTGTAGTACGAGTAGTTCACCCAGTCGGTGTTGATGTCGAGCTCCATGGCCCGCACGGCGCCGGCCCGCACCAGCAGGTTGGCCAGGTCGGTGATGTTCAGCCCCGGGCCGCCCACGTAGACCAGGGCACCGTTGGCGGTCACCCCGAGTCCCGACCGGAACACGTAGACCTGGTCACCGAGGGTCGCCCCCCAACGGGTGGTGTCGGAGGCGTTGAGGCCGGGTACCGGCTGGCCCCCGTCCACGATCAGGTCGAGATTCTGGCGGACGGAGACGACGTTGGGGGTGAGGCTGACGTCCCGACCCCACTGGCCCACCGTCATGGTCCCGTTGGCGTAGATCACCGCCGAGGCGCCGCCGTTGACCAGCGGGTAGATCGTCTTCCCGTCGGTGTAGTAGCCACCGTTGGCCGCGGACATGAGGAAGCCGGCGTTGAAGGCCGACACCAGGCTGGTGGCGGCGGTCGGGGAGATGGGGGCGGTGTGGGTGTACGGGCCGCCCCCCGGAATCTGACTGCCCGAGTAGAGGGTGGCGTGGAGCAGGGTCGGGTCCATCCAGGCCACGCCGACCACGTAGCTGGTGTGGATGGCGTCGGGTCGCAGCTCGGTGGTGTACACCGCCGGCACGCCGGCAACCAGCCGGCCGGCCGGCGACCAGGCACCCTCACCGGGCAGGGCCGGACTGGCGAACGGGGTGAGGGCGGCGGGGGGCGGCAGGTGGTTGGGGGCGGTGGGGACCGCCACCGTCGATGTGGGCACCGGGGTCCGGATGGCGCCCTTGGGTACCGTGCCGCCGACCCTGGGGGCGTGGTGCGAATACCAGAGGTTCTCGACCTTGTTGATGACGGTGGCCCCGCCATTCTGGCGGGCCCACTCGGCGAACCGGGCGGGCATCGACGACCCGTTCATCGGGTTGGTCAGGGCGCTGCCCAACGAGACGGCCAGCCAGATCAGGAACGCCGCCAGCACCACAACCACCACCGCCATGATGCGCCGCCGCCGGTAGACGCCACCCCGCCGGGCGTGCTGCCAGCGGGCCGTGGGGCGCGACCCGCCGCGGGGCGCCGGTGTTCCAGTGGCGGGGCGCTCGGCCACCGCCGTGTCGTAGGTGTCGTCCATGACGTCCTCAGTATCGTCCACGGAGCACCTGACAAGGAGATGAAGCGCGTCCCGGGTCAGGGCGGTCAGGGCAGAACGGCAAGGTGTCAACCCTACCGGCACGGGCCTCCCGAGCGGTGGCGCCGGGCCCGGACGACGTCCCTGCGGGACGTGCCTCCGCCGGTACACTCCGGGGCCGTGGCACGAGATGCGCGGGGAGCGGCTGGTCGTCCACAGCGACCCGGCTCGGTGGTCGGGGACTTCTGAGGCACCGGTGATATCGGCCTGGATCCCGACGCTGGTGCTGGTGGCAGCCATCGCCGCGGCCTCGCCGGTCATCGCCGAGCTGTCGCGGGGGATCGGCATCCCCGACGTGGTCGTCGAGATCCTCCTCGGGATACTGGTCGGCCCCTACGTGCTGAAGCTCGCCCATCCCGATTCGGTGATCAACGGACTCTCCGACATGGGCCTCGCCTTCCTGATGTTCCTGGCCGGGTTCGAACTTGACCTGCTCCGGATCAAGGGTCGTCCCCTGAAGCTGGCCTCGGTCGGTTGGGCCGCCTCGGTGGTCCTCGGCTTCGCCTTCGCGCTCGCCTTCGTCTCCTTCGGGCTCGATGCCGACTCGCTGGTGCTCGGCCTGGCCTTCACCACCACCGCCCTCGGTACCCTGCTTCCGGTGCTACGTGATGCCGGGGTGTTCGACACCGACTTCGGCCGGTTCGTGATGGCGGTGGGCACGGTCGGCGAGTTCGGCCCCATCGTGGCGGTGGCGCTTCTGCTGACCGAGAAGGACCCCGTCGTCACCGGGCTCCTGCTGGCGGTGTTCGTGGCCACGGCCGTGGCGGCCAGCCTCGTGGCCGTCCGCCGCCAACCCCCCCGGGTGGTGGCGATGCTGCGCCGCAATCTCAACTCCAGCGCCCAGCTCCCTATCCGGGTCTCGGTGCTGTTGATCCTGCTGCTCATCTACCTCGCCTTCGAGCTCGGCCTCGACGTACTGCTCGGAGCCTTCGCCGCCGGCATCGTGGTCCGCCTGTTCACCGCAGGGGAGGACAGCGAGGTGATCCGGGCCAAGCTCGAAGCCATCGGCTTCGGGTTTCTGGTCCCGATCTTCTTTGTGGTCAGTGGCATCCACTTCGATCTCCACGCCCTGATCAACCGACCCAGTGCCCTCCTTCGGGTGCCGCTCTTCCTGGGCATCTTCCTGGTGGTCCGGGGCCTGCCGGTGCTCTTCCTCTACCGGAAGGCCCTCGCCCCGAACCTGCGGGTGCCGCTGGCCTTCCTGGCCGGTACCGGCCTTCCCCTGATCGTGGTCATCACCAGCATCGGGGTGTCCGTCGGCCGGATGCAGCCGGAGAACGCCGCCGCCCTGGTGGCGGCGGGCATCCTCTCGGTGGTCCTCTTCCCGATGGTCGGCCTCCGGGGCCTCCGTCGGGCCGGGGTGGTGGCAGAGGAGGGGACGGGCGCCCCCCGGCCGCTCGCCGGCGACGAGCTGTGAAGCCGGTCCGGCGCCGGGCGCTCACCCCGACCCTCTGGGCCGTGGCCGAGCAGTGGCGTCATCCCCCGGGGGGCCAGAGGCTGAGCTGCGGTCCGCCCGGTCCGGTCAGCGGGTGGTAGCCGGGGAGCTCCTCCATCGGGGTGTCCAGGTAGACCTTGGCCTCGGGCGGTCCGGCGAAGCGGCCGTGGCTCCAGCGGATCTCCACGTGGCCGGCCAGCCGGCGCGTCCCGCCGGCGCCGCCTCGGCGGGACCGGTAGGCGCAGCGCCAGTCCACCCGGGGCTGCCCGGCCACGCCGGGGGTCACCTCGAAGTCGAGCAGCTCGAACTCGTCGCGCCAGTCCCACGGACTGGCGATGCGGTAGCGGACGGGCTCCCCCGAGCGCCGGTCGATCCCGAGGACGAAGTAGGGGGCGCTCCCGATCCGGAGCAGCCGCCACAGCATCACCTCGGGATCGGTGCCGCGGACCTGGAGCTCCCTGTTCCACCGATCGGCCGACACCTCGCTGACCGTCCGGCAGAGCCCGGCGTACGCCGAACGGGTGGCGTCGTCGGGGAAGGTGCGACCGGCCAGCGCCCGCCGGAGCCGGTCGCGCTGTGGCCGGGTGCAGGCCGCGGGCGTGGCCGGCAGGTCATCGAGCCCGGTGGCGGTCAGGCAGCGGGAGTAGAGCTCGGCGAGCTCGGCCGGTGCCACCTCCCCGTACCAGTCGCCACGGTGCCAGGTGCCGGTGGTCGCCAGCAGTCCCTCGAACAGGCGACCCGGCGACGTGTTGGCCAGGATGTCGGACTCGTACTTGCAGCTCACCAGGTAGACGTGGTCGATGCGGAGGTCGATGGGGGCCACCTCGTCGCCGGGCGGTCGTCGACCACCGGTCCACTCCACCAGCATCGGCCGCCGGCCCCGCAGGCCGTCGGGGGCGTCGAGCAGGGCGCGTCCGTTGGCGAAGGCGGTGGCGAACTCGACGGCCAGCGATCCGGAGGTGTGCAGGGCGGTCAGGTGGTCCCAGGTTCCCCCGTCGACCCGCAGCTCCGTCGGTCGGCGGGCCAGGGCGGTGGCCGGATCGGGGTACCCGAGGGTCCCGAGGGCGGTCCCCAGCTCGGTGACGCGGGTCCGGTCGTCAGCCACCGGTCGGCCACCGGGGCCCGGGGGTCACGCCCCGGGAGGGATCCTGCCACCGAGCTCGCCGAGCCGGGCCACCCCCGCCGGGTCGAGGAGCTCGATGACGTCGTGGACCGGTCCGGTGCCGCCCCCGGACCGCACCGCCCGCAGGGCCCTGCCACCCGCCGACCGGTCGCCCGGCTGCTCGGTGGTGAGCAGCACCATCGGACCGAGGTCGCGGCGGTCGGGGTCGGCGAGGCGCGCCTGGTGGAGGACGCTGGCCCGGCCCAGGGCGCGCCAGAGCACGTCACTCCGGGCCAGGCCCGGACGGGTGCTGGAGTACGCCCCGGACAGGTCGAACAGCCAGGTGGCACCCCGGGCGTCCCGGGCCCGGAAGGAGACGTCGACCCCCAGGTCGCGCACGACCACGCCCCGCTCGATCTCCACGAAGCCGGCGGCGGTCAGGGCCTCGACGGCCAGCTCGCGGGCCTTCTGCCCCGACGTCACCCCGTCGGCGGGATCCGGGGCCGATGCCGGCACCACCACCCGCCGACCGGGGGAGGAGGTGCGCTCGGCGCGGGCGTCGGCGATGCGGCGTTCGGCCAGGGCCACGTAGCCGGCGTCGGTGTCGAACCCGACGTAGTGGCGCTCGGTGCGGAGGGCGGCGACGGCGGTCGAACCCGAGCCCATGAAGGGGTCGAGCACCAGGTCGCCCCGGTAGGTGTAGAGCTCGATGAGGCGGCGGGGGAGCTCCACCGGGAACGGGGCCGGGTGGCCGATGCGGGTGGCCGACTCGGTGGGGATGTCCCACAGGTCGGTGGTGGCGTCGACGAACTCGTCCATGGTCATCGACCCCTCGTGGGGCAGGCCACGCTCGGCCCGTCGCTGCGGGGCGACGGCGCGGTCGAACCGGCCCTTGGAGGCCACCACGATCCGCTCGGTGATGTCGCGCAGCACCGGGTTGCCGGGACGCTGGTACGTGCCCCAGGCACACGATCCCCCGGCGGCGTGGCTCTTCTGCCAGATGATCTCCCCGCGGAGGAGGAAGCCCAGGGACTCGAGGATGTCGATGACGTCGCGGGAGAGCGAGCGGTACGGCTTGCGGCCGAGGTTGGCCACATTGACGGCGATGCGGCCACCGGGTTCGAGCTTGTCGAAGCATTGACCGAAGACGGCGTGGAGCATCCGCAGGTACTCGTCGTAGTCGGCCGGGATGTGCCCGACTCCGAGGGCGGTCTCGTACTCCTTGCCGGCGAAGTACGGCGGCGAGGTGACCACCAGCGCCACCGAGCCGTTCGCCACCGCGCCGTGCTCGTCCATGGCCCGGGCGTCGCCCACCCAGACGGTGTCGGTGGCACTCGGTGCGGCCACCGTGTCGTCGTCGGAGAGGGCCGGCGGGGTGAACCGGGCGTAGAAGCCGGAGGCGTCGTGGCTCTCGCGGCGGCCGACCCCGAAGGCCGAGGTGGTGGTGGGGGCCCTGCGGGTGCCGGGACGGGCCGGCTCGACGGCGGTCACCGGCACGGCGTCCGGTCGACGGCCGGTCGGTGGAGGGCACCCGATGGGCGCGCCTGGTCGACGGGGGCTGTTCGCACGGTGGTGAGCATACGGAGAGGGTGTGACCGCGCCCTCCGGGGAGGCCCGGGACGAGGCCGCGTCCACATGGGACGAGGTTAGCGGCGCGTCGGGCGTCGGCCGGGGATGTGGCAGGTCGGCGGGCCTGGCCTACCGGGTGGCGCCGTCGCGGGGCGGGTCACTGGGCCGGACGCCCCGGATGCCTGCCGTCCGGGCGGGTGGGACGGAGCCGACCGCTCCGGAACGGGACACCCCGAGAACGGCGTCCACCACTCTTGGTGGGTGACGTGCTACTGGGAGCGGTTGGGGATACCATGGGGCGGCATCCGGACGGGGGGCTCCGATGGATAAGAACGCAAGCTCGACGCTCACTGACTTCAGTGCCTGGCTGGCCCAGGCCGATCCGGGGGAGCCACCGGGGAACGGGGAACCCGACGGCTCCGGCCGCATGTACGGGGGACTGACCGTCCTCGAGCGGCGGGCGATCCGGCGGCAACGCCTGCTCGATGCCGGGCTCGACCTGTTCGCCCGGGGCTACGCGCAGGCCACCATCGAAGGGATCTGCGCCGGCGCCGGGGTCACCGCCCGTCACTTCTACGAGGAGTTCGGCTCACGCGAGGAGCTCCTGAAGGCGGTGTTCGACCGGTCCATCGACACCACCATCCTCGAGATCATCGAGAAGGTGGACGGGACGGGGATCGATCCCGACGACCTCGACGGTCTGGTGCGCCAGGGCACCGGGGCGTTCATCCACGCCTTCCTCGACGATCCGCGCCGGGCACGCGTGGTCTGTATCGAGTCGGTCGGGGTCAGCCCGGACCTCGAGGAGCACCGGCGCGAGCTGATCCACCGGTTCTCCAGCCTCCTCCAGTCCGAGGCGGAGCGGATCGTCCACCGGGGCGTGGGCTCGCCCGGCGAGTTCGTCCTCACCACCCGGGCCCTGGTGGGGGGTACCCAGGAGCTCATCGTCGACTGGCTGCTGGACACCGACCCCGTGCCCCTGGACATTCTGGCCAGGGTGATCTCCGACCTCTACCTGGCGGTCTTCAACTACCGCCAGCGGCGCGGCCCGTAACGTTCGCGACGGCGGACGGTCAGGCGGTGGCCGTGAAGATCTGGAAGGCGAGGGGCGCATCCATCCGCCCGTCCGGCCGGCGCAGCGGGGCCAGGTGGGCGTCGACGGCCTGGCGGGCGTCCGCCAGGGAGTCCTCCGGCACGCCGAGGAACACCAGTTGGCCGTCGTCGACGATGGCATCCTCGGTCACCACGGCCTGCACCTGGTGGGCCGTCCTGTCCACCGCCGACCATCCGGCGTCGGCCAGCACCGAGTGCACGAGGTCCGGCTGGGCGAAGGCGAACGGCCCGGTCGGGGACTTGCCGGCCGCCGGTCGGGGTGGTGGCGGGACGAATGGCGTCAGGGCCGGCGCCACGAACCAGGGATTGCGGTCCATCGGCTGCCAGCAGGCGAACGCCAGGCGTCCGCCCGGAACCAGATGGGACCTGATGTTGGTGAAGGCGGCGACCGGGTCATCGAAGAACATGACCCCAAACTGGCTGATGGCCACGTCGAACGGTGCACCGTCGACCGGCTCCTGTTGGACGTCTCGGACGATGAAACGGACGGCTGCCGCCTCCGCGGGCACGGTGTCGGCCCTGCGGTTGGCATGGTCGACCAGCGGCGCCGAGATGTCGGCGCCCACCACGTTTCCGGTCGGGCCGACCAGGGCGCCGGCGCTGAGCGAGGCGATTCCCGCCCCGCTGCCGATGTCGAGCACCCGCTCCCCCGGTTCCAGCCCCGCCGCCTCCAGGAGACAGGGCGTGACGACGCTCGTCAGCTGCTCCCGCTTCGGCCAGACCGACGTCCAGTACTCGTTGTTCCAACGCTCCCGCTCGGCCCTGTTGGCCCCCATGTCCGCGCCCATTCGCTGATGGTACAGGGCACCGTTCCGGGATCGCGGCCCACCCCGCCGTCGTTCGTCGACTGCGGGCTGCGGCGCCGGCGTCCGGCACCGCGGCACGCCTGGGAGGTGCGTGGGCGCCCAACGACGGATGGGGCCGATGTCGTCCGGCCCGTCGCCTACCCCCCGAGGTGCTCGGAGAGCGACTCGCCGACCACCACGCACCGGTTGGTCGACACGCAGCTGACCCCGGTCAGTGCCTGCGGCGTGGTGAGGACCGTCGGGTCGGTCCACGGCGCGCCGGTCCGACCGGTGAAGAGCACCACGCCGGCCTGGGGTGTGGTGACGACGGTGTTCCCGACGGCCACGCAGGTCGACGGGGCGGTACACGACACGCCGAGCAGGCCGGCGGCCATGGCGGGGACCGACCGGCTCGCCCAGGTGGCCCCCCCGTTCTCGGTGGTGAGCACCAGGCCCCGACCGGTCCGGGCGCCGAGGGTGGTGGTGGCAGTGGTGCCGACGGCGGCGCAACGGACCCCGGCGTCGCCCGCCCCGGCCGGCGGTGGGACGGTGCCGGTGGTCGGGGCGGTGGCACCGGCCTGCGTGGTCGCCGGCACCGGGGCGGTGGTGGCCACGGGGGGAACCGTGCCGGCGCGGTCCGCCGGTCCGCTGACGCACGAGATCCCGTTGAGGAAGCCGGCCCTGGCCGGCAGGGGGAGATCCACCCAGGTGGCGCCACCCGTCGACGACTCGAGCACCACCCCGCTGACATGGTCGGCGTCGGGCATGGTGTAGCCGGTCACCCAGCAGGCGGTGGCACCCACACACGAGATGCCCCGGACGCCACCGACGCCGGCCGGGAGCGTGCCGACCTGGGTCCAGGTGGCGGCGGCCGTCGAGGTGAGCGCCACGTCACCCGAAGCGGTGCTGGCGATCGCCAGGCACTGGAGCCCGGTCCGGCAGTCGACGGCGGTGACGGCGGTGACATCGGTGGGCAGCGTGCCCGGGGTCCACGTCCTCCCGCCGTCGACGGTGGTGATGACGATGCCCTGCGTGCTCTGGCCCTGGCCGGCCGCCACGCACTGGCGGGGCCCGCCGCAGGCGACGGCCGAGAGATAGCCGACGGTGGCGGGGATGGCCTGGTCGACCCAGTGGCCGCCGCCGTCGGTGGTGGCGATGACGGCCGCACCGTTGGGGGCGCCGCCGGACCCGACGGTCGAGCCGATGCCCCAGCAGTTCGAGGTGGTCGGGCAGGTGGTGGCCACCACCGAGTTGACCGGCACCGGGAGCGCCACCGGGACCAGGGCCCCGCTCCACGGGGACCCGGCGGTGAAGGCGATGGTGGCGGTGGTGGGGCCGGTGGGTGACGGCGTGGCCGTCACCGACGAGCACGCCGCGGCCCCGAACCCGACCAGTACCAGGACGATCGTCAGCCGGGGGAACCGGCCGCCGGGGGACGTCCGGCGGGCGTGACGCCCACCGGCGATCCGATGGTTCGGTCGGTGGCGGTCCGCCACCCTCACGCCCGGGCGGGCATCGCCGGGCGGGGTGTCGGTCTCACCGGACCTTGATGACGTCGGTCTTGGCCACCTTGTCGTGGAAGCCCTGGCGGCGCCCGTCCCAGAGCGGGGAGAGGCCGGCGACGATCGTGTACAGGTCGGCCAGGAGGCCGATGACCGGGAGCCAGCCGACAATGATGGCCGGCTCGAGGACGAGGATGCGGACGGCGGCGCGCTGGGTCCCGATTGCCCCTCCGGTCACCTCGTCCCGCACGGCGATCCCGAGGGCCATCTGGCCGACGGTCTGGCCCTTCGGGCTGCCGTTGAGGTAGCCGAAGTAGGCGAGGTCGATCACCGCGAAGACGATGCCGATGACGACCGCCGCCAGGCCCAGGTGCGTCGAGTAGATGCCGTTGCCGTTGTTGTGGACGGTGGACGTGATGACGATGGCGCCGATGATGGCCTTGGGCACGAAGAGGATGAAGCCGTCGATGATGATGGCCACCAGTCGCTGCCACCAGTCGGCCAGTGGCCGGCCCAGGCGATCGGTCGGACCGGGGACGTAGCCGTAGCCGGTACCGGCGGGCGGTTGGCCGTAGGGGGGGGCCTGGCCGTACCCGGGGGCGGACGGTGGCGGATAGCCGGCACCGGCGGGCGGTTGGCCGTAGGGGGGGCCCTGGCCGTAGCCGGGGGCGGACGGTGGCGGATAGCCGGGCGGCGGTACGGGGGGCCCTTGGCCGTACCCGGGGGCGGACGGTGGCGGATAGCCGGGCGGCGGTACGGGGGGGCCCCTGGCCGTACCCGGGGGCGGACGGTGGCGGATAGCCGGGCGGCTGACCCTGGGCCGGTCCGGCCGCCGGGGGGTAGGCCGGCGGCGGGGCGATGGGCGGCGGGGCGGCCGGCGGAGGTGTGGGCTCGCCGCCCGCAGGTGGTGGGTTGGTCTCGGTCATGTTCGGTTCCGCTCTCCCTGGTCGGTCGACCGACCGGCACCCGTCCGCACGAGCGTCCCCGGTCGCTCGGCCATGATCTTTGCACGCGGCACCGGCGGCCTGTCGGATCCGGCCGCCCGTGAACGCCGCGGGGGGCGCCACCCGTCTACCGTGGGTCGTCGGTGAACCCGCCCTCCTCAGACGATGCCGTGGTGGCAGATCCCGTGGTGGGGCGTCCCCGATGAACGTCGTCGACATCGTCCTCCTGGTGGTGGTGGCCCTCGCCGCCATCCAGGGGCTCCGGCTGGGGGCGATCCTGCAGGTCCTGACCTACGGGGGCTTCTGGATCGGCCTCTACCTCGGGGCGCTCCTGGCGTCGGTGACGGTCACCTGGGTCCACTCCTCCACCGCCAGGACGGTGGTGGCCCTGTCCACCATGGTGGGGGTGGCGGTCGTCCTCGGGGGGGTCGGCCGCATCGCCGGCTCCCGGATCTTCCGCCGCGTCCACCGGGGACGACTGGGCTCGGTCGACTCGGCCCTCGGCGTGGTGGTGGCCGTGGTGGCCTCGCTCCTCGCCGCCTGGCTCATCGCCAGCACCCTGGTCAACAGCTCCTCCCTGCCGCTCAACGCCTCGATCTCGAACTCCCGGATCATCCGGTCGCTGGACACCGTCCTGCCGGCCCCGCCCTCGGTGTTCTCGCGGGTGCAGAGCTTCCTCTCCGCCGAGGGGTTCCCGCCGGTCTTCGCCCAGCTGGCCCCGGCCTCGGCAGGCCCGGTGCCCCTGGCCGCCGGCCCGCAGGTGCAGGCGGCGGTGGCGGCGGCCGGGGGCTCGACGGTCAAGATCGTCGGCGCCGGGTGCGGCGACATCCAGGAAGGCTCCGGCTTCGTGGTGGCGCCCGGCCTGGTCGTCACCAACGCCCACGTGGTGGCCGGCATTCCCCACCCGACAGTGGAGGACGCCAACGGGGTCCACCAGACCGAGGTGGTGCTGTTCGACCCCTCCTTCGACCTCTCCGTGCTCCGGGTCCAGGGACTCGACGAGCGCCCGCTCGCCCTCGACCCCGGCGTGGTGGCCCGGGGCACCGCGGCCGCGGTCCTCGGCTATCCGGGGGGCGGGCCGTTCACGGCGGTAGCGGCCGGGGTGATGGCCGAGTTCTCCGCCGAGGGACGGGACATCTACGGCCAGGGCCTCACCGTGCGGGACGTCTACGAGATCCAGGCCGTGGTCCGGCCGGGGAACTCCGGCGGGCCCCTGGTCGAGCCCGGCGGTGCGGTGATCGGGGTGGTGTTCTCCCGCTCCACCACCAACGGCGACATCGGCTACGCACTCTCCTCCCCCGGTGTGGTCACGAGGGTGACCAAGGCCGAGGCCGCCACCGGCCCGGTCGGCACGGGGGGGTGCGTCGGCGGATGACCGTCGGATCCGCCCGCCGCGGCATCCCACGGGGCCGGCCACCCGACTAGACATGGGCGGGTGACGCTCCCCATCGAGGACTACGGCATCATCGGCGACCTGCACACCGCCGCCCTGGTCGGCCGGGACGGATCGATCGACTGGCTCTGCCTCCCCCGCTTCGACTCGGCCGCCTGCTTCTCCAAGCTCCTCGGCACCGAGGACCACGGCTTCTGGAAGCTGGCACCCAAGGGCGCCCACCTGGCCACCCACCGCCGCTACCGCGGGGACTCGCTGGTCCTCGAGTCGGAGTTCGTCACCCCCGACGGCACCGTCCGGGTGATCGACTGCATGCCCATCCGCGAGCACCATCCCGAGGTGGTCCGTCTGGTCGAGGGGGTGCGCGGCAGGGTCGAGATGGAGATGAACCTCACCATCCGGTTCGGCTACGGGCAGATCGTCCCGTGGGTGCGCCGCCTCGACGGCACCCTGAGTGCCATCGCCGGCCCCGACGGATTGTCGTTGTGGACCCCCATCCACACCGAGGGGCAGGACATGTCCACCGTGGCGAGGTTCACCGTCGTGGAGGGCCAGCAGGTGCCCTTCTCGCTGTCGTGGTTCGCGGCCAGCGACGAGCCGCCGCGGCCGGTCGACGCCGTCTATGCCATCACCGACACCGAAAACTGGTGGCGCCAGTGGGTCGCGCAGTGCTCCTACGACGGCGAGTACCGAGAGGCGGTCATCCGTTCGCTGGTCACCCTCAAGGCCCTCACCTACGAGCCGACCGGCGGCATCGTGGCCGCCGCCACCACCTCGCTCCCCGAGACCCTGGGCGGTGGCCGGAACTGGGACTACCGGTTCTGCTGGCTCCGCGACGCCACCCTCACCCTCGAGTCCCTGATGCGCGGTGGCTTCTACGACGAGGCGATGGCCTGGCGCGACTGGCTGCTGCGGGCCATCGCCGGCGACCCGTCCCAGATGCAGATCATGTACGGGGCCGCCGGCGAGCGGCGGCTCGACGAGTGGGAGGTCGAGTGGTTGCCCGGCTACGAGGGCTCCGCCCCGGTCCGCATCGGCAACGCCGCCGCCGGGCAGTTCCAGCTCGACGTCTACGGGGAGGTCATGTCCGCCCTCTACGAGGCGACCCGCTCGGGCGACTCGTTCGAGCGCCCGGCCTGGGACCTCCAGCGGTCGCTGATGGGCTTCCTCCAGGATGAGTGGCGCCAGCCGGACGACGGGATCTGGGAGGTGCGCGGCCCCCGGCGGCACTTCACCCACTCCAAGGTGATGGCCTGGGTGGCCATCGACCGGGCCATCAAGACCATCGAGGAGTGTGGCGCCGACGGTCCGCTCGATCGGTGGAAGCAGGTCCGCCAGGAGATCCACGACCAGGTCTGCGAGCAGGGCTTCAACGTGGACAAGGGGTCGTTCACCCAGTACTACGGATCGGACCAGCTCGACGCCAGCCTGCTGATGATCCCGCTGGTGGGCTTCCTGCCGGCCACCGACCCTCGGGTGAAGGGCACCATCGAGGCGGTCGAGCGTGAGCTCCTCGACGGCGGCTTCGTCCTCCGGTACCGGACGGCGGAGACCGGCGATGTCGACGGCCTGACCGGACGGGAAGGTGCCTTCCTGGCCTGCTCCTTCTGGCTGGCCGACTGCCTGGCCATGCTGGGGCGCACCGACGACGCCCGGAGGATGTTCGACCGGCTGTTGTCCCTCCGCAACGACCTCGGCCTCCTCTCCGAGGAGTACGACGCGGTGGCCGGCCGCCTGGTGGGGAACTTCCCGCAGGCCTTCTCCCACGTCTCCCTGGTGAACTCGGCGGCCAAGCTCAGCGGGCACGGGAGGCCGAAGGCCGACCCGGAGCTCTTCGCCGCCAGCCGCCGGGTCAAGAGCCGCTCGACGAGCGGGGCCGGGGGGATGCATCGCGGGGGCCGGACCACGCCGCACCGGGTCACCGACCGCGACGATGCCCACCGGGGCGAGCACTCGGAGCCCGACACCTCGGTGACCGCCGGCTCCAACACCGCCGCCGGGGACACCGCCGCCAAGGACGCCGGACCGGACCTGGAGCCGCGCCCGGTGCACTGAACGGCCCGACCCGCCCGACACCCACCGACCGGAAGGAACCCCGATGAAAGCGCTGACCGTGCTCCCCCTGACCAAGGACTCCGCCCGCCTCGACGAGGTGGACGAGCCACCGGCGTCCGACGGCGACCTGCTGGTCGAGGTCCTGGCCGTCGGCATCTGCGGCACCGACATCGAGATCCTCTCCGGGGCCTACGGCTGGGCGCCCCCGGGCCGCGACCGCCTGGTGCTGGGGCACGAGTCGCTGGGCCGGGTGCTCGAGGCGCCGGCCGGGAGCGACCTGGCCCCGGGCGACCTGGTGGTCGGCATCGTCCGGCACCCCGACCCGGTCCCCTGCGCCAACTGTGCGGTGGGCGAGTGGGATTTCTGCCGGAACGGGCAGTACACCGAGCACGGGATCAAGGAGCACGACGGGTTCCTGTCGGAGCGGTACCGGATCCACCCGGAGTTCGCCGTCAAGCTCGATCCCAAGCTGGGCATCCATGGGGTCCTGATGGAGCCGACCAGCGTGGTTGCCAAGGCGTGGGAGCAGGTGGACCGGATCGGTTCCCGGGCCCACTGGGCGCCGAAGACGGTGGTGGTGACCGGGGCCGGGCCCATCGGGCTCCTGGCCGCCATGATCGGCGTGCAGCGCGGGCTCGAGGTCCACGTGTTCGACCAGATGACCGAGGGGTTGAAGCCCGATCTGGTGGCCGAGCTGGGTGCCAGCTACCACACGGGCCCCATCGAGCAGCTGGCCGCCGCGGCCGACGTCGTCATCGAGTGCACCGGCGTCTCGTCCCTGGTGCTCGACGCCATGGAGCACATCGGACCCGGCGGGGTGGTCTGTCTCACCGGGGTGTCCTCGGCCGGTCGGACGGTCAGCGTGGACGAGGGCGAGCTCAACCGGACGATGGTCCTCGACAACAACGCGGTGGTCGGCTCGGTCAACGCCAACCGGCGCCACTACCAGGCCGCCGCCGACGCCCTGGCTGCCGCCGACCCGACCTGGCTCGGCAAGCTGATCACCCGGAAGGTGCCCCTGGCCACGTGGGAGCAGGCGCTCGACCGCCATCCGGACGACGTCAAGGTGGTCATCGAGGTCGCCGCCCCATGAGCGGGGCGCACCACCAGGGGCACGCCCACTCCCACCCGTACGACGCCGGGGCGGTGGGGGAGCCCGGCTCGGGCCGGACCATCGCCGACGGCGTCATCGAGCTCGACACCCTCCTCGGCGGGTGGGAGCGGGTCACCGCCGGTTACCTGATCGAGGGACCCGAGCCGGTGCTGGTGGAGACCGGCAGCCAGAGTTCGGTGCCGGTGCTGCTGTCCCACCTGGACGCCCTCGGCCTGGGCCCCGGGGACCTGGCCGGGGTGGTGGTCACCCACATCCACCTCGACCACGCCGGCGGGGTGGGTGACGTGGCCCGGGCCTTCCCCAAGGCCACCGTGTACGTCCACGAGAAGGGCGCCCGGCACCTGGCCGATCCCACCAAGCTGGTTGACTCGGCGGCTCGCGTCTACGGTCCGCTGCTCGACTCGCTCTACGGCCGGCTCGACCCCACCCCGCCCGAGCGCCTCCACGTGCTCCGGGACGGCGAGGCCATCCGGGTCGGACCCACCCGGTCGCTGATCGCCGTGGACTCGCCCGGCCACGCCAAGCACCACGTCGCCCTCCACGATTCGCTCAGCGGGGTGCTGTTCGCCGGGGACGCCGTCGGCGTCAAGCTGCCCGACGCCGGGGTGCTGCGGCCGTCGACCCCACCGCCGGACTTCGACCTCGACCAGGCGCTCCACTCCCTTCGCCGGTTCGCCGAACGGCGGCCGACCGGCATCGCCCTCGCCCACTATGGCCTGCTCGACGAGCCGGCCGACGTCCTCGAGGAGGCCGACGGGACGCTCCGCCGGTGGGCGGAGGTGGCCGAGGCGGCGTTCCGCCGGGGCGACGACATCGCCGCTGCGCTGGCCACCGCCTTCGAGGGGGACATGGCCGGCGTGTCCGACGCCCACCGGGACAAGCTCGACGTGATGAACGGCGTGCACTCGAACGCCGCCGGCCTGCAGCGCTGGCTCGCCGGCCGCGAGGCCCCGACGGGGGGCGCCGGCGCCTGACCCACGGGCGGGATCCGCCCGCCGCGGTGCCCCGACCGGTGCGCGGTTCCCTACGCGGTGCCGTTCGGCGGGCTCGGGACCGGGAGCTGGTCGGCCGCCTCGACCACCTGGGCGTCCGAGGCGTCCACCACCAGGGGGCCGCCCGGGACGGGGGCGAGCCAGACGTGGATCATCGGCTGGCTCACGTGGTTCTCGGACCCCGTCGGGCAGGCGCCGCCGTGGGTGGTGCCTACCACCACCCCGCTGGTGGTCGAGAAGCAGAGGTTGGTGTGGACGTGCCACTCGGTCAGGCAGCCGCCGGGCATCGGCGGTACCGACCCGACCTGGTCGGCCGCCGTCAGGTACATGGCCGCCACCAGCACCGCCCCGTGGGACGTGTTGGCGTAGACCAGGGACTCGATGGCGTTGGGGTCGAGAACCTGGCCGTCATTGATGAGGCCGGGCTTGGCGTAGTGCACCACCGACCTTCCCGGCGGGGTGATCGGCACGTACCCGTCGGCCCTGGCATTGGCCAGGCTCTGGTAGCGGGTGGCGGCGGCGACCGTCTGGTCGACGAGGGTGACCGATGCCTGCTGCTGGGCGGTGGTGGGCCCGGTGGTGCAGTCGGGCGTGACCATCTGCATGCCGGGCTCCATGGCGCCCATCACCGTCGGCCAGACGATGGGGCCGGCCGGCGAGGTGGTGGCGAGCGACAGGGCTCCGCCGCCCGAACCTCCGCCCATCGACGGCATGGTGGTGGGGGTCGTCGTGCCGCCTGATCCGCCCGAACCTCCGCCCATCGGTGGCATGGTGGCGCCGGTGGTCCCGCCACCTGAGCCGCCTGAGCCCCCGGTCATCGACGGCATGGTGGCGCCGGTGGACCCCCCGCCCGATCCGCCTGAGCCGCCCGCCATCGACGGCATGGTGGTGGGCGTCGTCCCACCGCCTGAGCCGCCGGTCATCGACGGCATGGTGGTGCCGGTGGACCCTCCGCCCGATCCGCCGCCGCCGCCCATCGTCGGCATGGTGGAGCGGGCCGCCGACGCGGCCCCGGCCGGGGTGGCGACGGTGGCCGGCACGCCGGCCAGGGCGGCGGTGCCGAGCATGGTGAGGAGGGCGACGGGCGCGGCCGCCGCCAGCGCCCAGCGGCGACCGGCCGGCGCGTCGCCCCGCGCCCGATCGGGCATCGCCAGGACCAGGGCGGCCGAGAGCTCGACGCCGGTGGTGACCAGCCCGACCGGGTCGGGGGTCTCCCAGCCCCTCAGGAGGTAGAAGGCGTACCCGACGAAGGTGCCGGCCAGCATGGCGAAGGCCACCGCCCGCCAGTGCCGCCGACCCAGCAGCACCCAGGCCGAGGCGGCCAGGAAGCCGAGGGTGTCGAGGGCGAAGAGGAAGGCCATTCCCCTCGAGTCCCCCCAGTGGGTCGGGATGATGGCCGCGTGGACGGCGGCGCCGAGCAGCATGGCCACCAGCGCCACGCGCCCGACGAAGGGGGTGGCGTCGATCCGCTGCTGGAGCCCCACCGCCAGGGGCATCCCCCGGCCGCTGCCGGCCCGGACCGCCACCACCGCGAACCACGCCACCAGCGGGAACACCACCAGGGCCACCAACCCCGGCAGGTGCTCCGACGGTACCGTGAAGATGCCGTTACTTCCCGTCATGTGCATGCCCATTGCCCTCACCTCCGCTGTGTTCGGTGCTCCCCCGCGCCCTGGATGGAGATCGTGAGCGCCTGAGGGGGCTCCGGTGAGGGAACGGTGAGGGGCGCCCCGCGCCCTGACCGGCCTCCGGCGGCCGATCGGGGCATGCTGGACCCGTGAGGATTCCGAGGCGTCCCGACACGCGAGGTCGATCGCACGAGCCGGCCGGCCCCGGTCGGGAGTCGGTGTGGGACTACCCCCGACCGCCCCGTCTCGAACCGGTGCCGGCCCGGATCCGGGTGGAGCTCGGCGGCGTCACCGTCGCCGACACCCGCGGCGCCTTCCGGGTCCTCGAGACCAGCCACCCGCCCAACTACTACCTGCCGCCCGGCGACATCCTCGACGGCTCGCTCACCCGGATCGGGCGTTCCTCGTTCTGCGAGTGGAAGGGGAGTGCCCACTACTACGACGTGGCCGCCGGGGGCTCGGTGGCGCCGGCCGCCGCCTGGGGCTACGACCGACCGAGCCCGGCCTTCGTCCCGATCGCCGGCTTCGTGGCCTTCTACCCGGGCGCCATGGACCGGTGCCTGGTGGACGACGAGGTGGTCGAGCCCCAGCCCGGTGGCTTCTACGGGGGGTGGATCACCGCCAACCTGGTGGGGCCGTTCAAGGGCGTGCCGGGGTCCCAGGGCTGGTAAGGGGCGGCCCGACGGTCACCGGGTACGGAGGGCGCCTTGGCTACGGTGGCGGAGGATGACCGAGCCGCCCGCCCGCCCGAACCGTCCCGACCCGACGGGCGCCGGTGCCGATACCGCCCCGGCCACGGTGTCCCGGGACGACCGTGTGGCCTGGGGGATCGCCGCGGCCAGCGAGCACCGGTGGCCGGCGTCGCTGGCGGTGGTGGTGGCCATCGCTCTTCAGGTGGTCCTCCCGGTTCGGGTCATCCAGGGGCTGGGTCCGCGCTGGCTCCTCCCGGCCCTGGAGGGGGCGCTGCTGGTCGTCCTGGTCGTCGCCAACCCGGTCCGGATCAACCGCGAGTCCTCGCTGCTCCGCGGGACGTCGATCGCCCTCATCGCGTTGATCACCGTGGCCAACGTGGTGGCGCTCGGCGAGCTGATCCGGGCCCTCCTCGACCACACCACGGCCGGCGGCCGGTCGCTGGTGTACGCCTCGGTGCCGATCTGGCTCACCAACGTGATCGTCTTCGGGCTCTGGTATTGGGAGCTCGACCGGGGCGGGGTCGCCGCCCGACTCCACCCGGTCCACCGCCGCCCCGACTTCCTCTTCCCCCAGATGTCCACCCCGGGGTCGGCACCGGGCTGGACGCCGGACTTCCTGGACTACCTGTACACGTCGTTCACCAACGCCACGGCCTTCAGCCCGACCGACACCATGCCCCTGACGGCCTGGGCGAAGCTGCTGATGATGCTGCAGTCCCTGGCCTCGCTCCTGACGGTCGCCATCGTCATCTCCCGGGCGGTCAACATCCTCAACTGACCGCACCGATGGGCCAGGTCGGTCCGAGGGCCGGCAGGTCACCCGGGGAACGACACGTTCGGGCCACCCTCCGAACGGTGCGCCGCTGTCATCAAGCGAGGTAATACCGTTGGGGAATGCCCGGACCCGACGCCCATTTCCCCTACGCTCGGCCTCTACGCCTCGGTTGGGCGCGGGCTGAAGACGGCAGCTGGCACCATGCTTCGGAGGATCCCCACAAGTGGGAGGTCGTCTGTGCCCAATGTGGCGACACGGACGGCCCCGCGAACCGCCAGCACGAACCGGTGACACTTTTCCGCGGTCCCTATGACAGCAAACATGCTGCCCACCGAGCCGTGAAGCACCACGTAAGACAGCACCCGTCGGAGAAACTCGAGCTCGGGCCGATGAGCGAGTGGCCAGTGATCTGATCCACATGCGACGGTTGGGTCCCGCGGTTGCACCGACCTCCCAGCCAGGACGGTGGGACCACGGTCCGGCGGACCCTCCTGGGACCAGAGGGAGGCCCCGCTGAGCGCTCGGAGCCCGCGTCCTCGGCCCGCTGCCCGATTCGGACGCGACGCGTGGCGAGGACAGCGATGGTGGCGGGGTCGAGGGAGTTCCGACGGGAGCTGTGGGTCTTGGGATCCTCGACCTCCATCCCCGGCTGGTGTCGGAGATCGACCGACGGACCGGCAGCGTCGAGTGCTCCACGTCCAGATCCGACCACCGCAGCCCAGCCGGTTCTCCACGCCGGCATCCGGTCGTCGCTGCCACGGAGAGCGTCGAGGCCATGTCGGGGTCGATCTGCTCCACTGAGGTGATCAACCGGCTGATGTGCTTGGCATCGGGCCGACCTGCCGCGGGCGGGGTTCCCCCCGGGGGGTGGCCCGATCGGCAGGGGAGCGGTCGATCCCGTCCCACGTGACTGCGTGACGAAGGGCGGCGACCCGGGCCGCAAGGCAGTGGCGCACGGAGACCGGGGAGAGGCCCGCACCGAGGAGCGAGACGTACAGGTCGTCCAGGTGGCTGGTGAGGGATTCTTGAGGGATGGCCTCCGGTCGGGCCCGAGACGCCTCAACCGGAAACCACCCTGACCAGCGGAGGGAGTGGGATTCGAACCCACGGTGCCTTGCGACACAACGGTTTTCGAGACCGTCCGATTCGGCCACTCTCGCATCCCTCCGCCCGAGAGGCTAGCCGCCTCGCCGGTCGTCGAAGAAACCGGTGAGGAGGGCCGACGCCTCCCCGGAGCGGACCCCGGCGGTCACCGGTACCTCGTGGTTGAGCCGCGGGTCGGCGCACAGGTTGTAGAGCGACCCGCAGGCGCCCGCCTTCGGATCCGGGGCACCGAAGACCAGCCGGCCGACCCTCGCCGCCACCAGGGCCCCGGCACACATGGCACAGGGTTCCAGGGTGACCACCAGGGTGACGTCGGACAGCCGCCAGCCGCCCACCGCCCGGGCGGCGTCCGAGAGGGCCAGGAGCTCGGCGTGGGCGGTGGGGTCGCCCCGCTCCTCACGCTGGTTGTGCCGGGCCGCCACCACCCGGCCGCCGACCAGGGCCACCGCGCCGACCGGTACGTCCCCGTGGGCGACGGCCCGTCCGGCCTCGGCCAGGGCCAGCGCCATGGCGGCGTCGTCGTCCAGTGGCGCGTCGGTTCCCATCTGGCGGAGGCGGTGGGATTTGAACCCACGGTGAGTTTCCCCACACACGATTTCCAATCGTGCCGATTCGGCCGCTCTCGCACGCCTCCGTACCCGCAGCCACCAGGGAGTTCTCCGCCGGCGGTGCGTACAGCCCCGACAGGCTACTCCGCCGTCCCGGTCCGCCCGGACGCCGAGTACGCTGTCGGTGCCCCGGCGTTCCGTGCGGCGGCTGGGTCCTGCGCAACGGTCCCCTGTGAATCGAGTCAGGGTCGGAAGGCAGCAGCTCTCAGCGGGTCAGGCCGTGTGCCGCAGTCAACCTGGCCGCCGCACCGAACGCCGGAGCCCGTGCCATCCGGCGGCCGGTAGGCTCCCGGTCGTGGCCGACGCTCCTGACGACTCGCTGGACCGACCCGTCGACGACGCGCCCTACCAGTCGCTCTACCGGCGGTTCCGGCCGTCGACGTTCGCCGAGGTCAAGGGCCAGGACCACGTCGTCCTCGCCCTCCGCAACGCCGTGCGGGACGGGAAGGTGGCCCACGCCTACCTCTTCAGCGGACCCCGTGGCACCGGCAAGACCTCGACCGCCCGGATCCTCGCCAAGGCGCTCAACTGCACCGACCTCCACGACGGTGAACCCTGCGGCGTCTGCTCGTCGTGCCTGGAGATCGCCCGCGGCACGTCGCTCGATGTCCACGAGCTCGATGCCGCCTCCAACAACGGGGTCGACGCCATGCGCGACCTGGTCTCCCGGGCGGCCCTCGGTACCCCCGGCCGCCAGAAGGTCTACATCGTCGACGAGGTCCACATGCTCTCGACGGCGGCGTCCAACGCCCTGCTGAAGACGCTGGAGGAGCCGCCGGCCCACGTCGTGTTCGTCCTGGCCACCACCGACCCCCAGAAGGTGCTGCCGACCATCCGCAGCCGCACCCAGCACTTCGAGTTCCGGCTGTTGGGGGCGGACACCCTGGGGGAGCTGCTCGAGCAGGTCCGGCAGGCGGCGCACCTCGAGGTGCCGGACGAGGCGCTCGACGTGGCCGTCCGGCGGGGCCGGGGGTCGGCCCGCGACGCCCTCTCCATCCTCGACCAGGTGGCGGCCTCGGACTCGGTGGAGGACGACCTCCCCGAGCTCGACGAGATCGTCGAGGCGCTGGCCGCCCGCGATGCCGGGCGCGCCCTGGTGGCCGTGGCCCACCTGAGCGCCAGCGGGTTCAGCCCCCAACAGCTGGCCGGCGATCTGGTCGACCTGCTGCGACAGGGTTTCCTCGCCCTGGTGGCCCCCGAACTGGTGGCGGTGGTGGGGAGCGAGCGCGACGCCATCGGCTCTCTGGCCGACGGCCTGGGACTGGCCGCCCTGGTCCGGGCCATGGAGGTCCTGGGCCGTGCGCAGGTGGGTATGCGCGATGCCCCGGACCCCCGGGTCAACCTCGAGGTGGCCCTGGTCCGACTGGCCCATCCGGAGGCCGACGAATCCCCCGAGGCGATGCTGAGCCGCATCGAGCGGTTGGAGCGCCAGGGTGTGGCCCCCCCGGCACCGTCGCCGGTGGTCACCCACGCCACCGCCCCGACCGTCACACCGGCGCCGGTCCCCCCGACCGCCGAGGCGCCGACGAGCGGCGCGGGCCCGCAACCGGCGGCGGCTCCCCCGAACCCGGCGCCGGCCACGCGGCGGACGCTGGGTGCCGTGCGCCGCCAGGCCGCCCCACCGGAGGCGGCCGCCACACCGACGCCTTCGCCGCAACCGGCACCCGCCGACGCCGCCCCACCGGTCGCCGACGCCGCCGCCGCGGTCGCCGACGCCGCGCCGACGAGCGCGTTCCCCACCCGCGACCAGCTGGTCCAGGCCTGGGGTGACCACGTCCTCGGGCGGCTGCGGCCCAAGGCCAAGGCCCTCTTCCAGGCCGGACGCTTCGTCGGGGTCGAGGACGGCCGGGCCGTCTTCGGGCTCCCCAACGAGATCCACCGGACCCGCTGCGAGGAGATCCGGGGCGACGTCGAACCGGCCCTCGCCGACTACTTCGGGCAGCCGGTGCCGCTGTCGCTGGTGGTCGACGGATCGCCGCCACCGGCGGCCGACGACGCCGCCCCCGCTGCCACCAGGCCAACACCTCCGAGCGCCCCCGCCCCCGAGCGCCCCCGCCCGGTCCGGCCGGCCCCGGTGGACGAGTCGCCCCCCGCACCGCCGTCCGAGCCCGTCGAGGACGACCCCCGCGACCTCTCGGCCTTCGACGAGTCCGAGCTCGGCGACGTGGTCACTGAGGACCACTCGGCCCCGGCCCGGGTGCTCCAGGCCTTCCCCGGCGCCGAGGAGGTGCGGTAGGTGGCCGTCTTCTCGGGTCCGCTCCAGGCCCTGATCGACGAGCTCGGCCGGCTGCCCGGCATCGGGCCGAAGTCGGCGCAGCGGATCACCTTCCACCTGCTGAAGGTGGCGCCGGAGGACGCCCTGCGGCTCGCCCAGGCGATCATCGCCGTCAAGGAGCAGATCACCCTGTGCACCCGCTGCTTCAACGTGGCCGAGGGCGGGCTCTGCGCCATCTGCCTCGACGACCGCCGCGACGGCACCTCGGTCTGCGTGGTGGAGGACCCCCGCGACATCGTGGCCGTGGAGAAGACCGGCGAGTTCACCGGCCGCTACCACGTGCTCCAGGGAGCGCTGAACCCCATCGAGGGCATCGGGCCCGATCAGCTGCGGGTCCGCGAGCTCCTGGGCCGACTCGACGGGGAGGGGATCACCGAGGTCATCCTCTGCACCAACCCGAACCTCGAGGGCGAGGCCACCGCCATGTACCTGGCCCGGCTGCTGAAGCCGATGGGCCTCACCGTGACCCGCATCGCCAGCGGCCTGCCGGTCGGCGGCGACCTCGAGTACGCCGACGAGCTCACGCTCGGCCGGGCCCTCGAGGGGCGCCGGGTCGTGGACGCTTGACGTCTCCCGGCCTGACGTGAAGCACCTCTGGCTCCTCCGCCACGGCGAGGCGGCCCAGGACGCGCCCGGCGGGGCCGGCGACCGCGAGCGGCCGCTCGTCGAGCGGGGGCGACGGGACGCCACCGCCCTGGGCCGCCGCCTGGCTGCCGGGACCGGTGCCCTCGGGATCGAGGTCCCCGTCCCCGAGGTGGCGATCTGCTCGGCGGCGGTGCGGACCGGCCAGACCGCCGAGCTCGTCAACCGGGCGATGGGCGACCGCCTGCCGGTCGAGGCCTTCCGGACGCTGTACGGCGCCTCCCCCGAGACCGTCCTCCGCTACATCCGCGAGCTGGACGACGGCGCCCGGAGCGCGCTGGTGGTCGGCCATAACCCCACCATGTACGAGCTGGCCTGGGAGCTGGTCGGCCCGGCCGCCCCCACGGCCGGGCCGGACGACGCCGAGCCCGCCGACGACCGGTCGGTCCTCCGGAACCACGGGTTCCCCACCGGCTCGCTGGCGGTGGTGGACCTCGACGTCGATGCCTGGGAGGAGGCCGCCGCGGGGTGCGGTGCCCTGGCCGGGGTCTTCAGCCCCCCGTACTGAGGCCGGTCCGCACGGGCAGGTCCGGGCCGCCGGCCAGGACCGGGCCCGGCCTGTCCCTACAGCGTGCGGAGGACGGCGGCGTCGCCCTGCCCGCCGCCGCCGCAGAGGCTGACGGCCGCGGTGCCGCCGCCCCGGCGCTTCAGCTCCAGCAGGGCGGTGAGCGCCACCCGGGTGCCCGACATCCCGACCGGGTGGCCGAGGGCGATGGCCCCGCCGTTCACGTTGACGATGTCACCGGAGATGCCCAGGTCGTCTGCGGAGGCCAGGCCGACCGCCGCGAACGCCTCGTTGATCTCGAAGAGGTCGATGTCGCCGACCGAGAGGCCCTGCTTCTCCAACGCCACCTTGATGGCGTGGGACGGCTGGTGGAGCAGCGACGGGCTGGGCCCGGCCACCTGGCCGTAGCTCACCAGCTCGCCCAGCGGGGTGACGCCGAGCTCCTCGGCCTTGGCCTTCGACATCACGATGACCGCCGCCCCGCCGTCGGAGATCTGCGAGGCGTTCCCGGCGGTGATGGTGCCCTCCTTGTCGAAGGCGGGCCGCAGCTTGGCCAGGGACTCGGCGGTCGTCTCGGGACGGACGCCCTCGTCGGTGTCGACCACCACCGGGTCCCCCTTGCGCTGGGGGACGTGCACCGGGACGATCTCCTCGGCGAACTTGCCGTCCTTGATGGCGGCGGCGGCCCGCTCGTGGGAGAGGGCGCTGAAGGCGTCCTGGCGCTCCCGCGAGATCCCCTCGGCCCCGTTGTACCGCTCGGTGCCGAGGCCCATGGCGCACTGGTCGAAGGCGCAGAAGAGGCCGTCGTACATCATCGAGTCGACGACCTTCTGGTCGCCGATCCGGTAGCCGGCCCGGGCGCCGGGGAGCAGGTAGGGCGCCTGGGTCATCGACTCCATCCCGCCGGCGACCACGATGTCGGCCTCGCCGGCGTTGATCAGCAGGTCGGCCAGGTAGATGGCGTTCAGGCCCGAGAGGCACACCTTGTTGATGGTGGAGGCGGGCACGTCCATCGGGATGCCACCCTTGACGGCGGCCTGGCGGGCGGTGATCTGGCCGGTGCCGGCCAGGATGACCTGGCCCATGAAGACGTAGTCGACCTGCTCGGGCTCGATCCCGGCCCGCTCCAGGGCAGCGGCGATGGCGAAGCCACCCAGCTCGGTGGCGGCGAAGCCGCCCAGGGCACCCGACAGCTTGCCGATCGGGGTGCGGGCACCTGCGACGATGACGGAACCGGACATGACGACCTCCGAGGCCTCACGGCCCGATCAGGCGGCGACCCCCCTTCGGGCCCACCACAGCAGCACCAGGATACCGGCCCTGGAACCCGGACTCCACCACGGGGCGGGAACCCCCGACGCCGGAGTCGGCGGCCTCACCGGTCCCATCCTACGGCCGGCCCGGGCCCGGTGACCACCCGGTAACTGCGAGGAGACGAACCCGCCGGTCGGGCTATCCTCGCATCCCATGCAGGAGATCCTCAGCGCCATCCAGTCCGGGGCTTCGGGCGACGAGCTCGCCGACCTCCCCCTGCCCGATACCTACCGGGCCGCCTTTGTCCGACGCGACGAGGTCGACCTCTTCGAGGGGCTCGCCTCCGAGGAGAAGGACCCTCGCAAGTCGCTCCACGTCGACCAGGTCGCCGTCCCCGAGCTCGCCCCCGACGAGGTCTACATCGCGGTGATGGCCAGCTCCATCAACTTCAACACGGTGTGGACCTCGATCTTCGAGCCGCTCCCGACCTTCGGGTTCCTGGACCGGCTGGGCAAGGAGAGCGTCTGGGGCGCCCGCCACGCCCTGCCGTACCACGTGGTCGGCTCCGACGCCTCCGGCGTGGTGCTGCAGACCGGCTCGGCGGTGCGCAAGTGGAAGCCCGGCGACCGCATCACCACCCACTGCAACTACGTGGACGACCAGAGCCCGACCGCCCATGACGACTCGATGCTCGCCGACAACCAGCGGATCTGGGGCTTCGAGACCAACTTCGGAGGCCTGGCCGACCTGGCCGTCGTCAAGGCCAACCAGCTGATGCCCAAGCCGGCCCACCTCTCCTGGGAGGAGGCGGCGGTCAACGCGCTGTGCAACTCCACCTCCTACCGGATGATCGTGTCGAAGAACGGCGCCTCCATGCGCCAGGGCGACCGGGTGCTGGTCTGGGGCGCCTCGGGCGGCCTCGGTGCCTTCGCCGTCCAGTACGTCCTGAACGGCGGCGGCATCCCGGTCGGGGTGGTGTCCTCCCCGGAAAAGGCCGAGCTCCTCCACGACCTCGGGGTGGAGGCGGTCATCGACCGCAAGGCGGCCGGCTACAAGTTCTGGAAGGACGAGCACACCCAGGACGAGAAGGAGTGGCGCCGCCTGGGCAAGGACATCCGGGGCCTGGTGGGCGACGACGTCGACATCGTCTTCGAGCACCCGGGTCGCCAGACCATGGGGGCGTCGGTGTTCGCCGCCAAGCGGGGCGGCACCATCGTGACCTGCGCCGCCACCTCGGGCTACATGATCGAGTACGACAACCGCCACCTGTGGATGAAGCTCAAGACCATCAAGGGCTCCCACTTCGCCAACTACCGCGAGGCGTGGGACGCCAACCAGCTGGTGTGCGAGGGCAAGATCCTGCCGCCGCTGTCGGCCGTCCACCCGCTCGAGGGCGTCGGCGAGGCGGCCTACCAGGTCCACCACAACCTCCACGAGGGGAAGATCGGCGTGCTCTGCCTGGCCCCCGAGGAGGGTCAGGGCATCGACGACCCCGAGCTGCGGGCCGCCGTCGGCGAGGACCGGATCACCCTGTTCCGGAGGCACGGCGCGTGACCCAGCCCCTCCTCACCGAGATCGACCATGTGGCCATCGCCGTCCGCGACCTCGAGGCGGCCATCACCTACTACGCCGAGACGTTCGGGGCCACCGTCGACCACCGCGAGCGCATCGAGTCCGACGGGGTCGAGGAGGCGCTGCTGAAGGTGGCCGACAGCTACATCCAGCTGCTGACCCCCACCTCGGAGACGTCGCCGGTGGCCAAGTACCTGGACAAGAAGGGCGAGGGGATCCACCACATCGGCTACCGGGTGGCCGACTGCGCGGTCGCCCTCCAGTCGGTCAAGGACCACGGTGGCCAGACCATCGACCAGGCGCCCCGTCCGGGCTCGCGCGGGACCACGGTGGCCTTCGTCCACCCCAGGGGGGCGTTCGGCACCCTCATCGAGCTGGTCCAGGAGTAGGGACCGGCCGCGGCCGATGGACGGCGACGGGGGGGAGCCGATCGGGACGGCGGAGCCGGAGACGGACGACCGGACGGCCCCGGAAGGAACGGATGCGGGGGACGCGGCCGGACCGGCGGGGTTCGCTCCCGAGGTGACGGCCAGGCTCCGCAGCTATGTCTACCTGCTGGTCGACCCCCGCACCGGGCGTCCGTTCCACGTCGGACGGGGGAAGGGCGACCGGTGCTTCCGCGACCTGGCCGCCCTCCGCCAGGGCACCGGCGAGGCAGCCGACCGGGTGCGGGCCGTCGAGGCCACGGGACGGGCGGTGCGTGTCGACATCCTCCGCCACGGCCTCGGTGGCGACGAGGCCAAGCTGGTCGAATCGGTGGCCAACGACGCCCTCGGCCTGACCCCCGCCCGGGCGGGGGCGGGACCCGGGCAGCGGCTGGGCGCCGACCGCCTGGCCTCGGCCCTGGCCCGGCCGGCACGGTTCAAGCGGTCCCACCCGGTGGTGCTGCTCCGGCTGACCGGTGACGAGGACGACCCGCGGTCCCAGCGGTGGCGGATCGGGCGGCGGTGGGCGGACACCACCGATCCCCGGGCCCCGACCTGGGCGGTGGCGGTGGCGGACGACCTGGTCAGGGGCGTCTACCGCATCGACGGCTGGGACCCGACCGGCGAACCCGACGATCCCACCACCCGCTACGCCCTGCGGGGGGAGCCCGACCCGGAGCTCGAGCGACGGTACCGGGGACGCAGCGTGGCCGACTACCGGGGGACCCGGTCGCAACCCCCGGTCACCTACGTCTGGTGCGGGCCCCACTGGGTCAACCTCCCGCGGTGATCTCCGGGCGGCCGCATTCGGAGCGCCCCCGGCGGTTCCGGTAGCCTCGTCCACCATGGATCACCCCATGACCCAACGCCTGGAGGAGCTGGCCGAGCGCCGCGAGCAGGCCCGGAACGCCGGTTCGCCCCGGGCCGTGGAGAAGCACCACGCCAAGGGCAAGATGACCGCCCGGGAGCGTCTCGACTACCTGCTCGACGACGGCTCTTTCCAGGAGCTCGACATGCTGGCCCGCCACCGCGCCCACGGGATGGGCCTCGAGGACAACCGGCCCTACACCGACGGTGTGATCACCGGCTTCGGGACCATCGACGGGCGCCGGGTCTGCGTGTTCAGCCAGGACTTCACCGTGTTCGGCGGTGCCCTCGGCGAGGTCTTCGCCGAGAAGATCCACAAGGTGATGGACCTGGCCGCCTCCATCGGGGTGCCGATGATCGGCCTGAACGACGGGGCCGGCGCCCGCATTCAGGAAGGCGTGGTCTCGCTCCACTCCTACGGTGGCATCTTCCACCGGAACGCCCAGGCCTCGGGGGTGATCCCCCAGATCAGCGTCATCCTCGGCCCCTGTGCCGGCGGGGCGGTCTACAGCCCGGCCATGACCGACTTCATCTTCATGGTGCAGGGCACCAGCCACATGTTCATCACCGGCCCCGACGTGGTGAAGACCGTCACCGGCGAGGACGTCACCCTCGAGGAGCTCGGCGGCGCCATGAGCCACGCCACCAAGTCGGGTGTGGCCGCCTTCGTGGCCCCGGACGAGAAGTCGTGCCTCGACGACGTTCGCTACCTGCTGAGCTTCCTGCCGTCCAACAATCTGGAGGAGGCGCCCCTGGTCGACTCGGGCGACGACCCCGAGCGGTTCTGCCCCGAGCTGTCGGAGCTGATGCCGGCCTCCCCCAACCAGCCCTACGACATGAAGAAGGTCATCGAGTCGGTCGTCGACGACGGCGAGTTCTTCGAGGTCAACCACCACTGGGCCATGAACCTGGTGTGCGGCTTCGCCCGCGTCGACGGCCGGGCGGTCGGCATCGTCGGCAACCAGCCCCAGATGCTGGCCGGCGTGCTCGACATCGACGCCTCGGAGAAGGGCGCCCGCTTCGTCCGGACCTGCGACGCCTTCAACATCCCGTTGGTGACGTTCGTGGACGTCCCCGGGTTCATGCCCGGGACGGACCAGGAGTACGGCGGCATCATCCGGCACGGCGCCAAGCTGCTCTACGCCTACTGCGAGTCGACCGTCCCGCGGGTGCAGATCATCACCCGCAAGGCCTACGGCGGCGCCTACGTGGTCATGAACTCCAAGTCGATCGGCGCCGACCTGGCCTTCGCCTGGCCGTCGGCCGAGCTGGCCGTCATGGGTCCCGAGGGGGCGGTGGAGATCGTCTACCGCCGCGACCTGGCCGAGGCGGCCGACCCGGTGGGCCGGCGCAAGGAGCTGGTGGAGGAGTACACCGAGCGGTACGCCAATCCCTACGCCGCCGCCGAGCGGGGCTACGTGGACGACGTCATCGACCCGGCTGAGACCCGGCGGGTGCTGGTGCGCAGCCTCGACCTCCTGATCTCCAAGCGCGAGGAGCTCCCGAAGCGCAAGCACGGGAACATGCCGCTGTGACCGAGGCCCGCACCTACGGCCTCACCCCCCGGCCCGAGATCAACCCGGCGGTGCTCGCCGTGCTGACCTCGGCCGTGGACCAGGCGTGGCCGCGACCGGTGGCCGTGGTGGCCGAGCCGGCGACGTCCGGGCCGGCCTGGCGTTTCAGCGGCCGGTGGTGGGCCAAGCCCACCGCCGTCCGGCGCGACCGGCCCTGGTCCCGGGGCTGAGCTCCTGAACCTCGGGCGGCGGGCGGCGGTCGCCGTGGCGGTGTCCGGCCTGCTGCTGGTGGCAGCCGGGTGCTCGGGCGGCTCCGGTTCGTCCGGCCCCACTGCCACCGCCTCCACCTATTCGTGGTCGGCGCCGGTCCACATCGAGCCCGCCTCCCTGGCCGCCGACTACGACTCGCTCTACGGGGTGTCGTGCCCGACGTCCACCTTCTGCATGGCGGTGGACGTCGGCGGCTCCGCCCTGACCTGGAACGGCCACACCTGGTCGGCTCCCCACCCGACCGGGTCCGGTGGGACGCTCACCTCGGTCTCGTGTGCCACCGCCACCGACTGTGTGGCCATGTCGGCCGGCGGGACGGCCGTCGCCTGGGACGGGACGTCGTGGTCGTCGCCGGTGACCGTCGGCCCGGCGGGCACCTTCCGGGTGTCGTGCCCGACCACCACCTTCTGCGCCGCCACGGGTGCCAACGGCATGGCCGGGGCCGCTGGCACCCTGGCCACCTACGACGGCCACGCCTGGTCGATGCAGCAGACGTCGAGCACCGGGGCGACCGACGATCGCCTGATGGACGTGTCGTGCGCCAACCCGACCCTTTGCGTGGCGGTCAACCTCGACGGGTCGAGCCTCGTCTTCGACGGGACGGGATGGTCGCCGGTGTCGTCGTCGGTCCCCCGGGGGACCACCTCGGTGTCGTGCCCCGCCGGTTCGACCTGCCTGGCGGTGTCCACGTCGGGCTCGTGGAGCAGGTTCTCGGGAGGATCGTGGTCGGCCCCCGTGGTCGTGCCCTCCCTCCAGGGCGCACTGGCCTCCTCCCTGGCGTGCTCGTCGGCCAACCGGTGCACGGCCGTGGGACGGAGCGGACGGGCCACCAGCTGGCGGAACGGCTCCTGGTCGCATCCGACCCAGGTGTTCCACGACGGCGTGTCGGCCACCGTCGACGTGTCGTGCGCGCCCGTCGGGCCGTGCCTGGCGGTCAACAGCAGAGGTGATGCCGCCGTCGGCGCCTGAGCCCGGGGCGGTCGGAACGCTCCGGATGCCGCGCCCGCCGCTCAATCCATGCCGACGATGGGGAGCGTCAACGGCGCGCCGCCCAGCGACCCGACGTCCAGGCCGACCACCGGCGACGTGACGCCCATGGCCGAGCCGAGGAACGGGGCGTCACCGGAGGCGACCACCCCGCAATCGGCCGCCACCTCGTAGTAGCCGCCCGGGTCACCGGCCCAGCTGGCGAACGAGCAGTTGGTCGACCTCGCCAGGGGAGTGGTCGCCTGGTTTCCGGCTGGGAACGGCCCGGTGGACGGGGCATCCTCGACGATCGCCCCGCTGCCCCAACCCGGTGGCCCGTACGGGGAGATGGGACGGTCGACCCCGTGCGGGGAGATGGGACGGTCGACGGAGTCGGGGGGACAGGTGTCGGCGATGGATTGTGCCACCGAGTCGAGTGTCGGGGTCTCGACGAGGGTCGGGCGGCCGCGGGCGGCGCGCTCGGCGTACCGAGGCGCGATCACGGCGCCGGGCGGGCGTTCACCACCCGTGGCGGATCAGACCGACCGCGGTGGCGGCCAGCACCACCAGGCCGAGGAGCCGCCGGAAGGGGTTGACGCCCCGGAGCAACTCGTCCCCCGCCCACAGCAGCAGCGAGCCGTCCGCCACCCTCCGAAGGGCGGTTCCCAACGCACCGGCCGGGTGGAGGAGCCGGAGCACCACCGTCGCGGCGATGAAGACCCACAGTGCGACATTCGGCCACTGGGCGACCGTGTAGCCGCCGGTGCGACGATCGACGAACAGCCAGTCCACCGCCCGGCGTGGGGCGTTCGGCCTCGCCGGTGCGGCCGGGTCGGGTTCGGAGCTCTCCACCGCCGCATCATCCCATGGTGCCCGGGATCGGCCGATTCAGCCGGATCCGAAAAACGGTGCACCGTAGGCGTAGACGGTCCCGTCATGGCCGAGCAGCCAGTACCCACCGGTGGGCCAGTCGGGGGCCATCCCCACGATCGGGGCGGGGAAGGGAGTCCCACCCGCCGACCCGGCGAACCCGGCGTCCCCGTAGGCGAACAGCCCCCCGTCGGTGGCTAAGACCGGGTCCGACGATGGGTACGGCTGGAGGCGATCCCGACACCGTGCCGGGGGCTACTGCGGCATCTCGACGACCGGCAGCCCTCCTGGGGCCTTCCGTGGCTAGGGTCGACGGCAATGCAGGCTCCACATCGGGTGCTCATCGACGCGGACATCGAGGCGACCGGGCTCTGGCAGATCGGGACCCGAGGCCACTGCGCGGCTGGCTTCGCGGAACTCCTCGACCACGAGCTGCTGGTGGAGCTGAAGCGATGGAACGATTCCGCCGACGTGCTCTTCGGCGGTCGCGTCGCCCCCGGTGATCAGGACGTTGCGAAGATCGCCGCCTTCCACGATCGAGCTCGCCGGTTGGCCGGACGGGTGCAGGAACAGCTCGGGGCCGACTGGGAGGTGCTCTGGAGCCACGCCGAGCCCGACTGGTGCTGGAGTTGGGTTCGACGGCCGGCTCGATGGCTCGACCGTTGACCCGGCGACGGCCCCTTCGGATCCGCTAGGCCGGCCCGGGCGTCGACCGTTGGTCGGCGATAGCCGGCGGTGGGTAGCCGAGCAGGCCCGCCTTGCGTTCGTACTCGTCATCCCCGATCTCCCCACGGGCGAAGCGCGCCCTCAGTTCGGCGAGGGCCGGGTCCGCGTGGATCGAAGGCATCTCCGAGGACGGCACCTCGCTTGACCGGCCATCGCCGCGCCCCCACACCCGGAACGCCGTCACGAGTGCGAAGAGCAAGAGGCCCACGAGCAGAATCAAGACGACCAGCGATGGAAAGGGGTTGCCACCTTGGATCTCCACGAACACGAGCGCCCCCTTCGATCTGCCGCCCGGCACCAGTAGACCACGGTTCCGGTCGGCTCCGACGGCCACCCGGTGGTCCCGGGCAGTCACCGACCAGGCTCTTTCGGGCGGAGGCCTCAGGACCGCCGGACCGGTCGGGGGTTGCCCGCCCGTTCCCCGGGCTGTTGGACCCCGCACGCCGGCGGGAGTCCGGGCTCCGACCGTCCCCTACCGGTCGCGGTAGAGGACCAGGCCGGAGAGGTACGCCGCCACCCCGACCAGGCACACCAGCACGAACGGCCAGGCGAGGTGCCCGAGGGCGGCGGTGACCACCACGCCGCCGAGGGCGACGACAACCAAGGCGTTGCCCGCCAGGGCGGCGGCCCGCAGGGAGATGCCGGTCTGCCGCTCGTCGGCGCGCGACCCGAACAGCGCCCCCCCATCGGTGTCGCGACCACCCAGCAGGTAGTAGCCGGCCGTCGCCACCACCGTGACCGCCGCCACGCCCAGGCCGGCCCGCCAACCGGTGCCGACGAGGAACGCGACGGCCAGGACGGAACCGCCGACGGCCATGACCGCCGGCACCTGCAGTCGGGACGGTAGCCACCGGATCATGGAAGGACCTCCTGGGTCGGGTCGAACAGCTCGTCGACGGTCGAGTCGAAGTACCGGGCGATGCGGAAGGCCAGGGGCAGCGACGGCGAGTACCGGCCCCGCTCGAGGGAGATCACCGTCTGCCGCGACACCCCGAGGGCGCCGGCCACCTCCGCCTGGGACAGCCCCCGGTCGGTTCGGAGCTCGCGGATGCGGTTCCTCACGATGTCAAGGTACCTTGACCTCCCAACGTAGTCAAGGGTCCTTTACTTCGAACGTGCGAGCCGGGGACGGCCGCCCTTCGCCGGGCCCTCGCGCCTCAGGTCGTCTCGGTGACGAAGTCGATCAGCCGCTCGACGGCCCCCACCAGGGCCGGTTCCAGATCGGCGTACGTGGTGACCTTCCCCAACAGGTGGCGCCAGGCGACGGGAGGAGCCCCCAGCCCGAGGGCTTCGCAGATGCCGGACTTCCAGTCGGTACCCATCGGGATGACCGGCCAGGCGTCGATGCCCACCACCGACGGCCGGACCGCCTGCCACACGTCGACGAACGGCGTGCCGGTGACCAGGACGTCGGGATGGGCGACGGAACCGGCCAGCTTGGACTCCTTGGACCCCGGCACCAGGTGGTCGACGAGGACCCCCAGTCGCCGGGCCGGGTTGGGCCCGAACGATCGGACGGCGGCGGCCAGGTGGTCGATGCCGTCGAGACGCTCGACCACCACGCCCTCCTCGCGCAGGTCGTCGCCCCACACCCGCTCGATCAGCTCGGCGTCGTGCACGCCCTCCACCCAGAGCCGGCCGCCGCGGGCCACCCGGGCCCGGCCGCCGGCCACCGCCAGCGAGCCCGAGGCGGTGACCCCGGGGACCGACGGCGCCGGTGACGGTGCCCGTACCAGGCTGACCGCCCGGCCGTCCACCACGAACGCCCCCGGGTGCTGCCGGAAGACCCGCTCGAGACCGGTGGCTCCCCGGAGCTCGACCCCGCCGCCCTCCAGCCGGACCAGCTGGCCGCTGAAGCCGGACGCCCGGTGGATCACCCGCATACCGGGTACCGCCGGCACCTTGGGGTACACGGTGGCGAGGCGGTCCTCCGGCGGCGCGTCGATCGGGCCCGACAGGATCCCGGCCATCGGGTCGCGGAAGGTGCTCACCGCCGCGACGGTAGTGGAGGCCGGTCGGGCCGCCGGCGGATGCCGGTCAGACCGGGCTGCCGGCCCGGTGCTGCCCGGCCAGCTCGACCAGGTCGTCCATCATCCGCCCGATCTCGAAGTCCTTCGGGGTGTAGACCCGGGCGACCCCCTTGGCCTCCAGGACGGCCGCGTCCTCCGGCGGGATGATCCCCCCCACCACCACCGGCACGTCGAGTCCGAACGCCCGCAGCCGGTCGACCACGTCGGGGACCAGCTCCAGATGGCTGCCGGACAGGATGGAGATCCCCACCACGTCGACGTCCTCGTCCCGTGCCGCCGCGGCGATCTCGGCCGGGGTCAGGCGGATCCCCTGGTAGATCACCTCGAAGCCGGCGTCCCGGGCGGCCACCGCGATCTGCTCGGCCCCGTTGGAGTGGCCGTCGAGGCCGGGCTTGGCCACCAGCAGCCGGGGCGGTCCGCCGGTGCGGTCGGCCAGTGCCCGGGACCGTTCGCGGACGGCGCTGAGCTCGGTGCCCCGGTGCCCGACGCCGCCCCCGACCCCGGTGGGGGCCCGGTACTCCCCGAAGACGTCGCGCAGCGCCGCGGCCCACTCTCCGGTCGTGCCGCCGGCGTGGGCGAGGGCGATGGTCGACGGCATGATGTTGTCGGTCCCCTCGGCGGCCCGCCGCAGATCGTCGAGCGCCCGCTGCACGGCGTTCCCGTCCCGGCCGGCCCGCCAGGCCGCCACGTCGTCGCGGAGCTCGGCCTCGACCGCCGGGTCGACCCGCATGATGTTGCCGATCTCCCCCTCGGGGGACAGGGGTGACGGGGCGGTCTCTGTGAAGCAGTTGACGCCGACCACCTGCAGCTCACCGCTCTCGATGCGGCGCACCCGCTCGGACTGGCTTCCCACCAGCCGCGACTTCAGCTCGTCGATGGCCTCGAACGCCCCGCCGAGTGCCAGCACGTCCTCGAGCTCGGCCCAGGCGGCGTCGGCCACCTCGGCGGTCTTCTTCTCGATGACGATGGAGCCGTCGAAGATGTCCTCGTACTCGAGCAGGTCCGACTCGAAGGCCAGGATCTGCTGGATCCGCAGCGACCACTGCTGGTCCCACGGCCGGGGGAGTCCGAGTGCCTCGTTCCAGGCCGGCAGCTGGAGCGCCCGGGCCCGGGCCCGCTTGGACAGCGTCACCCCGAGGGCCTCTAGGACGATCCGGGGGACGTTGTTCTCCGGCTGGGCCTCGGTCAGGCCCAGGGAGTTGACCTGCACCCCGTACCGCATGCGCTTGAGCTTGGCGTCGTCGACCCCGTACCGCTCGGTGCAGATCCGCTCCCACAGGGCGGTGAACGCCCGCATCTTGCAGGTCTCCTCGACGAAGCGCACGCCGGCGTTGACGAAGAAGGAGATCCGCCCGACCACCGAGGTGAACCGGTCGTCGGGGACCTGGCCCGAGGCCTTGACGGCGTCGAGCACGCCGATGGCGGTGGCCAGGGCGTAGGCCACCTCCTGGTGGGGGGTGGCCCCGGCCTCCTGGAGGTGGTAGCTGCAGACGTTGATCGGGTTCCACCGGGGGACGTTGAGCACCGTGTAGGCGATGGTGTCCACCGTCAGCCGCCGGCTGGGGATGGGCGGAAAGATGAAGGTGCCCCGCGACAGGTACTCCTTCATGATGTCGTTCTGGGTGGTCCCCGACAGGACCGTCGGGTCGACACCCCGCGCCTCGGCATTGGCGATGTAGAGGCCGAGCAGCCATCCGGCGGTGGCGTTGATGGTCATCGAGGTGTTCATCGACTCGATCGGGATCTGGTCCATCAGCTGGCGCATGTGGCCGAGGTGGGCGACCGGGACACCGACCTTGCCCACCTCGCCGGCGGCCTCGGGGGCGTCCGGGTCGTAGCCGATCTGGGTCGGCAGGTCGAAGGCGATCGACAGGCCGGTCTGGCCCTTGGCCAGGTTGGTCCGGTAGAGCTCGTTGGAGGCCTTGGCCGTCGAGTGCCCCGAGTAGGTGCGCATCACCCAGGGCTTGTCGCGGGTGGGGGACCGGGGTGCGGCTCCGGGGGCCGCCTCGGGACTGCCGGTCGGCTGGGACACGTCGCTCATTCCTCCATTGTGGCCCCGGCCCTTCGGTCAGGGGAAGGGTGCGGGGGCGGGTGCTGGTCGGGTGCCGGGCCGCGGCCCGGCGGGGCTACTTCTTGTCGTAGGAGAGGAAGCCCTGGCCCGACTTCCGTCCCAGCTGGTCGGCGGCCACCATGCGGCGGAGCAGCGGTACGGCGGCGTAGTTGGGGTCGCGGAACTCGTCGTAGAGGGCGTCCAGGATGGCCAGGGAGGTGTCCAGGCCGACCAGGTCGAGAAGGGCGAACGGTCCCATCGGGAAGCCGCAGCCGCCCTTCATGGCGATGTCGATGTCGGCGATGGAGGCCACCCCCTGCTCGTAGAGGCGGATGGCGTTGTTGAGGTAGGGGAACAGGAGGGCGTTGACGATGAAGCCCGCCTGGTCCTTCACCTCCACCGGTGTCTTGCCGCAGGCCTCGGCGAACGTGCGGGCGGCGGCCATGGTCTGGTCGGAGGCGGTGATCGGCCGGACCAGCTCCACCAGGGCCATCACCGGCGCCGGGTTGAAGAAGTGCACGCCGCAGACCTGCTCGGGCCGGCCGGTCTGCATGGCCAGCTCCACCACCGGGAGCGTGGAGGTGTTGGTGGCCAGGATGGTCTTGTCGGCGGTGATCCGGTCCAGCTCGTTGAAGAGCTCCTTCTTCACCGCCAGGTCCTCCACCACCGACTCGATGACCAGGTCGACGTCCTTGAGGGCGTGGAGGTCGGAGGTGGCGGTGACCCGGGCCAGGGCGGTGTCGCGCTCCTCGGCGGTCTTCTTCCCCTTGTCCACCTGCCGGTTGAGCGACTTCTCGAGCGCGGCCACCGTGGCGTCCGCGGTGGACTGGCTCCGCGAGCGGAGCACCACCTCGAAGCCGCTGACGGCGGCGGTCTCCGCAATACCGGACCCCATGATCCCCGAACCGACGATTCCCACGCGAGCGATTGACATGGGGTGGCATGTTACCGGCGGGTAGGGGGGTGGTGCGCCGGGGAGCCCTCAGCGCCGCCCGCCGCCCCGGCGGAGGACCTTCTGGAAGCGCTTGGGGCTCTGGTCGATGAGGAGCGCGGGGGACAGGCGGTAGGCGGCCCAGATCAGCCGGGCGTGCCGGGGGGCCACGATGATCGGCCGGTTGCGGGCCACGCCGTCCAGGACGTCGCCGGCCAGGGACGCCGCCGGGTACGGCTTGCCGACCATGGCGGTCAGCATCGCCCGGATGTCGGGGACGCCGGCGTCGGGCAGGTCGTCGGGGTTGCCCTTGTCGAGCAGCGGCGTCTCGATGACCCCCGGACAGACGACGCTGACCTGCACCCCGTGGGCGGCGGCCTCGACCCGCAGGCCCACGCTCAGCCCGACCACCGCGTGCTTGGTGGTGGAGTACGGGACCAGCAGCGGGCTGGGGAGGAGCCCGGACAGCGACGCGGTGTTGACGATGTGGCCCCGCCCCTGGGCGATCATCAGGGGATAGGCGGCGGCCACCCCGTTGATGACGCTCCACAGGTTGACATCGATGACCCGGCGCCAGTGGTCGGTGCTCAGGTCCTTGACCTCGCCCCCGACACCGATCCCGGCGTTGTTGAAGAGGAGGTCGATACCACCGTGCTCGCGGGCGGTGCGGCTGACCAGCTCGGCCACCGCGTCGGCATCGGTGACGTCGAGGACGGCGGGCATGCAGCGCGACGGTGCCTTGGCGCTGCCGCCGGCCCGGCGCTCGAGCTCCTCCGCCACCGCCACCACCCCGGGGCCGTCGATGTCGGCGGCCACCACGCGTGCACCCCGGGCGACCAGCTCGGTGGCCAGAGCCTTTCCGATGCCGGACGCGGCGCCGGTGACCAGGGCGACCTTCCCGTCGGCATGGCGCCGGAGCGCCTCGGCCCGTTCAGCCGCCCTGCTACCCATCGGGTTCCCCCCTCGCTCGGGTGCCACGGACGCCGTCCGCCCCCGCACCGGGCAGCGCCTGCGCTTGCCGTGGACCGACTGTACCGACACCATGGGGCGATGAGCAGCCCCCCGCCCCCCGCCCCCGAGCGCCCCACCGCCGGAACGGCCAAGGCCACCAGGACCACGAAGGCGACGAGGCCCAGCCGGACGGCCAAGGCCGCCGCCGCGTCCACGACCGACGCCGCCCCGGGCACGGGTCCGACGACGGGTGGCACGGACCCCGGGCGCGGCCGGCGTCCCGGCCGGGGGCGTGGCGTGCACGACCGGCGGTGGCAGCGGGCCGACGAGCACTGGCCGCTCCCCGCCCGCTTCAGCGCCTGGCTCTTCCGGCACCCGGAGGCGCTGCTCACCCTGCTCGGGCGCCGGCGGCCGGTCGAGATCGACGGCCGGGTGCTCAACCGCAGCGTGCAGGCAATGCTGGCGTTGACCGAGCGGACCCCGGCCATGGTGTTCGCCACCGGCGACACCTTCGACGCCGTCGCCATCCGGCGGAACCTGACCCGGATGGCACCCGTGGCCATGCCGCTCCGCACCGACGTCTACGCCACCGGCCGGCGGATCCCGGCCGACGAGGGGCCGCTCGGCTCGGCGGGGATCCCCGTCCGCGTCTACCGGCGCTTCGGCGCCGGCGTGGGAGCGGACGTCGGGCTCGGCCGGCGGCCGCCCGCCATCGTCTACTACCACGGGGGCGGCTGGGTCAGCGGTGACCTGGTCAGCCACGAGGCCTCGTGCCGGCTGGTGGCGGCCGTGAGCGGGTGCGTGGTGGTGGCGGTCGACTACCGGCTGGCCCCCGAGCACCCCTTCCCGGCGGCCGTCGAGGACGCCGTGGCCGCCTTCCGGTGGGTGCAGCGCCGCGCCGACGACCTGGGGGTGGACCCCGGCCGGGTGGGGGTCATGGGCGACAGCGCCGGGGGCAACCTGGCGGCGGTGGTGGCCCAGCTCACCCGTCCGGACGGCCGGGCCGCCGATCCCGACCTGCCGGCACCGTGGGCGCAGGGGCTGGTCTACCCGGCGGTCTCCGCCCGGATCCACCCCGGGTCGGACGCCCTGGCCGAGGGGTTCTTCCTGACGCTGGTCGGCATGGAGCAGATGCGTGACGCCTACCTCCCCGACGAGTCGGACTGGGACCACCCCGAGGCGTCGCCGATGCTGGCCGACGACCTGGCCGGCCTCGCCCCGACCCTCCTGGTGACCGCCGGGTTCGACCCCCTGCGGTTCGACGGCGACGCCTACGGGCGGCGGCTGGCCGAGGCCGGGGTCCCCGTCGAACACCGGCACTATGAGGACCAGATCCACGGCTTCTTCGGGATGGGCATCCTGGCCGACTCGCTGGCCCTCTCGATCGAGGTGTGCGACGCCATGGGCCGGCTCATGCACCGGGACGCCGCCCCTGCGACGTCCGCGGCACCGGACGGCGGTTGACCGCACCACGGCGCCCCGGACCGCCTCCGCCTCCGCCCGCCCGCCCCCCTCGCCCGGTGGGCGTCCCGCAGTCGTGACCCCTACAGTGGCCGCCATGGCCGAGACCCCCGACACCCCCGGACCCGTCGCCCTGGTGGGCGGCGGCGAGTGGCAGCCAGGCTGCTCCTTCGACGCCGAGCTGCTGGCGGCGTCCGGATCGGACGAGGTGGTGGTGCTCCCGACCGCCGCCGCCTACGAGCACCCCGAGCGCACCGTGGCCCGGGCCGGGGAGTGGTTCGCCCCGCTCGGTGGGCGGGTCGAGGGGCTGATGATCCTGTCGAGGTCCGACGCCCAGGACCCCGGGATGGCGGCGGTGCTGCGGCGCGCCCGGTTCGTCTACCTGAACGGCGGCTCCCCCATGCACCTGCGCAGCGTCCTGAAGGGGTCGGCCGCCTGGGAGGCGCTGCTCGCCGCCTGGGGGGACGGCGCGGTGGTGGCCGCCTCGTCGGGAGCCGCCATGGTGCTCACCGACCCGATGGTCGACGCCCGCGGCGGCGGACTCACCCTCGGGCTCGGGCTGGTCCGCGACCTGGCGGTGGTGCCCCACTTCGGCGACACCCACGAGGACGCCCACGGGGAGAAGCTGCACCGTTCGGTGCTGCTGGCGCCGAAGGGGACGCCGGTGGCCGGCGTCCCCGAGCGGACGGCGCTGATCCGCGACCCGGACGGCAGCTGGCGGACCGCCGGCGAGGGCACGGTGGCCGTGTTTCTGGACGGTGCCCCGGCCGAGGCGGGCCTGGCCGCCCTGCCGGCCTGATCTCCGGCCGGAGGCGGAACGGCGCCCGTTTGCGCCCGCCCCCGAGATTCAGTCGGCCTCGGTGATGGTGACCGACTCGATGGTCACCGGCTCCGACGGCGTGCCCGAGCGGCTCCCGGTGGCCTCGATGGCGGTCACCACCTCGCCGCCCTTGACCACCTTGCCGAACAGGGAGTAGCTGGGCGGCAGCGAGACCCCGTCGGCGCCGCTGATGATGAAGAACTGGCTGCCGTTGGTGTTGGGGCCGGCGTTGGCCATGGCCAACGAGCCGATCTCGTACCGGCCCGGGGCCGGGAGCTCGTCCTCGAAGCGGTAGCCGGGGCCGCCACGGCCCGAGCCCTCCGGGTCCCCGCCCTGGAGCATGAAGCCCGGGATGATCCGGTGGAAGACGATGCCGTCGTAGTAGTGCCACCGGGCCAGGAAGACGAAGTTGTTGACCGTCTTGGGGGCGGCGATGGGGTCGAGGGCGATGGTCATGGTCCCCTTGGAGGTGACCATCTCGGCCGTGTAGCGCTTGGCCGGGTCGATCACCATGGGGGGCGGGCCGTCGAAGCGCTGGGTCTTCGGGCTCGATCCGTCGGCGGCGGGGATCTCGGGGCTCATGGCTGGTGCTCCTTGTAGGGGTTCGGGCGGTCGGCGGGGGCGAAGCGGTCGGCGGGGTTGGCTACGACACGGCGACGGTGAGGGACAGGATGCGGTGGATGACCTTCGGCGGTGTCCCGTTGTGGGCGGCGTCGCCGTCGGCGTTGATGGCCTGCACGACGCTCTGCCCGGACGTGACCTGACCGAAGAGGGCGTAGTCGGGGGGGAGCGTCTCGCCCTGGCTGCCGGCCACGATGAAGAATTGGTTGCTGGACGTGCCGTTCGGCGCCGCCCCCGTCTTGGCCATGGCGAGGGAGCCCAGCGGGTACTGGGGGGAGGCCGTCGCGGGTACCTCACCCTGCACCGTGTAGCCGGGGCCACCGGATCCCGTGCCGGTCGGATCACCGGTCTGGTTCATGAAGTCGGGGATGACCCGATGGAAGGTGACGCACTTGTAGTAGCCCTTGTCGGCCAGGAACACGAAGTCGTTCACTGCCGTGGGTGCCGTCTTGGCGTCCAGGTTGGCCACGATGGTGCCCAGGTCGGTCTTGATGGTGGCGGTGTAGGTCTTCGCCGGGTCGATGGTCATCGGAGGCGGCGAGGTCCACTGCGGGTTCGGCAGCTTGGCGGTGGGGCTGGCCGGGCAACCGGCCGCCACCGAGGCCTTGTCGGCCGTCTCCTGGGCCTTGGCCGCCGGCACCGTCGTCGAGGTGGTGGCCGCCGCCGCCTTCTTCTTGGACGACCCGTGGGAGATCAGGGCGACGACCCCGACCACCACCGCGGCGATGACCACGAAGGTCACGACCCGGCGGACCTGCTGCTTGCGCTTCTTGGCCTTCTGCTCGGCTTCCAGGCGTGCCTGGCGTCCGGCCTTCTGTCGTTGGCGTTTCTCGGTGGACACGGGGGGTCAGGGTAGCCGCTCGGGCGGCGGTAGCCTGAGCGGCCATGTCCCTGCTGGTCCAGAAATTCGGTGGCACCTCGGTGGCCGACGCCGACCGGATCCGCGCGGTCGCCGACCACGTGGCCCGGAGCCGCCGCGCCGGTGACGACGTGGTGGTGGTGGTCAGCGCCATGGGGAAGACCACCGACGAGCTGGTCCGCCTGGCCGACGACGTCAGCGCCACCCAGCCCGATCGGGAGGTGGACATGCTGCTCAGCGCCGGTGAACGCATCACCATGTCCCTGCTGTGCATGGCCCTGGCCGACCTGGGGGTGGATGCCCGCTCGTTCACCGGGAGCCAGGCCGGGATCATCACCGACGAGGTCCACACCCGGGCCAAGATCGTGGAGATCCGGGGCGACCGGCTGCGGTCCACCCTGGCCGAGGGGGCGGTCCCGGTGGTCGCCGGCTTCCAGGGGGTCTCCACCGCCCGGGACGTCACCACCCTCGGACGGGGCGGGTCCGACACCACCGCGGTCGCTCTGGCGGCCGCCCTGGGCGCCGATGCCTGTGAGATCTACACCGACGTGACCGGGGTGTTCACCACCGACCCCCGCATCGTCCCCGAAGCCCGCAAGGTCCCCCGGATCAGTTACGAGGAGATGCTGGAGATCGCCGCCACCGGGGGCCGGGTGCTGGCCCTCCGGTCCGTCGAATTCGCCCGCAACCACCATGTCCCGTTGCACGTGCGCTCCAGCTTCACCTGGGAGCGCGGCACCTGGGTCGACGAGGAGGATCCCACCATGGAGCAGGCAGTCGTCACCGCCATCACCCACGACGTCTCGGAGGCCAAGGTCACCGTGACCGGCGTGCCCGACCACCCCGGACTGGCCGCCCGGCTCTTCCGCGGCCTGGCCGACCGGAACGTCTCGGTCGACATGATCGTCCAGAACACCTCGCTCCACGGCACCACCGACATCTCCTTCACCGTCCCCGGCTACGACCTCGGGGTCAGCACCGAGGTGGCCGAGGCGCTGGTGCCGGTCCTCGGGGCTACCGGGGTGACCTCCGATGACGACGTGGCCCGGGTGTCCCTGGTGGGGGCGGGGATGAAGACCCACCCCGGTGTGACGGCCCTCACCTTCGAGACCCTGGCGGCCGAGGTGATCAACATCGAGATGATCTCCACCTCGTCGATCCGGATCTCGTGCATGATCCGCGCCGAGGACGCCGAGCGGGCCGTCCAGGCCCTCCACGCCGCCTTCGAGCTGGCCTGACCACCGGCGCCCCCCCGGTGACCGGTGCGGCCGGCTCCCGTAGGATGGGGGGATGCGCATCGCCGTCGTGGGAGCAACCGGGCAGGTGGGGGCCGTCATGCGCACCCTGCTCGACGAGCGCGACGTCCCCCTGGACGACGTGCGGTTCTTCGCCTCCGCCCGGTCGGCCGGGCGGGTGCTGGCCTTCCGGGGCGAGGAGGTGATCGTCGAGGACGGCCAGGTGGCCGACCTGGGCGGCATCGACATCGCCCTCTTCTCCAACGGCGCCACCGCCTCGCGGGAGCTGGCCCCGCGCTTCGCCGCCGCCGGCGCCGTGGTGATCGACAACTCGTCCGCCTGGCGGATGGACCCCGACGTGCCCCTGGTGGTGTCCGAGGTCAACCCCGACGACCTCGGGTCCATCCGGAAGGGGATCGTGGCCAACCCCAACTGCACCACCATGGTGGCGATGCCGGTGGTGAAGCCCCTCCACGACGAGGCGGGCCTCCGCCGGATGGTGGCCTCGACCTACCAGGCCGTCTCCGGGGCCGGACTGGCCGGGGTGGCCGAGTTCGAGGACCAGCTGGTGAAGTCGGCCGGCTCGGCCGCCTCGCTGACCTTCGACGGCGCGGCGGTGACGTTCCCGCCAGCCACCGTCTTCCCCGGCACCATCGCCCACAACGTGCTGTCGGTGGCCGGGCACTTCGTGGACGACGGCTCGGGGGAGACCAACGAGGAGCAGAAATTCCGGGACGAGAGCCGGAAGATCCTGGCCATCCCCGGGCTGCCGGTCACCTGCACCTGCGTGCGGGTGCCGGTCTTCACCGGCCACTCCATCGCCCTGGTGGCCGAGTTCGACCGGGCGCTGAGCCCCGAGCGGGCCACCGAGCTCCTGGCGGAGGCGCCCGGGGTGGAGCTCGCCGAGATGCCCACGCCGCTGGCGGCAGCCGGTGGCGACGCCACCCTGGTGGGTCGGATCCGGCGCCACGACGGTGCCGCCCACGGCCTCGCCCTCTTCCTGAGCGGGGACAACCTCCGCAAGGGTGCGGCCCTCAACGCCGTGCAGATCGCCGAGCTGCTCGTCGAGCGTGGCATCGTCGCCTGACCCGGTTCGGGTCCCCGGTGCCCGGGCGCCCCGGTGCCGTCAGAAGGCGGGGGGCGTCGGCGCCAGGGCCGTCGCCCGGCGCGCCACGTTGACCGCGTGGTCGCCGAACCGCTCGTAGAAGCGGGCGACCATGGCCAGCTCGATGGCCACCGGCAGGGTCATGGCGCCGGCCACCACCTCGGCAGTGAGGCTGACGTGGAGGTCGTCCATCTCGTCGTCGAGGTCGTCGACCACCTCCGCCCCCGCCGACGACCGCTCGGCGTAGGCATCCGCGGTGACCCGCCACATGTGGGTGGCCACCTCCCCCATCCGCTCGACGAGCCCCCGGCTGCGGGCCGACAGCTCGGCACCGAGCCCCCGCGCCGCCCGGCGGGCGATGTGCTCGGCCAGGTCCCCGTTCCGCTCCAGGTCGGGGAGCATCCGCACCACCGTGACCAGGAACAGGAGGTCGATCGGGTCCTCGATGCCCCCGACGGTGAGCTGCTCGAGGACCAGCCGCTCGATCTCGCGGTAGAGGGTGTCGACCGCATCGTCTCGCTCGGCCAAGAGCTTGGCCTCCTCCCGGTCCCCCGAGAGGAGCGCGTGGGTGGCCCCGGCCACGTTCTCCCCGACCATGGCGAAGAGCTGAAGGACCAACCGGTCGATCTGGAGGAGGGCGTCGTCCACGGGTCCACGGTACCGTCGTCCGCCGTCCGTGACGGCGGGCATCCCCCGCACGCGGCGCCCCCGGGTCGCCCTGCGGGGTCGGCGCCACGCTGGGCCGGTCAGGTCGGCGTACCGGCCCGGTCAGGTCGGTCAGGTCGGCGTACCGGCCCGGTCGCCGGGGGGACCGACCGGCTCGGAGTCCCGGTGACCGCCCGCCGCCCGCCCGGCCGCCTCGGGCGCTCCCCGGTTGGGCAGCACCATCAGGACCACCACGCCGGCCACCCCCACCACCAGCGACGCCACCAGCAGGCCCAGGTCCATGCCGCTGATGAAGGCGTGGCGGGAGCCGGCCGCCAGGGCCGCCCCGGTCGGGCCGCCGACGTGCCCGGCCACGGCCAGCGCCCCGCCGAGGGAGCCGAGGATGAGGCCGGACACCTCCGTGGGGATGGCGTGGTGGGCGAGCAGGGGGGTGAGCAGCGACTGGTAACGCAGGTTGAGCAGCGTCCCGAGGACACCGACGCCCAGGGCCCCGCCGACCTGGAGGGCGGTGTCGCTGGTGGCCGAGCCCACCCCGGCCTGGGCCAGCGGCAGCGAGCCCATCACCGACTCGGTGGACGGGGCCATGGCCAGTCCGGCGCCGATCCCCAGCAGGAGGAAGGCCGGGACCAGGTCGGGGTAGGTGGTGGCGGTCGTGGTGCGCGACAGCAGCCCCAGCGCCACGGCGATGCAGAGCATCCCCCCGGCCACCACCGGCTTGGTCCCGAACCGCCGGGCCAGTACCACCGACAGCGGGGCCACCACCAGCAGGACCAGGGCGATCGGCCCCACCCGGAGGCCGGTCTGGAGCGGGTCGTACCCGAGGGCGAACTGGAGGTACTGCGTCACCAGGAAGAACATGCCGAGGAGGGCGAAGAGCACCATGGCGAGGGAGGAGATGGCGGCGCTGAACCGTCGCATCCCGAAGAACCGGAGGGGGAGCATGGGGTGGTCGGTGTGCCGCTCCCACAGGACGAAGGCGGTGACCACCACGGCGGCGGCGGCCAGTGCGCCGATCACGAACGGTGACGTCCACGACCGGCTGGGGGCCTCGATGATCCCCCACAGCAGCAGGGCCAGCCCCACGGTCGACAGGAGCGCCCCGGGCACGTCCGGTGGACGGGCCACCGGATCGCGGGAGTCGGGCACCAGCCAGATCGAGGCCACCAGGCCGGCGGCGGCGATGGGCACGTTGACCAGGAACACCGATCCCCACCAGAAGTGGACGAGCAGCCAGCCGCCGAACATCGGTCCGATGGCCACCCCGAGACCGGCCGTCGCCGACCAGATCCCGATCGAGCGCGCCCGCTCGTTCTCGCGGGTGAACACGTTGGTGAGGATCGACAGGGTCGACGGCATGATGGCGGCGGCCCCGATCCCCATGATCGCCCGGGTCGCCACCAGGCGGTCGGGCGATCCCGACCAGGCGGAGCCGGCCGAGCCGAGGGCGAAGGTGGCCAGGCCAAAAACGAAGACCTTCTTCCGGCCGATCCGGTCGCCGAGGGAGCCCATGGAGAGCAACAGCCCGGCGAAGACCACCGCGTAGGCATCCACGATCCACTGCAGCTGGCTCGAGTCGGCGCCCATCTCCCGGACGATGGAGGGCAGCGCCACGTTCAGGACGGTGTTGTCGATGCTGATCAGGAGCAGCGACACGCACAGCACGCCCAGGGTCGCCCACCGCCAACCGCCGGTCGTGTGCACTCGGTGACTCACGTCGCCTCCGCCCGAACCCGCCCTGGCATCCATGAGGCTCCCGTCCCTGCCGTGCTGGTGAGATCCCCCTGCCCGACCATGGTGGCACGGGACCCGGCCGTCGGCCAGATCAGGCGGTGGCCGTCACCCGGTGCCGGCCACGTAGTCGCCGTGGGGATCCTCGTCGGCGTCCGCCGGGTCGAGGTGGGCACGCAGGTCCTCACCGACGATGATCCGGGGCCCCGAGGCCCACGACAGGTACCGCCACGACCAGTTCACCAGCACGGTCACCTTGTTCCGGAAGCCGATCAGGTAGACGACGTGGAGCCCCAGCCACGACAGCCAGCCCAGGGTGCCCCGGATGAGCCGGCCCCCGGGGAACTGGGCGACGGCGGCCCGCCGCCCGATGGTGGCCATGATCCCCTTGTCGTGGTAGCGGAACGCCTGGGTGGGCCGTCCCTCCAGCTTGGCCAGGATCTGCTCGGCGGCGTGCCGGCCGGACTGGATGGCCACCTGGGCCAGCTGGGGGCAGGTCCGCCCGGGTTGGTCGGGGCCCCACGGGACGGCGGCGGCGTCCCCGACGGCGTAGGCATGGTGGTGGTCGGGCAGGGCCAGATCGGACCGAACCACCAGGCGACCGTTGCGCTCGACCGTGACGTCCAGGGCCGAGGCGACCGTCCCGTTGACGGAGACGCCGCCGGCCCACACCACCGTGCGGGTGGGGATCCGGGTGCCGTCGTCGAGCTCCACGCAGGTGTCGGTCACCCGCTTCACCATGCGGCCGAGCATCAGCTCCACCGTGCGCTTCCGCAGGGTGTCGGCGGTGTACCGGCTGGCGGCCTCCTTGAAGGGCGTCAGCAGGCGGTCCAGCCCGTCCACCACGATGATGCGGGCCCGACCCCGGTCGAAGGCGAAGCCATCGTGGCGGACCGAGACGTCGAGCAGTTCGGCCAGGGCGCCGGCCACCTCCACCCCGGTCGGGCCGCCGCCGACCACCACGAAGGTGAGGGTGCCGTCGTCGACCCGGTCGGGGTGGGCGTCGATCTCCTCGAGGCGGCGCAGCAGGTGGTCGCGGAGGTAGCGGGCGTCGGCGAGGGTGTAGAGCGGATGGGCGTGCTCCTCGGCGCCCTCCACCCCGAAGAAGTTGGCCACCGCCCCGCTGGCGACGATCAGGGAGTCGAACCCGATCGGTTCGGCACCCTCCAGGGCGAGCTCGCCGGCGTCCCAGTCGACCCCGGTGGCCGTGGCGTACCGGAACCGGACATTGGGGATCCGGCCGAAGATGGCCCGGATCGGGTAGGCCACGTCCCCCGGGTCGAGGCCGGCGGTGGAGACCTCGTAGAGCATCGGCTGGAAGGTGTGGAAGTTCCGCTGGTCGACGACGGTGACCTCGACGTCCTGCTTGGCCAGCCTCCGGGCGGCGGACAGGCCACCGAAGCCGGCGCCCAGGATCACCACGCGATGCATCAACCCATGGTGTCATGGTGGGGTCGCCCACGTCGGCGGCACCGTTCCGGGGGGCGTCACACCCCGCCGGTACGCTCACCGGATCGGGCCGGACGGCCCGATGGCCGGCGCCGAACGGGCCCATCCGACCGCCGGAACGGCGGCGGGGCGCCGAACGGGCCCATCCGAGGAGGACCACCCATGACCACCGGACTCATCATCGGACTCGTCGCCGGGGCCGCCCTCGGGGTGGTGGTCGGCCTGCTGGTCCGCTCGGGTCACGTGGCCGCCGCCCGGACGGCCGAGGCCCGGCTGGCCGACGCCCTCGAGGCCAACCGTCGTCTGGAAGCCGGGGCCGCCGAACTGCAGGCGCAGGTCGACGCGGGCTACGAGCTCGTCACCGGGCTCCGGGCCGAGGCGGCGCGACTGGGTTCGGAGCTCGACCACCAGCGGCGGTCCGCCGACGAGCGGGCCGCCGCCTTCGAGGAGACCCGCCGGCAGCTGACCGGGGAGTTCGCCCGGCTCTCCACTGAAGCGCTGCAGCGCAACAACGAGCAGTTCCTCCAGCTGGCCGACACCAAGCTGAAGGAGACCCGCCAGGCCGCCGAGGGCGAGCTGGCCAAGCGACAGGAGGCCATCGAGCAGCTGCTCAAGCCGATCGGCCTGCAGCTGGGCAAGTACGAGGAGGGCATGCAGCGCCTGGAGGTCGAACGCAAGGGGGCCTACGCCACCCTCACCGAGCAGATGAAGCAGCTCTCGACCTCCCACGACCAGCTCCAGAAGGAGACCGGCAACCTGGTGAAGGCCCTCCGGGCACCCCAGACCCGGGGGCGGTGGGGCGAGCTCCAGCTGCGCCGAGTGGTGGAGATGGCCGGGATGCTCGAGCACTGCGACTTCGAGGAGCAGGTGACCTCGGACGCCGACGGCGGGCGCCTCCGTCCCGACATGGTGGTCCACCTGCCCGGAGCGAAGAACGTGGCCGTCGACGCCAAGGTGCCGATGCAGGCCTTCCTGGACGCCAACGACGCCGAGGACGAGACGGAACGCCGCCTGCATCTGGCCAGCCACGGACGCCAGCTCAAGGCCCACGTCGACCAGCTGGCCAAGAAGGAGTACTGGAAGCGGGTCGATCCGTCCCCCGAGTTCGTGGTGTGCTTCGTGCCCGGCGACCCCCTCCTCACCACCGCCCTCGAGCACGAGCCCGGGTTGATGGAGTACGCGGTGGCCAACAACGTCCTGCTGGCCACCCCCACCTCGCTGATCGCCCTGCTGCGCGCCGTCGCCTACGGCTGGCAGCAGGACTCGCTGGCGGAGAACGCCCGTGAGGTCCAGGTCCTCGGGGCCGAGCTCTACCGGCGCCTCGCCGTCCTCGGTGAGCACATGGCCGGGGTGGGCAAGGGGCTGAACAACGCGGTGTCGGCCTACAACAAGGCGGTCGGGTCGCTCGAGGGCCGGGTCCTGGTCACCGCCCGCCGGTTCTCCGAGATGGGGGTGGTGGGCACCGGTGAGAAGGAGCTTCCGCTGCCCGTCCAGGTCGACGCCGTCACCCGCGCCTTCCAGTCGCCCGAGCTCGGCCCGCCGGCCCTCGACGGGCCGTTCGACGGACTGGCGGCGGTGGCCGACCCCGACGACGGGGAGCCGACCACCCCGGCGGTCGGGGCGGTCTGACCGCGTCCCGGGGGGGCGTCACACCCCCTCCCTACGATGTCGACGTGACGTTGGACATCCGGGTCGTCGCCTTCGGCCGTGCCGCCGCCCGGACCCTGCGCGACGTGATCGCCACCGCCCAGGCCCGGGACCCGCTCGCCCCGGTCACCGTGGTGGTGCCGAGGAATGTGACCGGGCTGGCCACCCGGCGGCTGCTCGCCTCGGGGGACCTCGGTCCCGCTCCGGACAGCCGGCGGACCGGGCTGGTGAACGTCCGGTTCCTCACCCTGGCCCGCCTGGCCGACGAGGTGGCCGGGGGTCACCGGGTGGCCGGGGGCTCGCTCCCGGCCACGGCCTCGGTGCTCCACGCCGTGGCCCGAATGGTGCTGGACCCCGCCGACGGCCTCTTCGCGCCGGTCCGGGAGCACCCGTCGATGGCCCGCGCGCTGGTGGCCGCCTACCGTGACCTGAGCGGCGTCTCCCCGGCCACCCGCCGGGCGCTGTCCTCGGGGAGTCCGAGGGCCGCCGAGGTGGTGGCGCTGGTGGAGGCCATGGAGGCCCACCTCCGGCCGGGGTGGTACGACGAGGGGAGCCGCGTCGACGACGCCGTCGACGCCGTCGACGCCCTGGCCGCCGGCGAGGCCGGCACCGACACCGGTGTGCTGGTGGTCCACCTCCCCCTCCGGCTGTCCGTCCGGGACCGTCGCCTCCTCGGGGCGCTGGCCACCGTCCGGCCGGTGACGGTGGTCGTCGGCCTCACCGGGGACGACGCCGCCGACGCCGCCACCTGGGAGTTGATGGACCGCCTGGCGGCCGACCATCCGGGCACCCGGGTCCACCTGCCGGCGGAGCCGCCGGTGCCGCCACTCGGGACCTCTGTCGTGAGTGCCCCGGCCTCCGACGCCGAGGTGCGGGCCGCCGTCCGCGCACTGATGGCCCACCGGCGGGCGGGCACCCGGTTCGAGCGGATGGCCGTCGTCCACGGCGGCACGGATGCCTACGAGCGCCTGGTGCGCGAGGCGCTGACCTCGGCGGGCATCCCCTGCAACGGGGTGGGGACCCGGGCCCTGGCCGCCACCATGCCGGGCCGGGTCCTCCTCGGCGCCCTCGACCTGCCGGAGCACGGCTGGCGCCGTGACGACGTGGCCGCCTGGCTGTCCGCCGGCCCGGTGCTCGACGGGCGGGGCGAACCGGTTCCGGCGGCGGCCTGGGACCTCCTCTCCCGCGAGGCCGGGGTCACCGCCGGGCTCGACGCCTGGCACCACCACCTGGGTGCCCTCGCCGACGACTGCGACGCCCGCCTCGTCGAGCTCGACGGCCCCGCCGGCATCGAGGCTCCCCCCGCCACCGCCGACCGGCTCCGGCGTCGGAAGCGGTCCGCCGGCCGGCTCGGTGCCTTCGTCGACGGGCTGGCCGGCCGGCTCGATCAGGCGCCCGACAGCTGGGGCGCCTGGGCGGCGTGGGTGGACGGCCTGCTCGACGGCATCCTCGGGCGGCCCACCCAGCGACCGGCCTGGCCCACCGAGGAGGAGGAGGCGCTGACCACCATCCGGTCCCGCGTCGCCGCCCTGGCCGTCCTCGACCGCTTCGGGACCGCCCCCGACCGCGCAACCTTCCGCCACGCCCTCCAGTCCGAGCTCGAGGCCGCCGCCCCCCAGACGTCGCGCTTCGGTACGGGTGTCCTGGTGGGGCCGATCGAGCTCCTGGTGGGCCTGGACGTCGACACCGTGTTCGTCCTCGGCATGGTCGACGGCGCCTTCCCCGGCCGCGACCACGACGACGCGCTGCTCCCCGACGACGAGCGGGCGGCGGCCGGTGACGACCTCCCGCTCCGGGGGCGGCACCGCCACGACGCCCATCGCGAGTACCTCGCCGCCCTGGCCTCGGCCCCCGAACGGGTGCTCTCATTCGCCCGGGGCGACCAGCGGCGGGGCCGCGAGCAGCGGCCCGCTCGCTGGCTGCTCGACACCCTGGGGGCGCTCGACGGTTCCGGCCGCCGGCTCTTCAGCCGTGACGTCGACCGCCTCGGCGCGGTGGGCGGCTTCACCGTGCTCCCGTCGTTCACCGAGGGCGTCCGCCGCGGCGACGAGCCCTACGCCCTACCCGACCGCGACCTGCGATCCCTGCTCCGTTGGGTCGACGCCGGTCACGATCCGGCTGACCACCCGCTGGCGACGGCCGTCCCCGCCCTGGGTGCCGGCCTGCTCGTGCGACGCAACCGACGGCGTGGCGACTTCACCCGCTTCGACGGGCGGATCGACCGGGCAGGGGTCCCGTCGCCGACCACCGCCAACGCTCTCTCGCCCACCAGCCTCGAGACCTTCGCGGCCTGCCCGCGCCGCTACCTGATGGAGCGGGTCCTCCGTATCGAGGAGCATCCGCGGCCCGAGCAGCTCCTGTCGATCGAGCCGGCCGACCGGGGGTCCCTGGTCCATGCCGTCCTCGAGCGGTTCATCGCCCCGCAGCTCGACCTGCCCCGCCACCGGCGGATCCGACCGGGGACGCCGTGGTCAGCCGACGACCACCGCCGCATCGAGCGCCTCGCCGCCGAGGTGGGCGCCGAGTTCGAGGCCAAGGGGCTGGTCGGCCGCCGGCTGCTCTGGGAGTACGAGCGGTCGATACTGGTCCGGTCGCTCCACCGGTTCCTCGAAGCGGACGACCGCTACCGCGCCGCCGGGGGGTGGGTGCCCGAGCAGGTCGAGCTGGCCTTCGGTCCCGGGCACGGGGAGCCGGTGACCCTCGAGCTGCCGGGCGGCCGTCGACTGGCCTTCAAGGGGTTCATCGACCGGGTGGACCTGGCGGAGGACGGCTCACTGTCGGTCCTCGACTACAAGACCGGGGGCACGTTCGGCTTCGACGGCCTGGCCGACGACGCGGTGCTCCGGGGGACCAAGCTCCAGCTCCCCCTCTACGGCCTGGCCGCCCGCAGCCGCCTCGGCGACGGCCCGCTGTCGGTGGCCTACTGGTTCGTCAGCGAGCGCGGCCGGTACGGCCAGCGTGGCTACCGCCTCGACGCCCCCGTGCTCGGCCGCCTCCGGGGGGTGGCCACCGTCCTGGTCGACGCCATCGAGGCGGGCAGCTTCCCGGCCCGGCCGGGACCGGACGGGTCGAACTGCACCTTCTGTGCCTTCGAGGCGATGTGCCCGGGCAACCGTCAGCGGGCCTGGGAGCGGGTGGCCCGGTCGCCGGAGCTGTCGGCCTACGTCGAGCTGGTCGACGGCGACGGGGTCACCCGGTGAGCCCGGTGCCCCCGGTGGACGACGGGGAGGCCCGGGCGCTGATCCGCACCGGCCTGGGTGCCACGCAGTTCGTGGAGGCCGGTGCCGGAACCGGCAAGACCACGGCGCTGGTCTCGCGGATCCTGGAGCTGGTCTGCTCCGGTCGGACCACGCTCGGCCACCTGGCGGCCATCACCTTCACCGAGGCGGCCGCCGCCGAGCTGCGCGACCGGATCTACGAGGCCCTCGAGCTGGCGGTCGCCGACGAGGACGATGACGCGGTCGCCGACGAGGATGCCGACGCCGGCGTGTCGGTGGGCCCGGCCCCCGAACGGGAGGCGCGCCGGGGCCGGGCTCGGGCAGCCCTGGACGACATCGACGGGGCGACGATCAGCACGCTCCACGGGTTCGCCCAGCGGATCCTGGCCGCCCACCCCTTCGAGGCCGGGCTGCCGCCCGGGTTCGACGTGCTCGACGAGGGCAGGTCGGCGCTGGCCTTCGACGAGCGGTGGGAGGGCTTCGTCGACCGGCTGCTCGACGACCCGTCACTGCAGGGGCCGCTCTGCCGGCTGCTGGCCTGCGGGGGCAGGATCGACCACCTCCGGGCGGTGGCCGAGCAGTGCAACCGCCACTGGGACCTGCTGCTCGATGTCGACCCACCGCCCGTCGAGCCGGTGGCCGTCGACGCGTCGCCGGTGCTCGGACCGCTTGGCGAGGCGATCGGGCTGGCGGACCACTGCACGGCGGACGACGACCTCCTCCTCGCCCACCTCCGGGGCCTGGACGGGCTGCGGTCGGCGCTGGCGGCGTCCACCGACGAGCTCGAGACGCTCCAGCTGCTGGCGGCCACCTCCAAGCTGTCGTGCACCAAGGGTGCCAAGGGGAGCTGGGGCTGCCCGGTGGACGACGTGCGCGGCCTCCTGGCCGCCGCCGAGTCGGCCCGGGTCGACCTGGTGACCCGGGCCGGGTCGGCCGCCCTGGCCGCCCTGCTGCCGGCCATCCGGACCCTGACCCTCGAGGGGGCGGCCGACCGCCGCCGCGAGGGCCGGCTCGAGTTCCACGACCTCCTGGTCTGGTCGCTCGAGCTGGTGCGGCACCACCCCGCCGTGCGCGACGCCCTCCACCGCCAGTACGAGCGGCTGTTCGTCGACGAGTTTCAGGACACCGACCCCATCCAGGCCGAGCTGGCCGCGCGGATCGCCGCCACCGGCGACTGCCCGCCCGGCGTGTCGTGGACGGACCTGCCGGTGGAGCCCGGTCGGCTCTTCTTCGTCGGCGATCCCAAGCAGGCCATCTACCGCTTCCGGCGCGCCGACATCGGGCTCTTCCTGTCCATCCGGAGCCGCTTCGAGGAGGAGCGGCTGGCGCTCACCGACAACTTCCGCTCGGTCCCCGGGGTCATCGACTGGGTCAACGAGGTGTTCGGCTCGCTGCTGGGCGCCGGCGAGCCGGGCGTGCAGCCGGCCTACGAGCCCCTCCACCCCCGCCGGGCGTCGCACGGGGAGATCGACGGGACGGGCGCACCGGCCGGCGGTGCGCCGGCCACCGACCCGCCGGTGGTGCTGCTCGGCGGCGCCACCGATGCCCGGTCCGTCGAGACCGTCCGGGAGGCCGAGGCCGCCGACATCGCCGCCACGGTGCTGCGGATACGGGACGAGGGCTGGCCGGTCGGGGAGGAGGGCGACCCGGCCCGCCTGGCGGACATCACCGTGCTGATCCCGGCCCGGACCGGGCTCGGCATCCTCGAGGAGGCGTTCGACGACGCCGGCATCCCCTACCGGCTCGGCGCCAGCTCGCTGGTGTACGACTCGGCCGAGGTGATCGAGCTCCTGGCCGTGCTCGCCGCCGTCGACGATCCGACCGACCAGGTGTCGCTGGTGGCGGCCCTCCGGTCCGCCGCCTTCGCCTGCGGCGACGACGACCTGTTCGGCTTCCACCAGGCCGGCGGGGCCTGGGACTACCGGGCAGCGCCACCCGAGGGCCTGGCACCGGGGAACCCGGTGGTCGACGGGATGGCCCGGCTACGCGGGCTCCACCATGAGCGCTGGTGGACCGACGTGAGCGGTCTCATCGACGCGGTGATCGAGCGGTGCCACCTGATGGAGCTGGCGCTGGACGAGCGCCGGCACCGCGACGTCTGGCGCAGGCTGCGCTTCGTCGCCGACCAGGCCCGGCAGTTCGCCGACTCGTTCGGGGGCGACCTCCGCCGCTACCTCGACTGGGTGGAGCTCCAGCGCCGGGACGACGTCCGGGCGGTCGAGGTGGTGCTGCCGGAGCCCGACGACGACGCCGTGCAGGTCATGACCGTGCACGGGGCCAAGGGGCTCGAGTTCCCGGTGGTGGTGCTGGCCGGCCTGAACCGGACCTCGGCGGGCAGCCGGGGCGTGGGCGTGCTCTGGGGCGCCGCCGGTCCGGAGGTCCGGATCCGTGGCGACCTCCGCACGCCGGGCTTCGACGACCTGGCCGCCCGTGAGCAACGGATGGAGCGGGCCCAGGACCTCCGCCTTCTCTACGTGGCCGCCACCCGGGCCCGAGACCACCTGGTGGTGAGCCTCCACCACAAGGCCGGTTCCCCGTGCCACGCCGCCCTCCTGGCGCCGCTCTGCGAGGGTGCCCCGGGTCTCACCCGGCGGCTGGAAGGAGCGGGTACGCCACCGGTCCCCGTGCCGCCGGTCACCCGGGACGACGACGGGGCGGACGACGACGGGGACCGGCAGGCGTGGCTGGTCGAGCACGCCCGGCTGGTGGGCCCCGGCGCCCGGCCCCGGACCCTGGCGGCATCCACCATCGCCTCGCTCGGCCACCCCGAGGACGGGCACGGGCCGGGGGGGGGGGGCGGGGGACCGGGGGAGGGCGGCCGCCGCCCGGGCCGGGGGGGGCCGCCCCCGGGGGGCCGAAGGGGGCCCCGGCCCCCGCCACCCCCCCGGGGAAGGGGGCCCGGGGGGGCCCCCGGGCGGGCGGGGCGGCCCCCGC